>JAEEGF010053346.1_pt1 | contig 14028 bp, 13 predicted proteins | sample 9134171 | NCBI WGS metagenome assembly JAEEGF01 (sample SAMN16246542, study PRJNA631951) | gut metagenome | biome: gut microbiome; feature: rumen; material: AP-attached | host: Bos | place: Iran: Karaj | collected 2018-10
GTCATCGACAAATGGTTTGACGAATTGGAAAAATAAACTTACATCAATCAAAAACAAAGGCCGCGGTCACAAGCTGCGGCCTTTTTTGTTGCAATTTACTTTGTCCATCTAAACTTTTCAACATTTTCATCCATTGTTGATAACTTTCCGTTTTGGGCGGCAATAAATCCCTCCAAAACTCGTAATTTTGTAGCGTTAATTTTTGACTGAAATGTGTAAGACCATAGCGATTGCAAATCAGAAAGGTGGCGTGGGCAAAACCACTTCCGCCATTAACCTGGCGGCCAGTTTGGCTGTTCTTGAATACAAGACCCTTCTCATCGATGCCGACCCTCAAGCCAACGCTACATCAGGCGTAGGCATCGACCCGAGAACCGTGGAGACTAGCATTTACGAGTGCATCATCGACCAGGTGAATCCGAAAACGGTCATCACAGAGACCGAGACCCCCAATCTTTTCCTCTTGCCCGCCCATATCGACCTCGTTGGTGCCGAAATTGAGATGATCAATCTGCCCGAGCGCGAGCTGATGATGAAGAAGTTGCTAGCCCCCATCAAAAAAGATTATGATTTCATCATCATCGATTGTTCTCCCTCCCTAGGTCTTGTGACTGTCAATTCGCTCACCGCTTCCGATTCAGTCATTATTCCTGTGCAATGCGAATACTTTGCCCTTGAAGGTCTTGGCAAACTGCTCAACACCATCAAGATTGTGCAAACCCGCTTGAACCCCAACCTTGAAATCGAAGGCATCCTGCTCACTATGTTCGATACGCGCCTGCGCCTGTCGAAACAAGTGGTGGAAGAAGTCAAGATGCACTTCCAAGACATGGTGTTCAACACCATCATCAACCGCAACACCCGCTTGAGCGAAGCGCCCAGCTTCGGCAAGACCATCGTCATGTACGATGCCAACAGCACAGGAGCCATCAATTATCTCAACCTTGCTCGCGAAATCCTCGAAAAGAACAACTTAGCCACAACAGAATAACACCATGCCTGACAAAAACAGAAGAGCCTTAGGGCGCGGCCTTGACGCCATCATGCAAAGCCCCGAAACCGACATCACCAGTAGAGACATCAGCGGCGATTTCGTGGCTGGCGCCATCGCTGAAATCGACATCAACCAAATTGAAACCAATCCTTTCCAACCCCGCACCGAATTTGACGAGACCGCTTTGCGTGAATTGGCACAATCCATCAAAGAGCAAGGTGTGATTCAACCTGTTACCGTCAGGAAACTGGGCTACAACAAATACCAACTCATCTCCGGTGAACGCCGTTTGAGAGCCTCCAAGATGGCTGGCCTAGCCAAGATTCCCGCCTTCATTCGCGTTGCCAACGATGAGCAGATGCTCGAACTCGCCTTGATTGAAAACATTCACCGCGAGAACCTTAACGCCATCGAAGTGGCCATCTCCTACCAACGCCTCATCGATGAGTGCAACCTCACTCAAGAGGAAGTGAGCGAGAAGGTGGGCAAGAGCCGTAGCGCCGTAGCCAACTTCTTGAGATTGCTGAAGCTGCCACCAGAAATCCAGCTTGCCATCCGGGATGGACACATCACCATGGGACATGCCCGAGCACTCATCAACATCAACGACAAGGAAGAGCAATTGAAACTTCTCCAACAAATCATCATGGAGGAGATGAATGTGCGCCAAACCGAGGAATTGGCCGAGAAAGCCAAGAACCCAGAGGCTAAGGAAAGAAAGCAGACCAACTTCATCCCCGAGCATTTCAAGAGCAAAATCAAGAAGCTCTCGCAAACGCTCAACACCAAGGTGAAGGTGAAGCGCAACATCAGTGGTCAAGGCAGCGTAGTCATCGACTTCAAGGACGAGGCCGAGTTTGACCGCATCATGGAACTGTTCAACAACAAATAACTACTATGCCGCGCCGCTTCCTGTTTCTTTTGGGCATCCTTATGTTTGTCGCCTTTCAGCAAACGGAAGCGCAAAACGTGGTGTTTGACACCGTTGGCAACGCCATCATCACTGCAGATACCGTAATCAAGCAACAAAAGCCTGCCAAGTCCGCCAAAGCGAAAAAGCCACACAGCCCGACCAAAGCCACTATTATGTCGGCCTGTCTGCCTGGGTTAGGACAAATTTACAATGGTAAATGGTGGAAAGTGCCTATCGTGTATGCTGGTTTGGGCGGATTGGGCTATTTGGTTTACAGCAACTATTCTGAATACAGCTCATATCTCCATGCCTACGAATTCAAAACCGGCGACCTACCCGAAGGCGTGACCCTCAATGAACATGAGACCGAGTTGGCCGGCAAATACTCTGATAGTCAGTTGCAAACCTACAAGGAATCGTATCGCCGCGACTTTGAGTTTTATACCATTCTGACCGTCGCTTGGTATGGATTGAATATTCTTGACGCTTGTGTCGACGGGCATTTATATAGCTACGACATCAGTGATGACCTCAGCCTCAGCGTCGATCCGTATATACGGCAACAAATGGAATCACCAATAAAGATACCGCAATATGCCCAAGTCGGGCTGTCGTTTCAATTGAATTTTTAGTTTTATGAAAATCGCTATAATCGGATATGGAAAGATGGGGCACGAGGTGGAAAAAGCCGCCCTCTCCCGTCAGCATGAAATAGTGGTCACTATTGACAACCCAAAAGAATGGGAAGAGCGCCATGACCAACTGAAACAAGCCGATGTCGCCATCGACTTCAGCCAGCCCGACCAAGTGGTGGGCAATATTCATCACTGTTTCGATTTGCACATCCCTGTTGTTGTTGGAACTACAGCATGGCAAAATCAATTTGAGGAAATCAAGGCGAGATGCTTGGCCGAAAAGCAGAGCTTATTCACCGCCCCCAACTTCAGCATCGGCATGAACATCATGTTTGTGCTCAACAAACAGTTGGCGAAATTTGCTGAGAAATACGGCTACCAACTCTCTATGGCCGAAACCCATCACATCCATAAATTGGACAAACCCAGCGGCACAGCTGTGAAACTGGCCAACGACATCATTACTGTCAACCATGACTACAATAATTGGAGCATCGATGAGCCCGCCGACCACACATTATATATTAAGGTAACGCGCGAAGGCGAGGTGAACGGCATCCACAGCGTAATGGCAGAGTCGCCTGCCGACAAAATCACCCTCACCCATGAGGCATTTAACAGGCAAGGTTTTGCCATGGGCGCCCTTGCTGCCGCTGAGTTCCTCATTGGCAAAGTTGGGGTGTTTGGGATGGAGGATTTGTTCCAAGAATAATCCAAGCATCCAAATAATAATACACAATTAACATCGTTAAATTAGAAATTTACATAAAATGTCACTATTACTTTTCATTTTAATCGTTCCGGCACTATTTACTATCCCGATTGCGTTCTGCTGGAAACAATTTGAGAAAGCTGGACAAAAGGGCTATTACAGCCTCATCCCCTATTACAACATCTATATCATGCTGAAAATCATCGGCAAACAGAAGAAATTTTGGTGGTGGTTCTTCATCATCTTCCCCTACATCAACGTCTTCATGCTGCTACTCATGCTCGTCGAGTTAGGGAAGTGCTTCGGAAGGTTCAAGATTTGGGAGGAAGGCATGGCCGCCATTTTGCCTTTCATTTTCTTCCCCATCATCGCCAAAGACGACAAATACCAAGACCCTGCCACAGCTACTAGACCCAAAAAATCTACGGCACGCGAATGGTTCGATGCCATCATCTTTGCCGTGGTCGCTGCTTTAATCATCAGAACCTATGTCTTCGAGGCCTTCACCATCCCCACTTCGAGTATGGAAAAATCACTTTGCGTTGGCGATTATTTGATTGTCAGCAAGATACATTACGGTCCCAAACGCCCCAACACTCCACTTTCATTCCCATTTGTACACAATACCTTGCCAGGCAGCAAGACCGTAAAGTCGTATGTGGAATGGATTAAATTGCCCTATCACCGTTATCCTGGCGTGTCAACGATGAAGCGTTACGACCCCATCGTGTTCAACTACCCTGCTGGCGACACGGTCTGCGACATCTTCCAAAGCAGTATCAACTATTATGATCTTGTTAGAGAATACGGTCGACAAAGGGTATGGAACGACCATCAAAACTTCGGCAAGGTGATCTCTCATCCTGTCGATAAGCGTGAGAACTATGTCAAGCGTCTCATTGGCATGCCTGGCGATAGTTTGAAAATCGTTGATGGCGTGGTGTTTATCAATGGCGAGAAGGCTTTTGAGCCCGAGAATATGCAACACAATTACACCGTGGTAACCACCAGTGGTGGCATCAATAAACAGACCTTGGACAAATACAGCATCACCGAAGGCTACCGTACCGCCGACCCCAACACTTTCATCCTTAACATCAGCGCGAAGGTGGCAGACGAGTTGATCAAGCTGCCTTACATCACCTCAGTAATGCGCAACATACAAGCTCCTGGCGAAGGTACCAATACGAGCATCTTCCCCAACCGTCCCGACCTTTATCCTTGGAACGTCGACAACTTCGGACCGCTCTACATCCCGAAGAAAGGTGTGACAGTGAAACTCAACCTCAACACCTTGCCGCTCTACGAGCGCATCATCCATGCTTATGAACTCCACGACTTGAAAGTGCAAGGCAACCAAATCCTCATTGACGGAAAACCTGCCGACAGCTACACCTTCGAGATGGACTACTATTGGATGATGGGCGACAACCGCCACAACTCCGCCGACTCACGCTATTGGGGATTTGTTCCTGAAAACCATATCGTTGGCAAACCCGTGCTCGTCTGGCTCTCTTTGGACAAGGAGAACGGCGGCATTCGCTGGAAGCGGATGTTCAGGATTCCAAAATAACACATTCAAGACATATTAAAACAGGTTGCTTGGCAGCCTGTTTTTTTACTCCAAAAATCACAAAAAGGCCAACTTACAAACCAACTATTTTGTGTATTTTTGCGCTCCAATAATGAAGATTGAAAATGGCAGAAAAAAACAACCGTAGAGAGAACACCTTTAAGACAAAAGGGACTACCGATATTGAGCCTTTTGAGCCGCAATTAATTGATACAAAAGAGAATAAAAAAGAAGAAAAACCTAAAAAAAAGAGCGATAAGTCACCTAAAAACAAGGAATCCAAGCCACAGAAAAACAAAGTGAAGCAAGAGTCAGATGGCCGACTCAGCAAAATCATCGGCATTTTGTTTCTATGCTTAGCAGTGTTCTTGGGCATTGCCCTAATTTCATATCTGGTAAGTTTCTTTAGCGGTCATCATCAAGAGTATGGATACCAAATCTTCAGCCAAAAGGTCAACATAGAAAACCGAACCGGTCGTGCTGGCGTATTCTTGGCTCAGACACTTATTAAAGAGTCTTTTGGCATTGGCGCATTCTTCTTTGTTTACCTTCTGACCCTTATTGGATTACGACTGAACGACTCGGCCAAAATAAAAATGTGGAGCCTTTGGAAATGGGCGCTCCTTTGTTTGGTATGGTTGCCATTATTCTTCGCATTCATCGCTACAGCCGCACCCAAATGTGCCATTTTCGGAGGTGCAGTTGGTCTATGGCTCAACACTTTACTTACCCAATACGTCGGTAAAACAGGTGTCATCATCATCCTTGCCTTCTTGTTCTTAGTTTTCGCCGTATATCAGTTTAATCTTACGCTCAACTATTTCAAGCAGTTGCGCGAGAAACGCGAAGACGAGCGTCGACACAAGGCTGCTCTCCTTGCCGAACAACAAATCCAAGAAGAGTTAGAAAGAGAAAGAGTCAACATGACTAACGATGGTGAAGACCTTGACCCTGATTCCATTGATGATGAAGAGGAAGACCATATGCCTCCAGTCACTTCGTTCACTAAAGATCCTTCGTTTGAGATTGTCACTTCAGAGAACAATCCCGACGAAAAACAGTCACAAAAAGAAAATGTTTTCATACAGAACAAGGATGACAAGCCAAATGAAACCCAAACCTCTGAAATAACATTGGACCCAATCTCAACCTCCACTAACGAGATTAAGACTCAAGATGCAGTACCTCAAAAAACAGACATGGAATCCGAAAAAGTGGAGTTAGTTATCGAGGATACTCCCACTGAAGAGACCGTCGACAAAGGCCAGGACCGGGTCCATCATACCATTGATACGCCCTTTGACCCACGTTACGAATTGCGCGACTATAAGTTCCCCACCTTAGACATGCTCAACGACTACGGCGGAAAGAAGTCGGAAATTGACGAAGAGGAACTCAATGCCAATAAGAACAAGATTGTGGAGACTTTGGGCAACTACGGTATCGCCATCGACAAGATCAAGGCGACCATCGGACCCACAGTCACCTTATATGAAATTGTCCCTGCTGCAGGCATCCGCATCTCAAAAATCAAGAACTTGGAAGACGATATTGCACTGAGTTTGGCTGCTTTGGGCATCCGCATCATCGCACCCATCCCAGGTAAGGGCACCATCGGTATCGAGGTGCCGAACAGCAAGCCCGAGACGGTTTCCATGCGTAGTGTTTTGAGCTCTGAAAAATTCCAAAACTCGAAATATGCCTTGCCATGCGCTATCGGTAAGACCATTTCCAACGAAACCTACGTTTTCGACCTTGCCAAAATGCCGCACATCCTGATGGCTGGTGCCACTGGTCAAGGTAAGTCGGTGGGACTGAACGCCATCATCGCTTCCTTGCTTTACAGCAAGCATCCTTCCGAGCTAAAGTTTGTCATGGTCGACCCGAAGAAGGTGGAGCTGACGCTCTACAACCGCATCGAGCGTCATTATTTGGCCAAGCTTCCAGACTCAGAAGATGCCATTATCACCGACGTGAAGAAAGTGGTACGCACGCTTAACTCCTTGTGCATCGAGATGGACCAGCGCTACGACCTCCTCAAAGCCGCCGAGTGCCGCAACATCATCGAATATAACGAGAAGTTCAAATCACGCAGACTATTGCCCACAGAGGGGCACCGTTTCCTGCCCTATATCGTGCTTGTCGTCGATGAGTTCGCCGACCTCATCATGACCGCCGGTCGCGAGGTGGAAGCACCTATTGCACGCATCGCTCAACTGGCCCGTGCCGTTGGCATCCACTTGATTATCGCAACACAACGTCCTTCCGTTAATATCATCACGGGTTCCATCAAGGCCAACTTCCCTGCCCGTATTGCTTTCCGGGTCATCTCGCAAGTCGACTCCAAGACCATCCTCGACCAAAGCGGTGCCAACCAACTCATTGGTCGCGGCGACATGCTGCTCTCCACGGGCAACGACCTTGTGCGTCTGCAATGCGCTTTCATCGACACACCTGAAGTGGAAGCCGTCACCGAGTTCATTGGAGCACAAAGAGGCTATGCTGAACCATTCCTGCTACCAGAAGTTCCTGATGAAGAAGGTGAAGGAATCGACATCGAAGAAGACGGCGAGCGCGACAGTCTCTTTGAAGAAGCAGCTCGTATCGTGGTACAGACCCAACAAGGCTCCACCTCGATGATCCAACGCAAACTGAAACTCGGCTACAACCGTGCTGGCCGCATCATCGACCAATTGGAAGCCGCAGGCATCGTCGGTCCGTTCTCAGGAAGCAAGTCCCGCGAGGTGAAAGTGGGTACTGAAGCAGCTTTGGAACAGATTTTGCAGGATCTTTACAACAAAGATAACGGAATTTGACAATGAAAACGAAAAACATCATCGCCTGCTTGTTCCTATTGTTTGCAACACAGGCAGTTAGAGCACAAAATAACGCCGATGCAATTATCCGCGTATTTGTCGACCAAATCAAGAGTCACCAAAATGTGGAGATGACTTTCAACTATCAAATCAGCTCCCAAGGAGAAAAAGTGGGCGACAGCGAAAAAGGTCATGCATGGCTTCAAGGCGAAGCTTACAAAACAGAAATGACTGATCAACAGACCATTTCCGATGGCAAGACCATTTGGACCTACTTCATTGACGCTGAGGAGGTCATGGTCAGCAATGCCAGCGAAGGCACCGATAACACGCCTTTGAAAATTCTCACCTCTTTGGATGAAAACTATGTGGCCACCCTTACCAGCATCAATGCGCAAGGCATCGCCACTGTTGAATTAGCCAATCCCGCGGGACAATACAAACGAGTAACCCTGAAAATCAACACAAAAAAAGCTGAGCTTAAGAGTGCCGACATCTATTTCGAAGATGGCAACAAGTTTGTCATCGATGTGGAGGAAATGAAATTCGACCAGGAATTAGGCGACAAATTCTTCACCTTTGACACGAAAAAGCACCCTAATGTAGATGTGATTGATATGCGTTAGCGCAATAAAAAACGATTGTTTACGTATTAAAAAACGGCTGCCGCAGTGTGACAGTCCAACAATCAACAATTCAACAGATCAACAATTCAACAAAACATGAATCTTCTTCAAATCCAACAAGCTGCCAATGATTTAGGTGCAGCCGCAACAGAAACCGTTGCCCAACCTACAGAAATCAAACTTTCCCTCCTTGACCTTGCCTCCAAAGGCGGATGGATTATGATATTATTAGCCGTTTTGTCCATTATCGCGGTTTATATTTTCATCGAACGCTACATCGCCGTTTCACGCGCCACGAAATACGACAACGGTTTCATGGAACGCATCCGCGAATACATGAAAGACGGCAAGTTGGATTCGGCAAAGGCTTTGTGCCGCGGCAACTCCACCCCTATCTCACGCATGATCGAAAAAGGTATCTCCCGCATCGGACGGCCTTTGGGCGACATCAACTCGGCCATTGAAAACGTGGGTAACCTTGAAGTGGCGCAACTGGAACGCGGTGTCAACATCCTTGCCATGATTGCCAGTGCCGCCCCGATGATTGGTTTCTTAGGTACTGTGATTGGCATGATTCGTGCTTTCTACGACATGTCGATGGCTGGAAACAACATCGATATCGAATTGCTTTCATCGGGCATCTACGAAGCTATGGTAACCACCGTTGGTGGTTTGATTGTAGGCATCATCGCTTATTTCTTCCATGCTATCTTATCGACAAAAATCCAGAAAGTCGTCAACCTGCTCGAAGGCAAGGCTACCGAATTCATGGACGTTTTGAACGAACCTGCCTAAAATTAGTGCATTATGGCTATCAGATCAAGAAATAAGGTCGAACCTACATTTAACTCCTCGTCCATGTCGGACTTGGTGTTTCTGCTGCTGATTTTCTTCATGCTGACTTCGACCTTGGTCGCGCCCAATGCCATCAAGCTCGTGCTGCCTTCAAGCAACAGCAAGACCATGGCCAAGCAGACCGTCACGGTTTACATCAACGACCAATACCAATATTTCGTTGACGACAATCCCGCCGATGAAACCCAACTCACCGACCTTATCAACAGCAAGATCGGCAACGACAGTCAAGCCACAGTGGTGCTCCGTTCCGACAAGACTGTACCCGTGCAATATGTTGTGAATGTGATTGATGCCGTCAACGAAATCAACAACGCCACTGGCAACAACCACAAAGTCATTCTCGCCACATCGCCAAAGAAATAGGAGGTGATATGAACAATAACGAAAAGAAAGACAGAGGCATAGCTGTAGTGGGAACCATCCTCGTTCATGCTTTGATTGTCCTCGTCTTGTTGCTGATGGCCTTTCGGACACCTTTGCCGCTTCCAGGAGAAGAAGGTGTTGAAATCGACTTGGGCATGATGGACCAAGGCATGGGCAATATCCAACCCGAGAAGCCTGCTATTCCTATGGCTGCTCAACCTCAGCAACAACAAAACAAGAGCAAGGAAGATATCGTCACCCAAAACGATGAAGAGGCACCTGCCATTGAAAAACCCAAAAACACTAAGCCGAAGCAAGAAAAACCTACTGAAGAACCTAAACCAACCGTCAACCAAAGGGCTTTATTTAAGGGCAACAATAGCCCACAAGCAGGCGGATCGGAAGGCGTCACCGGACAACCTGGCGACCAAGGCAATCCCAATGGACTGGCTGGGATCAAGAAATATGATGGAAATGGTGGCAAAGGTAACGGCACAGGCTATGACCTCGGTGGCCGTGGCGCCAAGTCGCTGCATCGGCCCAATGATGACTTCAGCGAAGAAGGCATCGTAGTGGTAGATATCTGGGTGGATCGTCATGGCAAAGTGACGCGAGCTGAAGTTGCAACTAAAGGCACTACTGTAATTAACAACGACATGCGTCAAAAGGCCAAACAAGCTGCTTTGCGCTCGTCTTTCGCTTCCGACCCCAATGCTCCCGAAGAGCAACACGGTACCATCACCTATACTTTTGTTATCAATCAATAAGAGAAATATGGAATTATGAATGTGAAATGCTGAATGACGCGAAGCGACGCTAGTCTTAGCCTCATTCAGCATTCATCATTCAGCATTCATCATTATTAAATAATCGCCTATGAATTACTCCGATACTCTCGACTGGATGTTCAACAAGCTCCCGATGTACCAACGCATCGGAGCCGCCGCCTACAAAGCGGACTTAAATAACACCATACAACTCCTCAATCTATTAGACAACCCACAAAACAACTTCAAGTCGGTGCATGTGGCCGGCACCAACGGCAAAGGCTCCACTTCTCACTTGTTGGCTTCAGTGTTTCAAGAAGCAGGTTATAAGACAGGGCTTTACACCTCGCCTCACCTCCGTGACTTCCGTGAACGCATCCGCATCAACGGGGAGATGATCCCTGAAGAGAATGTGGTGCAGTTCATCGACAACTACAAGGAAAAGTTTGAAGCCATGGAGCTCTCCTTCTTCGAGATGACCGTAGGCATGGCATTCGATTATTTCTCAAAAGAAAAAATTGACATTGCTATCGTCGAGGTGGGCATGGGTGGCAGATTAGACTCTACCAATCTCATCACGCCTGAACTAAGCATCATCACCAACATCGATTTCGACCACATGAAGTTTTTGGGTGACACAAGAGCCAAAATCGCCTACGAAAAGGCGGGCATCATCAAGCCCAACATTCCTGTTGTCATAGGAGAGACGCATCCCGAAACCCAGCAGGTTTTCATCGACAAGGCCAAAGAATGCAATAGTCCTATCTTCTTCGCCGATCAAATCTTTGATTGCGACAAAATCCATATCGAGTCGGACACCGAACAACAATACGATGTTTGGAAAAACAGCGAGCTTTACATGGAAGCTCTTGAGATTCCGCTGATGGGTAACTACCAACAAAAAAACCTGACCACGGTGATGTGTGCCCTCGATCTGCTGCGTGATAAGTTCAATCTCACCGAAGACAACATCCGCGACGGCATCGCCAAGGTTATTCGCAACACCCATCTGATGGGTCGCTGGCAAATCTTATGCAAAGATCCACTCACCATCGCCGATACGGGACACAACGTGGCAGGTATCACCGAAGTCGTACGTCAATTGGCTGAAATGAGCTACGGAAAACTGCATTTTGTCCTTGGCATGGTCAACGACAAAGACATCGAAAGTGTATTGCAATTGCTTCCTCGCGGAGCCGAATACTATTTCTGCAAGGCTGATATTCCCAGAGGATTGGATGCCAATATCTTAGCACAGAAAGCCTTTGACATGGGCTTGCGTGGACAAGTGTTTGAGTCCGTCAACCATGCCTATCGTTCTGCTGTCAACAATGCCCATTTCGGTGATGTGGTCTTCATCGGAGGCAGCAATTTCACCGTTGCCGAGGTGGTGTAAACTTGCTTCTACATTTACGGGCAAAGATTCTTAGCCTCTTTCCAATATGAAATCATCTCTTCAAGGTTGAGGTGTTGCACACCTTTGCCTTGTTCGCGTGCGCGCTGCTCGACATGGCCAAAGCGTTCACGGAATTTCTTATTGGTTTTCTCCAAAGCATCGTCGGGGTTCACACCGATATAGTTGCCATAGGCGGCCAAAGCAAACAACAAGTCGCCATATTCCGACTCAATCTTGGCCGTATTGTCTGGTTTTTGCAATTCTTCAAAGAGCTCGTCTTTCTCCTCTTCCACCTTTTGCCAAGCCTGACTTGTCTCTGGCCAGCGGAATCCCACACCAGCGGTTTTCTGAGTCATGCGATAGGCTTTCAGGAGCGAAGGCAAGCCTTCAGGAACTCCACCCAACACACTACGATTGTGTTCCCGTTCCAACTTGATTTTCTCCCAATTTTGCTCCACCTGTTCTGCATTTTCAACTTTCTCGTTACCAAAGATATGCGGATGACGCACAATCATCTTCTCACAAATCCCATTGAGTACATCAGCAATGTCGAAGGCACCCTGCTCCTGCCCTATCTTGGCATAGAAGACAAGGTGCAACATGAGGTCACCGAGTTCCTTCTTCACCTCATTGAGGTCGTCATTAAGGATGGCTTGGCTAAGCTCATAGGTTTCCTCGATGGTAAGATGGCGCAAGCTATGGATTGTCTGAGTGCTATCCCAAGGGCAACCCGCACGCACTGCGTCCATAATATCCAGTAAACGCTTGAATGCAACTAATCTTTCGTCCATGACTACACTTGATTTTGAGCGCAAAAGTAAGGAATTTTGTATTTTTGCAGACTCAATGGAAAAACAAAAGTTCCATATCTTATTCTTCCTCCTGTCCTTATTGGCATTTGTAAAGACAGCAGAAGCACAACTGAGTCACCGCAACTATGAAATCGAGGCTCGGGTACACTATGGCTACATGTATTTCCAAAACGATGAATACCACTCTGCCTTAGGACGTTACAGCCGCCATACGCCTAGTTACGAATTCTCGCTGCACCGCAACACTTACGGGCAGCACCGCTGGGAAGTGTTGCACAACTACCCTTCCATCGGACTTACCTTCTACTATTCAGGCTTCGGCAACGACAGCATCTCTGCCGAGTTGGGAAAAGTGTTTGCCCTTTATCCCTTCATCAATTTTCCCATCACTCCTGGCGAATCGAGTAGGTTGACCTTTAAATTGGGCGTGGGCGTGTCCTATCTCACCAACAAATTTGACCCCAAGGAGAATTATCACAACTATGCCATCGGTTCGCATGTGAACGCAGCCATTAACCTGTCGTTTGAGTACCGTCAGCGTATCGTTGACCGCTTGCATTGGGTAACCTCAGCTGGCTTGACCCACTTTTCCAACGGGGCCACACGCTCCCCCAACATGGGCATCAACATCCTCAGCGCAGCCACAGGCCTATCGTGGTATCTGGCACCGCCCAAAAAGCACATCGACAAGAAATTGCGCCCTAAAAACTACCTCTTTGAATTTGACGGCAAGCGGCATTTCGTCACTGATTATCAATATACAATGGGCATCAAAGACATGAGCCAACAATATGGCACACACGAATATTTCCTTGTCCATGACTTAGCTGCCAACTTTATGTTCCAAATCACAGAGCGCGACCGATTGGGACTTGGAATCGAATTGGTTTACGACAACTCTGACAAAATCACCAAGCCCGATTGGGATATCTACCTGAAACCAGGCTTCCTGTTAGCTTACGAAATGATGCTCGACCGCGTCAGCTTCATGTTCAATCTTGGCATCCGCAACAACGTTCCCTTAAATTCATCAACATACGGATTGCTGTTTTACCAAAAAGTCGCTGCCCGATACTATTTCAACGAGAACCTGTTTGCAACGCTTGCCTTTACCACCTATGACATCAAGGCCGACTTCATCAGCTTCGGCATTGGCTACCATATCCAACACAAGTACTATTTACCTCGCTATGAAAAGAAACGCCATCGTAGTCCTGTTTTTCCTCGTTAGCCTGATAGTTGCGTCATGCAGTAAGGTAGAGACATTGTTCTCCAATGGCGAACCCGTTACCGAGCAGCGCAGTCTTGGCCAACGTTTTAATGTCATCAAGATGTACAACAATGTGAATGTCAAGTTGGTGCACGACAATCATCCGCGTTTGGAACTGACTTGTCCAAAAAACCTCATTGATAAAGTGACAACCCAAATCGATGGCGACACCTTAGTCATCAAAAACGAAAATGACTACAACTGGCTTAGAAGTTTCGACTACAGCATCGACTTGACCGTGTATTACGATAGTCTGCGCCAAATCGACTTCGCCTCAGTCGGAAACCTCATTT
>JAEEGF012067799.1_pt1 | contig 14028 bp, 14 predicted proteins | sample 9134171 | NCBI WGS metagenome assembly JAEEGF01 (sample SAMN16246542, study PRJNA631951) | gut metagenome | biome: gut microbiome; feature: rumen; material: AP-attached | host: Bos | place: Iran: Karaj | collected 2018-10
AGTATCTTCATTCCTACCACCCCATCTTATCCAAGAACTCAGTTAAACCTGCTCTTCTTTCCTTCTCATCGTCTTCCCCATAGGGGCACATTCTGTAGTCTCCAACAATTCCTCCGTCTCGAAGGTACAAAACTCTTGTGCCTCTTAAAGCAGTTTTGATATCGTGAGTTACCATAACGATGCTCTGTCCGTTTTTGTGGACTTCTGTGAAAATATCCAAAACATCCTTACCTGAAGCGGAGTTAAGCTGTCCCGTAGGTTCATCCGCAAAAAGAATTCTTGGATTATTGATTACCGCCCTTACAATACCAACTCTTTGGGCCTCACCACCCGAAAGCTGATTGGGATATTTGTTGAAATCCTCTTCCTTTAATCCCGTCTTAATAAGAAGCTCTTTGGCCTTATCCACCAGCTCTTTGGAGTTCTTCTGAACAATCAAAGCACCGGTAAGAACGTTATCGAGAACCGTCTGATTTTCCAAAAGATAAATGCTCTGGAAAACAAATCCGCAGTTGCCGCGTCTGAAGATAGCCAGTTCATCATTGGAAAAACCCTGGATCTCCTTGCCGTCAAAAATAACCTTTCCCATGCCGGGCTTGTCCATTCCGGAAAGAGCGTAGAGAAGTGTTGATTTACCTGAACCTGAAGAACCCATTATTACTGTGAAGTCACCCTCTACTATATCTAAATCCAGATTCTTTATTACGTGCTGCAAGGTGCCTCCGTTTGAAAAGGACTTGCAAAGTTTATCTGTCTGTAAAATAAAAGAAGCCATATATAATTCATCCTTTCGTTCATGATTTTCCATGTTACGACTTGAATTATATATGGTCTCTTAAAAGATATCTTTGTCTGAGTATTATTAAATTCTTAACTGATTCTTAACTGACGTGGCTGCTACTGGCACTTCTTCATGTCCTTCTTCTCAACCACAATGAGCAAAACACTGCTTGCAGAGAAGGGAACAGAAGGATCCACATGGGTCCAGTTCTTTCCTTTTTCCTTTATTGCAACAACGTTTAAGTTCATGACTTTACGAAGTTCAAGTTCTTTAAGGTTCTTCCCAATCCATTCTTTCTTGGGGTTCATCTCTATCATATACATATTTGAATCAAGGGGGAAGAAATCCTTGAAGGAATTAGACATAAGTATACTTGCCGAACGAAGTCCACCCTCTCCCTCAGGATCTATAATCTTGTCTGCCCCGACCTTTTTAAGAATTGAAGCCATTCTATCGGATGAAACCTTACATACAACCACAGGAACCCCCTGCTCCTTGGCTACAGATACTGACATAATACTGGCTGCCAGGTTTCTCCCCATGGCTGTAACCACAATGTCCATGTTCTTTAATCCAAGAGCTGCAACCTCATCTTCGTTTGAAAGATTGGCACAAACTGCCGATGTGCACTTGGATGAAATTTCGTTTATAACGCTTTCATCCTCATCCACTGCAAGAACATCGGCTCCCATATTATAAAGGTTTTCCGCAAGGCTTTTTCCGTATTTGCCAAGTCCCAAAACCGCAACTGATTTCTTCATCTTTTTCCTCCCTATTAACCTACGTAAAACTGACCTTCGGAATGTTTTATCATGTTTTCAGTCTTATTCTCGTTAGTGAAAAATATAGCCATGGATATTGGTCCGATTCTGCCAAGGTACATGGCAATTATAATTATAATCCTTCCGGCAGAATCAAGAGTAGTCGTAATGTTTCTTGATAATCCCACCGTTCCCAGTGCACTTACTGCCTCATATGCGGCATCCGTCAAACCAATTCCGCCCTCAAACATAAGAATCACCAACGTGACAAAAACCGTCACCAGACTGACCAGAACTATTGCAGCGGCTTTTCTCATCATGTTTTCAGAGACTCTTTTGTGAAATACCACTGTCTCATCCTTGCCCTTGATATAAGAAAGGGCGTTCATAAAGAACAACACAGCCGTAACTGTCTTGATTCCTCCTGCTGTACCAACAGGTGAGCCACCGATAAACATAAGAACGTATCCTATTATACAGCTTATATCCGTAAGTCCCTCCTGGGGAATGGATGCAAAGCCCGCGGTTCTGAAGGTTACAGACTGGAATAAACTGTTCAAAACCTTGCCGCCAAATCCCATATTTCCTATTGTTTCAGGATTGCTGTATTCTGCGGCTAATATGCCTATTGTTCCTAAAAGAAGAAGGACTGTGGTTATGCCAAGCACCAGTTTGGTGTGCTCTGAAAATCGGCCAAAGATACGTGATATGGAAAATTGCTTTTTTATACCCGCTTTCACTCCATCAAGGAAATCAAACCAGACCACAAATCCCAGTCCCCCAAGAATAATCAGCGCCATGGTAACAATCATCACATAAGGTGAATCGTTATATTCAATCAGACTGCTTGGCCCGATTAAATCCATCCCCGCATTACAGAATGCAGACACGGATTGGAACAGGGAAACCCAAAGGCCCCTTCCGAAACCAAATCTTGGTATAAACTTTATTGCAAAAAGAACTGCACCGATTCCTTCAACTATAAATACCGCTTTGAAAACCCTTGTAAGGAAGGTCAACAGTCCTCTGTTTTTCTCAACGTTTAAGGAATTTTCAAGCAAGAGCCTGTCTCCTAATGAAAACTTTCTCTTTCCGATTATCATTATCATGGATGCCACAGCAACAACACCCAATCCGCCTATCTGAATCAATAAAAGAATTACAAACTGCCCAAAAACGCTCCAGTGGGCATAAGTATCCACCACAACAAGCCCCGTTACGCAGGTGCTGGTTGTTGCGGTAAAAAGAGCCGTCAATACTCCCGTGCTCTCCCCTTTAGCTGTTGCAAATGGCAGTGACAGCAATCCTGTTCCGGCCACTATCAGCAAAAGGAAGCTTAAAGGTATCAGCTGTATTGGCGAAATTCTGATTTTTCTCATTAACTTGTATCTCCGAATATTACAATTAACCTAACTTAAAGGGATGAGAAGGGTAATACAAAAGCCGTCTTCCGTATTTGCAGGAAGCATTTCTCCCTTCATCTTCTCCATGAGAGTCTTTGCAATGTAAAGTCCCAGGCCGCTGCCTTCCTCCTTACTGTCTGCCCACTTTTTCCCTCTGTAGAACTTGTTGGCAATAAGACTCATCTCATCCTCCGGAACTCCGGGGCCATAATCTCTGATGCGCATTTCCAGAAACTCCTCAAGGATGTCGTAGGTTATGTCAATTTTCGTCTCCGCATATTTATAGGAATTGGAGATTATATTACCGATTACCTGTCCCAAACGCTTTGTATCAACGTTTATAAGAGTCTTCGGGATTGCTCCGGCACTTACAAGCCCCCTGTCATCGTACTTTCTGACAATGTCCCCAATTACATGGGACTCCTCATCTTTAAGGGAAACCTTAAACTCTCCCAGATCATCCATAGTGGAGGCAAAAAGATCTCCTACCAGGGCGTCTATCTGCTCGGCTTTGCTGCTTATGTTGCCAAGCTTCTCCAGAATCTCCCCATTATCGCCTTTAGCCTCGCCATCCCTCATGAGCTTGGCCTGCAAAAGTTCTGTGGTAAGCTTGATTCCCGTAATAGGTGTCTTTAGGTCATGGCTTAGGGAGGCCACCAGTTCCTTCTCTTTCTTTTGAAGGGCCACTTCCCTTTTTCTTGATTCCGCCAGCTCTTCCCTCATAATATCAAAACTTTCGGTAAAAGCGCCAAAAATATTGCTTCTGTCCATCATCAATGGCTCATCCAGTTTGCCCTCAGCCACAAGGCCTGCAAATTCCTTCATTCTCTCAAATGGATTTACCAGCCGGTTTTCCACATATTTGCCAAAAACCAAAGCCCCTCCGATAAAGATAAGGCCAAGAATACTTACACCGATGATAATGGCGCTTCTTTCTTTTGCGTATGAGCCAACGGGGTCAGTAAGCAGAATTACGCTTCCAACCACCTTGTTGTCTATCATGGCATAAGCATAGGGATAGCCCTCTTTAATTGCCCTTTCCAGGGTAAAACCTTCATATTCTCCGGATGATTTTGCATTCATGAGAAGAATCTGATTTTGCATATCAAGGATAAGATAATCCGCCTCATAGTCTCTTTCCCTCAGATTATCGAGATTATCCCAGGCTTCTTCCGCATCGGTTTTGATCTCATTCAGTTGTACTGTTATCTCATCATTTCTGGTATAACCTTTGATTCCGTATTTGCCCCATAAAGTAAAGGCGGCAATTCCAAGAATAAAGAGTATAGCAAGAAATACAACGAATCTGTAATAATTTCTCATGGTTATTTTCCAATGGCTGACGCATCAATCATATATCCCACACCCCAAATCGTCTTTATGATTTCCGGGTTGTTGGAGTCCTTTTCGATTTTCTCACGCAAATGTCTTACGTGAACCGCCAGGGTGCCCTCACCTACAAACTCATCTCCCCATACTTCTGAAAGGAGTTCGTCCTTTGTCACTACTCTGCCGGAATTCTCAAGAAGATACTTGAGGAGTTTAAACTCCATGGCCTTGAGGCTTACTGTTTCATTGCCTCTCTTTAAGCTGTAGGAGTTTACATCAAGACTTACCTCATCCGTAATCTTCGCAGGTGTCTTACTTTGCTCCTTTACTGCTTCCTTGGCCTTTTCATAGCGGAGAAGGGTGGTTTTTACCTTAGCAAGAAGCACATTCAAAGCATAGGGTTTCTTAATATAATCATCACCGCCGATGTTAAGGGCAATCAGCACGTCGTCATCGCTGGTTCTTGCACTGATAAAGAAAATGGGCATATCAAAATCTTCTCTCACCTTCTTGCAAAGGTCAAAGCCCGACTTGTCGCCAAGATTAATATCCAAAAGAAGAAGAGAAACCTCATGGCGGCTAAGGAAGGTTACAGCCTCCTCGAAGCTTGTCACATAAGCCGTCTTCACATCAAACATATTGAAGTATTCTGCGGTAGACTGAGCAATCACCTCATCGTCATCCACCATCAAAACTTTAAACTCATCCATCTTCCCCACACCCTTTCATAAATGTAGTAACAGTTATATTATACATTAAAAAAGCGAAGAAGTTTCCCTCTTCGCTTTGATTTGTTAAATCTAGTTGGCAGCCTTCTCGAATTCCTCGATGATGCTCTTATCAGGTTCCTTCGTAAGAAGTGAAACCACTACTGTGAAGATGAGTGACACGATGAATGCGGGAAGAAGTTCATATATTGAGAAGACTCCGCCGATGGGCTTAATTAAGAACTTCCATATAAATACCATTGCGCCGCCGCTTACCATTCCGGCCAGTGCACCCTGCTTGGTGGTTCTCTTCCAGAAAAGTGCAAGAAGCATTACAGGTCCAAAGGCTCCGCCGAATCCTGCCCATGCGAAGGATACGATTCTGAATACCGATGAGTCGGGATCGAGAGCAAGGATTACGCCAAGGATTGCGATACCTACAATTGCGATTCTTGCCACAAGGATTTTCTTCTTTTCGTCCATCTTCACATTGAAAAACTCACCCATAATGTTTTCTGAAACGGATGAAGCCGCTGCAAGCATCTGGGAATCTGCAGTGGACATTGTAGCCGCAAGAATGCCTGCGAGGATAAGACCCGCAACGATTGCTGCGAACACGCCGTTTTGTGAAATCAGATCTGAAAGTTTAACAATAATTGTCTCTGCGGATGCTGCTGTGTCTAAGAATTCAACTTTGCCTGTAGCTGTAACTCCAAGTCCCGCAAGACCGATAATCATCGCAAGTCCCATGGCAATGAAAACCCAGACTGTAGCTACTCTTCTTGATAAAGAAAGCTTCTGCTCATTTTCGATGGCCATGAATCTAAGTAAAATGTGGGGCATTCCGAAATATCCAAGGCCCCATGCAAGGGTAGAGATTATGGCAATAACACCGCCGTAGCTTGCCGCAGTATTGTTGGCAACATCATGATACAGAGAAAGGCTGATGTGGCCGGGTAAAGCTTTGGCATTATCCATAACTGCATTCCATCCGCCTGCAACATTGATTGCGAATCCAAGTACAACCACCAAAGCCACTGTCATAACGCAGCTCTGGATAAAGTCTGTGGTAGATACGGCCTTAAATCCACCCATGATTGTGTAGCCTGTAATGATAAGCGCTGAAGCAACCATGGCTACCACATAATTGACTCCGAAGAGTGAATGGAAAAGTTTACCGCAGGCAGCAAAGCCCGAAGCAGTATAAGGAACAAAGAATATAATAATAACAAGGGCCGCAATAGCGCTTAATGCATTCTTCTCATCGTGAAATCTCTTTGAGAAAAACTGCGGAATTGTGTAGGCATCAATGTTATAAGAATATCTTCTGAGTTTCTTTGAAACAATAAGCCAGTTTAAATAGGTTCCGACGCCCAGTCCCAAAATAGTCCAGAAGGGCTCACAGATTCCGCTAAAGTAAGCAAGTCCGGGGATACCCATCAGAAGCCAGGATGACATATCTGATGCCTCGGCTGACATAGCGGTTACCAAAGGACCCATCTTACGACCTCCAAGATAGAAATCAGTGGAGTCGTTGTTACTCTTACTGTAAATAAATCCAATGGCAAGCATCATCAATAAATAAACAGCGATGGTCACCATGATGACAAAGGATAATGTGTTCATTCTCTCTCCTCCAATTATATGATTTTATCACACTACCATAGTGTAGCATGAATAAATTTAAATTGGAATAGTATTTTTATGCATTATCCATTCTTTTTTTATACTCCCCACACCTCTTCTGCAATTTCTTTTACAAGCTTAAGCTTTGCCCACTGCTCATCTTCCGTAAGTTTATTGCCAATCTCACAGGATGCAAAGCCACACTGGGGGCTTAAACACAGTCTCTCAAGAGGAATATACTGAGCTGCCTCGTGAATTCTCTCAATTACCTTATCCTTATCCTCCAGGTCAGGTTTCTTGGTCGTAATCAGTCCCAATACAACTTTCTTATCCTCCGACACCTTTTGAAGAGGCAGGAATCCGCCGGAGCGCTCATCATCATATTCAAGGAAGAGGGCATCTACATTTTCCTTGGCAAAAACGTAGTCCGCTACTGTATCGTATGCACCGCTTGTAAAATATGCAGAATTGTAGTTGCCTCGACAGATATGAGATGTAATAACCATATCCTTAGGCTTTCCTTCAAGCGCAAGATTATTAACCTTAAGAATCTGAGCCTTTACATCTTCAAGATCAATTCCCAAAGCCTGATATCTTTGCTTGGCAGCATCCCCTACAATGGCTCCCCATGTGCAGTCATCCAGCTGTAAGTTACGGCATCCCGCATCATAGAACTGCTTGATGACATCACGGTATGCCTTGGCAATATCTTCTATAAGTTCATCATTTGTGGGATAGAACTTTCTGGTGGTTTCAAAGTTTGCAGGAACAATCATCTGCTGGAAAGTCTGTGCAGGAGCAGGTATTGTGTACTTTGCTACAGTGTTTTCATCTTCAAACTGTTTTAAAAACTTAAAGTACTCCACAAAGGGATGGGGTTTTGCCTTAATCTTTCCGACTAAATATGTATCATCAAGTACTGCCAGAACGCCGTTAAACTGTACGCCCTTTCCGGTATGCTCATGGGCTACGCCCTCAAATCCCCACATGAAATCCAGATGCCAGAAGGTTCTTCTGAATTCGCCGTCTGTAATCACGTGGAATCCCAGTTCCTTTTGTTTGGCAACCAGTTTGGTAATCTCCTCATTAATTACACTATCCAGTTCCTCTTTACTGATTTTCCCCTCCTGAAATGAAGCCTTCGCGTCCTTAACCACCTGGGGTCTTAGGAAACTTCCTACGAAATCGTATCTGTAAGGTGTTGAAATTTTGCTCATAATGCATCCTCCATATGAATTTATGATAATGGAGATTATAAACCTACCAATTCGATGGGTAAAATATAGATAATATACGGTTTTTCATAGATTAAATCTATGGTTGATGTTATAATGAGTTGTAATTCTATCGTGGAGGCAGAGATAATGACATTAAAACAACTTCAGTATGCGGTAACCGTAGCAGAAACCGGCAACATGACGGAGGCAGCCAAAAAGCTGTTTATTGCACAACCCAGTCTTACCTCCTCTATCCACGAGCTGGAGAAAGAATATGGAATTACCATATTTTCCAGATCCAATAAGGGAATTGAAGTTACCCCTGAGGGCGATGAATTCTTAGGCTTCGCCAGACAGATTCTGGATCAGACCAACCTGATGAATGAGCGCTATATCAATAAGTCAGTGACCAAGCAGCGCTTTTGCGTTTCATCACAGCACTATTCTTTTGCGGTGGAAGCCTTTGTGGAACTTCTCAAAGAACAGGGTGGCGAGAAGTATGAGTTTCACATGCGTGAAACCCAGACCTTCGATATCATCGATGATGTGTCACACTTAAGAAGCGAAATCGGGGTTCTTTATATTAACGCATTTAATGAGACAGTAATAAGAAAGACCCTTAAGGATAACAATCTTTCTTTCGAGCCCTTATTCACTGCAAAGCCCCATGTCTTTCTCGGCAAGGACAATCCCCTTGCCCAAAAGAAAAAGATCCGCATAGCGGACCTTAAACCTTATCCCCGTCTGTCTTACGAGCAGGGAAACCATAATTCATTTTATTACTCCGAAGAAATTCTTAGCACATTAGAATGCGACAAGGATCTGGTGGTGTGCGACCGGGCCACTCTTTTTAACATGCTTATTGGCCTTAACGGATATACCGTATGCAGCGGTATTATCAGCGAGGAATTAAATGGCCCCAACATCGTAGCCAGACCCCTTGACGTGGACGACCACATGGAAATAGGATACGTACTTCCTACCTCCATACGTCCTTCTCACCTGACCCTCCGCTATATTGAGCTATTGAAGAGGTTCACATGATTATAAAATGTCATTATACCAACACATGGTACACGTCCACGGACATATCCTTATTATATACCTCATAGATTCTGCCCGCGCAGCTTATTCCGTTTGCCTCTGCATAATCCTTTATCAGAATATGGGCTCTTGCAACCTTTGAAAAGCCTTTGGTAAATCTTATATGCAGACACTTTTCCTCGAATACATCTATGGAATCCTTCCCCTCATAGCCACCCACAGGTAAGCATGTCCTCATTGATAATCCTTCTTCATCGGATAGATTTTTGTATATAACAAAATGACTGCCGGAGGGATTTATTCCCTTTTGTGACGCTCTCTCATAAAGTTTCCCAACCGAAATACCGAGGTTTTCAAGGTCAACATTCTCATCAACATAAATGCATCTGCATCTTTCAAAAGAGCAGACATCCGGTGTTTCATCTAGGTGGGCTATCTTCTCCTCTTCGTCATGATTAACCAGGTCTCGAACCTCCTGCAAGTGAAAATCCATCTCGCGAATCTTACTGTCAATAAGTTCTTTTTCTGAAGACTTCCCCGCAAATATCTGTTTTATTTCATATATTGAAAGTCCAATCCTTCTGAGTCTTTTTATCTTCTCAAGAATAATCAGCTGACTCTCATCATAGTAATTATATCCGTTTTCCTCATTGACAAATGAAGGAGTAAGCAACCCTTCTTCATCCCATATTCTAAGGGCCTTCCTGCCTACTTTACCTACAATTGCAAATTGTCCTCGTGTGTACATTATTCACCCACCTTTCCTCTCTTCACTTTTCCAAATAACTTTAGAAATCCAATGTGAAGCGGAAGTATCTTATAAAGGAAATAATCATCATACTTTTCATACTCTGCTCTATTGTAAAAGTTTATCACTGCTTCACATATTGATTCAATACAGTTCCGATTCAAATCATGTCCAATCTCCTTTGTGGCAATCCTTGGTATTCCGATGTGTCCATAGTCTCCCATAGCCGCAATCTGTTTTCTTTTGGAAATCATATCTTTGTCCGTAATATCGGAATCCGGGAGCTCGTTATATCCACTTCTGACGAAGTTATCGTTGATATCCAACATACTGGAAGTTTCAACCCAGCCGGCATGAAAGTCATTACTATAATCTTTTTCAAGTTCTTTCAGATCCTCGGTGGGCTCCACACCTGCACCTTCAAAGATTGGACCCATCGGTGCTATAGCACATATTCCATACTTTCTGTTAATCCTCCTCACAGCTTTAATTACTGCAATCTGATGTTCAGGATCAGCATGGGATGCTATGATAACGATATTTTCAAATCCCATATGTCTGACACTATCCAAAATCTCATACGCCACCTCAAATGTCGTCTTCATTGAAAAATGAACTGATCCGTAAAAAGTGTTTACTGACGCTGCAGCTATCGGAAATGTCGGCAGGTAATAGCATTTAATCCCGCTTTTCTTCTCAATCATCTCCATAGCTCCCCTGCTCCAGCTCTCTCCTTCCAAAATGTCTGTAGCAAGAGGAAGGCACCATCCATGTTCTTCAATAGGCGCCATCACAATAAATACAACGCTGTCTTTCTTGTTAACTTCCTTAATTTCTTTCCAGGTCATCAGGCTCAAATCTTTCATACTATATGTCCTCCTTTTCTTTGTCGGACATAATAATAGACCTGGCCGCAACGGCCAGGTCAAGACATTAGTTGCTTCTTGTCATTTGAAAGAACTGCTCTACATGATTTTTAATTGCTTTTTCGCACTCTTTTGCCCTGTTCGGTTCTCTGTCCCATATTCCCATATACATGATAACCGGTGCATAAAACATCGCTGCAAGCACCTTAGGATCTCCCTTTTTTATTGCGCCGTTTTGGATCAACTGTTCAAACAGCTTTTCATCATACCCAAGCATGGCGTCAACATAACGTTTCGTATACATCTCACCCAATTCTTTACTTTGGAATTGGGATATTGTCATCATTTGGCGCACCTGCTTTGAATATTCATCAGTCATTGAAAAACGGACGAATGTCAAAACATTTTCGCTTAATCCTTCTGCCGAAATGCCGGTGTATACATCCACATCTTTTTTATTCAGTTCCACATTTTTCCCATTTCCCAGATGAACCGAGAGTTTTTCAAAAAAATCTTTATATTTTTCCTCGGACTCTACAATGATTCGGTCAAAAATCTGCTGTTTACTTGCAAAGTGTTTATAGAGAGCAGCCTTCGATATTCCTAAGGGAGCGGCAATATCACTCATGGATGTTCCATCATATCCCTTCTTTGAAAACTGTTTAAGCGCCTCTTCAAGAATCAATTCTTTCGTATTCATCTATTCTTCTCCACGAACTCATCTAGTACACGATTTATCTCTTCGCTGTTACCCGCCATCAAATGACCTCCGCCCGAAAAGAAAGCAGATGTGCAGTCGGGAATCTCCTTACTCCAAAACTTTGCCTTCTCCGGATTGGCCAGTTTATCATCGTCAGAATGAATAATGAGAACAGGTACTTTAATATTTCTTAAATCATAATTCTCATAGTGATTGGTATGATCCTTGTTCACCACATCTCCATCGAAAACTATGCCCGCCCTGCGCTCTTTCAACGGAATAATCTGCTTAATAACGCTTCTTTCCATTCCCATAATCGGTTGGAATAACGGGCTAATCATCCACATGACAAAGTCGTTACAAGCCGCTTCCGGTGGTCCTGTCATTCCGGAAGCAGGTTCAGTAGGTTTCTCCGATGCCGGATATCCGGAGCAATACAGAATAAGGCCCTTACATCTTTCCGGATACATCAAAGCAAATCTCTGTGCAACTGTCCCTCCGGCGCTTGTTGCCACAGCAAAAACTTTATCTATGTCAAGTGAATCCAATAATTGGGTAAATTCTTCCACCTGCATATCTACTGTAGCACCTTCCGGCATATCGGTCCCCGGATATCCGAATCTGGATGGTGCAATAACCCTGTAATCATCTGTGCGTCCGCTTAACACGTCAAAGCCCTGATCATAACCTCCTGTGATTCCATGAAAGACCAAAAAGGCTTCGCCCTGGCCCTCATCTATATAACTGACCTTTCCATATGAGCTGTTTATGGTTTCTGCTTTTGCCTCATAAACCGCGAATCTGTTCAAAGCAGCTTTCCTGACCATCAAAAAATCTGTTGCTAAAGCCAATAAGACAATGCTCGCTATGGTTAATGTTATCATTTTAGTTCTTTTCCTTTTCATCTCCATACTTTCTCCATGTTGTTTTCGATATCCCTTGGCAAAGGGAAGTGACCGGTCGGTAACTATATTATAGTTACCGACCGGTCACTTGTCAATGCATTTCACACCCGCTCAAGAAGCGTGGCGACCTCGACGTTCGGTCGTGTGAACAATAATTTCCGACCTTTACACATTTGATACCATCACACCAACACCTGGTATACATCTACCGACATATCCCTATTATATACTTCGTAAACCTTGTCGGCACAGCTTATCCGATTCTCTTCTGCATATTCCTTTATCAGGATATGGGCTGTCGCAACCTTCGAGAATCCTTCAGTAAATCTTATATGCAGGCACTTTTCCTCAAATACTTCTATGGAATCATCTCCATTATAGTCACTGACAGGTAAACATGTCCTCATGGAAAACCCTTCTTCATCAGCTAGATTTTTGTATAGGACAAAATGACTGCCTAAGGGATTAATTCCTTTTAGCGACGCCTTCTCATAAAGTTTTCCAACAGAAATACCGAGATTTTCAAGGTCAATATTCTCATCAATATAGAGACATCTGCATTGATTAAAAGAAGTGATATCTGGTATGTCGCTGCAAGGGACTGTTTCCTCTTCATCTTTATCAGTGAGTTCTCGAACCTCCTGCAAGTGAAGATCCATCTCGCGAATCTTACTATCAACAAGTTCTTTCTCTGAAGATTGCCCATCTAATATCTGCTTTATTTCATATATTGAAAGTCCTATCTTTCTGAATTTTTTAATCTTATCAAGGGTAGCAAGCTGACTCTCATCATAGTAATTATATCCGTTTTCCTCATTAACATATGATGGTGTAAGCAGCCCCTCTTCATCCCATATCCTAAGCGCTTTTCTGCCAACCTTACCTATGATCGCAAACTGTCCTCTCGTGTACATTATTCACTCACCTGTCCTCTCTTCACTTTTCCAAAAGACTTCAAAAACCCTATGTGAAGCGGAAGTATCTTAAACAGGAAATAATCATCATACTTTTCATATCCCGATCTATTATAAAAGTTTATCACTGCCTCACATATTGACTCAATACAGTTTTGGTTTAGTTTATGCCCTATCACTTTTGTGGCAAACCTTGGCATTCCGATGTGTCCATAGTCCCCCATGGCTGCCAATTGTTTTCTTTTGGAAATCATATCCTTGTCCGTGATATCAGAGTCAGGAAGATTTTCAAATCCGCTTCTGACATTATTATCATCAATATCCAGCATACTTGAAGTTTCAACCCATCCGGCATGGAAATCATTGCCATATCTTTTTTCAAGTTCTTTTACATCTTCGGCCGGCTCCACGCCTGTTCCTTCAAAAATCGAGCCCATCGGTGCTATGGCACATATTCCATGCTTTCTGTTGATTCTCCTTACAGCCTTAATCACTGCAATCTGATGATCAGGGTCAGCATGTGATGCTATTATAACGATGTTCTCAAAACCCATATGTCTGACACTATCCAAGATCTCATATGCCACCTCAAATGTTGTCTTCATTGAGAAATGGACAGACCCATAAAAAGCATTCACAGATGCTGCCGCTATCGGAAACGTCGGTAGATAATAGCATCGTATCTTACTTTTTTCTTCAATCAGCTTCATTGCTCCCCGGCTCCAGTTTTCTCCTTCGATAATGTCTGTCGCAAGAGGAAGACACCACCCATGTTCTTCAATAGGCGCCATAACAACAAATACAACGCTGCCTTTCTTGTCTACCTCCTTGATTTCCTTCCAGGTCATAAGACTTAAATCTCTCATACAAAAATGTCCTCCATTTCTTTGTCGGACATAATAATAGACCTGGCCTTTGCGGCCAGGTCAAGACACTTTTAAAATTATTTTATCTATTAAACAAGTATTGCCTTTGCCCTTGCCTTTCATTGGGCAAATTATAATGGTCCACCGGGACGGGGTTAGGG
>JAEEGF010219684.1_pt1 | contig 14024 bp, 9 predicted proteins | sample 9134171 | NCBI WGS metagenome assembly JAEEGF01 (sample SAMN16246542, study PRJNA631951) | gut metagenome | biome: gut microbiome; feature: rumen; material: AP-attached | host: Bos | place: Iran: Karaj | collected 2018-10
CAGTGCAAGTGGTGCAAGCGCCGGATGTTCAATGCGCTTACAAGCGCTGGCCGGTACCAGCCCCTTATAGGGGCAGTTCAAGCCACCGGCTAAGCCGGTGGTCTTGACTTGAAATGTCCTGTGCGGGAAGCTCCGGGGAGGATTATGAAAGGAGAAGCCTTTCGTTCGCTTTCCCGCCGTCCGCCCGGTATCTGCTTCGCAGAACACCATGGAACGCGGCTTTCAGCCGATTTCCGCATAGGGCAAAAATCCCTGAAAGTCTTCGCCTTTCAAAAATCCGCCCCGCTCGCAGCGGATCTATCGGGTTTCGAGAGGACGCGGCCTTTTTACCCGTTCTTCGTCAGGGCTTTCACCAGCTTTTCGAGCGTCTTCACGTTGATTTTCCCGTTCTTTTTCAGTGTGGATGCGAAGGTGCCCGGGCCGCCGAGCATCAGATCGAACATCCTCTCGTCCATAAAGCTGTCCGCTAAATACGCTTCCGCGAATTCCAGCGTGCGCCCGTCGAAGCAGATCTGGATGCACTCCCGCGACAGCTCGTCCCGGGATAGCTTCGCCTTGAGGACCGTGTCGAGATAGACGGGGATCATGTCGTGGTATCCGACGCAGGAGAGCGCGTCGAGCAGGGTCCCGCTGAATTCGGGGTCCTTCTCCGTGACGGGGATCATGTGAAAGGTGGAGTCGTACGTCCGGGAGATATACCGCTCCTGCGTTTCGTCGAGCTTCGACATCGGCAGGATGGAAAAATCGTTTTCCATCTCCCGGAGCGCGTCCATGCCGGAAAACACGGAGATCAGGAAAAGTACGTTCCCGTTTTGGAACATGCCCCCGGCGGACAGCATCCCCGTGTTCCGGTTCATGAAGCCCGTGAGGTCGTTCGAGCCGCCGAACATCATCCCGTGCACGACGGAAAGCAGGTCGAGATATACCTCGCTTTCATAAATCGTGAGCGTGGGGATATCATCCGCGTCTTTCCGGATGACCCGCTCCTGCCAGCCGATGAGGAACTGGTAGGGCACGCCGCGGATGTCGCCCGGAGCGTAGGTATAGCGGTCCGAGGCGTCCATCACGCCGTCCCCGTTCAGATCCGATTCGGCGATCCCGGCGTAGGAGAGCAGCTTGTCCTTGGTCCATTTGCCTTCGAACACGTCGTCGAAGGGGACCTCGATCCCGAGGTTCGCGGCGAGGTTGCGGTTGATGTAGGTGCAGGCAACTTTTCCGTACGATGCCAGATTCATGGAGCTGATGCCGAAATACGCCTTCCCCCCGATGGTGAGCTCCTTCGCCAGCGGTCCCCCCCAGTAAGGTTCGGAGAGATTGAGGGAATCGACGGACGCAAGGGAGAGGAAGCACCCGGCCGTCGTCGTCTGCACCGCGAAACGGTCCATCATGGCGACGGCGTTGTAGGTCTCGTCTCCGGACTGGACGAGCCGCTGGACCTCGGCGGACATCCCCCAGAAATCCGTCGGCGTCTCCCCGACCGTTACGTTGAACACGTCTTCTACCGTGCGCGCCATGCTGAATTTCGCGTCGTTGAGCGCTTCTCCGGTCTGCTCATCCGCCAGAGAACCCACGCCGTAGCCGTCTCCGACGATCATCCGGAAGGAGCGGCCTTCGTAATCGTGTTCCGGGAGGGTATAGGCGGGACCGTCCGTTTCCGCGGGAACATCCGCGCCGTCATCGCCGGAGGAAAGCTGACCGGCGGATCCCGCGTCCGCCGTCGGGGCGTCTGCGGAAGAGGGGCCCGCATTGCTGCAGGCAGAGAGCAAAAGCAGGAGAGCGAGCAAAAAGGCGGCAGCTTTTTTCATGCGGAGGTCTCCTTTCTTATGTCACATGGGTTCCGAAACTGTGTTGTGAAGAGCGAATGTGTCGATTACGTTATGTCAACGTCATAAGGATGCGGTGGGGGTTGTGGAGTATTTATTACTCGTATCATGTTCGTTTGGGCCGTAATAAGCAGATTGTATTCATTCCGATTTCAATTTTACTCTTTATCCATGGCATTTCTTACACCATACATATCCTGCGGCAAGATATTCTTCCGGGTCCTCTGTTTCTGTATAATTCTCTGGCTTGATATCCTTAACGCTACTACATCCCAAGTAGTGTAATTTCTTCGTATTGGTGTTAACAGCAAAAACTTCATGGAGGGGGTTTTCGATCACCGGGTCCTTATTATAAGTTTCCTGCAGCCAGTACGGATCATCCGGCCCGGAGCGCGTGACGGAATCGCCCGTAGGTTCTTCCGCTTCAAGTGTCAGCACGACCGGCTCCGGCTGTGGTTCTGGTTCGGGCTGTGGCTCGGGTGCCGGTTCAGGCTTCGTCAGCATGACGATTTCCGTACCGTATGATTTCCCGCTGCCGAGGATTTTGGCGTCATGTTCTTCGCCGCTGACATATTCCGTAACGCCTATATCAAGGTATGCGCCCATGTGGGTGATCCGCGTCGTGGTTTTCAAGCCGAAATTTACGATCCATATGACTTCTCCCTGTTCGAGGGCAAATTCTTCCGCGAGATCAGCGGCCATGTCGGACATTTTCGCCGCATCAGAACACGTTGCGATCTTCCACTTGCCTGTGACGTCATTAGGTACGCCTCCTGTATAGTTCAAATATACATCGTTTACTGTGTGCTTTCCGATTTTTACCGCGGTATCCAGCTCCGGTTCAGGCTCCAAGGCAGGAGCAGGCTTCGGCTTGTCTGTGTTCTTCTGTCTTATCTCCGGGTCTGTCTCACGGTAAACTAATGCCTCGGGTTCCGGCTCAGGCTCGGGTTTAGGTTCCGGGACTTTTTCTGTTTCTGGCACTGGCTCCGGCACGACAACAGGTGTTTCGGTTCCCAGTGCTTCCGTCTCAGGTGAATCAGTCTCCGGAAGTTCTTCCGTTTCCTGTTGTACAGGCAATTCTTCTTCCGCATTCGGAGCTTCCGCTTTTGATTCTGCGGGATTCACCAACGCCATTATCACGCCGAACCATATTCCCGCAGTAAACAGAATCATAAATGTTCCGATTATGAGCGGAACGATGGGAGCACGGCGGGGGAGGAAGGTGGATTTGTTGACCGGTTCGCCGTTGAAGCTCTTATTATAACGCACAAACGCGACAATGGCAGCGACAAAATCGACAAGCCAGCCGATGCCGAGAAGCCCGAAGGTCAGGAGCCACAGGAGGCCGGTCTTCTTTTTCCCCATGTAAAAGCGATGTGCACCGGACCATCCGAGGACTCCGGCAAGCGCAAGGCGTACAGCGGGGCTTTTTTCTTTCATTCCGATACTCCTCTCAGTCTCCGTATTCCGACGTGATCCCGAGGTATTCCTCGAGGCAGAGGCCGCTTGCCGCGACTTTTCCGGCGGCGTCCGTCCCGAGATAGCGCACGTGCCACGGCTCGTAGCGGTAGCCCGTCACGTCCTCCTTGTCCTGCGGGTAGCGGAGAATGAAGCCGTATTCGTGGCAGTGCGCTGCGATCCAGCGGCCTTCGGGCGTATCGGCGAACGCGTATTCCAGACTGTTCAGGTCCACCGCCAGCCCGGTCTGGTGTTCCGAGTGGCCGGGACGCGCGGAATACCGGTCCGCCTCCTCTTTTCCGTCGCGTTCCACGTAGCGGTTGTACAGCCCTTCCTGATAGTCATAGGAGCGGTAGGTCGAGATCGGCCAGAGGGAGATCCCGTCCTCGTACGCCGCGGCGCACATCGCGTCGAGGGCAGCCTGGCATTCCGCAGTCAGCCCGCCGGGAGCATAGTCGCGCGGCAGGGAATAGGTCTTGTTCGCAACGAGGATGCCGTCCACGTAGGTGACGCCGCCGATCGTTTCGATCCGGTGTTCCGGAAGCTCCATCGAGAAGATCTTCCGCGTCTCCGGGAACATCATGCGGGTGAGGATGGCGGCCACCTCCGCGCGGGTGACGAAGGAGTCCGGCTCGCAGCGGTGATCCGCGCCCGTGCCCTGCACGACGCCGGCGCGGTAAAGCAGGTAAACCGCATCGGTCGTCCGGGGATCACGCGCGCCGAGATCCGGGATCGCGCCGTCCGGCACGTCGTTGACCGCAGCGAGCGCGGCGGCGGGCAGGGAATGCGCGAAGATCCGCATGTATTCCGCGCGGGTGGCTTCGGCCTGCCAGACATACGGCCCGTCGAGGATCCCGTTGTCGTAGCAGTAATCCACATAGGACTGGTACCACGCCCCGCCGGAGGACGCGGTCAGCGAGACCTCCCCGTCGGTATGGAGCTGGTGCATGCAGGCGGCGAGCTTGACGGCTTCGGCATAGGTCAGGCAGTCCTGCGGCGCAAAGCTCGACGCGGATTTTCCGTTGATGAGACCGGAGGCGTAGGCCGTCGCCACGTCGTCGTAAAACCAATCGCCGGTCGCCACGTCAGTGAACGGCATGCCGGCGGCGGGAGCGGCGGAGCGGGAAAGCTCGATTTCGTCGAGTCCGTCCTCTTCCCCCGCAGGTTTCGAGCAGGATGCGCAGACGGAAAGGGACAAAACGGCGGCCAAAAGAAGGGAAAGCGTTCGTTTCATTGCTGGATACCTCATGATGGGACGGGAATACCGGGATGATTCATTATAGCACATTTCCCGCGGCGTTTCAACGAAAAGCGCGTTTTTTCGCATACGCCGCGGGAAGATGGCCGGAGAAGACCGGGTCACGCTTCGCGGAACAGCATCGGGAGGAAGTCCCGGATGCACCGGCGCCACACGCTCCAGTCGTGTCCGCCCGGGAAAGTCCTGCGGATCATGCGCACGGGCTTGTCGGCGAGCAGCGCATCGTCGCGCGTGAAGCTCGCGAAGAACTGGTCCTCGGTGCCCATGGCGCGGTAGAAGACCCGGAACGCTTCGTTGAACACGTCGGGCGTGTCGAGAATGGCCAGATGCGCTTCGGGGGATTCCGCTCTCGGGAAGCTGAGGAATCCGCTGAACAGCCCCGCATAGCCGAAAAGCTCGGGATGGGAGAGCGTGGTGGTGCTCGTCTGGTAGCTGCCCATGCTGAGGCCCGCCATCGCGCGGCTCCATTTGTCCGTCTTCACGGGGAAGCGCGCTTCGATGAACGGGATAATGTCTTTTAATAACACCTCCGGGAAGAGGCCGCGTCCCGCGCCTTCTCTTCCGGGAGCCCGCATCATGCCGTTCGCCATGACGATGAGCATATCTTCCATCGCGCCTTCGGCGATGAGCCGGTCCGCGATGCGTCCGACATGGCCCTGATGGACCCATCCGGTCTCGTTCTCGCCGTAGCCGTGCTGGAGGTAGAGAACGGGATAGCGCTTCGCCGGATCGTAGGAGGCGGGCGTCCAGACCAGGGCGATCTCATGCTTGCCCGTCACGGACGAGGGGATGTAGAGCCGGGTCACTCCCCCGTGGGGGACGCCGTCGAGCTCGTCCCAGTCCTCTTCTCCGGGAACAGGCACGTCCACGAAGTGCATGGGACGGCAGCACCCGTATCCGATCGGGAGATAGGGATCGAGCACATCCGCGCCGTCGATCTTGAGGAAGAAATACTTGAAGCCGCGCCCGAGGTCCGCCGTGCCCTCCCACATGTCGTCCGAGACGCGGGAAAGGGACGTGCGCGCTCCGAACTAGTCGATCTCCACGGTCTTCGCTCCGGGAGCCTTCAGGCGGAAGAACACGGTCCCGTCGGGGTTGACGGCAAAGCGCTGGTCGCCGTCGCGTCCGGGTTCGCCGGCGTACGGGTCGAAGGAAACGGCGGTGTCGAGGGGAAGATACTGGTTTTCCATAACGATTCTCCTTTTGTTTTGGTTACATTTTATTATACCGTATCCCGCGCGGTTTGTCAACGGAGAAAGAATTCCGGCGGGGACTTGAAAACCGCCGGACGTTTTGTTATAATGAAAAGCGGAAGCTGTTCGGAATTAATGAATTTCAGGAGGAAACGAAATGAAACGGACCGTTGCATGGATTCTCTGCATACTGATGCTGCTCCCGCTCTTCGCCGCCTGCTCGGAAGGCGCGCAGCAGGAGACCGAAAAAGCGTCCCCGACCGCCTCCGACACGCCCGCAGCCGACGGCGAAGCCGCCCCGGACGCGCCGGAAACCAAACTGAAAGACGATCTCCCGGAAGACCTGGATTACGGCGGCGAGGAGGTACGGGTCGCGCACCGGGACGCGACGAACCGGACGCTGGAAATCTATGCGGAGGAAGATACCGGCGACGTGCTGGTTTCCGCGATCTTCGCGCGCAACCTCAAGGTCGAGGACCGGCTCGGAGTAAAGATCGTATCCGTGCCGACCAGCGACACGCAGGTCCTCATGCGCCAGACGACGACGGCCGGATCCGCGGACTTTGAGCTCTGCGCCGCCTATCAGTATTACGGCATGGCGATGGCGGCGGAAGGCATCGTGCGCGACCTCAACGACGGGGATTTCAGCTGCCTTGACACCTCGAAGCCGTGGTGGGCGGACAACTTCATCGCGGCGGCCACCATCGGCGGGGCGCGGCTCTACTTCCTCACCGGCGACGCGGCGCTCTCCATGCTGCAGAACATGGGCACCATGTATGTGAACAACACGATCTTCACCCAGTATTTCGGAAGCGTCTCCGATCTCTACTCCGTCGTGCTCGAGGGCGGATGGACCTTCGACAAAATGGCGGAGTACTGCGAGACCGTCTACACCGACGTGAACGGCGACGGCAATTTCGACAGCGGGGACGTATACGGCTACGGTTCCACCACGCTCTCCATGCTAGACTACACCGTGGCGGGGGCGAACCTGCGCTGGTCCGAATTCGGCGAGGACGGATACCCCGTCGTCATCATCAACAACGAGCGGACCATAGGATTTGTGGAGAAGCTCTACCACCTGCTCTACGAAAACGTCGGCAGCTATATCGCGGCGCCTTCCGTGGAAGGTGAAAACGAGACCGTCAGCAAGTTCAAGGAAGATACGCTGATGTTCCTGCCGTTCCGTGCGGACGCCTCCGAACGGCTGCGCGACATGGAATCCGACTACGCCATCGTGCCGCTGCCGAAATATGACGACAATCAGGCGGAGTACAGCACGGGAGTGCACGATTCCGTCTCGGTCTTCTGCGTACCGATCACCAACGCGGACAAGGCCGCGATGACGGGGGCCTTCATGGAGGCGTTCGCATCCGAGAGCTACCGCGGCGTGACGGACGTGTATTTCGAGACGCTTCTGAAGGAGAAGTTCGCGCGCGACGAAGTGACCGCCGAGATCTTTGACATCATCAAGAACGGCGTGTATTTCGACTTCATCCTGCTGCACTCCAGCTCCCTCGGAGACATCGGCCACTTGATCCGCGACGTGATTTCCGCGGGCAGCGCCGATTTCGCCTCCACCTACAAGAAGAAAGAGAAGGTCATCAACAAGCAGCTCGAAAAGCTCATCAAGGCATACGAAAGCGTGGGATAAAGCGCAGGATATGGTACGAAAGGCTTTGCCTTTCGGAGTCTTTGCCTTGTGCAGGCAGCGATCATTAGATCCGAAAGGCGGAGCCTTTCGTTCCCATCGCCCGTGCCGCCCGCACAGAGCGAAAGTCCCGGAAGGCTCCGCCTTTCAAAATCCCCCGCATACGGCGGGAAACCTTTACTGGAAATTCTCCTGAAGTTTGGTCATCTGCTTGGTGATGGGCTTCTTGTTCTTCTCGATCAGAGAAGCGAATTCCGTCTTGCCCTGCGGGATGTTGTCCTTGATGTCGGAAGCTACCGTCCCGAACAGGTCGAACGCTTCGCCGAGGTCGATCCCGAGTCCTTCGTAAATGATGTGCAGCATCTCGACGGAATCCTCGTTCCTTAGACCCTTCTGCTCGATCCGGTTTCCGAGGAAGAGGTCGAGGATCTTCTCGTCGGTCTCGAAGGACATGACGTCGAGTAAGAACGCTGCGTCTTCGGGATTCGCCTGCGTATAGGGGATCGCAAACGTGATCATCTGGTAGTCCAGCGTCGTGAAATACTGCTCCTGATTCTCGTCGTACTTCGGAAGCGGAACGACGCCGAATTCATCGTCCATGTCGCGGAAGACCTGCGCGTCTTTCAGCTCGCCGCCGAGGAAGAGCGCCCTGCCGGACGGGAAGATGTTGAGGTTGTAGGAGAAGCCGTCGTCGTCGTTCGCGTTCAGATACAGGCCGGGAACGGAGAAGTTCTCCGCAAGCTTCGTGGCGCAGGTGATAAAGTGCTCTGAGGAGGCGGCGAAGACCATCTGGTCGTTGTCGTCCTTGTCGATCATGTGCGCCTCCATGCCGTACAGCATCTTCTGGAACACGGACGTATAGGAGGTGAATCCGACTACGGACGATCCGGTGGAATTCCACTGCGCGCGCCCGTCGTAGGGAGGCGCGAAAGCGGAATCTCCGTTCAGGCTCGCTCCGGCCTTCATGTACTCGATGAGCTTATCGAGCGTCCACTTGCCCTCGCGCACAAGGTCGTAGGGGAAGTCCAGCTGAAGGTTTCTCATGATGGCCTGATTGAAGTAGATGCACCACATGCCGTCCACTGACATAAAGTGGGCCGCGCTGCTGGCGATATAGTGAAGGTTGTTCAGGGACGTCGCCCTGAGAATGGTCTGGTTCCAGTAGCTTTCGTCGAGGTGCAGGCTTTTCAGCTCGTCCAGATTCAGGATGTAGCCCGAGGTCACGCTGGCAGCGGTATACCGGTACGGCAGGCAGAGGATGTCGTACTTGGGATCGCCCGCCATCATCAGAGGGGAGATCTCGTTCCACAGGTCGCCGGAGGAGATCGTGAAGCCCTCCTCGGACAGGGAGCAGTTGTACTTGTCCCCGATCCGGGCATTGCGCTCGTAAACCGCGTCGTTGATGACCTCGCCGTTCATCTCTTCGGCGGCCACGGTGGTGAACATGTCCCAGTAGTCTTTCGGGGCGTTGATGAAGTGGAAATTCTTGCCGCCGAAATCCTGTCCGGCGTCATAGGGATACGCGCGGGCTTCGTCTTCCTGTTCCGTCCCGCCCGTCACGGCGGAAGGCGCGGGGGCGGCGGTTTCCGTTGTCTGGCCCGGCTTTTCGGAGCACGCGGCGAGGAGAGGAAGGAGCAGCGCGCAGATAAGGATCACGGAAATGCGGTGTTTCATATAGACTCCTTTGCTGTCTGATTTATGCGATGCTGAAAACAGTATACCACGTCCGTGCGCCGTTTTCAAGGGGGGGGAGAGCAGATCGTCAGAGAAACGAAGGCTTTGCCTAAGGAAACAAAGGCTGCGCTTTTCGTTCCCGTTCTTTCCCCGCCATCCGCAGGATAACGCTTCACAGATACAGCCTCGCCGTGTCCCGGTAGATCTGCACCAGCTCGCGCAGCATGTCCCGGTGCGAAAAGTCGCTGTGATAGAGGATGTTGATCTCCCGGATCATGGACAGATTTTCAATGGGCAGGACCGTGATCTTGCCCTTTTTCACCTCGTCCACGCAGGCGGACTTCGCAAGGATGGAGATCCCCATGTCCTTGCGGACCAGATCCTTGATGGTGGCGATGTTGTCCACCTCCAGAATGACCTGAAAATCTCCGATGGTCATGTTCATCTGCTCGATGGCGGACACGAACAGGTTCCGGGTGCCGGAATCCGGCAGGCGGAGGATCAGGTTTTCCCGCCGGATGTCGGACAGCGTCAGCATGCTCCGCTTTGCCAGCGGATGGTTGTTCGACAGGACGCAGACCAGATAGTCCGTGTCAAGCAGCAGCGCGCTGATCCCGGGGTCCCTCGGACGTCCTTCCACGATGGCCAGATCGATGCGGTAGTCGGAGAGCATATCATAAAGATTATTGATGGTATCAGCGAGAATCGTTATGCTTCTGTGCGTCCCTTCCTCGCTGGCGTACTTGCCGAGGACCTCTGTGATGATGTTGCTCTCGGAGGTGTGGGTGATCCCGATGCGGACCTTGGTCATGTCCTTCGCCTCGTCGGAGAGCTCCCCGAGCATTTTTTCATACAGCGATCTCGCGCGGCGTGCATATTTCAGCACGATCTCCCCCTCCGGCGTCACCAGAAGGCGGTTTTTCCCGCGCTGGAACAGCTTCACGCCCAGTTCCTCCTCCAGCGACGCGATGTGATGGCTGACAGCCGGCTGCGTCAGGGACAGTGCCTGTGCCGCCTGCGTGAAATTCTGCTTTTCCGCCACCATGAGCAGCGTCTCGAGTCTCGTGCTGAACATCTCCGTTTTCACCCCCGTTTTTTCCGTCCGTCTCCCTCGGGGCGATTCATAAAGAATAAGAATGCCCTTCAAGAAAATTATAATTTGACTTTATGCCATGCCGGTGATATAGTATAGCATATTCACCGTGAAAACGCAAGTCGGACACGGTAATTTTGTCCGAATTTACGGGTTTGCTGCACCGAATGCGGGAGGATGTCATGGAAAGGAAGATCGCGCTGAAAAGAGAACGGCTTTTTTCCGACGCCCCCGTCTGGGAAGCGGTCGTCCGGCTGGCTCTGCCCACCATCGTCAGTCAGATCATTCTGGTGATCTACAACATGGCGGACACCTTCTTCATCGGGCGCAACGGCACAGACGCCATGATCACGGCGGCCGCGGTCTGCATGCCGGCGTTCATGATCCTCTCCGCTCTGTCGAATCTCTTCGGGATCGGAGCCGTGGGCGTGATCTCGCGCGCCGTCGGGGCGGGCAATCCGGAGAAGGCGAAGGACGCGTCCTCTTTCGCGTTCTGGGGATGCTGCTGCTCGGCGGGGCTCTACGCGCTGCTGTGCCTCGCTCTCCGGCATCCGCTCGTCAACGCGCTCGGAGGCAGCGACCCGACGGTGCACCGGTACGCGGTCGGGTACCTCTTCTGGACGGTAGTCGTCGGCGGGATCGTCACGGCGGAAAACACCCTCATGGGCCACCTGATGCGCGCGGAAGGCCGTTCTCTCGCCGCGGGACTAGGCATCGGCCTCGGAGGCGCGATGAATATCCTGCTCGACCCGCTCTTCATGTTCGTGATCTTTCCGCACGGAGAAGAGGTCAAAGCGGCCGCGCTCGCAACGCTGCTGTCCAATCTCTGCGCGTTCGTCTATTTTCTCGCCATACACTTCATCGTCCGGTCCGGCGGCGGCACGCGCCTGACCCTGAAGCTCCGCAGGCCCGGCAGAAGCACGGCGGCGGAGGTGCTTGCGACCGGCGCGCCTGCCTGTCTCATGACCCTGTGTGAAAACCTGTCCTACGCGGTGCTCGACAACCTCATGGCGGCGAACGGCGTTCCGGCGCAGGCGGGCATCGGCGTTGCGAAAAAGATCAACATGCTCGCGCACTGCATCGTACGCGGGATGTCCCAGGGCGTGCTTCCCCTCATCGGGTTCACCTATGCCGCAGGCATGCGGGAGAGGATGCGCCGCGCCGTGCTCTTCTCGGCGGGCGGGTCGATCGTGCTGGCCCTCCTCTGCGCCGCCGTGTCCTTCTCGTTCGCCATGCCTCTTGTGCGGCTGTTCAATCAGAACGGGGGGGAATCGGTACTGTACGGCGCGCAGTTCCTGCGGATCCTCTGCGTGGGCGGACCGTTTTCCGCCTGGGCATACGCGTGCATTTCGATCTTTCAGGGAGTCGGAAAAAGCAAGGCGTCCCTGCTTCTCGCCCTGCTGCGCAAAGGCGCGCTCGACATTCCCCTGATGTTCCTGCTCCGGATCTTTCTGCCGGTGTACGGGATCGTGGCGGCTACCCCTCTCGCGGACGCCGCCGTCTGTATGGCCGCGGCCCTGCTCTACATCCGATTCGTCCGCAGGCACGGGAAGGACAAGATCCGCGCGCCGGAGGAAGAGCCCGAAGAGCCGGCGCCCGGGGAGATCCTTCTGCCGGACAGAGCGGAGGAAACGCTTCAGACGCAGAGATAAAGCGCAGTTTACCCGCGAATTTCCGTCGGACGGAACAAAAGGAGGTTTAAAAAAATGAAAACCCTTGTCACCGCCCATTCCGGCTGCGAAGGCACCGCCCCGAACAGCATGGATCATATTCTCACCGCGCTCTCCTGCGGCGCGGAGATGATTGAAATCGACGTGCGCCGCTCCCCCGATCTGCCCGGCAGCGGGCTGTATCTGTCCCATGACGAAGGAGATCCCTTCTCTTCCGTTTCCTTCGGGACGTTTCTCGACACGCTGAAACAAAGCCCCTCCGTCCGCGTCAACTGCGACGTGAAGACGGAAGGGCTCTGCGCAGCCGTCCTGGAAGAGGCGGCGCGGCGGGACCTGACGGACCGGATCGTGTTCACCGGCAGTTGCATGGGCGAGGAAATGCCGATCCGGGAAATGGGGGGAGAATTCTGGTACAGCATCTGGGATCGCGCGGATTTTGAAGGCGCGGTCACCTCCATGCTCCGCACGGGCGCGAAGGTGCTGAATCTGCCGTACCGGTTTGTCTCGGAAGAAAACAAGCGGCGCCTGGACAGCCTCGGCCTCGGCTTCTCCTGCTGGACCGCGGACACGGAGGAAGAGATCCGGCGGCTTTTAGGTCTCGGGGTATACAACATCACGACGCGGAAGCCGAAGCTCGCGCTGATGCTGCGGGAAGAAGAGGAAAAAGCGAAGCTTTTGTGATCTGTCGCCCTGTGCGGGCGGCACCGGGGACGGGAACGAAAGGCTTCGCCTTTCAAAACGTCCGCCGTCAGCCCGCTGACGCGGTCAGTCGCTGACGCGGTCAGCAGGAAAAAAGGGGAAAGGCTTTTGCCTTTCCCCTTTTCTCTCTCAGTCTCCTCTTTCCGCCTTCAGATCTTCGAACTTCGTCAGCATTTTGTCCTTCATCTTGTTGAATACCTTGACCTGTCCGTTCCACTTGGAAGCGAAATTCGTGCCGCCGTTGTAAATGACGCTCTGCGCCGTGGACGCGAGGCCCCAGTCGTTGATGTATGCCGGGTCGAAGCAGCGGGACTCGAGGATCAGATTGAGCATCCCGGAGCTTTCCTCGTCGCGCACGTACTTGTACGTCATGCACACATCATAGTACGCAGGCGTGAGCGTGTACATGGACTTCGCCGCCATCGCCTCGATGATCGCGCCGGCCATTTCCATTCTGCCCTGGCTCACGGGCAGGACGATGCACTTTCCGGCGGTGTTGTGAACAAAGTTGTAGTACTTCGACTGCGCCTCGTCGAACTTCGGCCACGGAATGACGCCGAAATCGGTCTCGCTCTCGCGCATGCGGGTGATGCACTGCATGACCTCGCCGTAGAACAGGGCGCGGCCTTCCTCGAAGATGTGGCGCAGGTTGTCGGTGCTGTATCCGGTCCGGTCGCAGATGAAGACGTGGTCGAGGTCTCCGAGGATCATGCCGGCTTTCTCCACCACGGACGTGATGCGGTTCAGGTCGGAGATCAGCGTCGGCATGCCGTCCGCGTCCTTCGGGGCGACCTTCTCGCCGGAGGCGTAAAGCAGTCCGTAGCAGGTGTTGCCGGTGGTGCACATGCCGAAGATGTCCGTCGGGCCTTCCATCTTGCCGTTGCCGTCCACGTCGCGGGACGCGGTGCGCAGCATGTCGTACAGCGTGTCGTAATACCAGCGGTCCTCCCGGACGAGATCGTAGATGCTGTCTAGCTGGAGGTCTAAGATCATCTGCTTGTTGAACATCAGGATCCACGTGGCGTCGTTGTCGATCACGGTGATGTCGCCGGTGCCGCAGTATACGTCGCCCAGCATCATCATGTCCTCGGCCGCCCGGTGGTCCCACCAGGGCTTGGACAGGTCGACGTACGGCACGTCGGCCATGCGGTGGGTGAAGCCGTCGGCGGCAAGGGTCTGGGCGCGCAGGAAGCCGGTGAAGCATGCGTCATACGCGCCGCCTCCTCCCTTGACGTCCTTTTTCAGCATGTCGTGGGCGGTGGAGGAGGACTTCACTTCGTTCATTTTGAAGTTGTATGTCCCGGTAAGGAAATCGTTCCGCTCGTATACGGCGTCGTTGATGACCTCGCCGTTCAGCTCCTCCGCGGTGACGTCGTAGGTGATCCAGTCGGAGCCGCAGTCGTCGTTCGCGCCGTTTGTCAGGAAGGTGAAGTCCTCGCCGCCGAAGTCCAGCTCGGGAATGTCCGGCAGGATCTCCGCGGTCTCCTCGGCGATATCCTCCGCGA
>JAEEGF010928171.1_pt1 | contig 14024 bp, 12 predicted proteins | sample 9134171 | NCBI WGS metagenome assembly JAEEGF01 (sample SAMN16246542, study PRJNA631951) | gut metagenome | biome: gut microbiome; feature: rumen; material: AP-attached | host: Bos | place: Iran: Karaj | collected 2018-10
GTTATTATTCTTATAAATCGCAGATATTAACGCGTTAAGCATTCCATTGAGAGGATAAAAGAAAAGCGTTTCTTCAATGATATCATTGTCAGATATCTCTTTTCTCTTTTTTTCTAATCCGTTTTTAGTATACGTTACCAAATCACGAATACATTCTTCTTTCGCTATGGCAAGAGATTTTTCAGATGAATCAAATTTATTCTTAAATGAGAACTCTTTATTCAAATCGAACACAAATTGAATGAAAGACTTTACAGAATCAACGGCATTAGCAATATAGGAGTCATCTATACTTGCATACGTTTCAGTAGTTATGAAGGGGTTGTTTCCATTCTGTACCGCTTTGTATACAATTTTCATTGATGAAACTTTATCGTATTCTTGTATTATTGGATTTGAAATCCCCCCTTTACATGTAACCTCTTTAGGATTCTCCACATTTTGGAGAATAGTTAACCCGTCCGCGGGATAATCTTCTCTATATACCTTTTCAAATATCTTCTTAGTGAATTCCTCCAATGTTTTATCACTAGTAGTCAGAATTCGAATCACTTTTGAACCATTTCCACTAAAAGCTATATGACGAGGCATCTCCATCCTATTCGACTTCATCAACTGAGCTAAATGATATATTATGGCAGCATAGAAAAAAACAAATACAATTTTATAATTAGAATCTAACAAAAGTTTATTGCTAAAATCAACGTTATCAGCCAATTTCTTGGATTTTATTTCACTATTCTCCTTTAATGAGAAGAAAAATGATGCTATACTGTTTGACATTTTGTTCTTTAGATGTTGCTCAAAAATATCCTCCAAATCGCTCAGCGAATTGTCTGTCAGAATTGTCTTGATATCGTCCTCGTACTGAACGAGAAGTTTATTGATAGTATTTGAACTCCGATTGGAGATATATGGATCTCCAAATATAGAATCTGCTGCAAAATGGAAAGATGTGATGTTGGTTACATTTCCATTATTCGCCAGCACAATATCCGTTGTTCCTCCACCTATATCAATAGTTACAATGTTACCAACACTAGCTTCTGAACTGTGATAGTGTTCATAGGGTGCCACGGATTCGGTCATTGGTATAACATTCCTTCTGTCGCCACCAAAATATTTATCATAAGCCTTGTTCCAAACATCACTAAAACTATTGTATCGGTTTTCAACCATACTTATTGGATAAAACCATACAATCTTTGTTTTGCTTAAATTACCGTTATTCAATAGGACTTTGTTCCTAAGTATAATAAACAAGGATTCAATAAAGCTCTTAATACGCTTTATATTATCCTGATCATTTGACCATTTAAGGTCAGTAAGAATACGGTCATAAGCATATCCGCGTTTCTTTTCGTAAGGGAAAGGTATGTTAGAGTGCCCTTGTGGATAGACTGCTTTATTCCAATTAGTAACATTGGAAACACACAAGACCGTCCTCATTGGGAATTTATAAAGAGAGTCCGGCCCTATTGTTTCTGGAAGCACATCATAGCCCAGAATATACTTAGATTGCGGATCTACTTTACCCCATAACTTAAGCATAGCCTCTTTTGACCCCATAGAGAATGGCTCAGACGATCCTTCGTTTACAGAAAATTCAATGTGCGAATTCGTTGTACCGAAGTCGATGGCAAACGTAAACTGATCAGAACCACCCTTCTTGTGCATGATTGGCAATAGAACTCCAGAGTATTCTTCACAACCTACGCGCATATAGTCAAATGTCGTTTGCTCCAATATATATGCCTTATAACTATAATATCGATCATCATCACTATTACGCACAACTGGTTCTGGAAGTGAAATTAAATCATGATTCTTATAGAACGATAGTTTGAATCCATCTTTATCTTCAAATTCACTAACTATATAAGCCCTATAAAAGGCCTCTTTTTCATTGTCAAAGTGTATGTTCGAGAATAGTCCAACAGCAAAGTCTTTTTCTATTAATGCGCCTTTATTCTGTTTGGGACTTATATCTCCATGCTCAATATATGACCGAGAATATTCTATAACACGATTATTCTGGATTGGAATCCGTATTGTTACCCTAACATTATCCTCCAATACTTCTTTTATTTCAACCATTGGATTGCCTGATATTTTTCCTTGTAACTGTGCTGGTGTGAAATATCTGAAGAAAGTTTCCTTTAAGGGGAGAAGATAGCAATATGCCGAATCTTTTACAAATTTGTCAAAGAAAGAATCATCTGTTGTGCTGATTTTGGGAACACGTATCAATACATCTTCTAAAAAATCGCCTATTGTCAGATATGGATATATTTCGTTTGCTGTAGGTAATCGTCGCTCATTTAATGGCTTTTCATCATAAAGCGGAGCCTTACTCGTACTCTCCCAGTTATCTGAGACATAGAATATGTCAGAATATATTGTTCCTGATTCTATTGGCAGTACAAGGGGTAATTTCTCATCGCTCGCAATTTCTGATTTTATTTCAAATCCACTCTTAACAGTAGCATTATCTGGGCATTGTCTGTAAGCAACATCATTTATTTCTACTCGATTTGGGCTAATCAAAAGCTCTGGGTATTCAGTAATAGAGTTTGCTGTAAGAGCATCTACTTTGTCCTTCTGATCAGGATTAAGTCCCAAGCGATACACCATATTCATATAGTCATTAACCTCAGGGAATAAGCGTGCAAAGTTCGGGAATGCTTTCTGGAATGCATAGTAGAAAATAACAAATTGTTCATCCCGCTGATCAAGAGATGCCAATTGGGAGTCAAACACCTTATCCTTTCCAAATCGAATATCTTCTGAAAGATAGGAAAAATCGTTAGCAGAACAGAAAAACAACGTTGCAGGTGAAGTTGCGCCAATAATATCAAGTTGTGTCTGTCGATATCTCCCAACGTAATGAAGAAGATAGACAGATTTCATCTTATCAAAGTTGTAAGCATACTTGTCTTGATCAAGAAACATTCTTAACGTTTCACCCACTCTTTTATGTTCATCTGACTCACTATGCTTAAGAGTATCTAGTTCCTGCTTAACATTCCAAACAATCACCTTAATCTTGTCTGAGAGTTTTGGCAAATTGAAAAATATTTGGGCTACATCCAAAGAATCAGAAACCATTTTATGAAATATGGTGTCGCCATGAAGTTCCCCAGATTTAACAACCTCACTATAAGCATTTTTCACCAAGTCTATACGGGCGAAAGGAGAAGGTATAGATGTTATCTCTTTTTTTACGCTTGCAGCATTTGGGTCTTCAATTTGCCCAATAGCATTTGATCCATATGAAACTGAGTTTCCCCAATCCTGAATATTATTGTTACCTTTATATAGTCTAAATACTTTTGCCATATTACTTACATATTAAGTTTGTTTTGAACCAGATCGCTTGTACTTTGAAAGAATAGTTCCATAAAGTTTTGTTCTTTGGTGCCGCTAGCATTCGATACATGCTTTTTATCAAGCATGATATCGAACTGCTCATAATCGCCCTTTTGGAATACAGAGAATAATGGCCTAGAAGGCGTAATTCCATTCACAATATCAAATAATGTATTGTTATTCCATGCGAAAGGTGTAAAACCAATTCTGTTAGTTTCCATCTCTTTCAGCCAGTTAACATATTCTTCTTGCATATAGCGAATGTCGTTGATAAAATCCGAGTCAAAGAAATTCTTATCAAGACCATAATCACGACTCCATTGTTGTTTCAGATAATTGGCTACGTTCATTTTTGAAAGATAATGAGTAAAAAACATGAACTGAGTCAATGGTTTCCTTATGATTCTATTTGTCTCTGGAGCCAAATCACCAAATATCACATTGTGTACTTCTTCTGAAGCCAGTCCAAATTCTTTATAAATGGTATTGCCACTTCTTTCTGGACCATTGACAAAATCCACAACTGCTAACGCAGAAAGCATTTCTATTAAGTGAGCTTTGTTCTTTTGCTCATCACCACCTTCATGATTCTCATAAGCTTTATGAGATGATCCATTGTCACCTATATAATATAAAGTATCAATATCTCCACCAATATTTTTATCATAATAAGCAAGTGCCGCCCTAGTCTTAGATATAAATGTGTCTGACTCTATGCTGCTCTCATCATCTTGCTCTACCTTAAAATATGGAAGTACAGTGACAGCTCCGATAGTGGCAGAATTAATCAGCCCATGATTAGGAATATTCTCATTCGTACGGAGAGAATTCAATAGTAAAGGGAATCCACTTGCTCCTGTCCCACCAAAGATAGAACTGATAATAAAGATCCTATCTCCTTGAGAGAATTCGTTGGCAATAGCCAGGAATTCTTCTGTATCTGAAAATTGATTCAGGACGATACTTCCTATATTCGGGTTTCCTTTAAAACCAACAACCATGTCACTTGACAAGTTCTTCGTTGAATATAACATCTGCAGCATAGCCTTTGATGCAACATTCATATTGTCGTAGTCCATGAATTGTTTGAAAGACATATTCTGAGAATTATTGATTGGTAGTCTGAAATTAAACTTGTCAATAATCTCTGTCCCATAGAACTTATTCTTCGTATTGGAGTTAAAATTAAGTTTCTCCTTAATGGCCACATAACGCTGCATCAGAGTGACAGTTCTTGTTAAGTCACCATTGTTCATATCTGGATCAATGATTATTGGAACTATATCTGATTTGCATTCAACACCTGATGCGAGCAACAGGGTTAGAGAACGAAGCACTCTGGCTCCAGTTCCTCCTATACCGAATACGAACGTTTTCATAATAATTAATATTTAGAACGGGTAATATTTTACAGTTTTGCTTCCCCATTTATAAATCATAGAGAAGAAAAAGAAGAGAACGGCTGTAAAAAGTGCGTTCACAAAGCCGAACATCACAATATTCGTAAAGCCCATAACAGGTATTCCCTTATCATCATAAAGGAGACAATCACCAATTAAGCCATTTTCAAAATCACTCGATATCATGAAGTAAGCTATTAGAAAATTTACAAATGCAGTTATTGCCATCAACCCCCAATATTTTATACGCTGATTACGAACTGGGTTCCAAACATAATAATAGAGCGGAGGTACAATGATAGCAAAAATAATAGCAATAATACCAATCTGATTGTAGATTAAATCGCCACTATAATCCTGAGCTTCACAGTTATAGCCCCATAGGTATTCCGAAAGTGGATGTCCGTAAAAAGAATCTAACAGACTGTAGATGTTTCCGAGTAATTCTTCCATAATTATTTATTGATATATATAGTCATTCTAGTATAATAATCTTTTCTAATGATGGCATCGCTAATGCCATCTGTCATGTACTTGATGCCAAAAGTCTTATCGGCATTGTCCTCCGATATTTCATTTCCCTCATCATCATTGTATTGTTCAGGCCATAAAGGTATAGCCGTCTTTAGCATAATGTCAAGGGTAGATGGATGGACATGCTCTGTTTCAAAGGTCAGCACATGGCTATATTTTTTATACGCTTTTATTCTCTCTACAGAAACCAACTTAAATTTAGGGTCACTCAACTCGTAAAGAGCGGTATCACATAAGTATTCTTCGCTCAAGATCAAAGGAGCGTAATTGACTTCTACAGAAAATCTGATCTTCCCACCCCTGTCTGCTTTGAGATTCTTAAGTGTGTGCTTAGAATCTTTTTTATCGAGATCAAAATTACCAGATTTTATTTTAATTGCATAACATGAATCTGGCATCATCATTCCACCGGCAAAAACAGTAAATACATTCTCGACACCATTCAAAATTCTATTATTCTTTTGCATCTCAATCCTAATCCGATTAAGAGCTCCTTGTCCTCCAAACAACCATATATAAAATGGTCGAGATCCCTTATAGTATTTCCCGGAATCGTTCTTATCATAACAATATCCCTCGAACTGAGAAACACAGCGATAACCTACAACGGCAAACTGCGGGTGGTTATTGAAATAATTACCTATATCATTCTTGATTCCAATTCCCTGATTATTAAGATATTCAGCAGCATCCTTACCTTTACCTGGTGAAAAAATGCAATCAGAAATAAATATGGATACAATAGAGTCATTCATTTCTGCCAATATTTCCTCAATCATTTTTGATATATCAGAAGTTCCTCGAACCCCTCCCTTAGCTTTGAATGACGAAGGTTCTAACTTCTCTATGAAATCTTTGATATCATCTTGCTGCGGAAGTATCTCTGAATTGATATAGTTCAGATTCAATTCTTTAGCTATACCAATCTGTTTAAGGTCTACGAGATAATTATAGACAATATGTTCGAATTCCGTTTGTCCCTTAACATATCCATCCATGCTACCAGAGTTTTCAATGTATACATTTATGATAGGGTTGAATTCAACAGCTGATATATATGCTGTTGCTGTATCTTTCTCAGTAGAGCGATTGGTTCTTTGACCACGATGCGAATTACAGCCAATAGCATATGAGATAACCAAAAGTAATACAATAACCATCAATACAGATGAGAAAAAGTTTTTCTTATTCATAAATACCATGCCGATAATCATCAGCGTGCCTATTGTTCTCCCAAGTTTTGGCTTTTAGTTTTTAGGTTCAAATGAAAGACGTGGGAGTCACTACTTCTCGCCTATCCCAGGTCCTCGGCTCTCGCATTGCCTCTCTCTTAGGATAAGCAACTCGAGTTAGCCCACGCCGTGATATATTGTAATTGGATACAATACACCCAACGCAGACGTTTCGGTTGCGCTCCTTCGAAGAGAGTTCAAATTTGCGAGATTTGGGCCTCGAAGATAACGTTCGTAAACGTCCTTTTTTCCAATAAGTTCTGACCCTCTCGCCCTTACGGACTAACTGAGTCATTTGCAAAGATAGATATTATTTCCGAACTTTGCAAATATTTTGTGAAGAAAATGTAAAAAAAGTACTTTCACAAGGCTTGTGGAGGGGCACAATCGTCTATTTACCGATTATAATCGAAAGAAATCATTGAAAATTTGGAAGTTACGGAAAAAGTTTATATCTTTGCAAAGTCAATGAGACATATTGTTAAACTTAAAAACTTTGATTATGAAAAAACGAAAACAGCAAAAAACTGAAAATCGTGTTAAATTTCCAAGAATGCTTGGTAGTGTCGAACTTTATAACTACCTTTGCAAATGAGTACGAGACGTGAACGGGCAAAAAGCCCAAAAGTTCTTTCTAGAACGGTAGAAAACAAGCCCGTCATGATTAACACATGGCTAGAAAATTTAGGAAAGTATCTTCTTGATATCTCCAAATATGTTGTGACGGGTGTTGTGATTGCTTCTCTATTCAAAGATGTAGAAGACAAATCTGCAATTTACTTAATAGGCACAAGTATTGCGGTTTCTACATTGATTGTTGGTTTAATATTATCAAACAAAAAGAAAAAGAAGGAGGATTAAAATATGGGAATGTATATTATATTTTTGGTTTACGGTGTGCCATGTATACTTTTCTTGCTTTTCTGTCTCACGCCTCAGGGTAAGAGATGGCTACAGCAACACAACATGTTATAATCCGCAAATTAATTATAAAACAAAGATTCGCAACCATCAACTGATTGCGAATCTTTTGTTTTTATACGATTATTGACAGTCACTAGTGCCCTTGTTTCATAATTAGATTATCCCTTGAATTTCAGATTTTGGAAACTGTCAACTGTCAACTGAAGAATGTAGCCGCGGGTCTTCCATTGTGAGATCATCTTCGAGGTGCCTTTCGTGCCGAGGCCTTCCTGCTTGCGGATGCGGTCGGCATCGTCGCGCGAGAAGACCTCCGGCAGCAGCGTCAGCAGATTCTGAGGGCCGCGCCGCGAACCGTTCTCCGAAATGTTGTTGGCATTGTCGATGGCCGCGCCGAAGAAGTGCATCTTGCACCACAGATCATACTGCAACGACCAGCGGATGAAGGACTCAAAGCGCTCGTCCCACTGACAGCCGTTGGCCACATAGAGCACGCAGGCCTTCAGCCAGGCTATCACGTTGGCGCGGAACGAAAGGTTCTCGTAGGTCCGCGACTGCGACAATTGTGCGAACTCTGCACACTCGCGACACAACCGCTCTGCCAGCGCGAACGCCTCAGGACAGTCCACATCGCCGCGAGCCGCACAGAGCCGTTCGATGTAAGGCTTCAGCGCCTCGTCGAAACTGGCATCATACTCGCCGTATCGCGGAATCTCCGCACCGATCTCACGTTCAGGAATCGTACAGAAGTTGATACGCGAGATGGGGCCGTCGGTCAGTACTCGCTGGAAATAGCGCTGCCCCTTCTGAATGGTCGTTGCAGCGTTCCAGTTGAACCGGATCTGCACGCGCTCGGTGATGGACTGCGTGCCGATACGCGTCTGGCCGTAGCGGTTGTTGGGGTCGAAGGCCAGACACATGATCTGGAACTGCGAACCCATCCGGCCATTACCTTTCAGGGCATCGAACTGGTCGATCTCGTTCAGTTTCACGTAGAGGAAATGATCTTCGGCCTCGGCCGTTCGCATCACGAAGGCAGGATTGGTCATGTCGGCATCGATCTCCTGGATGACGAGTCCTTCAGGTCGCTGTTTCTTGTCTTTGTTGGCACCCTTCGAATTGACCTCGTTCTTCCATGCTTTCTCGCGTCGCATGTTCTCGGCATCACGCTCACGGATGTCGGCCATGATATGGTCGATGGGTTCGGAGATGCAGTCCTTGCCGGCACCCGTTCCCGCCATCAGGCAGTTCATCAGCGTGGCCTCGTGACGCTTGTTGTCGATGTAGCGGAAATACACCTTCCACAGATGGACGGCCAGCGAGGGGAACACGGCGTGAGCCACCGCCGCCTTGTAGATGTCGGGCGTTCGCGACACCAGCAGGTCGATCAGCGCGGGCAGCGGTTCGGGCATTTCAGGCGGTACATCCTCGATGACGGGGCGACCATCTGCAGAAGATGTCCCTTGACGTGATTTCTCGCGCTCGAGGCTTTCGAGCACCGTTTTCAGGCGTTGCGGCATCGACTCGAACTTGCTGCTGAGGGCATTCCTGATCTTCTGCCGCTTCTCCTCGATGGGGAAGTTGTCGTAGCAAGGGATTACCTGGTCGAGCCAGTCGGCATTCTTGCCGCAGATATGCCGCAGGTCGGAGGCCAGCTGGAAGGTCAGCGTGTCGCGGTCGCCCTCGGTCGGCTCAAAGCCCTTGTTGTTCACCTCCCAATAGCGTTTCAGAATGGCTGTGAAGGGGATGCCGTGGTAGTCCGTTGGATAGGTATGATGGCCGACATCTTCCTTCTTACATCTTCCATCATCCATCTCCCCTCTTCCATCTTCCCACGGCCGGTAGTGCTTGTTGGCACGCTTGGCACCTTCGGGCAGTTCCTCCTCTCCATTGGCCTCGCGCTCAGAGAGGGCCTGATATTCCGCTGCCGACTCCTCTACCGACATCGGTTCCTCAAAGAGTGCATCGTCGAGATAGGGCAGATCCTCTTCCGAGCCACTGGTCGAGAATACCACGCGCTGCAGGTCGTGCGCACTCGTGTCCATCTCGATTTGTAGGATGCAGGCCACGCGGACCTGATTCTCGAGGATGGTTTTACCCCGTTCGCGACGGCACACCAGATGCCATCCGCCGCTGGCCGAGCGTTCGAGCATCATCAGGCCGATCTCATCTTTCTTGTTTAGGATCAGGTCTTTGTAGGCTGCGGTCTGCTGCTCATCGTAGCAGTCGACATCGTGGAAGAAGAAACTGCCGATGTGCTGGCAGCCTGCCAACCGGCCGTTGACGGGTCGCGCGTTGTAGGCCAGTTGCAACAGCTTCAGCTTTGCCTTCTTGTCGCCTTTGTAATACTGTCTTAGGTTTCTGCGGTTCAGGCCGGAATTGCGTAGACGCATCAGTTCTGTCCTGTTCTTGACGGGGCAGGCCAACTTATGCCTGGCCCCGTCGTACGTAATGTAATATATCATTCGGTAGTCTTTGTGTGTGTTGTGTAGTTTCGGTTGTTCGGAAGTCGTCGGTTAGTTCTCAACCAATTCGTTGTAAGCGGCTGCAGCCTCCCACGTCTCGTTGATGAGAATCTTCGGCACATCGTTCTCTTCGGGATGGAAAATCTTGATGGTCAGCAGCACGGCATCGTCTTTGGTCCGTGTCAGACAACCGTGATTCATCCGTTTGATGATATGGGCGTTGCTATAATCCCGCTTTCGTATCTTCACGATGAACCGGCCGTCGGGTGCCGTCGTGATACGAGCATCACCACAGAAGCCCTTCAACAGTTTGTTACCACTTGTCTTCGGTGTGAAACCGATCGACTTTCCCTTGTTCTCACTCTCGGTGAAAGCAGCCGTGCCGCTCACCAGCGTCTTCATTGTCATGTCAGTCTTGTTCATAGTTTTTGTCTTCGTCATTGACTTCGTCGAACTATTCACTTTCAAAGAATCGTTCTGCTTCCCATTTTCGTCGCTTTTCGAGACCTTTCAGTCGCTTGCCGCCGCCGTAGACCCAGCGCATGAACTCCTTACGGATCTGATGCATCGAACCGCCATTCCGGATGGTTTTCAACAGCGTCGAATTGATCAGTCGGCCGATGCCCAGATTAAAAGCAAACGATGTCAGCGCATCAAGCTGTCCTTGCGTGTGGACGACACCCAACTGTATCACTTCATGCGACACCTTGGCCACATCCTTCCGCAGCAGTTGGTCGGCCCAATAGGTTGTCAACTTGTCACCCATCTTGACACGTCGCGTATGGCCATAGCCGATGGTCGGCACGCCCGCTGCATCGCGATAGGCACTCAAACGCAGCCCCTCAAACTCCTTCAGTTTCTGGATCAAACTTTCACTTGTTCTCATCATTTCTTTTTTGTTTACAGTTTACGGTTTCGGTTGATTACCATTCTTCTCCGTGTGGACGGAAGTCGGGGCCCTCAGCCTCTTCGGGCTCCTCTGGCTCTTCGGTTTCCTCTGGCTCTTCGGGGGCCTCGGGCTTGGCACGCTGCTCGAGCTGCAGAAACAGCCCGTATTTCACGAACAGCTTCACCATCATCGAGTGAGTGGGTAGCGAAATGGCATCCTCCGCAATCTGGCCGCAGATGATCTTGAAATGCCAGCGTTCCACCTCTCGCATGAACTCGGTCTTCTCGCCGAAGATCACGTAGCCAAGCAGCGCACTCATCATCTTCACCTGTTGCTCCTTGTCGTAGAATCGCAGCATGCGCTTCACACGGAACTGGTTCATCGGTGTGAGCCAGAGGAAGAGGAAGTCGCGCAGGATGGTCACGGTGTTGTCGGTCGCCCGCTTCATCATGCCGATCTTCTCCAGGGCATCCTTCAGCTTGTCGTCGGTCAGCAACAGCGTGCGTTGCGTCTGTCGCAGTTCGTTCTTCGTCGCGTGCAGTTCGTTGCGCAACACGCGCATCTTGTAGAGTTTCTTTCGCAGGACCTTCCGGGTTTCCTCCAGTTCCAGACTCAGTTTCTCAGTTTTTTCCATACCTTTTTTATTATTTAAGTAAGACAAGCGGGCCATACGAAAAAAGCCCACAGACTTCATTTTGAAATCCGTGGGCAAAGTTACGGCGGGTGTAGTACCTTTGTAGTACTACAATCGTTTACTCATCGAGATAGGTGATTCGTATGTCGCTGGCTGCCTGCGAGTTATAGGGCTGAAGAATTTTTGCTACCGTTTCTGCATCCTGCTGGATATTATGGGGGTACACGTCCATTTTGCCGATTTCCATGATCTTCTGTCGGATGCTGCCGGCCGAGTAGCCGGTCACCTGACTGATCAGTTCGGCCAGTTGGGTCTTGTGTTTGCCAAAGCCCTGTTCGAGGGGCTCACCTAAAAGGGCCGAGAAAAGGATCACGGCCTGCGATATCGACAGTCGCTTCCGTTCTGTCTCTTGTTCCTGTGGGTGGGTTTCTGTCGTTGCGGGCTCTGCCGGTTGAGGTGGCTGAGTGGGGTGGATGTGCTGTTCTATCACATGGCCGTTGACCGGCCCGAAGTTGAAGGCTATCTGTGTCGCCTTCTGGTTGGTGTCGTCTGTCATTATTTTAATAATTTAGGGTCTGTATCTGGGTTAGGGTTATGACCGAGAGTAAAGTCCTGCCGGCCAACATTGCCCTGCAGAGGACCTGTATTTCGGTCTATCTTATTATATTGGTCAATATGCTGGACGGCTGGCACTGGTTCCTGCAGTCTGCCGTAACGCTCAGCCAACTTGTCCTGATATTCAAACATCAGTCTGACGGGCATACCCAGCTTCACGTGTGAACGGGCAGCTATTGTAAAGGATGCATAAGCGTTGTCGAAATCGCCCTTCCCGATTACCTGATTAAAGAGTTCATCAAGCACTTCCCGGTATACCGCATCTTGACGAGAGCCGGAGCCGCCGCCGTCTTCAGGAATGGGGCCGAGTGTGGACCCATCACCTTTGTTGCCAAGTGATGCGTTAATAGGAATTTCCATCTTACTGATAGATATGGAGTTATGTGCTTGATGTGAAAAATTTTTAGTTGAAAAGTCAAAAATTGTTGGTGTCGAGAGGGTAAGAGATCCATCCGCCGGAGCGAAGCATAACGGTTGCAAAATTACAAAATAATCACAATACTACAAAATAAATGTTCCATGAAAAATAAGCGGTCTGCGTTAATAAATGTCAATTCGGTATGACTCAAATAGTTACGTGAGTAGGCATGCTGGTGACAGTTGACAGTTGACAGTTGACAGTTTATTGATTGAGGATTTTAGGTTTTTCCTCATTTAAAATATACTTATATATAATATATATATTATATATAAGTATAAAATTCGGCATACTTTCTTTTTCAAGAAACTGTCAACTGTCAACTGAAGAAACTGAAGACAGCCGCCATCCGGTTTTGCAACATCAAAAAAACACGGTTTTGCCAAAAACGGGATAAAATTTGGAATCGGCTGAAAAATTTAGTAACTTTGCACCGTCAAAGAAAAGAAGCGATATTTGCGGCCTAACTGAGCAACAAAAATTTCCTGACGCGCGAGGACGTTTTTCCCAGTATAAACCAAAAATAGAGTCGAATTCCGAGACTAAGAAATTATTTTACAACCAACACAAACACACAAAGACTATGGCACTAAAAGTTAAAGCAGTAGAAAGAAAAATTAAGTTTAACAAAACCGACGAAGGCGTTTACCGCTATGTGATGCAGCCTGAGCTGTACATCGCACTGAGTCAAGCCAAGGTGATCCGCGAGGCAGCCCTCCGATCGGGCGTGAGCCAGGGTGTGATGAAGGCTTGCTGGGATGCAGCCGGCGAGGTGATTAAGGCGTGGGCCACTGAAGGTCACTCTGTGGCACTGCCCGGACTGGGTACCATGCGTTTCGGTCTCCGCGCCAAGAGTGTGGAAGACGTGAACGACGTGAAGACCTCGCTCATCTCAACCCGCCGCATCATCTTCACTCCGACGCAGGACCTGAAGGACGAGCTGGCCAGCACCGCCATCCAGATCACCTGTTACGACCGCAATGGCGACATCGTGAAGCGTGTGACCTCGAGTGACGCAGGCACCGTTGAGGACCCAAACACAGAGGACACAGAGGACACAGAGGACACAGAGAATGGAGGCTCACAGAACCAGGGAGGTTCGCAGAGTCAGAGCGGCGGTACTGATACCGGAGGCGGTAATGACAATACCGGAGGCGGCGACAATACCGGCGGTGGTGACAACGGCGACGACGATGGTGACGACGGCCTCGACAAGGATTAACCGAGGAGGTGAATCATGAAGAAGAAAGTCATTGAGGTAGCGGTGAAGGTGATAGTAGCCGCACTCACGGCCTTTCTGACGGCCATCACGACCACGAGTTGCATGGGAAGAGGGCCAATCGTATTCTGAAAAAATGGGCTGACATCCTAAACGATGCCGGCCCATTTTGTTTTATAATAATGTGTGATTACGGTCTGAAAAGGTAGATATAATTTGGTAATTATCCAAATTTATTTGGTTTTTTGCTCAATTTATGCTACCTTTGCAACCGAAATGCAGATAAGTAACAGACAAATCAACATTGCACTAGTGCTGGTGGCGGCTG
>JAEEGF011349057.1_pt1 | contig 14024 bp, 12 predicted proteins | sample 9134171 | NCBI WGS metagenome assembly JAEEGF01 (sample SAMN16246542, study PRJNA631951) | gut metagenome | biome: gut microbiome; feature: rumen; material: AP-attached | host: Bos | place: Iran: Karaj | collected 2018-10
AGGTCTGCTCCAGGATCTGCTTGACCAGCTCGCCGCCGCCCTCGCCCACGGCCATGGTGCCCAGGGCGCCGTAGCGGGTGTGGGAGTCGGAGCCCAGGATCATCTTGCCGCAGCCGGCGTGCATCTCCCGCATGTACTGGTGGATGACGCCGATGTGGGGCGGGACGAAGATGCCGCCGTACTTCCGGCAGGCGGTGAGGCCGAACACGTGGTCGTCCTCGTTGATGGTGCCGCCCACCGCGCACAGACTGTTGTGGCAGCAGGTCAGGATGTAGGGCAGGGGGAAGCGGTCAAGACCGGAGGCCCGGGCCGTCTGGATGATGCCCACGTAAGTCAGGTCGTGGCTGGTGATGGCGTCGTACTTGATCTTCAGGTTCCTGGGGTCGCCGCTCTGGTTGTGCGCCTGGAGGATGCCGTAGGAGATGGTGCCTTTCCGTGCCGTCTCCTTGTCGAGACCCACCGCCTCCTTTTCGGGAAGGAGGGTCTTGCCGTGGAGAAGATACACGCCGGAGTCGTACAGTTTGACCATGAGAATCATCCGTCCTTTCTTCGCTGTATGTGGGCTTTCTGCCTCTTTACTGATAATAGCTTACCAAGAAACGGGAAATAAGTGAAATTCATACTTTTCATCCTATCTATTCCGTGATAGAATAGTGTTGTGAAGATAAACCATGAATTCTCCGAGTTTTTGACATTCTTTACAAAAGCAGCGCATTTTTGCAAAGAATTGAAAGATTAAAAATTATTCATTTTAAGAATGGTTTTCATGCGAAGGAGTGAAGGGCGTGGATTTTCGGGAACTGACCTATATTCTGGCCATTGCCAAGCACGGAAATATCACGAAGGCGGCGGAGTCGCTCTACGTGGGGCAGCCGACGCTGAGCAAATTCCTGATGTCGCTGGAGGACGAGCTGGGGTTCAAGCTCTTCCGGCGCGTTGGCAACCGCTATGTGCCGACCCACGCCGGGGAGCGCTATGTGGAAAAGGCGGCGCAGATCCTCTCCCTCAAGGGAGATCTGGATGCGGAGATGGCGGATATCATCAAGCGCGAGGTGGGCGAGCTGAGCGTTGCCTTCGCCAGTATGCGCTGCACCTATATGCTGCCCGGCACGCTGCCCGTTTTCCATCAGATGTACCCCAACGTCAAGGTCAACGTCTTTGAGGGCAACTCCGAGGAAAACGACCGCCGCCTGTTGGACGGGCAGGCCGAGGTGGCTTTCTACACCCGGCCCAGCGAGCTCAATCCGCAGATCCGCTATGACACCATCGCACAGGAGGAACTGCTGATCTGCACCTGCAAGGATCACCCCGTGAGCCGATTTGCCCGGGAAAATCCCGCCAGTCCCTACCCGAAGCTGGAGCTGTCGCTGCTGAAAAACGAGCAGATCATTATGATGCGCCCCCAGCAGCGCACCCGGCAGATCATGGACGGGATCCTGCGCCGGGAGGGGATCCGATTCGAGAACATCCTGTATACCGGAAACCTCCCCGCCATCATGGAGCTGGTGGCGCTGGGCTATGGCGTGTCCTTCGTGCATGAATCCCACCTTCGTCACCGTTCGGGGACCAGGCCGATCGACTGCTTCAGCTTCGGCGAGCCGCGCACCGTGTCCGATTTTGTTGCGGCCATGCGCAAGGGCAGTTATATCTCGCGCTATGCCCAGGACTTCATCGAGATCGTCAAGCGGCAGGTGGCGCGAAGCGACAGCCCGGGCGAAGGGGAGCGCGAATCGGTCCCGAAATAACCGAAAAAAGGGTCTCACCCGTGGGGTGAGACCCTTTTTCTGCAGTTGGCTGTTCTATTCGATTGTCTGTCTCAGCAGGGCCTTTACGCTGCGTTCTGGGACGCCTGCCACTCCTCACACCAGGCCACAGCGCTCTCCGCCGCGATCTTGCCGAAGACCACGATGTCCGCCACGGCGTTGCCGCCGATGCGGTTGCCGCCGTGGACGCCGCCGGTGACCTCTCCGGCTGCGAACAGGCCGGGGATGGGCTCCCCGCTGGCGTCAAGGACCTGGGTGGAGGTGTTGATCCGGACGCCGCCCATGGTGTGGTGGATGCCCGGGGCGATCTTGATGGCGTAGTAGGGCGCCTGACTTAGGTCGGCGTCCATGCCGGATTCGCGGCCGAATTCGGGATCCTTCTGGTCGGCCACATACTGGTTCCAGTTCTTCAGGGTTTCAGCCAGGGTGGCGGGATCCACGCCGATCAGCTCGGCCAGACCCTCGATGGTATCCGCCTGAACGGTGATGCCGGTGGAAACGTATTTCTCAATGGCCTTCAGACCGTCGCGCAGATGCTGGTCGAAGATAATATAGGCGTAACTGCCGGGCTGCTCCAGCTCGGCGGCGGAGACCACGTCGCGGGTCAGCAGCTCGTTGGTGAAGCGCTTGCCCTCCTGATTCACCAGGATGGCGCCGTCGCCGCGGACGCTTTCGGTGATCAGCATGCTGGTGCTCTGCTCCACGGTGGGGTGCAGCTGGATCTGCTCGATATCCACCAAGTCGGCGCCCGCCTCCTGGGCCATCACGATACCGTCGCCGGTGATGCCGGGCGCGCTGGTAGTGACGGTGCCCTTCAGGTCGGGCCGGTATTTGACGATCATGTCCTCGTTGTTTCCGAAGCCGCCGGTGGCCAGGATGACCGCCTTTGCGCGGATGGTGTAGTCCACGGTCTTGCCCTGGGCCATGACGCCCGCCACAGCGCCGTCCTCCATGATCAGCTCGGTGGCCTTGGTATCGTACATCACGTTGACGCCAAGACTGTCGAGGGTCCTGCGGAAGGCGGTGACCAGATAGGCGCCCACGCCGGAGCCGTCCTCTGGGGCGTGGATACGCTTATTGGTGGCGCCGCCGGAGTAAGATACCTTGGGCAGAGGCGCGCCGATGGAATCCAGCCAGTCGATGGCCTCGGCGGAATTCTCCGCCATGACGGTAACCAGGTCGCGGTCGTTCAGGTCGTGGCCGCCCTTCATGGTGTCCTCCACGAACTGCTCCACGGTGTCCTCGATGCCCTGCTCCTTCTGATAATGGGTCTCCGCGGCATTCATGCCGCCGGTAGCCTTGGTGGTGTTGCCGCCTGCGTAGGGCATCTTTTCCAGCAAAATGACGTTCATGCCCGCCTGGGTGGCATTGATGGCGGCTGTCATACCGGCGCCGCCGGCGCCGATGATGACGATGTCGGTTTCCAGCGTCTCGCTGGTCCGCCCCACGCTCTCGTTATTCTCCCGGGCGTCGGGCAGCTTGCTCAGATCGGCGCCGGCCTGGGTCAGGGCGTCGTTCAGAGCGCGAAGGATGGCGTTGCTGGTAACGGTGGCGCCGGTGAGAGCGTCGATCTTGGAGCTCTGGGCCTCCAGGATCTTCGCGCCCAGCATCTCCACGGCAAAGGACCCGATGTTCTCGGTCTCGTGGCTGCCCTCGATCTGGATATCCTCGATTTTCTTTCCGGAGAGAGTGGCGGTGACCTTTACCTCGCCGCCGAAGCCGGTGGAAACGCCGGTATAGGTGCCGGGAACAAACAGGTCGTCGCCCTGAGGCTTCGGGCCCTCGTCCACCGTTCCGCCGGCAGCCAGTGTCAGGGCCTTGGCGGCGGCCTCCTTCACGGCATTGCTGGTGAAGGTGGCGCTGGAGATGCCGTCGATATCGGCGCTCTGGCTGTTGAGGATCTTCTTGGCCAGAAGCGGCATGGCCGCGCCGCCCACGTCGGGGGTCTCGGCCTGGCCCTGGATCTGTACGTCGGCGATACCGCCTTGCTCACCGATGGTGAGAGCAACCTTTACCGGTCCTCCGAAGCCGTTGGCCTCGGCCGTATAGACGCCGGGCAGGAAGCTGCCCTCCGCGTCAGCGTGGGATTGGGCCTTTTCCAGCCATTTGGCGGCCAGCACGCAGATAGCGCAGGCCAGCACCAAGAACAGGCAGCGCAGGATCCAGGTCTTTGTGTTTGTGCTTTTCACTCACATCTCCTCCTTTTCAAGAGAAATCGCACCTTTTGTCTAAGCGATATCTTGAGTCCAATCATATTTGCATGGCGATCTGTTGTCAAGCGCGACTTGACGGCGATGCGGGAAAAGTTGCCGCGTTGACAAGAAATTGTGCATCTATTATAATGACAAAAACAGGATATCGATTCGGCGGAGAATATCCCGCCCGTTGAGGACAGATATGATAAACAAACTCAAAAACCCAATCATTGCGGCGTGGCTGCTGGCGGCTGTACTGCTGACCGGCTGCGGCGGGGCACCGGCTGATTCCCCGCCGGAGCGGTCCGTGGATTTTTTCGCCATGGATACGTATATGTCTTTCCGCTTCTACGGCGGAGATCCGGCGCTGACCGGGCAGGTGCGAGCGTTCGTAACGGACATGGAGAAGGAGCTCTCCGCCGTGCAGGAGGACTCCGCCATCCGGCAGCTCAACCGCACCGGCAGCGTCCGGCTCTCCGATACCGGCGCCGATCTGCTGCGGCAGACGCTTGCGCTGTGCGGCGAAACGGACGGGGCGCTGGATATCTCCGTCTATCCCATTGTCAAAGCCTGGGGCTTTACCGACGCAGAACCGGCGGAGGGCTCCGCCCGGATCCCGGCGCAGGAGACGCTGGCTGCCCTTCTGGAAAAGGTGGATTACCGGCAGATCCATCTGGAGGGGAACGACGTATCCCTGCCGGATGGCATGGAAATCGATCTGGGGGCGGTGGCCAAGGGCTACGCCGGCGACAGATTAGCGCGCATGCTGAAGGAGGCCGGCGTAGAGAGCGCCGTGCTGGCCCTGGGAGGCAATATCCAGGCGGTGGGCGCCCGGCCGGACGGCAGCCCGTGGCGGGTGGGCGTCCAAAGCCCCGACAAGGACGGGCTTCTGGGCGTATTGTCCGTGTGCGACCGGGCCGTGGTCACCTCCGGGGGCTACGAGAGGTTTTTTACCGATGACGCGGGCAACGTTTGGTGGCACATCATGGATCCGGCGACCGGGTATCCGGCCAGAAGCGGGCTGGTCTCCGTTACGATCATCGGAGAAAACGGCTTGACCTGTGACGCGCTGTCCACTGCGCTGTTTATCATGGGTCCGGAGAGGGCCGCAGACTACTGGCGGCAGCATCGGGATTTTGAGATGGTGCTGGCCACGGAGGATGGCTGCCTGCTGCTGACGCCGGGAGCCGGCGATATCTTCCAGGCGGAGGACGGCCTGCCCTACAGGATCGAGGTGATTCGGGATGATTAAGACGCGCACGTGGGTGATCCTCATTGCAGCGGCGGCTGTGGTGCTGGCAGCGGCGTCCTTCTTTCTGCTGAGAAGTCGGTCGGAGGGTACAGTGGTGCAGATCATCCAGGATAACACGGTGATCCGGGAGATCGATCTGTCCCGGGTCAGCAGGGAATACAGCTTTGTGGTGGAGAGTCCCTATGGCGGAAGCAATACGATCCTGGTCCAGCCGGGGCGCATCTGCGTCTCAGAGGCCGACTGCCCGGACAGGATCTGCGTGTACCAGGGCTGGCTGACAGACGATCCCATCCCCATCGTGTGTCTGCCCCACCGCCTGGTAATTGCCTTGAAGGATCCGACCCAGGCCGGCTCCGATACCGTGAGCCGGTGAGGAGGGATCCGTTATGAACACGAAACACCTGACGCGGCTGGCTCTGCTGACTACGATCGCGCTGATCCTCTTTACCGTGGAGGCCCAGCTGCCGCCCCTGGTGCCCATTCCCGGCGTAAAGCTGGGGCTGGCAAATATCGTCACGGTCTACGCCGTGTTCCGCTACGGGCCCAGGGACGCCTTGATGATACTGCTGGTCCGCGTCTTCCTGGGCAGCGTCTTTGCCGGCGCTATGATGGCCTTCCTGTTTTCCCTTTGCGGCGGACTGCTGTGTTGGCTGGCAATGATTCCGCTTCGCCGCATCCTGACGGAGCGGCAGATCTGGGTCTGCGGCGTCATCGGCGCGGTGGTCCACAACGTGGGGCAGATCATCGTCTGCGTGGCCATCTACCAAACGACGGCCGTGCTTGTCTATCTGCCCGTGCTGATGCTCTCCGGCATCGTGACCGGTCTGTTCACCGGCCTCGCCGCCCAGTTCCTGTTGAAATGGCTGAAGGGTCGGCTGTGAGGTCCTGCCGGAAGACGTTTGCGGCTTCGCATAAACGAGCTGGCGGCCGGAATAGTGGAAAAAGCCTTGAAACCCCTGTGGTTTCAAGGCTTTTTGGCGCATGTCGCTTTTTTGACCTGCCGGTTCGGGGCGTTTGCCGAGGCCGCAGGAAAAAGGTATCAGGGCCAGATCAACTATAAAACTGCACAAAACGCACTGTTTAAGGCACAGCAAGAGAACAAATCTGCGGAAGAGATCAAGCAGCTGCAGGAGACCACGGACCTTGCCAAAAAGGAATGCGACGTCGCCGGCGGCGGCGGTCAATCAGGAGAAGATCGAGGAGAAGAAGCAGCCCGAAGCGGCGCTGAACGTCTGATCGCAATACACGTATAAATAAGCCTCCCGCTTTTGGATCCGGGTAATTCCGGATCCAAAAGCGGGAGGCTTTTTCGATTGCCTTATCTCGTCCCTGTCAGCGCCGCGCCGCCCACATACAGCGTGTAGCCGTTGGAGATCACGTTGGCCGCATTGCCGTTGAATTCGGTCACGTAGCTGTCCCCGGTCAGCGTCCAGGTGCTGGTGCTGTCCAGAGTCACAGAGACGGTACCGACCTCGGTGGAAACCGTCTCGCCCTTGGCGTTTGTGATGCTGCCGTCGATATACCCCTCCAGGGAAGACCCGTCCGTCAGCTCCAGAGTCAGAGAGGAATCGCTGCCGACCTTGATCGCGCCGGCCAGCTTCTGGGCAACGGTCTTGAGCTCTGCGGCGTTGCCGCCGCCGCTCCAGCCGTCGGCGCAGACGGAGAGCAGGACATTGTCCGCGTCCTCGTTGACGATCTTCACGCCCTCAAGCGTGATTACCGCGTTGGTGTTGGTCACGTGGAAGACGTGGCCGCTCTTGCTGTTGAGGCTGCCGCCCGTCATGGTGAAGCGGCTGGTGCCGCTGGCCGCATCGCCCGACATGGACTGATAGATCATGATCGTGTCCAGAAAAGCGGCGTTGCTGTTGCGCCTGGTGTTGTTGGCCGTCAGAACACAGTTATTCAGGGTGACCGAGTTCAGCCCCTCGATGCACACGCCCTCGGAGAGGTTCGAGGTCAGCGCGGCGTTGGACACCGTGATATCAGCCGTGGAGTAGATAGCCGGGGAACCGAGACCGTTGGAGGTATAACTGCCGCCTTCCACGGCGACTGTCCCGCCGCCTCTGTCGGTGCGGATCGCTGCGGAGGACCGGCCGCTGGTGGTGACGTCCAGATCATAGGCGCGGGTGACGCCTCCGCCTGTGGTCATGATGCCGCCGGACCCATCTCCGGTGGTGGTGATGGTGGTGTTGCGGATGATCACGGTGGTGCCGTCGCCGGAAGCGCCGTTCCGGCCGCCGTTGCCGCCGTAGCAGAAAACGCCGTTTGCCCCGTTGGCGTCAGAGGTGATCGTCCCGCCTGTGATCGTGGTCGCCGAGCCGCCCTTTACAAGGACAGCGGCGTTCAGACCGTAGAAGCTGCAGCTGTCGCCGCCGTCGGAATCTCCGGATTTGGTGACTGTCGGGTCGGTGATGGCCACCGCGTCGGCAGTGCTGATCAGCAGAGCGCTCTCATCGGAGGTGGTGCTGGCATAGGTCTGGCCGTTCCGGGTATCGGAGGAAGAGATCTCCACCGCGCCGGCATAGTCAATGTCCGCACTGCTGCCGCCGGGACCGCCGGGAGGCATTCCGCCGGGACCGCCGCCCATGCCGCCGGGAGGGTCGCCGGGAGGTGTTCCGCCGGGACCGCCGCCCATGCCGCCGGGAGGATCACCGGGAGGGTCGCCGGGAGGATCACCGGGAGGCGTTCCCTCGGGCGGCTTGCCGCCGGGCGTTTCTGCGGGCGTTTCGTTTTGGGTCGCTGCGGGATCCTCTGTCGCAGCAGAGTTGGTGTTGCCGCAGGCCGTTACAGCCGTCAGCAGCAGGACTGCCGACAGGATCACTGCCAGAGTTTTCTTCATGGCTCTTGCCCTCCTTGCTTGTTCTGGGAACAGGATAGCGCGGGAACCTTAAAAGAAGCTTAATGGTGTCACACAAGAGTCCTCTCTTCTGAAAGCATCTGGAATGCAGTCATATGTGCCGCGGCTTCCGATCAAAAGAGGATGTAACGTGAAATCCGTCACATCCTCTCGCCGCAGACGCGCGGTGACGCCCGGAGAAGGATCGGCTCACCGCTCAAACAGCCGAAGCAGCTTCATCTTCCAGGCATTCTTTTTTCCGCCGTAGGGGTGCTCCCGCAGGGGCAGATTGAACCGCGTGGAGCCGTACAGCACTGTGGACGGGTGGGTGAACTCCCGGAAGCCCCACCGGCCGTGGTAGGCGCCCATGCCGGAGTGGCCGGTGCCGCCGAAGGGTACGCCCCGCACCATCAGGTGAAGGCACACCTCGTTGACGCAGCCGCCGCCGTACTGCTGGGAGGACATGACCCGCCGGGCCCACGCCCTGTCCTTCGTAAAGACGTAAAGAGCCAGTCCGTGCTCCCGCGACGCAATGGTCTCCATCAGATCGTCGATCTCCGCGTCCTTGAAGGGCACCACGGGGAGCAGCGGGGAGAACAGCTCGTGGTTCACGATGGTCTCGTCCGTGCTCACGGGATAGATCACCGTCGGGGCGTACTTCTGCGCCGCCTCGTCGCCCGCGCCGCCCATGACGATGCGGTCGCGGTATCGCTCCGCCTCGTCGGCGCACCTGCGGTAGGCCTCCGCCGTAATGAGCCTGGGGTATTCCGGGTTCTCCAGCGCGTTGGGCCCGATCTGGCGCAAAAGCTCGGCGCGGAGGGCCTTCAGGAATTCGTCCGCCGCCTCCTGCGCCACCGCCACCTGGTTGATATTGATGCAGATCTGGCCGCTGTTGCAGAGCTTGAAAAACACGATCTTCCGGGCGGCGTCGCGGAGATCGGCGTCCTTTCGCACCACGCACCAGTTGCCCGTCTCGCCGCCCAGCTCCAGCGCAACGGGGGTCAGATGTTTCGACGCAGCCTCCATCACGTGTCTGCCCACGCGGGGCGAGCCGGTGTAGAAGATCTTGTCGAACCGCTGGGCGAGGCAAAGATCCGCCACATCGTGGCCGCCGTCCACCACCGCCACGTATTCCTCCGGGAAGACCTCGGCGATCAGCTTCTGCAGCACCGCGGTGGAGCGGGGCGATTTGGAGCTGGCCTTGATGACGGCGGTATTGCCGCCGGCAATGGCCGCCGTCAGTACGCCCAGGGAGAGAAGAAAGGGGAAGTTGAAGGGGCTGATGATCAGCGCCGTGCCGTAGGGCATGGGGTAGACCTTCGTCACCACGCTGGGAAAGCAGGCAAAGCCGCTGAAATGGGTCTCCGGCCGCGCCCAGCGGCGCAGACCGCGGAGGGTCTCGTTGATCTCCAGGATCACGCTGCCCACGTCGCAGAAATAGGCCTCCGCCTCGCTGCGGCCCAGATCGTCCGCCAATGCGCCCGTGATCTCCTTCTCATGGGCCTGCACCGCCTCCTTCAGCTTTTTCAGCTGCCTGCGGCGCCAGTTCACGTCCAGCGTTGTCCCGGTTCGGAAAAAGGCCCGCTGTTTTTCTGTCAGCTGCCGGATCTGTTCATTTGTCCACATAGCTTCTCCTTACCTTCCTTCCGGGGAATCTGTCGATTCCTGCATTCCGTTGAAAACACCGCCGGGCGAAGCCGGTTCGTGCTGCCTGGCAAACGCTTGACAAGCGCATTATACCACCGCCTGCAGCAAAGGGAAACCTTCTTTTTCCCAAAGACGGTCATCCGCCATTGGCCGAGGTTTTTGCAATAACGAAGGACGCCTCCGGACCGTTTCGGCCCGGAGGCGGTGCATTGTTGCTCAGAAGGAGCCGGAGATGGGAGGTGCGGTAAACGACGAGATCGTGTAGACCGCGTTCTTGAAATAGAACACCTCCGTGTTGTCGTCATCGGCGCTGTACATCTTCTTCAGGCTGGGATAGGCATCCAGCATGTTGGCTTTGGCCTCGTACCGGTCGTCGCTGACCAGCTCGCCGGCAACGCGGATCCACCGGCCGTCTTTAAACGCGCAGATCTCCGCTTTCGGGTTGGCGTGGAGCTGATGGGAAACCGGCTTGATCTTTCCGGTTTGAATATACAGCCTGTCCTCAAACACGTTCACGGTACCGAACGGACGCACTCTGGGCTGATCGCCGTCGACCGTTGCCAAGTAGTATACCTCTGCCGCCTTTAGGAATTCATATACGTTCTGCATGGTGTACCTCCCTGTATTCTCAAAAATATGTGCCGCTTTCCGGCGTTTCATAAACCGGAGGCTTGCGGTGGCGCCCCCGTTTTATTCCGCGATTGCCTCGTTTGAAACACGGCGATCCGTCTTGCGAACGGATCACTTCATTTTCTTTTCAAATCGGAACATCTCGTCCGGCCCCTCGTCCGCAGGCCCTTCCCCGCCAAATGCCGGTTCGTGGGGATCACGGTGCGCGGCACAGAAGAACTCCACGATATGGAAGCCGCAGCGATTGACGTAGAAGTGGATGTTTCGCTTCTCGAAATACGGCCTGCATGTTTCCCATACCCGCGTTTCCGGGTAGAGCTTCTCCACCGCCCGCCAGGCGGCCTGACCGATGCCCCTGCTGTGGACGGCAGGATCGACGAACAGCAGATCCAGGTGATTGTGCCGGGTCTCCGGGTCGATCTGGACCACCAGACCGCCGGCGATATTGCCGTCCAGCCGGATGCGATACGCCTCGCCGCCGTCGATGCTTCGCTCGATGGTCTCGCGGGAGATGATCTCGCCGTCTTCTTCAAAGTGGTCGTCCCGAAGACCGAATTCCTCAACGGCGCCGTACTTGAAAGCGATTTGATTGTCACGGATGAATTGCTCGCGGTCTTCCTCCGCAAGTGGAGTGAGCGTGACGTTTATTTCCGGCACAGGAGCTTCCTGAAACGGTTTATTTGCCTTCGGGCACGCTTGCGCCGTTCCACCGGAGAGCAGCTTTGCCTGAAGGGCCAGGAGCATCTCCTGCTCCTGCTTGGAATAGTACGCCTCAAACCCCGCGATGGTAAACCCTTCCGGTTCGTCCAGCAGGGCGCCGAGCACGCCGTCAAAGGACTGCGCATGGGCACAGTATTCGGAATTTGCGGTCCCTGCGTCGTGATAGGGAAAGAACAGCCCGGTGCGGGCGTACTCGCCTGCAACGTACAGGAGGTCTCCCTCCTCCGAATCACGATCCGGGAAATCGACCCGCCATACCGCAGCGCCTCTGTCGTAATAGGGCTTATAAGAGCTTTCCGCCTCCGAGAGCAGCTTGATGGCGGCCTGGTACGTTTCGATGCGTTCCAGCGCCTCTCCGTCGATCTCATCAAGTCTGGTGAGGTCGCTGTTGTGGCGGAGATCCGCCAGCTTGACAGTGCGGGCGATCTCGTTGTCACGGAGCTTTGCCACGTAGTCCAGATACGGCACGCCTTTTTCGTGGGTCATCAGAGCAAGGGCGTCGATCACGTCCCCGTCAAAGCCCATGGCGCGGAGATTCTGCAGAGTATAGGAGGTGTCCTCGATCACGTCATGGAGCAGAGCAACGATGGTGGTTTCTTCATCCGGCATCTGTTCCGCCACGTGGAACGGATGGAAAACGTAGGGAAGCCCGGCCTTGTCTTTCTGCTCTTTGTGCGCTTCGAAGCACAGCTGCATGGCTTTTTTCGTGTGGGGCGTATAAATCATGGCTGCTTTGCCTTTCCGTACTCCAGCCCGGATGCGGGGATTGCAAAGGCATAATGGTTTTTGTCCTCGCCCGGGGTTTTCTGCAAGCCCCACAGCAGGCTTCGCACCTCGACGGTATGGGCCGCCTTATCCACCTTGATGCGATACGGAACAGCTGACAGGATCAGTATACCAAGGGCGACGCGGCCCAGGTTTTTTCCGCGTTTCATACAGACACCTCCTCACTGCGATGGGGCCGGGAGCCCGCAGAGGGCGGGGTGCTCACGGCTACACGGAGGAGTATACCACAATCGGCGCGGGCAATCAATGTTTTTACCGGTTTGCGCCCTTAAAGGGCCGGTACAGCTCTTTTTCGCCGGATCCGGATGGAGCCTCCGCACCTAATAAAAGAGTGAGATCTGCTTCTCCGAGGCGGCCTTTGGGGGGAATGCTTCAGGGGCTGCCTCACGGAGAGGCAGCCCCTTGTTTTGCAGCCGTGTGTAGCCGTTTTTCTGCAGCCGGACGCGCCGACTCAGTGCAAAAAAACGTAAACGATCAGGAGGGAAAGGAGGAGATACACGATCCCGAGAAACAGAGGATAATTGAAAGCGTTCTGCCTTTTTTCCCTCGCCTCTTGCAGGAATTCAGCCGCATTCTGCTCCGGCTTCAGCTCCTCGCTCTGTCTGGGAGCAAAGAATCTGAACGATCTCACGCCGCGCCGGAGATAGTACCGGCTGATGTCGAAGTCGCCGTGCAGATTCATGGAATACACGACGCCGACGGCCAGCAGCAGCAGGCCGACAATGGTCATTGCGTCTGCAAAGATCCTGAGGCCGTTGCCCGCCGCCGTAAAGGCCTTGATGGCGGGATACGCCAGCGTGACGATCACGTGCGTGATCAGACGGCCTGGTTTGATCTTTTTCAGCTTCTTGATCATCGCCTCGTCACTCTGAACGGTTCAGAGCACTTTTCCGTTCCTGCTCCAACTGGGAGATCTTCTCGTCGTACTCCGCAAACTCCTTGGTCGTGCAGTAGACAAAGTGGCCGGGACGCAGCTCGCGCATCTCGCGGGGTTCACCCGATTGATCCAGCTTGGAGGGATCGTAGATGATATGCTTTCTGTTTTTCTCCACAATCGGATCCGGCATGGGGACCGTGGAGAGCAGAGCAATCGTATAGGGGTGAATCGGGTACTCAAACAGGGTCTCCGATTCAGCGATCTCCACGATCTCGCCGTGATGGATGACCGCGATCCGGTCCGCAATGAAGCGGACGACGGACAGGTCGTGCGCGATGAACAGGTAGGTCAGGTTTCTCTCGGCCTTGAGCTTGTTCATCAGGTTCAGGACCTGCGCGCGGATCGAAACGTCAAGGGCGGAGATGGGCTCGTCCGCCACGATGAACTTGGGGTTCATGATCATGGCGCGGGCGATGCCCACGCGCTGACGCTGGCCGCCGGAGAACTCGTGCGGATAACGGGACTTGTGCTCGGGCAGCAGGCCGACGTCCTCCAGGGCCTTGTCCACCTTGGCGACACGGTCCTCTTCATTTTCATACAGATGGAAATTGTAGAGGCCCTCGGACACGCAGTAGTCGATGGTCGCACGCTCGTTGAGGGATGCAGCGGGATCCTGGAAGATCATCTGGATGTTTCGGACGACATTGCGGTCCTCTTCCTTGGAGATCTTGCCGGAAATACGCTTCCCCTCGAACAGGATCTCGCCGGCGCTGCAGGGATTGATGCGCATGATCGCGCGGCCCAGGGTCGTCTTGCCGGAGCCGGACTCGCCGACCAGGGCAAAGGTCTCGCCCTTGTAGATGTCGAAATTGGCATTTTTGACAGCTACGAGCTTTTTCTTATGGCCCGTTTCAAAGGTCACATCCACGTGCTTGATGGAAAGGATAACCTCTCTGCCCTCATTCGACATAGAACGCACCACCCTTCTCCGTCATCTTCTGGATCTTTTCATGCAGGTTGCAGATCACTTCGGGCTTTTCCAGCTTCGGCGCGCGGGGATCCAGCAGCCAGGTCTTGGCGTAGTGGGTGTCGCTCACCCTAAAGAACGGCGGCTCCTGCTCGAAGTCGATATTGAGCGCATGCTCGTTGCGCGGCGCGAAGGCGTCGCCCTTGATCTTGTTGTACAGGGAGGGCGGCGTACCGGTGATGTAGGCCAGGTCCTGGCCCTTCACGCCCAGCTGGGGCAGACTGGCAAGCAGTGCCCAGGTGTAGGGGTGGCAGGGCTCGAAGAAGATCTCCTCCACCGTGCCATACTCGA
>JAEEGF011877104.1_pt1 | contig 14023 bp, 11 predicted proteins | sample 9134171 | NCBI WGS metagenome assembly JAEEGF01 (sample SAMN16246542, study PRJNA631951) | gut metagenome | biome: gut microbiome; feature: rumen; material: AP-attached | host: Bos | place: Iran: Karaj | collected 2018-10
GGTGCGGAATACGGGGTTCTTGTCGGCGTCGCTGTACGAGTCAACGAGTTCAAATTCGATAGTCACCCGATACTTCTGGGTCCACTCGATGAGGCGCGACTTGAAGTTCTGCTCGGTCTTGACCAGGTCGTTGAGGTCAAAGTGGCGCTTGATCAGCCGTTCGATGATGAAACGGCGGCAACGGCCGTAGCCCTGGTCGAGATAGACGGCGCCCACGAGGGCCTCGAGGGCATTGCCGCACAGGTAGCTGTTGTGTGAAGAGGTGTTTGTCTGGGCGTGCATGTGGCTATCGAGGTGCAGGGTGTTGCCGATGCGGTTCAGGCTCTCGCGCTGCACGATCTTGGCGCGTGTCGAGGTGAGGAATCCCTCGTGCTTGTTGGGGAACTGGCTGTACAGGTAGTCGGCCACCACCGTGTCGAGCACGGCGTCGCCCAGGAATTCCAGGCGCTCGTTGTTGGTCCAGCGGCCGTCGTCGGTCTTGACGGGCTTGGAGCGGTGCACCATGGCCAGTTGGTAGAGCCTGATGTCGCGGGGGTAGTAGCCAGTGATGCGGTGTATAAAAACATAAAGCTCCTTATCCTTGACGAAAAGGAGCTTTATGAGTGATATGGCGTTGCTCAGTGGCATCGTTTGTCTTTATCCCAGGGGTTTATTTCTGGTACTTCTTGACGATGATGCTTGCATTGTGTCCGCCGAAACCAAACGTGTTGGAAAGTGCAATGTTTACTGTTCGCTTCTGGGCCTTGTTAAAGGTGAAGTTCATCTTATAGTCGATGCGCTCGTCCTCGTCACCGTCGGCATGGTTGATGGTGGGAGGAACAATGTCGTCGCGGCAAGCCAGCAGGCAGAAGACGGCCTCCATGGCGCCGGTAGCGCCCAGCATGTGGCCGGTCATCGACTTGGTGCTGCTCACGTTCAGACGATAGGCATGCTCGCCAAACACATCCTTCACGGCTTGAGCCTCGCTCAGGTCGCCCACGGGAGTGGACGTGCCGTGGGCATTGACGTAGTCAACGTCCTCAGGCTTGATACCAGCATCCTCGATGGCGCGCTGCATCACCAGCTTGGCACCCAGACCCTCCGGGTGGCTGGCAGTGATGTGGTAGGCGTCGGCACTCATGCCGCCACCGATGACCTCACCGTAGATCTTGGCACCGCGGGCCAATGCGTGCTCGAGTTCCTCAAACACCAGGCACACGCCGCCCTCGCCCATGACGAAACCGTCGCGCGAAGCGCTGAAGGGGCGGGAAGCGCCCTCGGGATCGTCGTTGCGCAGTGAGATGGCTTTCATGGCATTGAAGCCGCCCACGCCGGCAGGGAACAACGGAGCCTCGCTGCCGCCGGTGACGATGGCCTTGGCCTTGCCCATACGCACGTAGTTGAACGCGTCAATCAGTGCGTTGGTCGAGGTAGCACACGCCGAAACGATACCGAAGTTGGGACCGCGGAAGCCGTACTTGATCGAAATCTGGCCAGCGGCGATATCGGCAATCATTGTCGGGATGAAGAACGGGCTGTACATCGGGCCACGGTCCTCGTGACGGGCGTAGTCCCCAGCCTGGTCCTCAAACGTGTGCAAGCCACCGATGCCCGATCCGAAGATCACACCCACCTCGTCGCGGTCGATACCCTCGGCCAGCAGGTTGGCGTCTTCAACGGCTTGCTTAGCGCAGGCCAGAGCGTACTGAGTGTACAGGTCGTTGCGCTTGAAGTCCTTGATCTCGCGGCGGTCGTTGGGGTCGCTCACATAGTTGAGCGGATCAAAACCCTTGACCTCGCAGGCAAACTTGGTCTTGAACAGTGTGGTGTCAAAATAGGTAATAGGCCCTGCGCCGCTCACCCCTTTAAGGGCGTTGGACCAGGTGGTCTCAACGTCCATACCAATGGGAGTGATGGCACCAAGACCTGTTACCACTACTCTCTTTAATTCCATGCGGAAAGGAAATCTAAAGAATTTTATTCGGCAGCCTTAGCCTCTTCGATGAACTTGATGGCGTCGCCTACGTTTTGGATGGTCTCAGATTTGTCATCGGGGATCTTGATGTCGAACTGCTTCTCAAATTCCATGATCAGCTCAACGGTGTCAAGACTATCAGCACCCAGGTCCTGGCTGAAAGTAGCCTCGGGCGTTACCTCAGACTCGCTGACGCCTAACTTGTCAACGATAATTTGTTTTACTCTTTCTTCAATTTCTGACATAGTCGTAGTGTTTAAATTGTTATTGTTAAAATGATTATTCTCAATTTTGAGACTGCAAAGGAAATACAAATTCTTCAAACAATAAAGAAAAATTTACTTAAATTGTCCCCAATAAGGGATTTTTAGGCTTTATCTTGAAGATTCACAATGTTTTTAAACAAATTTTTAAACTTTTTACTTCGCAGTTATGTTAATAAATGTAATAATTGTACACTTCAGCCTTCGTGCCTCGTCCTGAGTGAGGCCTGCCCGGTTTCCTGAAAATCACCCATTGGACTAGCAGCGGGTGGCAAGGTTTAATCCTGGCTGAAGTTTTTCTTGACGAGGGGCTGGAGTGACTGGACGTGTGGCGGGATTCACTCGGGGTGGTTGAGGTCGATGACTAGGCCCTCATTGGCCAGACGGCTGGCGGGGAACACGCGGCGCGCTTCGTCGAGCAGCGGGGTCTCGTCGGTGTAGCGCTTGGAGAAGTGTCCCAGGATGAGCTGCTTGACTCCGGCCTCGCGGGCAACGGTGGCGGCCTCCAGGGCAGTGCTGTGGTAGCGCTTGTGGGCCTTGACGCGCAGGCTGTCGTCGTAGGTGGCCTCGTGGTAGAGCCAGTCCACGCCCTGAACGTTCTTTATGACGCGGCGGGAGTACTTGGTATCGCTGCAGTAGGCGTAGCTGATCGACGGGTCGGCGGGGGTGGTCAGCTGCTCGTTGGGCACGATGATGCCTTCAGGACTCACCCAGTCCTCGCCCTGGCGCAAGGTGTTCATGGCGTAGTGGGGCACACCCAGCCGCTTGGCCTCCTCGCCGATGATGTGGCGCAGTTTGGGCTTCTCGGCGATGAGAAATCCCACTGCGGGCACGCGGTGCACTAGCGGGAAGGTGGTTACCGTGACGGCATCGTCCTCGTGGATGACGCGCTTGTGGGTGTCGATGACATTGAACCGGATCTCGAAGGGGCGCTCGCGGCAAAAGTAGTCCAGCATGCTCCCCAACAACTCGGCACCGTCCTTGAAGGTGTGGATGGTCAGCGAGTTGGAGCGGTTGAGCAGCGCCATGGTCGAGACCAGGCCCGGCAAGCCGAAACAGTGGTCGCCGTGCAGGTGACTGATGAAGATGTGGTTGAGGCGCATCAGCTTCAGCCCCATGCGCTGCACGTTCAGTTGGGCGCCCTCGCCGCAGTCAATCATCATCAGGTTGTCACGCACGTTGAGCACCTGACACGAGTGGTGATGGCGCGGCGTCATCGTCGCGCTCCCGCAGCCCAGTATGTGAAGTTCCAGTCTTGTCATGTGTCTAATTGCTCGGCAAAGGTACAAAAAATGCCGGATTCCACCCATAGGGAACGTCGGCAGGGATATAAAAAATGTACGCATGTTTCCCAACACACGTACACTTTAAACCTTAAAAATCTAATCCTATGAAAAAACTTGTTGCAAAGATATGGGAAATGGTGAAATTGGGCAAATTTTTGGCTCTAATATTTGTAAAATTGTCTTGAAAAATTGTTAAAAACGAATTTACCCGTTTTCAATAGGGCAATATGGCCCAGAAAAATGGTGATTTTTACCACTTTTCTGCTTGATTGATTGATAGATGCATTAATCACAGCAGGCTCTGAGGAAAAACCGAAAAATTATTGAAATCAGTAAGTAGAAATCATCGGCTTTCCCTTATGATTTTCAATAGGAAAAATGCGCCTCTCGGGCAGCCAGGAAAATGACAGTTTTTTGCTCTCCTTTTGCCTCCCTTTTTTGGTGATTTCGACCGAGTGGTGTGTCACCTGAAAACCAAGAGGCGGACAGCCTGGTGCCGTCCGCCTCTCGAGTCGTTAGAGAAAATCGTGTGTATGCTTTATGTTGGTTTCAGTATCCGATCGACATGGTCGTGTAGTAGTCGCCGTAACTGCTGCTCAAACTCAGGGTAACCCATCCAGTGTTGTTGCCTCCATACCAGCTGGCCGTCATGCCATCGTCGAAGACCGGTGAGCCATAGATCCGGCACAGGCTGTAGTAGGCTCTGTCAAATCTTACCCTGTCGTAGTAGCTGCTGTGATAGATGAACTGGGCGTTTACCAATTTGCCGTATTCGTAGTTCAGCATCACGTCGGGCCAGTAGAGGTTCAGCATCGATACATCTCTCAGGTAGATGATGTTGTCGGCATAGCCGTCGATGTAGTAACCGTCGTAGTAGAGGTGATCGAGCGAGATGTCATACAGGGTACCGAACATCAGACCAAGGATGCGATCGATCACGGGAGCTCCGGCGTAGGGGTGCCATCCGACGGGAATCACAGGGCGGCGCCATACAATGGGAGCGGGACGGTGAGGCCTTGCGGGAGGAGGCAGCGGACGGCTCCAGTTGTGGTTCGTGTAGTTCCTGCGGAACTCATCACGATAGTGGTGGTCGGTGTAGTCATAGCGGTGCTTGGGATTGAAACCGTGCTTGCCGTCGTGCTTGCCGTGGTTGTCGTGTCCGCCAGGCTTGTTACCGCTGTGATCGTTGTGATTGCCACCAGGCCTGTTGCCCTTCTTGCCGCTGTGGTCATTGTGGATACCACCGTTGCCATTGTGACCTCCCTGGTTGCCGTTATGGTCGTTGTGGATACCACCATTGCCATTGTTGCCATTGTGCCCATTGCCCTTGTGGCCGTTGTCACCTCCATTGGGTTTGTCGTTTCCACCGTTGGGCCTGTTGCCGTTTCCACCATTGGGCCTGTTGCCGTTGCCACTGGGTCTGCCGTCAGGCTTGCCCATAGTGCTGGGACGGGTGGTCGTGATGGTGTTGCGGTCGGTTCTTTCGCTAGTGCCGGTAACGGTCTTTACGGTAGTCGTCTTGTCACCGCTGCGTACCGTTGTGCCGGTCGAGTTGCCGCTGGGGCGAGTGGCCGTGCCGGTCGAGATGCCGCTGCCACTGCCGCGGTTGGTAGCGCCGCCCACACGTGAGCCCCTGTTGTCGTTACCGCGATTGTTGCTGGTGCCACGGTCCACACTGGTGCGGTTGCTCGTGGTGCTGGTGCTGCGGTCCACGGTGGTACGGTTGCTCGTGGTGTTGGTGCTGGGCCGTGCTACCGTGCCGCGATTGTCGGTGGTGCTACGGCTGGTGGTGCTACGGTTCACCTGCGGGGTAGCCGAGCTGCTGTGGCTCACACTGGGCCTCGAGCTGCTGTGGCTCACGGTCGGTGCCGTAGAGCTGTTGCTGCGTGAGACAGCTGCCGATTGGCTTCTGCTGGTGCTGCCTCCTTGTGAACGACTGCGGCCCTGGGCCGAGGCGTCGGATGCGCCGATGATCAGGCATCCCATGAGCGCGAAGCTCATCATGATTTTTGTAACAGAAGTTTTCATAGTTGTGTTGTTTTATAATGTTCAACAAGTGATTTAATCCGTTTTCGTTTGTTGTTTAGACTGCAATCCACATACCAAGTTTAAGCCCTTTATGCGCTACAACCCCTCCAAACCGCCCTATGGGGCATATAAATGCGACCAATCGCCGTTTTTTATAGATGAATAGCACCCTGCCATGATGGCAATGGAACGGGTGATCGGCTCATTTTTTGGCCACATACCGGTGTATGTGGACTTTTTTGTGTACTTTTGCCCTTCGTTTAATCATCGCGTTATATGGTCGAGGAGAAGAAGAGGATTCAATGGATTGATCTGGCTAAGGGCTTCTGCATCCTGCTGGTGGTACTGCAGCATGCCTCTGAGTTGACTCATGTCGATTACCCGTTGAGTGTGCAGGCATTTGGATTCCGCATGCCGCTGTATTTTATCCTCTCAGGCCTCTTCTTCAAGCAGTATGAGGGCATCGTCGGTTTCTTGAAGCGAAAGACCAACAAGTTGCTGATTCCTTTCCTGTTTTTCTTTTTCACCACCTCGGCAATTCCTTATTGGATACTGCTTTACCCCGATGAACTGCAGCACATTCCGTATGCATTCAAGTACGTTTACCGGTTCGAGCGCGTCATGTTCAATGGCCCGATCTGGTTCTTGTTCTGCCTGTTTGAGGTGAATCTGCTGTTCTACTTCGTGCAGTGGCTGTCGGCTAAACTGTCCGCTAAGCACCAGACGGCTCTGGTGCTGGTATTGTCGTGCGTAATAGGCTTTGCAGGACTCACGCTCGGCGTGCTTGAAATCAATTTCCCGTTCTATCTCGATACCATGCTGTCGGTGCTGCCGTTCTTCGCCTTCGGTTGGTGGCTCTACAGGCATAGCAGCATCTTGACCTCTCCGGTCAACTACAAGCGGGACATCCTCGTGGCTGTCGCATGCGCGGTGGTCCTGTTCTTCAGCGCTGTGCCGGTAAAGTGGCTCGTGAACCGCATTCCTGTCGAGGGTGTGGCTCTCGTTTATCTGGCTGGTATCGCTGGCACGATGATGGTGCTGCTGGTGGCCAAAATGATTGGGCATCTGCCGTTCATCTCCTATTGGGGCCGCTATTCCATCATCATCTTGTGTACCCACAACCTGTTGATTATCATGCTGAACTGGCTGCTGGGCCGATATATCTCGGGCGGCCTCCTGCTGTTTGTGGTATTCGTGGTGACCATGTTCCTGTGCCACCTGTTGCTGCCGTTGGTGAAACGGTATTTGCCCCATGTGACGGCCCAGAAGGACGTCATCAAGGTGTGAACGAGCTCCGGGAGATGCCTGCGCTCATTTGAAACCTAACCATCTGGAAATCCGCTCCCCAAGCAATTTATTGCCGAGATAGCACAATCCGAGACTGAGGGCCAGCACCAGCACCGCGTTGACAATAAAGGGCACTGTCATGTAGAACGGTGTCAACTTCAGCAAGTGGCGAAAAAGTACATGACACAAATAGATACCGAATGAATACTCACCGAGCAGGAGCATGAACCTGCTTTTGACCTCAAATCTTCCTTGTTGCAACACGGTATACACAATCAGCGAGAACAGTGTCCCCGTAAGGAGTCCGCTGATTTTGAGCACGCCACCTGGGTTGGAGACTCCTGCATGCAGCCATGCGTGAGTTTCTCCCATCTGGAGGAGAATCGAGGCAATATACAATAAAATCAGCATCCTCAAGGAGTATTGCTTCTCGATAATCCTGTTCCCGAGCATGATACCCAGGTAGTAGAATGTGAACCATCCCAGGCACATGTTCCAGCAGACCATGTTGGCATAGCCGGTAATCCGGTAACCGCCCATAAGCGGGATGTATTTATAGAAGATGAGGAAAACGGGGGCTACAAACCAGCCGAGGCAGTGGTATCTGGATTTGGCCAGGGCTGCCAATGCGGGCGTCAGCAGCACGAACTGGATGTAAACCAGGATGTAATACATGTGCGACGCACTGCTGGCCATAAGGATGTTGTTGGGGAGTTTCGCAAGGTTGCCTTGATCAATCGTGTAGATGACAGTCCAGATGAGATAGGGGATGATGACACGGACGATGCGTTTCTTGTAGAACGCTCCCCAGTCGCGGCCATCGACCTTGGTGAGATATCCTGAGAGAAAGAGGAACACGGGCACACAGATGTTGACCACTGGGCGGACAACGACGGTCCACATGCCTGCGGGGCATGTGTGGGCGATGATCACCGCGATGATGGCGATGGCTCGGAACCACTGTATCACATCGTTGCGTGGTGACTGGGTTGTGCTGGCTGTCGTGGATGGCTGCATCGGTGTCGTCGTGTCGGTAATCATGCTTTTTGGGTGGTTCAACGCAGGAGCAACTGGGCGTCGCCGTAACTCAGGAAGCGGAAACCGTGCTCGAGCGCGTAGTCGTACATGCCGCGCCACTTGTCCTGGCCCACAAAGGCGGCCACAAGCAGCAGCAGTGTGGACTGAGGCTGGTGGAAGTTGGTAATCATGCCGCTGACGATGCGGTACTTGAAGCCCGGGGCAATCATCAGCTGGGTGCTGCCCATGTAGGTGTCGGCGTGGTGACGGTCCAGATAATCGACGATGTTCTGCAAGGCCTTCTTGGTCGTAATCTCGCAAGGGGTGGTGTAGGGCATCCATTGGGTGACGGTGAGGGTCTCCTCGTCGGCATCGGGATGCTGTTCCAGAATCTGGCCGATGTAGTACAGGCTCTCGAGGGTGCGCACGCTGGTGGTGCCCACGGCGATGACGGGACCCGGGGCATTGATGATGTCTTCGATGACGCTGCGCGGCACGCTGATGAACTCGTAGTGCATCGGGTGGTCGCCGATGTGTTCGCTCTTGACGGGCTGGAACGTGCCGGCGCCCACGTGCAGGGTAATCTCGCGGCGGGTGATGCCGCGGCGGTCACAGTCGGCCAGCACCTCGTCGGTGAAGTGCAGACCTGCGGTCGGGGCGGCCACGCTGCCGTCGATGTGGCTGTACACGGTCTGGTAGTCGGTCGAGTCGCTCTCCTCGGTGCCGCGGTTCAGGTAGGGCGGGATGGGTATCTCGCCGATGGCCTCAAGCACGTCGGCAAAGGTGCACCGGCTGTCGTCCCAGTCAAAGGCGATTTCCCAGGCGTTGCCACGTTGCTCCCCGCGTGTGGCGGCCAGGGTGACCTCGTGGCCGTCGATGGTGACCTGCTGTGTCAACGCGCCTTGTTTCCAGCGTTTGCTGTTACCCACCAGGCACTGCCACACGCAGTGGCCCGTGGTCTGGAAAATCTGCTCGTAGTCGCGCGGCAGCACCGGCTCTAGGCAGAAGATTTCGATCATCGAGCCGGTCTCCTTGCGGAACCTGAGGCGGGCGTTGATCACGCGCGTGTTATTATAGATGAGTGTGGACTGTGCCGGGAGCAGCGAGGGCACTTCGCTGAAGATGCGTTCCTCAATCTCTCCGTTTCCACATTTATAATATAATAGTTTGCACTGCTCGCGCTGGGCCAGGGGGTGCTTGGCAATGCGTTCGTCGGGCAGCGGGTAGTCAAAGTCGGCAATGCGCAGGGCGCGGATGTCGTCAATCAAAGCCATGGTCTTGGGGGCGTATTAGGAATAAATGATGAGTACGATAGTTAATAATAACGTGAAGATGAGCATGTTGCGGGCCGTCTCACCGAGCAGCGGATTGAGGGCGGCGCCGTCGCGGTGCTTGAGGCGGTACCAGGTGACGGTGTGCAGCACCAGATAGATGACAGGGATAATGAGCGTCCACACGGGCAGCACCTTGAATGCGGCAATCATGAACCAGAAGGCGCTCAGTATCGCCATGCCCGTGTAGCCGTTGAGCAGGTAGGCAAAGGCGGCCGGCGTGCGGCCGAATTTGACCACCGATGTCGTCTTGCCCGACTCACGGTCATCGTCCACGTCACGGTAGTTGTTGATAAGCAGCACGTTGACGGCCAGCAGGCCCGTGGTGATGGACATGAGCAGCACCAGCGGGTCCCAGCGCAGCGACTGCACATAGTAGGTCAGGTTCACTGGCACGATGCCAAAGAAGATGAACACCGTCAACTCGCCCAGGGCGTGGTAGGATAGGGGATAGGGGCCGGTGCTGTAGGCCAGCGCTGCCAGGGCAATGACGATGCCCACGGGCAGCAGCCACCAGCCGCCATAAGGGATGAGGCAGCACCCCACGGCACACGCCAGCGCCAGCAGGCCGAAGGTCACGTTGCGCAGCGTCGTGGGCTTGATGTCGCCCTCGGTGACACCGCGTCGCGGTCCCACGCGGCCGGGTTTGTCGGTCCCCTGCAGATAATCGAAGTACTCGTTGGCGGTGTTGGACACAATCTGCGCCAGCAGAGCAAACACCAGGCACAGCAATGCCGGCGTCAGCTGGAAGTGATGGTGCCACTTGGCCAGGCCGATGGCGATGACCACGCCGCTGAGCGACACGGGTAGCGTGCGCAGCCTGAAGCACTCGAGCCATATCTTGATTTGTCGTTTCATTGTCTTTACTGGTAAATGCGGCTGCAAAATTACAAAAAGATTGCCGAGCAGCGGGCAACGGGCATCGCCTTTTTTCGGCATCGCTGCTGCTTAGTGTCTAATAATTTGACAACTTGGTGTATGAAATTTTGACAATCTGCATTTTTCTCATCAAAAATGCTTGACACATTATATGTAGAACTTTAATTTTGCAATACAAAACGACGGAACATGGTTTTTCCCTTGTTAAACCCGAGTTTTACTAATTATTATAAATCTATGGGTTGCCCTGTTGAGGCACCTGAAACGAATAACCATTAAAAAACTAGAGAAAGATGAAAGCTGGATTTAAGTATTTTCTGTATTACATTGGCTTATACCTCGTTGGAGCCATTGTGTTTATGTTTCCGGGTATGATCGTTGAACTGATTGCCAATGGTGGAAACTTGGATTTTGACCACATGGGGTGGGGTAGTTCGATAATGATTCTCGGTTCTCAATTGGTGCCCTTGTACATCTTCTGGAAAAACAAGTGGTGCGACTTCACCTTTTTCAAGGACCAAGATTATAAGAAACTGGTCCTATGGATGCTGTTAGGTTGGGTGGGCTGCGTCATGGTTCGCACTTGCTTGCAGCAGTATCTCCCGTCGTTTGGGTTCGAAAAAGAACTGTTGGAGAGCATGGAGGGCTTGTTTGAAAACCCCGTGGGAATCATCTGTGTCTGCCTGCTGGCTCCAGTGATCGAGGAGACTGTCTTTCGCGGAACTGTTGAGCGCAAAATGCTGCAGACAAACTTGAACCCCTGGTGGGCCATCGTGGTTTCAGCGCTGTTGTTTGCCGTGTTCCATGGCAATTTGGCTCAGGGTGTCCTCGCTTTCATCCTCGGCTTGTTCATGGGTTGGGTATTCTACAGCACCCGCAACATCTGGCTTTGTATCTTTGTACATGCGGTCAACAACACGACTGCAACCGTACTGTCGTTGGTTTTCGCGGATAGCGACATAATGAACTCCGATCCCACGATCCCGCTGCCGGAGAGCATTTTGGCTATCGCTGTTGGCATCGTCTTGATGACCTTTGCGGGCTACCTCACGCGCAAGACTGTAGGCGATAACGTCCCGGTGTTGGCCGGCGATTACGAGGATAACCTGTCGATGCAGGGCGCCGGTATGACTCCTCCGCCACTGCCCGATGCTGGCATGGTTCCTCCCTCGCTGCCCACTGAACCCGTTGCCGTTGAGCCTGACGCCACGCTGCCCGATGCCGCCAACAAGGCCAATCAGCAGCCCGATGATGCCGATGTGACTGAATAAAGCGACTTTCGTGCCGATTTTTTGCTGAAGTTCATCAAAATGACTATCTTTGTGGACTGCATCGTACCGAAGATGCAGTCCACAATGCTAACAAGAACATGTGTAACCTGATAATCGATCAATATGATGGAACAGAATCAATCAACCCAGCCTCCCGTGTTTAATCAGCCGCAGGCTCCGCAGCAGCCGCTGCCCCCTTTTCAGCCCCGTGTGACTGAAAAACCCATGCTGAACCCCATCGAGGCGATCAAGTCGTGCCTCAAGAACTACGTTAACTTCAAGGGCCGTGCACGTCGCAGCGAGTTCTGGTGGTTTTTCCTTTCAGTCGCCGTTGTTTCGTCAATCCTTTCCATTCTGGGCATGATAGTGCCTCTTGTGGGGTTCCTGAGCCTGGCATTTTCGCTCCTTGTGCTTCTCCCGCACTTGGCAGTGCTCACGCGGCGTCTTCATGACTCGGGCCACAGTGGCTGGTGGGTCGTGGCTATAGTCGTGTTGGGCGCTTGCTACTATGGCTCGTTTCTCACGCTGATAGGTGGCAATCTGGACATGATGTACGGGTCGTCCGATCCCATGGTAATGGCTAAGTCCATGACTGAGTCCATGCAGTCTATGCCAGGTGTGGCAGGCTTGATGGGACTCTCGATGCTGTGCTGTTTCATTCTATTCATCGTCATCTTCATCTTCACCCTGCAGGACAGCAAGTGGGGCACGAACAAATACGGCCCCTCACCCAAGTACAGTTGACGCTGAGGGGGCTTTTATAGCCTCGTGAAATAAAGGGACGGTTCTGATTTGCCTGGATTGTTGCAATTGGAACCGTCCCCTCTTGTATTGCCCGCTGTGCGTGGCTGTTGGCGCACTCTTAGATAGAGAGGCGGCGCAGCAGTTCCAGCAGGTTGCGGTCGATGGGTTTATCATCGTGGATGGCCTTGGCGAAAGGCACATAAACGATTCTCTCGTCATCATCGCCAATCATGACGTTGCGCTGGCCTTCCAACAGTGCGTCGATGGCTGCGGCACCCATGCGCGAGGCCAGAATACGGTCTTGGGCCGTGGGCGAACCGCCGCGCTGCAAGTGGCCCAGGATGGTTACGCGCACATCCAGTTTGGGATACTCCCTGCGTGCCCTCTCGGCCAGGCCCATGGCACCGCCGGTGATGGGGCTCTCGGCAACGAGAACGATAGACGAATTCTTGCTCTTGCGGAAACCTCTGCCGATCAGTTCTTTCAGTTGGTCCACCTCGGTGGAGATTTCAGGGATGATTGCCGCCTCGGCACCGGTGGCGATGGCACCGTTCAGGGCCAGGAACCCCGACTCGCGTCCCATTACTTCGATGAAGAACAGGCGCTCGTGGCTGCTGGCGGTGTCGCGGATGCGGTCCACGCACCACATGATGGTGTTCAGTGCCGTGTCATAGCCGATGGTGTGGTCGGTGCCTGCCAGGTCGTTGTCGATGGTGCCGGGCAGTCCCACGATGGGGAAGTTGAACTCACTGGCAAACTGGCGGGCGCCGCTCAACGAGCCGTCGCCACCGATGACTACCAGTGCGTCGATGCCATGCTTCTTCATGTTCTCATAGGCTTGCTGCCTGCCCTCCACCGTCTTGAATTCCTTGCAGCGGGCGGTCTTGAGGATGGTGCCGCCATGGTGCATGATGCTGGAAACGCTCTGCGTCTTCAGGTCAACAATTTCATCTTCTACCAGGCCCCTGTAGCCGCGGTAGATGCCTTTTACCTTGAATCCGTTGTAAATCGCTGAACGGGTGACCGCGCGGATTGCCGCGTTCATGCCGGGGGCATCACCGCCCGACGTCAATACGCCAATAGTCTTGATTGATGTCATATAACTCTACTGTTTTGGTTTTTTAGTGCATGGCAAAGATAATGTTTTTTTTACAATTGCACAATTGCACACAAAAAAAACGGCATCTGCTCTCGCAGACGCCGTAATTCTCATTTTATGCTTGCGTTTTTTTGTGTATAAAATTAGATTTTAAGGTTGGGCTTAAATAATCATTTAATCAACATTAACTACCATCAAAAGATTTTCATTATAGTATTCTTTTTAGACCTCAGTAATGAGGTTCACTTATATATATAGTATTTGGACAAATCTATTTTGCAATGCAAAAATACATCCTTTCCAGCCTTGGCAGTTATGAAAAATCTTGATTTCTATTAGGAAGAATTGTCGATTTTTTGACTTGAAATTTGTCAAAAAGTGACCATAATTTCAGTTAAGCCACTGAAATATAGCGAAATAAAAATACAAATACAACTTCTGCGTTTTTGCCCGTTGTATTATGGAAAAAAGGATTATTTGTACTTTTTTATTCCCACTTGTCCAAGTTGGGCATGCATTGCATGTCCTACGGTTTCCTGTAGCCGATGGTGAAAGAAATCCCCGTGGCGGTGTCGGGACGCGGGGATTTCTGTTCATCATGAGTGGGGCATGAGCCGTCACTTGGTGTTGACGGTGATCATTTTGCCGGAGCTGTGGGCGGTCATCTGCGGAGCATACTGGCTCTGGATGGTGGCGATGCCCGAGGTGAACTCACCGGGGTTGGTCACCCACACGTCGTAACCGATGATGTGCGTGCCCTTGCTCAGGTTGTTGATGAACACGTTGGTCTGCGTGTCCTTGGTCTCGAGGTAGAACCACGTGCGGTCCTCGCTGCGGTAGCCCGGCAGCTTGTCGACAGGCTCG
>JAEEGF010581178.1_pt1 | contig 14017 bp, 6 predicted proteins | sample 9134171 | NCBI WGS metagenome assembly JAEEGF01 (sample SAMN16246542, study PRJNA631951) | gut metagenome | biome: gut microbiome; feature: rumen; material: AP-attached | host: Bos | place: Iran: Karaj | collected 2018-10
TCCGGATGTCGGATGCAAGTGATCCCGCTGTGTACGGTATGATACCGTTAAAGCAATGCCTGCGTTCCGAGAGGATCTTCTCGACCTGCTCCGTGAGAAGCTCCAGTCCTTCGCCCGTCTTCGCACTGATCATGATGCTCGCGTCGGCCTCGGGATCCTTCAGGTCGACAAGGTGTATCTTGTCACACTTGTTGAAAACGGTTATCACCGGCTTGTCGCTGATTCCGAGCTTCTCAAGAGTGTCGCGGACGACTCTCATCTTCGCCCTGATCTCGGGATCCGATGCATCCGCCACCTGAAGTATGATGTCGGCGTACCTCGCCTCGTCGAGTGTCGATCTGAACGCTTCCACAAGGTGGTGGGGCAGCTTTCTGATGAACCCGACGGTGTCTGAGAAAAGGATCTCCTGACCGGTCTGAGAGACAAAGTTCCTGACCGTCGTATCGAGTGTCGCGAAAAGCTTGTCCTCCTCGAGGACCTCCGAACCCGTGAGCTTGTTGAGGAGTGTGGACTTCCCGGCATTTGTGTAGCCCACTATCGAAACGAGAGGAAGGTTCTTCCTGCTTCTCTGTGCCCTGGTGACATCCCTCGTACGCGAAACGTTTTTGAGCTCGCTTGTGAGGACCGAGATCCTGTCCCTGATGAGCCTTCGGTCGGTCTCAAGCTTCTTTTCGCCGGGGCCGCGCATGCCCATACCGTACTGTCTGTCAAAACTTCCGGCGAGGCTTCTGATCCTGGCAGCCCTGTACTTGAGCTGTGCCAGCTCCACTTCCAGCTTGCCTTCGCTGCTTGATGCGTGATCCGCAAATATGTCGAGTATCACCATCGTCCTGTCAAGGACTCTGAGCGGCTCAAGCGCTTCCGAGAGATTCCTCATCTGAGACGGTGAAAGCTCATCGTCGCAGACGATGCCGGTCGCGCCCTGCGCCCTCGCGTACGCCTCGATCTCTTCGATCTTGCCCTTGCCGACATACGTGGCGGGTGAGGCGTTCTCCCTGTTCTGGATCACCCTGCCGACCTCCTGCCCGCCGGCCGTTTCCACAAGCTCGGCAAGCTCGTCGAGGAGTATCTCGGGATCCTCGCTGCCCTCGGTGGCGACACAGACGAGTATCACTTTCTCGGGTCTTTGATCGTTGCTAATCATAAAACAGTTACCTTATCTGAATATATCTGAATTTATCTGAGTTTTCGCGCACATTCGAGCGCGTTGTCGTAGTCGTAGCGTTTGAGGTACTTGATGATGTCCGTGGCGGACTGCACGTTTTCCTTGCCGATGTCATGCGTGAGCAACTTCTCTGCGAGCTCTCTCGCACGTGTCTCCTCAAAGTTCTCGAGAAGATCGACGAGCCTGTTTCTGGTCTCCCAGATCTCATCGGTCGTGATGGGAAGCGTTCCGCCCTGCTTTTCGCCCCCTTGAGGAGCGGTATCGAACCCGAATGCGGCCGAAAAAGCGCTCGCAAGCGTATCGAGATATGCCTCGGGACGTGGTCCGTCGCTCACAATACCATCAAACACACCGTTCGCGCAAGCCATTTCTTGCGCATATGCGTACTCAAATAATGCGTCGTAGCCGAATGTCCTCGCGTTCGACTTGATACCGTGGATGAGGATCCTGTAGTTTTCGATATCGCGCTTTTCGCGAAGCGCTTCAAGATCGTTCTTCTCATCCGTATAGCTCTCGAGGTAGGAGCGGACTGTATCGGAATAACCGTCGAAGTCGCCCGTGTACTCAAGTCCCTTGAACATGTCTATGCCGAACTCTTTGAGGATGCGCGCACATTCCTCGACCCTGTCGTCGGCGCGGACGACCTCGAGATCGTCAGTTGCAGTCTCTGTTTCAAGCATCTTTGCAGGCAAATATGATGCCACCATCCTTTCAAGTGTGACGGCCTCGACCGGTTTTGAGAGATAGTCGTCATATCCGTGAGAGACGTAGAACTCCCTTGCTCCCTTAAGAGCGTTGGCTGTCATCATGATGTAGGTCGCGTCCGCCGACTTGTTCTCACCCTCGGGAAGCTTCCTGATCTCATCGAGCGTCTCTATGCCGTCCATCCCGGGCATCATGTGATCGATAAAGACGATATCGTACTTTTTCTCGCGGATCATCCTGATGCACTCCTCGCCGGAGCCCGCTGTGTCAACGGTCACTTTCGTCTTCTTGAGGAGTCCCCTGATAACCTCAAGGTTCATCCTGTTGTCATCCGTAACAAGGATACGCGCGCCCGCTGCAGTAAACGACGGCCTGTATTCGCCGGTCATACGGTCTCTTCCCTCGCTTACGTTTATGATCCCGACAGCCTGAGGGTCGATGATATCCTGATCTATGACTACCGTAAACTCGCTGCCCACGCCCTTTTGGCTCTTAACGCTTATGTGGGCATCCATGAGACCACATAGCGAGCTCACGATCGACAATCCGAGGCCCGTACCTTCGATGCCGCGGTTTTTCGCATCGTCAAACCTTGTGAAAGGATCAAAGAGTGTCTTCTGATCTTCCTCGCTGATGCCGATACCGGTGTCCTCAACGGCGAGCGTCAGCTCGCATTTACTGTCATGCGTGCGGCCGCTTGCTTTAAGACGGACTTTGCCTTCGTGAGTGTACTTGACCGCGTTGCTCAGGAGATTGACAAGGATCTGGTTGACCCTGACTTCGTCGCCGTAGAGACGCACGGGGATCTTGGGGTCGATCTCGGTCTCAAACTCGAGCCCCTTGTCGGCGCAGCGAAGCGCAAACATGTCGATAAGGCTTTCGAACATCGTGCGCGTCTCGTACTCCGCACACACGATCTTCATCTGACCCGCCTCAACCTTCGAAACGTCCAGTATGTCGTTGATTATGGAAAGAAGCGATTCACCGGCTGCTTCGATATTGCCCGCGTAGTGAAGGATCTGCCTGTCGAGGCTTTCTCTCTTTATCATCTCGTTCATGCCGAGCACGGTGTTTATGGGAGTCCTGATCTCGTGACTCATCCTGGCAAGGAACTCGGACTTGGCATTGTTGGCCTCGTCGGCTCTCTTACGCTCTTTTTCGTACTCTTCCATGATCCTGTAGCGCTCGGTGACGTCGTTGACGCTCACAAGATTACCTGTTTTCTCACCGAAGACATCACGCATGATGTGTACGGTAACGAGGCAATGTCTCCCGTTGCCTCTCGCCGGTGCTTCAAAGCTTGCGGTGTCGGCATCCCACATAGGCAGCTCGTCCTCTTTGATCTTAAAAAGCTGCGTGAGAGGAAGCTCCTTGCCGATACAGTCCTCAAGGCCGAGGAATCTGACCGCCTCCTCACTGGCCTGCACAAGGACCTTGTTGTTGTCGTAGATGAGCATCGAAGTACTGACGAGGTGGAAGATGTACTTGCCGGCATTGGCCTGTGTCAGCTGTGACTCGTCCACCGCCACGGCGATCGTGTAGATGCAGACCGTACAGATAAACTGGAAGTACGTGCTCAGTGGTATCGCCACGTAACCGAGGCTCGGAAGGATAGTATCGAAGATATTTCCGAGCACGAGTCCGCCAAGAGCGATAAACACTCTCTTCCCGATGAATCTGTTCCTCGGAGAGCTCTTTTTTGAAAGGAGCTTGAAGACCATAGCAAAATAGATGATCGAAAAGACGATCGTTATGATCACATAAAGGAGTCCGAAGAAATCAAAATTAAATGTATATGACATCCCCCACGGCGTGCGGTAAAACGTTACGCTCTCACGCCTGATGTTGAAAGGATAGATGATCAGGAAGCTCATGGCAAAGATCTTGATGATACTTTTGACCGACTGCTTGATGTCGACCCAGCCCAATATCAGTATGGCCAGAAGGATAAGGCTCATGAACACGCCGAACATACCGATACAACGCAGAAGATAAGCTGTTTCTTCGTTCTCCTGCGTGATCAGCGTAGCAAAGCAAAAGCTCCATATCGCGCCGGCGATCGCATAGGCCGCAAAGAGCTTGTTGCTGCGAAGCTTTCGTCGCTCGCCCATTAGCATGTTCACCGCAAACACTATGTCACAAAGCGCTGTCGCGAACAGAATGTTTTCAAGCAGATTTTCCATCAAATACTCCTCTGGGGAAGTTATGTTTTCACGGGTCCCGGACACAAAATCCGTAACTTATATAATACTACAAAATCGGCATTTTCTCAATAGATTCGTGCTGTCCGGAGGGCGTTTCGGGCCGGACTTGCTATTTTCGAAAATTTGTGGTATGATGTGTTTTGTTTTCGTGAAGCGCCGAACGACCGCCAGCCTCCGAGGCCGTTCCCCCGCGCGGTTTTGCTCGTTGTCAGACGGAGGCTTAGATTAAGGATTTGCTATGAAGGTTTACAAACGAATGTCCATAATCCTCTTCACCGGGATCATGATGATCGGACTGAGCACCTTTCAGATCAGTTCCGGCGGATTCCACGTTTCCGGTTCGATGGACACCCCTAGTAAGGTTCAGGTAGCACCGGCTGCACCCGTTGCTGTGATAACCGCGACCCCCACGCCCACTCCGGAGCCCAACATCCTGCTCGAAGAGGCGTATCCCGAGATTCACGATCTCATCAAGAGCTACTACGACGCCAAGCTCGAAGTAGATAAAGAAGCATTCAGAAATCTCGTTACCGATATCTCCTACATCAACATGGATGAGATCCAGGCCAAGACCTCAGCTGTCACAGCCTTTACCGACATCACATGTTATACCAAGAAAGGAGTCGGCGAGATCGATCTTGTCTGCTATGTCAGATACTACATGGATATCGTCACGATCGACACTCCCGTGCTTTCGCTTGACGAGCTTTTGATCCAGTACGACGAGATGGGCGACCCCCTGATCTTTATGGGAGAGATCCAGAACTCCACTCACGACGAGCTTGTCAAGCTCCGCAGTGATGCCGATGTTACGGCTCTGATCTCCTCAACCCAAAAGGAGATCAACGAGGCCCTTAAGAGCGACGAAGATCTCCTTGCTTTCTGGCAGAGGAACATGAGCGGCGAGCCCGCTCAGGCCCCCGAGCCCACTCCTCACATGGGTCCGCGTGATCTTCCTCCCGAAGAGCTTGCGGCTCTCGAAGCACAGGAAGCCATTGAGAACGCCGAAGCTCCCGTTCCGGACGATCCGGATGAGATTCCCGGATGATTTTAAACAATACAACATCGACCCGGCGATCAAGATCCGAAACAAACGATTGTCAGCCGGGATCCCGTGATAAAGAAGACCCGACAAAAAGTCAGGTCAGATGACAAACTATAACATGAACATCAGGTTTCTTATCTTTAAGGGCTTCCCGAAGGGCGGCCCTTAATTCTTTTACATCACGGCAGTCGTGCGCACGTGCCTTCATGGCTCTTGCCAGCCCCACATAATCAAAGGTGTCGTCGAGCTCCGTTGCCACGTAGCGGCCCCCGAACCTCTCCTTCTGCATGGTGTGGACCATACCGAGGATTCCGTTGTCAAACACTATCTCTATAACGGGCAGCTCATTCGTCACTGCCGTCATGATCTCAGCCATGTTCATACGGAACGACCCGTCGCCCGCAAAATTGATGACCTTTCGGCCGGGACATCCGGCCTTCGCTCCGATCGCCGCTCCGAGTCCGAATCCCATGGTCCCGAGTCCGCCGGATGTGATAAGACTGCCGGGACGCTCGTAGCTGATCGCATTGACGGCGCTGATCTGGCACTCGCCCACTTCGGTAACGAAGATCGCTTCGCTTCCGGCTTCCTCGCCGGCTACCTTCGCTACGATATCTCCGGTGAGTAAAGTGTCATCCGGAAGACCCCGACCGGTGATATAAGCGTCAGAGGCCTCTGTCTCCGTAAGGGACTTCATCCACTTTTTGTAATCGGGAGTCTTGCCCGCCGACCTCTTCTTAAGAGTCGCACGGATCGCCTTAAAGAACCTGTCCGCATCGGCCTGAAGCGCGATATCGGCACACACGTTCTTGTTGAGCTCTGCCTTGTCAATGTCTATATGAACGATCTTGCATTTTCCCAAAAACTCGCAGTTCTCTCCCGTCAGTCTGTCGCTGAAGCGGCATCCCACAGCGACCATCAGGTCACACTCACTCATTGCCCGGGCCGCGGCCCTTGTTCCGTACTCTCCGCCCATCCCGAGCGAACAGGGCGAGCTTCCCGGGATCGCGCCCCTGCCCATCATCGTGTCAACGACAGGGATACCGAACTCCTTTACGAATCCGGAAAGAGACTCTCCCGCTCCGCTTCTGATGCATCCGCCACCGGCTACGATGACGGGCCTTTTGGCATGAATGAAAGCCGTGGCGATCCTGCCCACCGCCGAAGTGAATCCGGGGTACTCTTGCTCTGCGCTCGCAGCCACAGTCACAGGCTCATATTCAAAAACGTTCTCCGTAACATCCCTCGCGATATCAACAAGCACGGGGCCGGGACGCCCCGAAGCCGCAACTCTGAAAGCCCGTCTGATCACGTCGGCGAGCTGCGAAATGTCCTTAACTATGAAGTTGTGCTTTGTGACGGGCATCGTGATGCCCGCGATGTCTATCTCCTGGAAGCTGTCACGTCCGAGACTCCCTACCGGGACGTTGATCGTGATCGCCACTACGGGCGAAGAATCCATGTATGCCGTGGCTATACCGGTTACAAGATTGGTCGCTCCGGGGCCTGAAGTCACGAGGCAGACACCCGTCCTGCCCGTCGCACGCGCGTAACCATCCGCTGCATGCGCAGCACCCTGCTCGTGTGTCGTGAGGATGTGACGGATCCCGTCGCCGCGCTCACGGAGCGCATCATAAACAGAAAGGACCGTTCCCCCGGGATAACCAAACAGGGTCTGCGTCCTCTGCTCTTTAAGACATTCTATTATTATCTGTGCTCCTGTCAGCTGCATCTTCAGATGATCTCCTCTATGTTGATATTACGCTCCCTCGAAAGGTCCACAAAGATATCATCAACCTGCACTATGGGCTTCGAGAGCTCGGATCTGTTCATGAGAACGATCTTTCCGACCGAACCGTCCGAAAGTCTGACAGAATGATTCATGTATGTTTCGGTGATGTTGGCGAGAAGCGGGATAAGGTACTGCGGGTTGTACTTGAGTCGCTCCGTTCCTTCAAGGCTCTGTATAACGGCGAAAGGACAGATCCTGCTTCTGTACACACGATCACATGTGAGTGCGTCGTACACATCTGCGATCGATACGATCATTGAGAAGGACTCAAGCTGCTCCGCCGTCTTGCCGAAGGGATAGCCGCTTCCGTCCGCTCTCTCATGGTGCTGAAGGGCAACCATCTTGACTCTGTCATCGATAGACTTGTCCTTGAGCATGTCGTAACCGAGAAGCGTGTGTCTCTTGACTATGTTGTACTCGTCAACGGTGAGTGCCTCGGGTTTAAGGAGGATCTCCTTGGGGATCGCTGTCTTGCCGATGTCATGTAAAAGACCGGCAAGCGTGAGCTGTCTGATGTCGTCATCGGACATGTTGAGCCATCTGCCGAAACAGTTCGAAACGATGGCCACGTTGACACTGTGCATGTATGTAAGCTCGTCGTAGTCACGGATGCAGTGGAGCATTCCGAAGATCCTCGCTTTGCCGCCACATTCGTTGATGATGGTATCGACTTCGTTGAGAAGGAGATCCTCGTCAAGCTCACCTTCATCGGCCATGATCCTGACAAAGGAATCCTTAAGGACTGTAACTGTCTCGTCGTACCTCTTGGAGAACTCTCTGAACTCGACACTGTTTTTAAGCTGCTGGGACAGGGTTTCGGGAGCCGTGCTCGCACCCGGCATTGGATAAACCCAGATGGTGTCGATGCTGTAGAACATGATCTTTGAAATCTTGGTTGCATCAAGAATAGATCCCGCGTTAAGGATGACCTGATTGCTTCTGGAATAGATATCCTTGGCAAGCTCCATCCCGGGGATCGCCCGACTTATAGAAATTCTCTCCGATCTTCTGAAGTCCGGCATAAAAAACCTCCCAAAAAACTAATAGTGCCCTCGTTCTGTGAATCCTCACATGATTATCGCACAAAAAACCGATATGATCAGTCATTCCGTGATTATAGCTAAATTGTATCATATTATCAGAATTTAGCAACATTTACTTGTTTTTGGTACCCTGCGATGCGTATATCGTTTCGATCACGCGGAGATTGTGAGAGAGCTGCGGGATCGGTCCGGAGTTCTTGACCGCATCCGTCCTCTTCTGCACAAAATCCCTGAGTTTGAGCATGTACTCCTCCTGAGAGATCTCACCGTCCGCAACTTTTGAGAGTCCCTTCTCCCAGCTGGCTGTAAGCTCCGGGTTGAGGAGCGCGCGAACACTTGCGTTGACGACCTCGTAGATGAGCTCGCCCTGAAGTGTGGGCGTGATGATCTGAGTCTTCTTGTTGAGGGACATGTACCCGATCTTGAAAAGCTTTCCGAGGATCTCGGCTCTGGTGGCGCTTGTACCGATACCGCTCGACTTGATCTGTGCACGAAGTTCTTCGTCTTCGATCAGCTGTCCCGCGTTCTCCATGGCAAGTATCATGGATCCCGAGTTGTAACGTTTGGGCGGCGAAGTCTCTCCGGGCTTGATCTTCAGATCCGTGACATCAAGCTCGAGTCCTTTCTTTAACGCACTCACCGCCTCGATACTTCCGACTCCGACTTCGGTGTCCTGCTCTTCGCCCGCGGATTCGCCCGCTGCTGCGCCTTCCGTGTCGGAGACGTCTTCCTGTTTGCCGTTCTTTGCCTTCCCCTCGGAAGTCTTTTTGCCCGCCGCAAAGGGATACACGGAAAGGAATCCCTCATCCTCGAGAGCCTTAAGAGAAACAGTGAAGCACTCGCCGTTTATATCGGTGGCAAGTGAGATCCTTCTGTAAGTCGCCGGCGGGAAGAAGATAGCGAGGAACCTCCTGCCGATGAGCTCATAAACACGGCCCGCAAGGGGTTTAAGTGACGCAAGGGCCGAGAAGCCCTGTCCCGTGGGGATGATCGCGTAGTGATCGGTGATCTGCTTGTCGTTGACGTACCTGGTCTTGGCAAGGCCCTTATAAGTCCCCTCGTCAAGTATCTTCTGAGCAAATGGTGCAAACTGTCCGATGCCCTTGAGGCCGCTTATATTCTTGACTATTTCCTTTGCTACAGCTGTAGAAAGCACTCTCGCATCGGTTCTGGGGTACGTTACAAGCTTCTTTTCATAAAGCTCCTGAGTGATCGCGAGCGTCTCGTCGGGACTGATCTTGAACAATCTCGAGCATTCGTTCTGAAGCTCCGCGAGATTAAAAAGCAGGGGCGGCTTTTTGACTTCCTTCTTCTTTTCGAGCGAGGTGATGACTGCCTTTGAACCGCTCACGGTATCGATGAGTTCCTGAGCGTCCTTCTCATCGAGGAAGCCGTTGTCCTTGTAGAGCTTGGGGCTCCCGAAATACCGCGAGCCTTCCACAGCCTTGAACTCGGCATCGACAGGGCTTCCGCCGACATCAAGTGTTGCTATGACCCTGTAAAAAGGAGTCTTTACGAAATCCCTGATCTCACGCTCGCGCCTGACCACCATTCCGAGGACGCAGGTCATGACACGTCCGACCGAGATCGCACTGCGCTTCTCCCCCTTGCTGATACCGTTGCCGTACTTGAGGGTGAGCACGCGAGAGAAATTGATGCCCATCAGATAGTCTTCCTTGGCACGAAGGTAGGCAGCGTCCGAGAGATCGTCATAAGCGGAAAGCGGCTTGGCTTCCCTGATGCCGCGCAGAATTTCTTCCTCCGTCTGCGAATCGATCCATACACGACGCTTATCCCGCTCGGCAGGTACTCCCGCCATCATATCGACAAGCCTGTAAATGTACTCTCCCTCTCGTCCCGAGTCGGTGCAGACGTAGATACGTTCCACATCGGCCCTGTTTAAGAGTCCCTTTACTATATTGAACTGTTTGGCCACAGCGGGGATGATCTCATACTTAAACTCATCCGGTATGAACGGAAGTGTGTTAAAAGCCCAGCGCTTGAGCGCGGGATCGTAGCCCTCCGGATATGTCATCGTGACAAGATGTCCGACACACCATGTCACTACCGCATCCGGCGACTCCATGTAGCCGTCACGCTTCGTAAAATTCGTTCCGAGAGCCTTGGCAAATTCAGCCGCCACGCTCGGTTTCTCCGCAATGTAAAGGTACTTTCCCAAAACCTTAAATCTCCTCTTGTATGTTTGTTCCCCGGTAAATCCGCCCTATTCAACAATCAAGGCTCAGGAAGAATCCTGAGCCTGAAAAACAATCTGTGTTTCCTGTCAGTATCAAAGTATGAAGCTTTCCATGTTCTGATTGAGCTCCGTAGCCTGTGTACTCAGACCGGCCGTCTTGTCGGCAAGGATCTCCATCATTCGAACCTGATCCTCAACCTGCGTTCCGAGATCCTTGGTCGCCTCCGAAACACGGGCCGCAACATCAACGATATTCTTGATCGATGAAGAAACTGCGTCCTTATCGCTTGTCATCTCGTGGAGCTGTCTCATGATCAGTTCAAGCTGGTTAGCCATCTCATCGATGCAATCATTGATCTGTCCGAATACGGAGTTGGTCTCGATAAGGATCCTGCTCTGGTCGGCAACGAGCTTGTTGGTCATCTTAGCCGAGCTTACGGCGTTCTGAGTGCTCTCGTTGATCTCGGCAATGATCATGTTGATCTGCTCGCCTGCCTTGATGGATTCGTCGGCAAGCTTATGGATCTCTTCCGCAACAACCGAGAATCCGCGACCCTGCTCTCCCGCACGTGCTGCCTCTATCGAAGCATTGAGTGAAAGGAGGTTGGTCTGTTCGGCGATATCGTTCATTGTCTCGGTGATCTTCGAGATACCCATAGCCTTCTTGACAACGCTGTCGATATCGGTAACGAGATGGTTGATATTGTCTGTGGTCCTGCTGTTCTGTTCGTTAAGACTCGCGATAGTCTTTCGACCCTTCTCGGAGATGTCGACCGTTCTGTCAACGGTTGCATCGATCTGGCGGGTATTATCATTGATGGCATCGATACGTCTTGAAAGGATGGCCATCTTCTCAGCCGAGGTGTCGGTATCGACAGCCTGACCCTGAACCTGTGAATAAACGTCGCCGAGCGATCCGGAAACGACCTTCATGGAGGAAACAAGACGTTTGCTCGTCTTGGCAACTCGTGCCGACGAAGTGTTGACTTCCTCACTGAACCTGGTAACGTCCTCAACGATCGAGTGGATACCGAGTACCGTCTTGTCAATGGTGTCGGTGAGCTGTCCGATCTCGTCCGTACGCTCTGTAACGAACTCCTGAGAAAGGTCACCGTCTGCAACCTTGGCAAGGTTGATACATGCTCTCTTCAAGGTTCTTGCGATACCCGAGGAGATGAGCATTCCGGTTCCGAGTGCGACTGCGGCACCTACGAGCACGAACACGAAGGTGATGATCCTGATCGTGGTAAGCTCCGAAGCAAGGTTCTCTTCGGGAACAAGCGCACAAAGGATGATGTCCGAATCACCGAGTGCCGACCTGTAGAAAAGATATGTGTCTCCGTCGTAACTGATCTCGGTCGTAACACCGTCGAGTTCGGCATTCATAACATATTCGGAGAGATTAGGGTCATTGAACACCACATCGTTCATGATCTCACCGGCTACGATATTACCTTCCTTATCGAGCGACTGCGAAACATTAAGCTCTTCGTGATCGTTAAATACGAGACCTACGATACTTCCGTCACCGAGGCCGGTGCCTCCGAGTGTCGAATGCATGCTGTCCTTCTTGATATCAAAAGCGATGATACCGTCCTTATTCTTCATGAGTCTGACGAAGGTCATGCAATACGAATCGGGCTCACCCCAGAAGGTTTCATCGATGAAGGGATGAGAAAGTGTCCAGAATGCACTCTTACCTTCGGCAAAAGGCTTTGCTTCTTCGGTGTTCCAGTAAGGGATGAACATCTCGGGTGTGGCCGTCCTTGTCTGAGCCTCAGTCTTCTTGTACGAGAAAGTGGGCCTTCCCTGATTACAAAGGATGTAATAATCCTCAAGGTAATCGGTCTGCTTGATGTAGCCGCCCATGGAGTTGTATGTAGAGTTGTATGCTTTCTTGGTTGTCGGATCCGTAATGTTACGATCGTAGAGGTTGTAGTAGTAGTTGGTAACGTCGGCATCCGTCGAAAGGGTAGCCGCCTTGTTCTTGACGGATGTGAGCATGAGCTTTAAGTACTTGTCCGTAGCCGACATGGTACTCGAAACGCTGAGGTTACACTTGCTGATAACAGTGTCGGATGCCATGTTATATGAAACAAGACCAACGACGACGATCAGGATCACGGGCAGAACGAATGCAGCCATGAGCTTCCATCTGATCTTTGTGTACCTGCGAAGCTGTCTTGACTTGCGTCCGCCCGAAGGGTTCGAGAGGTCGTACCCGTTGATGTCCTCGATCTTGCGAATCTTCCTGTAGGCTTTAACGATCGCTCTTCCGACCATGGTAAAGAAACCACCCACAGCACAGAGGACCTTTTTGCATGTACCCTTAAGGTCAAAAGGCTTCTTCTCTTTAACGGGTTTCTCAGCCCCATCCTCTTCCGAAAGGGCCTCTTCTCCGGGAGCTTCACTCACAACTGCCTCTGCCGCAGGTGCCTCACTCACAGCAGCTTCTGCCGCAGGAGCCTCGCTCACAGCAGCCTCTGCCACCGGACCCACAGGACCATCCTGTGCCTCGTTAACATCCTGCTCTTTAGCAGCCTTCTTAGCGAGTTCAGCCTGCTCCTTCGCTGCTTTTTTCTCCGCAGCGGCCTGTGCCTTGGCAGCCTTCTTCTCTGCAGCGGCCTGTGCCTTGGCAGCCTTCTTTTCTGCTGCGGCCTGTGCCTTTGCGGCCTTCTTCTCTGCAGCGGCCTGTGCCTTGGCAGCCTTTTTCTCCGCGTCAGCCTGTGCCTTGGCAGCCTTTTTCTCTGCAGCGGCCTGTTCCTTGGCAGCCTTCTCTTCCGCTAAAGCCTGAGCCTTTGCAAGTCGTGCCTCTTCCTCGGGACTCTGCATGGCAGCACCGGACTCACCGGTCTGTTCTTCGACAGCGTCAATCCCTTCGTTCATGATGTCATCATTGTTTTCGCGATAATCGCTCATAACATTCATCCTCATTAAAGAAGTACAAAACAAAAAGTATCATTTATAAAGTAACTGTTTTAATCTTAACATAGGGGGGATGTCTTTTCAATCAAATCTTGGGTGAACACTCGGATAACATAAGGCTTTGCGCCACTTTTACTAAACACTTTTTCGATAAAAATATACATAATACTATTGACAAAGAATTGGATCGCGTGTATATTTATGAGGAATTCGAGAGAATAATGCATAAATATACATTACAGGAGGAAATATACATGAAAGAAAAAGTAATTCTTGCATACTCCGGCGGACTTGACACCACAGCTATCATCCCGTGGCTCAAGGAAAACTACGATTACGAAGTTATCTGCTGCTGTATCGACGTAGGACAGGAAAGCGAGCTTGACGGACTCGAGGAGCGTGCAAAGCTCTCCGGTGCCGAGAAGCTCTACATCGAGCACCTTACAGAGGAGTTCGTTGACGACTACATCATTCCCTGTGTAAAGGCAAGTGCCGTTTACGAGCACAAATACCTTCTCGGAACATCGATGGCTCGTCCTCTTATCGCTAAGAAGCTCGTTGAGATCGCACGTAAGGAAGGCGCTGTTGCCATCTGCCACGGTGCAACAGGTAAGGGTAACGATCAGGTTCGTTTCGAGCTCGGCATCAAGGCTCTTGCTCCCGACCTTAAGATCATCGCTCCCTGGAGATGCAATGAGACATGGGGCATGTCTTCACGTGAAGAAGAGATCGAGTACTGCAAGAAGCACGGCATCGATCTTCCTTTCTCGGCAGACAACAGCTACAGCCGTGACCGCAATCTCTGGCACATCAGCCATGAGGGCCTTGAACTCGAGGATCCCGCAAATGCGCCCAACTACGATCACCTCCTTGTACTCGGCGTTACACCCGAGAAGGCACCCGATCAGGGCGAAAAGGTCACCATCTCTTTCGAGAAGGGC
>JAEEGF011536336.1_pt1 | contig 14016 bp, 11 predicted proteins | sample 9134171 | NCBI WGS metagenome assembly JAEEGF01 (sample SAMN16246542, study PRJNA631951) | gut metagenome | biome: gut microbiome; feature: rumen; material: AP-attached | host: Bos | place: Iran: Karaj | collected 2018-10
CACCGAGTACGGCGTGGCCGACCTGCGCGGCATCGGCGACATGGAGCGCGCCCGCCGGCTCATAGCCATTGCCCATCCCGACTACCGCCCGTTGCTCAACGACTACCTGAAACTGGCCGAGAAGTACGGCGGTGAGGTGCACCACATCCTCTCTGCAGCCTTCGCCATGCACGACACCTTCCGCCGCAAGGGCGACATGCGCCTGACCGACTGGAGCGAGTATATCAAGGACTGAGACGACAGGATAAAACTACAGGAATTAGATTCATTTTTCCCATAAACAGAATGAAGACAAAGACCAATCGTATCGTTATCGTGGCCATGATGGCTCTGACGAGCCTGTCGGCCCTGGCCCAAGAGAAGGGCATCACGCCGCAACTGTTGGACCAGATGCGCAAGGAAGCCGTGCAGACCCCGCAGGACAAGGCCCTGCAAAACGCCTTGGCCACCCAGGGCATCCAGGCACTGGCCGTGGCCGCCGTGAACGACATCCCCGGCGGCACCTACTTCTCCCATAAGGTGAAGTCGAGCGGCATCACCGACCAGAAGGGCAGCGGCCGCTGCTGGTTGTTCACCGGACTCAACGTGATGCGGGCCCGCATGATGCAGACCCACCACCTGGGCACGGTCACGCTGTCGCAAAACTATGTGTCGTTCTACGACCAGTTGGAAAAGGCCAACCTCTTCCTGCAGAGCATCATCGACAACGTGAAGAAACCAATGGACGACCGCGTGGTCGATTGGCTCTTCAAGAACCCCATCGGCGACGGCGGCACCTTCACCGGTGTGAGCGACCTGGTGACGAAATACGGCGTAGTGCCCTCCGAGGCCATGGCCGAAACGTCCACCAGCAACAGCACCTCAACCTACCGCGCCCTGATGGGACAGAAGCTGCGCGAGTTCGGCCTGCGTCTGCGCGAAATGGGAGCCAAGGGCGCCAAGGCCCAAGCCCTGCAAGCCAAGAAGGAAGAGCAGCTCAAGGAAGTGTACCGCCTGCTGGTGCGCCTCATGGGCGAGCCCCCCACCAAGTTCACCTGGACACGCACCGACAAGGACGGCAACCCGCTCGACACCCGCGAGTACACACCGCAGCAGTTCTATCAGGAATACATCGGCAGCGACCTCAAGGGCAACTACGTGATGTTCATGAACGACCCCTCGCGCGACTACTACAAGACGTACGAGATTGACCTCGACCGCCACGTTTACGACGGCACCAACTGGGTGTTCGTCAACGTGCCCATGGACGACATCCGCCAGATGGCCATCGCCAGCATCAAGGACAGCACCATGCTCTACATGAGCTGTGATGTCAACAAGCAGTACAACCGCGACCGCGGTTACAGCGACCCCATGAACTACCAGTACGGCCCGCTGCTGGGCACCACCTTCCCCATGGACAAGAAGGAGCGCATCATGACCTTCGCCAGCAGCAGCACCCACGCCATGACCCTCATGGCCGTCGATCTGGACGAGCAGCAGAAACCGCGCAAGTGGATGGTAGAGAACAGCTGGGGCGCCACATCCGGCTACAAGGGCCACATCATCATGAGCGACGCCTGGCTGGGCGAATACCTCTTCCGCCTCGTGGTGGAAAAGAAGTACGTGCCTCAGCGCCTGCTCGACCTGGCCAAGCAGAAGCCCATCATGCTGCCGGCCTGGGACCCGCTTTTCGCCCCCGAGGAATAATTTGGAAACACCAAGGCGGCGCTTCAAAAATTTGAGGCGCCGCCTTTAATTTTTGAAGCGGCGTTTCGTATTCTCGAAACGCCGCCTTTGCATTCCGGTAAAAATGAAACACCGTGCAACAAAAAATTTTAACACCTCAAGTTTTGACGAGTGAGAATATGGGTGTAACTTTGCAGCGGAAAATGCAGCCTGCCCCTCGCGAAGAGGGTCCTTGGGCCGCAAAACAAACTGAAACCTCTAAAATTACAATTATTTTCCATGAGAAAGACTTTATCTATGCTGATGCTCTTCCTCGGCCTGCTTGCCTGGACGGCAGCCACCGGCGCCGTGCAGAAAGTGAAGCTGACCACTTCGCGCAACGCAGGCGAGACCTTGAGCTTTGAAGTGTCCACGATGACCAGTGTGACCGTGGACTGGGGCGACGGCGAAGCCGTAACCTACCAGGACGGTGAAGTGACGGGCGAACTGAAAGGCCAGACCGTAACCATCACCGGCGACGAGTTTATGACCGGCCTCGACGTGTCTGGCACCGACCTGACGGCAGTGAACCTGACCGATGCCCAGCAGTTGCTGTCGCTCGACTGCTCCGACAACCAACTGACAAGCCTCAGCCTGTCGCGCTGCAGCCAGCTGCGCCAGCTGGACTGCTCGAACAACCAAATAGCAGAACTGGGTCTGTCGAACAACAGCCAGTTGCGCGTGCTCAACTGCTCCAACAACAAGTTGACCAGCCTCACGCTGACCCGCAACACGTATCTGGAACAACTCATTTGCGACAACAACGCGCTGGCCAACGTGTCGCTCACCAACAACTCCTACCTGCAGTCCGTGTGGTGCGCCGACAACCAGATCGAACAAATAAGCATCACACGCGGCAGCGACCTCTATTCGCTCTACGCACCCAACAACAAACTGAGAACCATTATCCTCAACGACGCCAGCAGCCTTGAAGACGCGTGGTGCGAAAACAACGAACTCGAAACCATCGACTTCGGCACCACGACCAACCTCTTTACCTTCAACGCCGACAGCAACCAACTGAAAAGAGTCATCCTGGGCGGCATCACGGCCACCAAGGGCCCCCATCTGCTGAGCTACGCCAACAACAAGTTAGGCCTCAACAGCTTTTATCCTCCCAAGAAAGTGAACTACTACTACTACGTTCCGCAGGACACCCTGCAATTCGGCGAAGACACCCTGGAAGTGAACAAATTCATCGAATTCGACGAATACATCTGCAACGCCTCGGGCTCCGTCACGGGAATCATCGCTTTCTACCGCACGATTGACAACAGCGAGCTCACCAAAGGCTTGGGCGTAAACTACGATTTCTACGTCCGCAACAACACCATCAAGTTCTGGAAGCCGCAAGGCGAAATCTATGCCGTCATCACCAGCAACCAGTACCCGGAACTGCGCCTGGTGACCACACCCTTCGTGGCCGGCGTGATACCCGAAGGCATCCACTCACTGCAAATTGACAGCAACAACGAAGAAGGTGCCTACTACGACCTGCAAGGCCGTCGCGTCGTAAAACCCCAGGGCGGCATCTACGTGAAAGACGGAAAGAAAGTGATTGTCAAATAACAGCAAAGAATTGAAAACGATGAAACATACATTATATAATATAGCAGCAATTCTCCTGCTGATGTGCTTCAGCGCCACAGGCACCAAGGCACAAATGTCCATTACTGCCGACAAGGCCCCCGTCATCCTTATCTCAGCCAAGTCGCACAACGTAAGCTACCTTTCCCAAACTTTCTTCATCAGCGTGAAAGCCAACGTGGACTACGACGTGACCACCTCGGCCGACTGGCTGAAAGTGACCCGCAAAGACGGCAAAGTCGTAGTGAAAGTAAGCCGTAACACCGTGAACGAGCCGCGCACCGGCGAGGTGACATTCGCCGCCAAAGACATAAGCCGCACCTTCACCGTCACGCAAGAGCGCGACCAGTCCGTACAAACCGTTTCGAGCGGCTACAAAGACTTCGGAATCTTCAGAGACTCCCTCCTCACCGCATTGCGCGATGGCGTCACGCAGGCCGACATCGACACCGTGAAGAACATCTACGCCCACGGCCTCGCCCAGCAGATCTTCAACGGAACCTACGATTTCAATTACCGCGTGGCTACCTACCACAGTTTCCTCAGCCCCGCCGTGCTGCAGGAAGAGCGTTTCCACCGTCCCTACGACTACACGCAAAACGCCACCGGCATCATGCTGCCCTCGGGTCGCATAGGCATTGCCGTGACAGGCATTCCCCAAGGCGTGCGCGTCCAGTTGACCGTATACACCTGGACGGTGCCCGAAGACAACTATCCCACGTCTTCCAACTACACGCTGACCAACGGTTTCAACATCATCAACGTCAACCCCAGTTACCCCGACCGCAACGGCTTGGCCTACATCCAGTATCTCAATCCCTCGCGTGAAGTCACTTATCCCGACATCAAGATACACTTCATCAACGGCATACAGAACGGCATACTGGAGAAGCCCAAGACCAACGACGAAATGTACAAGATTCTGCAGAACGCCAAGTACACCACCATCGACCTGCTGGGCGAGCGCGTTCACTCCGTATTCGAGACCAAAGCCCTGATGCAATACACCAAGGGCAAGTACATCAAGTACATCAATGTGCTCGACACCCTCATCAAGTGGGAGCAGGAAATGCTGGGACTGGAGAAGTACAACCAGCTGACCTCAAACAAGACGCTGGCCTACGTGAACTACCGCTACTTCATGTACTGCGAAAGCCGCGGCGCTTCGTTCAAGTATGACACCCAGGCCAAGGTCTGCAACCCCGACGTCATCATGCAGCGCCGCGAGGACGCCCTCTGGGGCATGAGCCACGAGTGGGGCCACCAGCACCAGATGGATCCCTACTTCAAGTGGAGCGGCATGACCGAAATCACCAACAACCTCCACTCTGCCTACAACCTCCTCCACATGGGTACTGACAACTACACCACCCTCGACTGGCTCAAGCAGTTCCGCAACGACCTCGTCACCGGCGACGCCAAGTCCAGACGCCGCCACGGCGACCGCGGCTACGCCTACCGCCACCGCGGCAACTACTCGTTCAGCCCCAAGATGATGGACATGTGCGAAAGCATGGTCGACTCCATCGTGCCCAAACGCGCCGACGACCCCGACCGCGCAGCCTCATTCAACGACGGCTACCCCGGCAGCTTCGCAGGCTTCTACCTGCTCTACGAATACTTCCGCATCCACTACGGCATGAGCGACTTCCTGAAAGACCTCTACCAGTCGCTGCGCGAAACCCCGCAGGGCACCGACAAGTATTCACGGCTCGCAGCAGCACACAAGGAATCGCCCTACTACGCCGCACGCAAGGAACTGGTGGCAGCCTTCAAGAAAGACTTCCCCAACTCCTGCTGGACCACGGACAACTACCTGGTTGAAAACAACTACAGCACCGACAACAGCGTGCCCTTCATCTTCAACTTCGTGCGCAAAGCCTCGCTCGTCTGCGGCTACAACCTTTACCCCTACTTCGAGTCCATCGGCATGTTCCGCCTCATCGCCTTCTGCCAGGACGACTACGGGCGCAAGTGGTACGTCATGACCCCCGAGATGCGCGAACAATTCAAAGCCGACATGGACGCCCTCGTCGCCGACGGCACACTCAAAGTGATGCCCGAAGACATGACAGCCGACGCCATCACCAGCCCCGACAACATCATAGAAATGAAGCAACCCGTCGTGCCCAACGAGTGGTAAGCCACCATTTCCCACCCGATAAAATCCCCGCAGCCCCCTGGCCGCGGTGATTTTTGTCACCCGACAGCCGCAATCAAACAAAGACGGCGTCTCAAACTTTAGAAACGCCGCCTTTGTGCGCAAAAGTCCCACTTCAAAAACCCGAAATCCGTCCTCGGCGACCCTATCCGAGCTTTTCCGTGTTAAAAGTGTTAACGGCAACACGAAATAGGAGAACCACACCCTTTTCTCCCCATTTTTATTGTAAATTTGTAGGAAAATCACTGCACGGAAAGACACGGCGGAGCCACATTTTTCTAAAAAAATCACGTCCGCCGTGTAACTTTTCACCGTTTCATCCGTCTTGACCATAGAGAGCGACAAAAGCATGATAGATTTCAGGGAAGATGTCCTACCCCTCAAGAACAAGTTGTTCAGGCTGGCCCTCCGCCTGACGGGGGTGCGTGCCGACGCCGAAGACATCGTCCAGGAAACGCTCATCAAGGTGTGGAACAAACGCGCCGAACTGGACAAGATAGCGTCCGTCGAAGCTTTCAGCCTCACCATTTGCCGCCATCTCGCGCTCGACCATCTGGCACGGTTCGACAACCGTCACGAGGCTCTCGACGACGCCACAGCCGACGCCACAAGCGACCAGGCCGCGACACCGCTGATGCAAGTGGCACAGGACGACCGCCGGACATGGGTGATGGAACTCTTCCGACAACTGCCGGAGAAACAGAAAACCATCATGCAACTGCGCGACATCGAAGGAAAAAGTTACAAAGAAATAGCCCAAGTGCTGGACATCACCGAGGAACAAGTCAAAGTCACCCTCTTCCGCGCACGCCAACACATCAGGCAAACATTCGAAAAAATAGAAAACTATGGACTATAAATACATAGAACAGCTGCTGGAGCGTTACTGGCAATGCGAGACCACCGTTGCCGAAGAACGCATCCTGCGCGAATTCTTCAGCCAAGACGAGGTGCCTTCGTCCCTGGCGACTTACCGCGACCTCTTCAGCTACGAAGCCGAAGAACAGCAAACCGCGCTCGGAGCCGACTTCGACAGCCGCGTGCTCGAAAAGATTGAAGAACCCGTGGTAAGTATCCGCCGCAACACGTGGAAGATGCGCACCATGCCCTTCCTGCGCGCAGCAGCCGTGGTGGCCGTCGTGGCCGGCATAGGCTTCGCCGCCCAGCGCGCCTTCACCGTCAGCGACGAACCCGCCGTGAGCTACAACTACGGTGCCTACCAAGACACCTACACCGACCCGCAGGTGGCCTACGAACAGATGTCGGACGCCCTGAAGCTTGTCAGCGACGGGTTGCGTCAGGCCGGGCTCGAGCCCAAGGATTCCGTCAAGAGCCTCAACAACGAGAAACTCTGAACCGTCATGACCCGCCGACTGCTCATCGTCACACTGGCACTCGTCCTCACCCTCGCCGCACAGGCCAAGAAAGAGACGCAGGACTTCGTGACACAGTTCATCACCGAACTTCAGACCACCGAAGGCGCCAATGAAAACGACTACACCTGCATCACCGTCAGCCCGCAGATGATGGAACGGGTGCTCCAGATGGTCAAGGAAAAAACGCTGGAAGACGAAGACCAGATACGCGGCGCCCTGACCCATGTCCGCAGCCTCCGCGTCTTCACAGCCCGTGAGAACAGCGAACTCTACACGGCCGAATGCAAACGCCTGCTCGAACGCCAGACACGCCACTTCAAACAAGTGAAGACCGAAGCCACAGAGCAAAACGAGAACACCAACCTGTGGGTGCGCGAATACAACAAACAGATTGTCGAGCTCGTGCTCATCAACCGCGTCACCGGCGACGACCTGCTCCAGATAGTCAACCTCACAGGCAACTTCGACAGCGAGTTTGTGGACGAACTGCTTAAAATGTAACCATCTGCCTTTTGTGAAACAGGCATTGCTTATAAACCAAAGAACCTTGATACAAGGTTTCAATCATCTCTAACTTTTCATTGTTCAAAAAGGGTGTGCCCCACGGCGCACCTTTTTTTGAGGCCTGCACCTCGGAAGAAAGAAGTCCCACTTCAAATTGACGAAGCGGCGTCTCAAAAATTTGAGGCGCCGCTTCTGTCCGCAAAGGTCACACTTCTGAATACCGGACAGTACCTTCAAGAGTGAAAACCGTTATCTCACTTTCTTGCTCTCCTGTTTTCCGCCGAAGTACGTCGTTTTGCGAATGGTCACGCCGCGGGACGTGCCGGAGGTTTTGCGCCCCTGCAGGTCGTAGTAATCCACTTTTTTCACGTCGTTGTCCGTCGCGGTGCGTATGCCTTCCGGGATGCGGATGAACTGCAGGGTGAAACGGTCGATGTCGGGCATATAGGCACGGTCGTTTTTCATGCAGATGGTGTTCATTCCCTTTTTGAGGAGTACGGTGCACTTTTTATTGCCCAGACGGTTGAAACTGCCGCTGCTGCAACCGGTAATCCACACACTGTTGGTGCCGTTGACCACGACGTTGACATTGCGCGCACCGGCCGAGAGGAAATAGAGCGTCAGTTCGTATTCGCCGCCGGTGTCGCTCCACACGTTGCGCCACTCCAGGCGGTTGTCATCGCCCAGTCCGATGTTGCCAACCTTCACGCCGCCGGAGCAGACACTGGAGGAGACCACATTGGCCGACTTCTTGTCACCGTGAATCTTCTGATAGCAGCTTTTCCAGGCCGCTTCGGCCTCATAGACCGTTTCTTCGCAACGTGTGCCTTCGGCCACATAGACCAGAGTGCCGTGGGCAGGCACGGAGGCGTGAATGGTATCATTAAAGACGGAAGCCACTGCCTCCACCCGTTCCACAGCTTCACGCAATTGGGCTACGGAGGAGTAGCCAAGGTCGGTGAGCGCCACGTTGACGGTGCGCGGATGGTCGGCCATGTTCCATACGGCAATGGCGCGACGCGGGCCGTGGCTTTCCTTGAGGTCACGCACCATCACATAGACGCTGTCGAAGCGGTGGGTGACGTAAGGTCCGGCAGAGAGGCTGTCCTGATTGATGGCGATGAGCTCGGTGTTTTTCAGAATATTCAGCGAGGCGGTGCTGATCTTGTTGAGGTCGCAGCCGATGAGCAAGGGCGAGGCCATGAAGCACCACATGGCCATGTGGGTTTTCTCTTCCGTGGGAGTGAGGAAATTGCCATATCCGTCCTTACCCCGCCCGATTTCGAGCATGTCCATGTCGTTGTAGTGCCCGGGGCTCATGAAGGCACCCATGTAGAGATTTTCACGGATGATACCGATAAGCGAACTCCAACCCAAGTAGATGTCACCCTGCATGCGCCACGAGTCGGCCACGTCGCTGATCCATGTGCCGGGATAACCCCAGCGGCACACGTTGTAAACGATGTCCTTCTTGTCGCACTTGTCGATGGCCTCGCGGATACGGGTGTAGGCTTCCTGTTCATCGATGCCGGCATGCAGGCCGCCGCAAAAGTCCACCTTAATGAAGTCGAAATCCCACTTGTCGAAATACATCTTCGCATCCATGTCCTCATTACCGTAGAAACCCACACCACATCCCCACGCGGCCGAATTGCCCGAACCGCACGTGTTGTCGCCCGCATCGGTGTAGATGCCGGCCTTGAGGCCTTTCTTGTGAATGTAGTCGGCTACGCTGCGTATGCCGTATGGGAAACGAATTTTATTGACAATAACAGTGTCGGCATTTTTGTCGCGGCCGTTCATAAAGCCGTCGTCAATGTTCACATACAGATAACCGACTTTGTCCAGTCCCTTCTTGGTCATGGCCAAGGCCTGGCCCTGGATTTTCGTATAAGTGACGTCCAGACCAAAGCAGTTCCACGAACTCCAGCCCATGGTGGGCAGGTGTATGCTGTCGGCGCAGACGCTCTGAAACAGACTAAACAGCAACAAACAGGCAAGCAACAGGTGTTTTTTCATATTTATTCTCTCTTCTTTTATCTGATCTTCTTTGATTTGGTAGAGCCGTCGGCATACGTGGTGCGGCGTATTTTCATGCCTTTGGTTTCTTTTGCGACAGGTTGCCCAAGCAGGTTGAAGTATTCCACGCATGTCACTTCGTCGCCCGTCCTGGCCAATGAACGTATGCCCTCTGCATTCTCTTTTTTCAGGGTAATGCAGTCCACGTCCGGCATATTTGCCGAAGGGTTGTAAAGGCGTATGGTGTTGAAGCCCGGGTTCAGACTGATTTTGCATGTTCGTGTACCTACCACTTCCCAGCTTCCTGATTTGAGACCGGTAAGCCGCGCCGTTGTCTTGTCATTCACCATGACATTGGCGGTACGTCCTTCGGCCGACAAGTAGTGGAGTGTCATGGTGTAGTCGCCACCGGTGTCGCTCCACACGTTGCGCCATTCCATGTAGTTGTCTACGTTCTTACCGAGGTTGCCCACGACGCAACCGCCGGAGGAGTTTTCTTTTTGACGGAAATCGGGACCGCTTTTGCCTATCTCATTGTAGTTTTTCAGCCAACTCTCCTCAGCCTCGTAGACGGTCTTTTCGCAGCGCGGTCCGCGGGCAATGAATACGGTGGTGGCGTGAGCTGAAAGTAACACAGTGAATGAGTCGGTGTAAACGGTCGACTGGTCCATCTGCAGGGTGGCGTTGCGAAGCATCATGGAGTCTTTGAAGCCACAGGCTTCCATTGACACCCGCACACGTTTCATGCTGTTGCTCAGATTGCACACGGCAATGGCCCGTTTTTCGCCGTGGAGCGTTTCCAGGTCTTTGGCCAGCACATATATGTCTTCTTCGGGCCGCTGCACCACCGGGGCGCTCAGCCCCAGTGTGTCCTGGTTGATGCTGATGAGGTCGGCATTCGTCAGCAGTTTCAGTGAACTGCCTTTCAGTTGGGTCATGTCGCAACCGATGAGCAGGGGGCTGCTCATGATACACCAGATGCCCATGTGGGTTGTCTCCTCGAGATAGCTCAGTGTGCGCCCCATTTCCAGCATGTCGAGATCGCCGTAGTGGCCTCCGCCTGTAAATGCCGAGAGATAGAGGTTTTCCTTGATGATGCTTTTCACCGATTTCCACGAGCAGTTGATATCTCCTGTGGTGCGCCACGAGTCGGCGATGTCGCTGGCCCAAGTGCCGGGGTAAGCCCAGCGGCACAGGTTGTAGACCACGCCCTGCTTCTTGCAGGCTTTGATGGCGTTGCCAATCTTGGTATATTGCGCCCTCACGTCCAGGCCCACGTGGTTGCCGCCACAGTAGTCCACCTTGATGAAGTCGTAGTCCCAGTCGTCGAAGTATGTCTTGCAGTCGGCCTCCTCATGTTGGTAGAAGCCCACGCCGCAGCCCCACGCGGCCGAATTGCCCGAGCCGCACGTGTTGTCGCCCGCGTCGCTGTAGATGCCGGCCTTCAGACCTTTGGAATGGATATAGTCGGCCACGGCGCGCATGCCGTTGGGGAACTTGTCCGTATTAATAAGCAACTGGCCCGTCTCGGGGTCACGGCCGTTCCAGTAGCCGTCGTCAATGTTGATAAACTGGTAACCGGCGGCTGCCAGACCTTTGTCCACCATGGCGTCGGCCTGCTGCCGGATGAGTTTCTCACTGATGCTCAAGCCATATGTGTTCCACGTACTCCAGCCCATGGTGGGCGGGTTCACTGCCTGTGTCGTGCCAATCCAACACAACACGATAATCAGAAGAAAGTTTCTTAGCATTGTCTTCATATTTATAATGAATCTGTGTGTACAAAAGTACGAAAAAAAAGAAACGGGGCAAAGGTGGGACTTTGAAAATCCGAAGCGGCGCCTCGAAATTTTGAAACGGCATCTCAAAAAAGAAAACACAGTTAGTCCGTCCGGAAAGTGAAGTCTTTCGTTCTTTTTTCGTATCTTCGCACCGCAAATCCCGACATCAAACGTTTTTCACATGACAAACATCGCCATTTTCGCTTCGGGCGAAGGCACGAATGCCGAAAACATCATCCGACACTTCCAAGGCCACCCGTCAATACGCGTGGCCACAGTCATCTACAACCGCCGCGACGCCGGTGTACGACGCCGCGCCGAAGCCTTGGGCGTTCCTGCGGTCTATTGGACCAAATCGCAGTTGCAGGACGGGGCCGCCACCCTCCGTCTGCTGCAGGACAACGCCATCGGCTTCATCGTCCTGGCCGGTTTCCTGCTGCTCGTGCCGCGCTATCTGGTGGAGGCCTACCCCGAGCGCATCGTCAACATCCATCCGGCGCTGATGCCGCGCCACTGCGGCGCCGGCATGTACGGCATGCGGGTACACCAGTCGGTGGTGGAAAGCGGCGACAACAAAAGCGGCATCACCATTCATCTGGTAGACGAGCAGTTCGACCACGGACGCATCCTGCGCCAGGAAACGTGCGAGGTGACACCGGACGACACACCGGACGACGTGGCCCACAAGGTGCACAAACTGGAATACGCCAGCTTCCCGAAAACCATTGAAGAATACATACTAAACAACGAACTATGAAACTGAACGAAAATATCTACTATGTTGGCGTCAACGACCGCAACAAAGTACGCTTCGAAGGCTTGTGGCCGCTCACCCAAGGCATGGCCTACAATGCCTATTTGGTGACAGGCGAAAAAGTGGCCCTCATCGACACGGTCGACAGCCGCTTCTTCCCACGCTTTGCCGAAAAACTGAAAGCCATCCTCGGCGACCGCCACGTTGACTACCTCGTGATTAACCACATGGAACCCGACCACTCGGGCAGCATCCCTCTGGTGCGCTCGCTCTACCCCGACGTGTGTCTGGTGGGCAACAAAAAAACGTTGCAGATGGCCGAAGGCTTCTACTGCCAGGCCGGGCGGACACAGGAAGTGAAGGAAGGCGACACCATTGACCTCGGCGGCGCCTCATTGACATTCTACATGACACCGATGGTCCATTGGCCCGAAACCATGGTCAGCTACGAAAGCAAGACGGGCACCCTGTTCTCCGGCGACGCCTTCGGATGTTACGGCGCACTCAACGGCGGCGTCCTCGACCGCGACATCGACGTGGAACCTTACTTCCCCGAAATGACACGCTACTACGCCAACATCGTAGGCAAGTACGGCCAGCAAGTGCAAATGGCACTGAAAAAATTGGCCGGCCTGACACTCAACATGATTTGCTCCACCCACGGCCCAGTCTGGACAGAGCAAATTAACCGCGTGCTCGACGTTTACAACCGTCTCAGTCTTTATGAAGGCGAAGCCGGCGCCACGCTCATCTACGGCACCATGTACGGCAACACCACCGAGATGGCCGAGAGCGTGGCCGAAGGTCTGGTAAGCGGCGGATTGAAGAACTTCACCATGCACAAACTGGGCCGCACAGACGAGAGCTACCTCCTGGCCGACGCTTTCCGCTTCAAAGGCCTGTTACTCGGTGCCCCCACCTACAACAACGGCATCTATCCCCTCATGGAACAACTGCTCACCGGCCTACAGCACCGCGGACTCAAGAACCGCCTCGTCGGTTGCTTCGGCAGTTTCAGTTGGGCCGGCCAAGCCGTCAAGAAACTGCAGGAATTTGCCTCCCTGTCCGGCATGGAACTCGTGGGCGAACCCGTGGAAATGAAACAAGGATTTAACGAAACCGTGGCTGCATCCTGCCGCAATCTGGGCGAAACCATGGCCCGTCGCATCTTAGAAAACTAACTTACATCATCATGGAAAAAATAAAAGGCTTGCTGGTGGCCCCGTTCACAGCATTTACGGAAGACAACAAAATCAATACGTCTGTCATCCCTCAGTATGCCGCCCTGTTGAAGCGCAATGGTCTCAGCGGCGTGTTCATCAATGGTTCCAGTGGCGAAGGCTATATGCTCACCGACGACGAGCGCCAGTGCCTGGCCGAAGCTTGGGTCAAAGAACAGACACCACAGTTCAAGGTCATGGTCCACGTGGGTGCCACCTGTGTGAAGGAAAGCCGCGCCTTAGCCAATCACGCCCAGAGCATCGGGGCATGGGGCATAGGCTGCATGGCTCCCCCTTTCCCGCCCATCGGACGGTTGGAAGAACTCGTGCAGTACTGCGAGCAACTGGCTTCGGCCGCACCTTCGCTGCCCTTCTACTTCTACCACATCCCGGTGTTCAACCATGTCAATTTCCAAATGATTGACCTGCTGAAAGCCGTCGACGGCCGCATCCCCAACTTTGCCGGCATCAAGTTCACCTACGAGAACATGTACGACTTCAACCAGTGCACCCTCTACGCCGGCGGCAAGTACGACATGCTCCACGGTCAGGACGAGACCATCCTTGCCGCCCTCGCCCTCTGCGACACCAAGGGCGGCATCAGCGGCACCGGCAACTACATCGGCAATATTCTCACCGGAGTGATGAAGGCCTGGGACGAAGGCGACCTGGACAAGGCCCGCCAGCTGCAAAACTACGCCCAGGAGGTCATCAACGTCATCTGCCACTTCCGCGGCAACATCGTCGGCGGCAAGCGCATCATGAAACTCATGGGCCTCGACCTGGGACGCAACCGCACGCCCTTCCGCAACATCACCGACGAGGAGGAGCAGCAACTGCGCCAAGAGCTTGAAGCCATCGCTTTCTTCGGTCACTGTAACCAGTAACGAAGGAAACGCAATACAAA
>JAEEGF012015819.1_pt1 | contig 14015 bp, 15 predicted proteins | sample 9134171 | NCBI WGS metagenome assembly JAEEGF01 (sample SAMN16246542, study PRJNA631951) | gut metagenome | biome: gut microbiome; feature: rumen; material: AP-attached | host: Bos | place: Iran: Karaj | collected 2018-10
GGGGCTCATGGCGTCCACGACGCATCCTTCGGAACGTATGATGCTCAGGAGGCTCGGATTGGTATTGGCCTTGGCAGAATAATTGACGAAAAAACCCGGAAAGGAAGAAAGCCCGACGAGATCGCGGCAGCGCCGGCGCAAGATCGCTTCATTATAGACATACAGGGGGGATCCGAAACGCCTGACCAATGCGCGCGGGTCTTCTTTTCCGTAAAAGCCCATGCGATCCGTGTATTCCGAACGAACATTACCCATGCGAGCCAACCTTGCCGAGTTTTCGTATGCCATGCAAAGAAAGACCGGATATCATTCCGGAGAAAACCGTGAAAAAAAAGCCTGCCCTGCTTGTTCCGCAGGGCAGGCAAGGCATTACTTCTTGTATTTGTCGAGGGCTGCGGCAAGCCTGGTCTTGCCTTCCAGCTTCTGCTTCTTCAGCATCTTGACCTCCCGTTCTTCTGCAGGGGTCAGATAGGCCTTGCCGTCATACTTGGCAAGCTGCTTTTCATACAGCATATGCTCTTCCCAGAGGGCTTTCAATTCGGGATCGGTCTCACCATACTGTTCAACGATCTTGATGTCACGTTCTTCCATTTTTGACTCCATTTACAGGTGATTATAACTCCGCTGCATGAGCAGGCGGCATTACTTGTCAAGCAGATATCCTCTGCCCCAGCTGCAGCATGGTCTGTACGACCACGCCGTTGAACAGCTGCAGGACCACGAGAAGGGCTACCGGCGTCAGATCCAGCCCGTTGAAAACGAGGAAGGGGAAGCGTGAGCGGAGCCGGTAGAAAACGGGCTCCGTCAACGCACTGATCGCCCTTACGAAGCCGTTGTAGGGGTTGGGATTGCACCAAGACATGAAAGCGGAAACGATGATGACAAAGGAATAGGCGTTGATGGCAAAGCTGAACAGCCCTGCGACCGTGATGAGAAGATTGGAAAGGATCAGCACAACGCCTCCGGTAACTTGCTGGGATCAGTTTTGCTTGTTTATGCTCAGGATGCAAGCAAAAAATCATGCTTCCCCAAAAAATCATCAGGTATCCCGGCAGGGATCTTATTCCTGTACGCTACCGGGAATGCTTCAATTTTTCTATCTCCTCACGGATGATCCTGGCCGCGGCATCGGCGGCAGACTGCATGCTGCTCTCTTCGAGTCCGTCCATCCGGCTTTCGAGCTTCTCCACGCGCGTGACGGCTTCTTCAAGCGAAGCTGACGAATGTTCAGGAAGCATGGCCGCATCACCGGGATGCGCCTGCTTCAGTGCCGGGTTGGCAGCATGGATGAAAACGACTTCGGATGAGTAGTCAGAAAGGGCGATGCGCTGGCGCAGCTTGCTGACTTCGGCGCACAGGGCCATGATCGTCTTTTCCGCGGCTTCAAGGCGCTGTTCCAGGGTCGGAGCTATGTCCCCTTCAAGGGGAGCCTCCCGGACGGCGGACATTTCCCCGCCTGTTCCTCCTGCATTTTGCAAAAGGGCGACCGCCGCCACCCCTTCAGCTTCTGCTCCAGGCGCGGAGGCGCCGTCCTTCTGCTGGCAGCCCAGTGCGCATGCAGCAGGATCCCCCTCTTCCCCGGGACCGGGAGACAGCTGACCGGCAGCACCTGCGCCTTCATCCTTTTCAGGACCGGCGGCGGGGAGGGCATCCTGCCCCGGCTCATCTGCAGCGGGCGCATCGGCATCAGCCCCCGCGCCCCTGCCGCCGGAACCGCAGCCATGGACCGCCGGCAGATCCTGTGCGCCGGAAACAAACACCGCGCTCCCCATGCAGTCAGTGAGCGGCACGCCTTCGACCTCTGCAGGCGCAGCGTATGCACCGGCTCCGGGGACTCGCGGTCCCAGTTCTATGATCTCCGTCAAATCGATGATCACGTGATCGGGATCATGCAACGAATCATCCATCGAACTGTCCCTATGCGTTCGTGCCTGACTGCGGCGAGCTTACGTAACCCATTTCCTTCCAGCACGCAAAAAGCCCCCCTGCGGGGGGCTTGCAAAAACACGTCGGCTTACTTTTGGCGCGGATGGCAGGCTGAACCTGCGCAGCCGGTCAGGGAAAGCTTTTTCTCAGGCCTGTTCTTGGCGACTCCGTCATGGCAACCCAGGCAGGATGTGGCCACGTGGCCGGGCCCCTGCACGATGCTCCTGTCGTGCACGACCTTGAAATAGCTGCGCCTTGCCAGCTTGTCCTTGGCATTGTGGCATCCGGCCGTTCCGCAATGGAACCTGGGCGTTATGCCAGCGACCTTGTGATGGCAGACAGCGCACTGCGACTTGGAATCGACCGCCAGGGGAGGAAAATGATGAGGCTTGCCCGCATGGCATGCCGAACAGTCAGAAGTCGTATGGACAGTATGGTCAAAAAGGACGGGCTTGTCCGTCAATTCCAAAGCAATGGGACCTGCGGGGATATTTGCAGGCTTTGCAGCGTTTGCCGGGATCACCAGCAAAAAGGAAAGCATTGCCGTACAGCCCAGCGTAAGCAACGTCTTCATAAAAATGACCTCCTCCTCAAAACCGAACGGTGCCAACAGCGGCTGACCCATAAGATGCAGACAGCATAGTTCGAAACAACGGTTGATGTCAAGATGGTGAAAAAGTTAGTGCGGCTTGTAACATGCGGTCAAGACGCCGGATCCTTCATCCCGGTCCAAACACGCCGACCTACCGGGATCTCCTGTTCAGATAGGGGGAATTATACGTTTTGACCTTGGCTTCAGCACCAAGCTGGGCGATGAACGTCTGGAACATGGTCAGCGCGCGCTCTTCCGCAAGGCTTGCCGTGATGGCGGGCTCAGCCTTTTTCCAGTCTTCGTCGCCCGGCGCTTCGATGCTGCTCAGGCGGGCCAGTGCAGCCCCGTCTGTGACGGCAAAGGGCTTGTCCATCCAGGTTTCCGCTGTTTCGGGAAGGTCAAACGCCGCAAGCCCCAGCGCAGGATCAGTGGAAAGCCCGGGAATGAAGCCGTTTCGCCCGAAGGGTTCGGATGTCCTGACCTCGAAGGCGCCTTCCGCCGGCTTGCCTCCGGAAAATCCCGCCCTCGCCTGTGCCGCCGCCTCCAAGGCGAGCTCACGGGCTTTCTGCAGGGCAAGCTGCGAAGATATCTCCCCGCGCACCTCGTCAAGGGGCTTGACTGCCTGCGGGCTGCTTTCGACCACTTTGACCACCAGGAGCGTTGCCCCAGCAGGTATGGCGCTGTCCAGCACCGTGCCGGGTGAAGCCAGCATGATCGTCTGGGCGTCGCTCTCACGGATGCCCAGCTTTCCAGGCAGCTCCTCCTGGGACAGCTTGCCGCTCGCTTCCGCCTTCACGGCAGCAGATCCGGACGCATGGGCCGCCTCGGCGAGGCTTTTGCCGCCGAGGGCCTGGGCAAGCACGGCGTCTGCCTTCTCTTCCAGGGTCTTGCCTGCAGCTTCGGAAGCGAGCGTCTGCTTAAGCTTGTCCTTGACTTCCTCGAAGGGATGGACCTTTGCATCCTGATGCTCTTCCTTCTTGATGAGGTGGAAGCCGAACTGCGTCCTCACAGGGGAGGAAAGCTCCCCGTCGCCGAGGGCAAAGGCCGCCTTGGAAAATTCAGGGACCATCTGTTCCCTGGCAAACCATCCCAGGTCGCCGCCCTGGGCAGCCGTACCGTCCTGTCCGGAAGCCTTGGCGACCTCAGCAAAGTCTTCCCCGCCCCGGATGCGTTCTTCCAGGGCCTTGATCTCGGCCTCCGCCTTGGCAACGTCTTTCTCGCCGGCGTTGGGTGCGACCCGGATAAGGATATGGCGGGCATGGATCTTTTCGGAATCCGTGAACTGGGTTATGCGCTGATCGTACGCCGCCTTGGCCTCGTCGTCAGAAACGGATGAAGGTTCGCCCATGACGGAGGGATCGAGCCGGACATACTCCACGCTGACCTTGGCCGGCACGGTGAATCTTGAGGAATCCTTTTCATACGCCTTGGCGATCTCATCGGGCGTGGGTGCGGCTTTCTCCTTGTAGTCCTCAGAGGGGAAAAGGATGTAATCGACCTTGCGGCGTTCCGCAAAATACTCAAAGAGGCCCCTTGCTCCTGCTTCAGGAGCGAAGGCTCCTGCCGTCACCAGCCTCTGCAGCTTGGCGGGAAGCAGCGACTTGGCCTGGTCGGCCTCGAACTTCTGCGGGTTCATGTTGTTCTTGGCAAGCACGTCCCTGTAGGTGTCGGGATCGAATTTCCCGTCCTTCATGAAATAGGGCAACTGGCTGATGAACGCTTTGAGCTCGTGGGGCGTGACGGTGACTCCCGCCTGCTCCGCGGCGTATTCGAGGAGCTTCTCCTGGATAAGCCCCTGGAGCACGCGCTGTTCGATGTTCATGCCCTCCAGCATCTCCGAAGTCACGTTGGGCATGCTGCGGCGGATGTTTTCTTCCATGGCCATGTAAGCACGCTGGAACTCCAATTCCGTGATGTTCTTGCCGTTGACCGAAGCGACCAGGCCCTTCGGGCCGCTGTAGGAGCCTATGCCCCAGAAAACAAACACCACGATGATGATCCCGAACGCCACTTTGACCCAAAAGGACTGCGCGTTGGAGCGAATGCCGTCAAGCATGACCATTCCTTGCTGTTACAGGTGACACCGCAAAGGGCAGCCTGATTAAACAGGCATGCACGGCAGTCCTCACCAAGGGAAGGCTCCCGCGTTCGCGCCCTTGCGGCTTGAACGTTGTTTCTATACAATCAATGCCCGCCAAGGGCAAGCGCATATTTCCCCGCCGGGCGCACATCTTCCGGTCCTTCCCCTGTCTGCAAAGGAGCATGAAATGCAGGAAAGCATAGGCATCATAGCGGGCGGCGGACAGTTCCCCCGCATCGTGGCGGAGAACATCCGTGCCGCCGGGCACGGGGTGGTCATCTGCGGATTCACCGGTCACACCGATGATTCCACCTTGGCGTGCGCCGATGCATCCGTCATGCTCCACCTGGGGCAGCTGGGAAAAATGATATCCTTTTTTAAAAAGCACGGTGTGGTCCGGGCCTGCATGGCCGGCTCCATCAGCAAACCCAAGGCGCTGGATTTCCGCCCTGACTGGAGGGCGGCCAGGCTGGTCTTTTCTCTCAGGCGCAAGGGCGACGACTCCCTGCTGCGCGCCATCATCGGCGAGATAGAAAAGGACGGCATCAAGATCGTCTCTTCCGCGGAACTGGCGCAGGGACTGCTCTGTCCCGAGGGAGTCCTGACCCTCCGCCGCCCCAGCGACAAGGAATGGTCAGACATCCGCTATGGCTGGCCCATAGCCCGGTCCCTGGGTTCCTATGACATCGGCCAGTGCCTCGTGGTGCGCGAAGGCATGGTCATCGCCGTGGAATGCCTTGAAGGCACGGATGCCACCCTGCGCCGCGGGGGGGAGCTTGGCGGGCAGGGGTGCACAGCCATCAAGATCGTCAAGCCCGGGCAGGACGAGCGCGTGGACCTGCCTTCCATAGGGCTTGCCACCATCCGCAACCTCGTGGAAGGGCATTACGCTGCCCTCGCCGTGGAATCCGGCAGGACCCTGTTCTTCGACCGTGAAGAGGCCCTGCGCCTGGCCGACGAAAACGGCCTGTGCATCGTTGCCCTGCCTCCGGATTTCGAGTGACCGGCCGGTGTGCTGATGCCGGGGCAGGCAATGGGCATCTCGTGGCAGCTGCCACCGGACCTGATCTGGAAAACAGAGATGCAGTGCTCTCCCCGCAGGGAGTTGCCATGGATCTCCCATCCTGAGACCGACATCGTCCCGGACATCCCCCAGGGAAAAGAAAACGAGCCTGCGGCTGCATGGCCGCTGCATGATCGAGGACGGCCATGGCAGTCCCTTCCCATGGAAACAGCAGCTCCATCGCACGCCCCGGTGAGGCTGGGGGCCAAGGGAACGACTCCATGCCGTAACGCCCTCGCCTGAACGCAATCCTCGGGGACCGCTTCCTACAGCAAGATCCCCTTCATGATGCAGCGGCATTTCTGCCCGGCGATGATGAGGTGGTCGTGCATGTGCAGGCCTATGGCGGAGAGCGCGGACGCTGTCTTTGCCGTGATCTCGCGGTCTTCTGCCGAGGGTTCGGCGCTCCCGCCGGGATGGTTGTGCATGAGCACGATGCTGCTGGCATGGAAGCGTATCATAAGCTCCACGACCTCGATGGGCTCTATGGAGACCTTATCTGCCGTGCCATGGCGGATCTTTTTAAAGGCGAGCATCCTGTTCTGCCTGTCCAGCAGCACGCCCCACAGTTCTTCCTGCCTGCAGTCCCCAAGGCGGCTTTTGCCCATGGCAGCGATCTCGGAAAGGGAAAGCGCTCCTGCCTGCCCCGCCTGTTCCTGGGCACAGCGGGCCTCCAGCTCGCGCATCAGGCGGAAAAGCCTTTCCGCCGGTGCCCCGCAGCCCTCCACCTGTTCAAGTTCAGCAAGAGAAGAGGCCATCACCGCACAAAGCCCGCCCCTTTCATGCAGAAGGCGCTTGGCAAGCAGGCTGTTGTCACGCCGCACATAGGCATAGCCCAGCGCCAGCTCCAGCACTTCGGCATCGGTCAGTGACGAGGGCTCCGATTCGAACCTCCTGCGCAGCCTGTCCCGATGACCCATCCTCAATTCCCGGTCGGAAACCACAGCCTCCATATCCTCTCCCGCTACGCCCTGCCGCAGATCGTGCATACGGCGGAAACGAAGTGCGCCATCGCAAGCCGGGGCTTAAGATCTCCGCACTTCACCGACTTTTCGGCATCGACGATGGCGTCCAGGATGCGGGCGATCCCGTCAAAGCCCAGGCGCCCGCTCAGGTCCCTCTTTTCATCTTCCAGGAATCGGGGGACATAGGCCTGTTCGCCGGCGTGCAGCTGCCAGAGCAGCCTGGCATCCCTTGCCATGAGCCCCAGGAGGGGAAAGAGCAGGTCTTCATCGCCGTCGCCGATGCTCAAGAGCGCCTTCCATGCAAGGGCTTCCCTGCCCTGCTCCATGTGCCTCACCACGTCAAAAATAAGCGCTTCCCGGGCAAATCCCGCCATGCCGCGGATGATCTCCCGGGTGACCCTGCCGTCTTGGGCAGCCAGTTCCAGCTGATCAGCCAGGGTCTGCACGGCGAAGGCGTCGGGGATGGCGATCTCGGCAAGGAAGGCAAGGACGTCGCTTCCGGCAGACAGGCCACGGCTGCGCAATACGGCCTGCAGGTAGGGGCGGAGGCTGTTTTTGTCCAGCCCGGGCGAAGCCCATGTCCACTTGCGCAACTGGGCGAACTCCAGGCATTTTGACTTGGCGATGTGCGCTGGGATCCTGGGTTTTCCCTTGTCCCATGGACCCTCCAGGCAGATCACGGGCAGCGTGGAGGAATGAGGCGTGCCCAGGGCATGCGAAAGAGCCCTCCATTCGTCTGCTTTCAACAGATGGGCCTGGCGGAGGATGAGGACATGGAAAGAACTGTCGAGGCTCACCAGATTGAGTGCGTTCCAGAAGCGGGCATCCAGCCCTTCATCCCCCCAGAAGACCCTGGCCTTTTCTTCCGGGCTGCGGGAAAGCAGCTTTTCTTCAATATGCGCCCTGGTCAGTCCGTGATCGGGACAGATGCAGAAAAAGAATCCGGGGCGGTCCATGGCTAAAATTTCTGCTGCATCAGGTCGAGGGCGCGCCTTGCCGTCTCTGCAAGCCCGTTGCGGATGATCTCGTCTTCGTTGACGGTCTCATGCCAGTCCTCATAACTGACGACTCCGGACTGCCAGACCACAGCTCCTGTCCTGCCGTTCCTGACAAGGATCTCCAGCTTGATATGGGAAGCGTGGAGCAGCGTGCTGTCTTCCCTGTTGGAAACGGCGGAACGCACGCGGAACCCGGGCATGGATACGGATATCAGGTAGTCGGCATCTCCCTGGTCGGTCCAGCGCCCGAGGCGGCGCAGATTGATCTCATCGCGCAGCAGCCCACGGATGTAGTATGAGACCCAGGGATACAGCGCCACATGATCGACCTTTTCGATCTTCAGCGTGCTGCTGCCGTCGCCCAGGACGCTTTGTGCGCCGGATGCGCCGGTGAACTGGCCGTCCAGGCGGTACCCGCAGCCGGCGAAAAGGAGCAGGCTGCCGGCGGCACAAGCCGCCAGCAGGCTGCGGATGGCATTGCATGAGGCTGAGAGCATGCCTACCTGACCACGATGTTGACAAGCCTTCCGGGCACTACCACGACCTTGGCCACGGCCTTGCCTTCTAAATGGCGTGAAACCGCCGGATCCTCAAGGGCAGTCTTTTCCAGGACGTCAGGACCGCTCCCGGCAGGCACCTCGATCCGTCCGCGCAGCTTGCCGTTGACCTGCACCACGACCGTGCAGGTCTCTGTCACCAGCGCGTCCTTGCTCCATTGCGGCCACGGTTCGGAATCCATCGCCTCCTCATGGCCGAGCTCCTGCCAGATCTCCTCGCACATATGCGGGGTGAAGGGATAGAGCAGCGTGAGCACCGACGCCATGGCCGATGAAAGCGCCCGTTTGCCCTCCTCCGTCTGGGAAAGGTCGGCATGGTACTTTGCCACTGCGTTCACCAGTTCCATGATGGCTGCGATGGCGGTGTTGAACTGGTTGCGCCCGGCGATGTCATCGCCGACCTTCTTGACCACGGAGTGCTCGACATAGCGCAGCGAGCGCACGGCTTCCGATGTTGCGGGGGAAAGGTCGGAGCAGGCATGGACAGGATGCAGGACGCCCTGGAGGTCGGCAAAGAGATGCCAGACGCGGTTGACAAAGCGGTAGGCTCCCTCAATGCCGCTGTCGGTCCAGTCGAAGTCCCGTTCGGGCGGGGCGGCGAACAGGCAGAAAAGGCGCACCGTATCCGCCCCGTACTTCTGCACCATGGCATCGGGATCGACGATGTTGCCCTTGGATTTGGACATCTTGCTCCCGCCCAGGAGCACCATGCCCTGCGTAAGAAGGTTGCTGAACGGCTCGTCCAGTCCCTTTGGCAGGTAGCCGCAGTCCCGCAACATCTTGGTGAAGAAGCGCGCATAGAGCAGGTGCAGAATGGCATGTTCTACGCCGCCGATGTATTGATCGACAGGAAGCCAGTAGCGTATCGCGGCGTCGTCGAAGGGAGCGTCTTCCTTGCGGGCCGATGTGTACCGGGCGAAATACCATGAAGATTCCACGAAGGTGTCCATGGTGTCGGTCTCCCGGCGGGCCGGCCCGCCGCAGCAGGGGCAGACGGCATCGGTGAAAGACGGCGTCTGGGGCAGCGGTGAGCGCCCGTCCTCAAAGGTCTTGACGTCCAGGGGAAGGAGGACGGGAAGGTCTTCTTCCTTCACCGGCTGCATGCCGCATTTCTCGCAGTACACCACCGGAATGGGGGCTCCCCAGTACCTCTGCCGGGAAATGTTCCAGTCGCGGAGGCGGTAGTTGACCGTCGCCTTTCCCTTTCCTTCGGCTTCCAGCTTGCGTATGATGGCTTCCCGCCCTTTGTCGCTGGGCATGCCGGAAAATTCTGCGGAACGGGCCAGCACGCCGCTTTCGACATAGGCTTCTTCCATGGCTGCCGGATCAAGCTCCTTGCCGGCGGGCTCGACAACGGCCTTGATGGCTATGCCGTACTTCCTGGCGAATTCGAAATCACGCTGGTCGTGGGCGGGCACAGCCATGACAGCGCCCGTGCCGTATTCGGCCAGGACAAAATTCCCGAGCCAGATGGGGATGCGCTCCCCCGTCATGGGGTGGAGGCAGTAGGAGCCGGTGAAGACCCCTTCCTTTTCCAGCGTTTCAGACTGCCTGTCCAGCCGGTCCATATTCTTCGTGCGCTCGATGAAACTGCGTATGGCCGTTTCTCCAGGCTTGCCCGCGATGAGGGCCTCCACGAGGGGGTGCTCCGGTGCAAGCGTGAGGAAGGTGACGCCGTAAAGCGTGTCCGCCCTGGTCGTGAAAACGTTGACGGAGCCTTCCCGGCCTTCGAGGGCAAATTCAATCTCCGCGCCGGTGGAGCGGCCTATCCAGTTGTTCTGCATGGAAAGGACCCTGCCGGGCCATCCCTTTTCGAGCTTGGCAAGATCGGCAAGCAGTTCATCGGCATACGCCGTGATGCGGAAAAACCACTGGGTCAGCTCCTTCTGCTCGACATCGGAATCACAGCGCCAGCATTTTCCGTCGACGACCTGCTCGTTGGCGAGCACGGTGTGGCAGCAAGGGCACCAGTTCTGCGCAGCCTTCTTCCTGTAGACGAGATCTTTCTTCAGGCACTTCAAGAAGAATTCCTGCTCCCAGCGGTAATATTCCGGCCGGCATGTGGCGATCTCCCGCTGCCAGTCATAGGAATACCCCATGCGCTTGAGCTGCGTGCGCATATTGCTGATGTTCGCGTACGTCCACTCGGCAGGATGCGTATTGTTTTTTATGGCGGCGTTTTCGGCAGGAAGTCCAAACGCATCCCAGCCGATGGGATGGAGCACGTTGAAGCCCTGCATCCTGCGGAAACGTGCCATCACGTCGCCAATGGAATAGTTGCGCACATGCCCCATGTGGATCCGGCCCGAAGGATAGGGGAACATCTCCATCAGATAATATTTGGGTCTGGAAGCATCCTCGGTGCAATGGAAAACATTTTTCTCTTCCCAGTGCTTCTGCCATTTCTCCTCAAGCCCGTGCGGGGCATACCGATATTGAAGCGCCATGATGTTCCTCGATCATTCCTTTGATAGGGTGCCTGAAGGCAAGCTTATGCCTGCTCCTGGATCTCGTTCCGTTCCTTCGCCTTGCAGACAGCGTCCAGGATGCCGTTGACAAAGGAGCTGGAACGGGGATCGCCAAACTGCTTGTCCAGTTCCAGTGCCTCATTGATGGTCACGCGCGGAGGGATGTCGCTGCGGTACAGCATCTCGTACGTCCCCAGGCGCAGGATGTTCAGCTCTGCCCTTCCCAGGCGGTCCAGCCGCCAGTTCCTGGCAAAGCGGGCAATGACGGCATCGAGCTCGCTGCGATTGCGCCATACGCCCAGGACGAGCTCCCAGCCAAAGCCGCCGGGGCCATCCTGCTCTCCGTCTTCCGGAAGGACCGTTTCGGGGGGGGGCGAAAAAAACTTTTCGATGTCCCCGGAGTCCACGCCGTCGTCCGCTTCGAGTTCACTGACGAACGGAGGAACGGAAGCGAATGCGTGCTTGAGTTCCTCCACTGTTGCGCAGGACTGGAATTCCTGGCTGTACAAAACCTGAAAAGCCAAAAGCCTCTGCGCGCGGCGGTAATCCCGTTCCTGCCTGGTCATGCGTTCCTCCCGTCAGAAAGCACGGCTTTGATGTCCGGCGCCATCATGCCTGCTCCAAGACCCGTATCGTTTCAAGCATGGCCGCGGCGGCTTCGGCGCCCTTGTTGCCGGCATGGGCGCCAGAGCGCTCGATGGCCTGCTCCAGGTTGTCCGTCGTAAGCAATCCGAAACCGATGGGCAGCATGAACTGCAATTCCACCTGGGCGATGCCCTTGGAGGCTTCGGCGCAAACCAGGTCGAAATGCGGCGTGCTGCCGCGGATGACGGCGCCCAGGGCGACGATGCCCTGGTACCTGGACAGCGACGCAAGCTTTTTGCAGGTGACAGGCAATTCAAAGGCTCCGGGGACTTTGAACAGGGTGATGTCTTCTGCCGAAGCGCCATGCCTCAGCAGGTAGTCTATCGCGCCGTCGACCAGATGCTGCACGACAAAGTCATTGAAGCGCGAGGCAACGATGGCTATCTTCAATCCATGCGCGTCAAGCACGCCTTCTATCGTTTTAATCGCTGTCATATCCCTCTCCCGCCGCGGCGGTCAGCATCCGCGGCATATTCTTTCGGCACCAAGACTTTAAAAACCGGCAGGGGTCTTGGCAAGCACAAAATTCACATCCCCAGAAAACCGTTCCGCGCAAGAAGATCCATGGTGATCCCGGGGTCCATCCCGCCTGCCCTGCCGCCGTATGGCCCCAGCAGATGGCATACATACTTTGCCAGGATGTCCGTTTCCATATTGACCTGGGAGCCAGCCTTCCACAGGCAGGCCGTCGTCGCATTCCATGTTTCAGGGATGATGTTGACCTCAAACCAGCCTTCGCCGCAAGCGTTCACCGTCAGGCTTATGCCATCGAGGGTGACGGATCCCTTGGACACGATGAACGGCGACCAGCGGGCTTCGCAGGAAAGCCTTACGCACCGGGATTCCCCGGCAGGGACTGCTGATTCCACCCTGGACAAGGCATCGACGTGCCCGCTGACGATATGCCCCCCCAGCCTTCCTCCCAGCTGCAGGGCGCGCTCCAGGTTGATGCGGGAGCCCGGGCGCAGGGATCCGATGTTGGTGCAGGAACATGTTTCGGCAGAAGCGTACGCGAAAAAAGCATTCTCAAGGGCGTTCCATCCTTCCGCCGTCAGGCATACCCCGTTGCAGGCGATGGATTCCCCCTGCTCCGGTCTTTCCCACCTGATCCCGGGACGGACTTCGATCCTGGCCTCGTTGTTCCGGAACGAGACCGAAACGACCGTGCCCGTGCAGGCTACCAGCCCGGTAAACATCTCAGTCCTCCTCCGGCCTGAAATAAAGATGGATGTCGCCGCCGGCGACGGAAGTGCGGAAAACTTTCATGCGCAGGGCGTCACGCATGCCGGAGACAGCCCTCCCGTAAAAAACGGGCTTGGCATCCGCATCTCCCAGGATGGCAGGCGCCAGGTGCATATGAAGTTCGTCGACAAGATGGTCTTCCAGCAAGGCGAGGGCGATGCGCCCGCCCCCTTCGCAATACACATAGGGGCAATGCTCTTCTTTTCTCAATATGCCTGCCACCTGTTTCAGATCGAGCAGTTTTCCTCCGGCTGCCCTGTCTGCCACATGGACACGGGCTCCCTTGTCGCGCAGGACGGCAGCTGCAGGAGAAGCGGCCTGTGCCGCCGTGGTGAAGAAAACGCAGTCGCCGGCACGTTCATCGACAAGCCGGCATTTCCGTTCCGGCGAGGGAAGCCGCGACGTGACCACTGCAGCCAGAGGCTGCTTCTCCGCCCCTTCGATGCGTGCGGTCAGCTGCGGATCGTCAAGGTAGAACGTATTGCCGCCTATGAGGACGGCCCCGCCTGCGATGCCGATGTTTTTCCGGTAGCGCATGACCTCGGCACGCGATGCTTCGCCGGTGATGATCTCCGGCTTGCCGTTCCCCGCAGCGATGCGCCCGTCAAGGGTGGAGGCCATTTTAAGGATCATGTAAGGACGCGCCGTCAGCTGCCAGATAATGAAGTCGGATACCAGATCCCTGCATTTTTCCTCGAGCACGCCGGACTCCACGGTGACGCCGTGCTCCCTCAAAAATTCCTTTCCTCCTGCGGCGGTCTTGTTGACGTCTTCCATGCCCATGACGACATGGCGGATGCCTGCATCCAGGATGGCTCGCGTGCAGGGGGGCTGCTTCCCCTGATGGTTGCAGGGCTCCAGCGTGACATAGAGCGTGCAGTCGTCAAGCTGCCCGCCCTGCTGAGCGGCATCCCTTATGCAGTTGACTTCCGCATGCGGTCCGCCGAAGCGCTCATGCCAGCCCTGGGAAACGATCTGTCCGCCGCGGACGAGGACAGCGCCGACAACGGGGTTGGGAGCGGTGCGCCAGCGCCCGTTTTCCGCCGCCTCGATGGCCTTCTGCATATAGAATTCATGGTCCATGATGCATCCACGGGAGATCAGGATCGCGCATCGATCCCGGTGAGCGTGTCGGATCCACGGTCGTAGCGCATGACATCGACACCTGCTTCGCGCAGGATCCCGAGTGAAAGCTCGTCGGGATAGGATTCAGCTACGACGATCTTCGTTATGCCGCAGTTGATGAGCATTTTTGAACAGATGAAGCATGGAAACGTCGTGCAGTACAGCTCGGCGCCGCGCAGGGATATACCGTGCGCGGCTGCCTGGATGATGATGTTCTGCTCCGAATGCACGCCGCGGCAGATCTCATGCCTCTGCCCGGATGGTATGCCCAGCTTCTGCCTGAGGCATCCGGTCTCGATGCAATGGGGGACGCCGGAGGGGGCGCCGTTGTACCCGGTGGCAAGGATATGCCTG
>JAEEGF012021267.1_pt1 | contig 14015 bp, 9 predicted proteins | sample 9134171 | NCBI WGS metagenome assembly JAEEGF01 (sample SAMN16246542, study PRJNA631951) | gut metagenome | biome: gut microbiome; feature: rumen; material: AP-attached | host: Bos | place: Iran: Karaj | collected 2018-10
TCCGCCCTCGCCGCCCTCAAGGACAAGCTCGAGAAGGGTGAGTAATTCCCAGAACAACTTTACGGTCACGATGTTGGGCACCGCATCGGCGATGCCCGTCGTGAACCGGAGTCAAAGCGCCCAGGCATTACAAGTGCATGGGCGCTTGTTCCTTGTGGATGCCGGGGAAGGCGTGCAGTCACAGATGGTGCGGTACCACGTGTCCATGGCCAAACTCGAGGCCGTCTTCATCTCGCATGTCCACGGCGATCACGTCTTCGGCCTGTTCGGCCTGCTGTCCACTTTCGGGATGGGCGGCCGGACGGCGCCCCTGCACGTGTACGGCCCGGGAAACCTCCGCCCGTTCATCAACTTCTTCCTCTCCTACAATGACTGGCTTCCCTATGAGATCGCCTTCCACCAGGTGAACACCCGGTTCCCGGAGGTGGTCATGGAGACCAGATCCCTCGCGGTGACGGCGTTCCCCCTCCTGCACGGGATCGAGACCTGCGGGTATATCTTCCGGGAGAAGGACCCCCTCTGGAATATCCGGAAGGAGTGCATCGGGGAGTATGGCCTCACCCTCACCGAGATCGGGACCCTGAAACGGGGCGAGGATGTGTACCGGGCCGACGGAAGCGTCATCCGCTGCGAGGAAGCGGCCTATAAGCCGTATGTACCCCGGAGTTATGCCTATGTGTCCGACACGGCCGTGTTCCCCGGCGAGCCCGAGGTGCTCAGGGGAGTCTCGGTCCTGTATCACGAGACCACCTTCCTGACCGAACACGAGGACAAGGCGGCCGCCCGCTTCCATTCCACGACGCGGCAGGCGGCGCAGGTCGCCGCCGATTCCGGCGTCTCGAAACTGCTCATCGGACACTATTCTTCCCGCAATACGGACCATCTCCTGTATCAGGCGGAATGCCGGGAAGTCTTCCCCGAAACTTACGCCGCGTCCGACGGCGACGTGTTCGAAATCTGATTTTTTTCCGTATCTTTGAAATCGGTTACATTTCAAAGGTATGAAGAAGGTCCTCCTTGCCATCACCCTTCTCCTGGGACTGTCGGTCTCCGCGCAGCGGGAGGCCGGGACGCCCCAGGAACGTTATATTTCCCGCTACGCCTCCATCGCCGTCAACGAAATGTACCGGACCGGTGTCCCCGCCAGCATCACCCTGGCCCAGGGCATCATCGAGTCCCGTTCCGGCCAGTCCGCCCTGGCCGTGGACGGCAACAACCATTTCGGCATCAAGTGCCACAACAACTGGAAGGGAAAGACGATGCGGGCCGATGACGACCGCCCCAACGAATGTTTCCGGGTCTATGGCTCGGCCGAGGAGAGTTTCCGCGACCATTCCGACTTCCTCCGCTACCGCGACCGCTACAAGTTCCTGTTCGATTTCCCGACCACCGACTATAAATCCTGGGCCTACGGCCTCAAGCAGGCAGGCTATGCCACCGATCCCTCCTACGCGGCGAAACTGATCCGCTGCGTGGAGGACTACAACCTCACCCGCTTCGACCGGATGACCGTGGACGAGGCCCTCGCCGAAGGCGGCCGGTACGCCGAGGCTCCCCTCGAGAAGGATGAAGTGGGCACAATCCCCGATTCCCCGCTCAAGATCGAGGCCGGCGAGATCTTCCGGGGCAAGGCAGGGGAGGAATACCGCTTCTCGCTGTCCCGTACCCTGTACAGCCGGAACGGCGTTCCCTTCGTGTATGCCGTCGAAGGGGAGACCTATGCGTCCATCGCCAAGAGCAACCACCTGCTCCTGCGGGAAATCCTCCGTAACAACGACCTTCCCCGCGGCTCGGAACTGCACGCGGGCGACATCGTGTACCTGGAGCCCAAGAAGAACAAGACCGTGCGCGGTCTGGACAAATACATCGTAGGGGAGGAAGGGGAGACCTTCCATGGCATCTGCCAGCGCTTCGCCGTCAAGGAGAAGGCCATCCGCAAACTGAACGGCCTGCCCGCTTCCTACCAGCCGCGGGAAGGCGATGAACTGATCCTCCGGCCGGAATCCAAACTGAAGAGATTATGGAAAAAACGGTAAAACGGAAAAAGTGGCTGCCCTGGGCCCTGGCCGGCCTGGGTGTCCTGGTGCTCCTTGTCATCGGCATCCGCCTTTACCGGGCTTTCTATGACCGGAAGGTGCCGAATTTCAGCGGCACCTATGAATTCTATGTCCGTCCGGGCATGGAACCCGCGGACGTGCTGGACACCCTCCTGCAAAGCGGTGTCGTCCAGAACCGCAAGAGCCTCCGCCGGACGCTGGAGCCCCTCAAATCGATGAAGGTGGGCCATTATACCCTGGATGCGAAATCCTCCAGCAAGTATGTCTCCCGGATGCTGGCCAACGGCTGGCAGACGCCCGTGAACCTCACGCTCTCCGGGACCATCCGCACCCCGCAGGTCCTGGCCCGGAAGATCGGCAACCAGATGCTCGTGGACAGCGCCTCCGTGGCGGATTTCGCCCTTTCGGCGGATTCCCTGGCCCGGTACGGCATCACGCCGCCGCTCCTGTTCACCATCGTCATCCCCGACACCTACCAGGTCCTGTGGACCAGTTCCGTGTCCGAGATCTTCGACCGTTTCAAGAAAGAGGCCGATGCCTACTGGACCGACCAGCGGATCGAACTCGCCCGCAAGCAGGGACTCACGCCCGTCGGCGTAGCCACCCTTGCCTCCATCGTGGACGGGGAAACCCAGTATGGGCCCGAACAGCCGACCGTCGCCGGCGTGTACCTGAACCGCCTCCGCATCGGAATGCTCCTGCAGGCCGATCCCACCGTCGCCTACTGCTACGGCTACAGCCTGAACCGCATCCTGACGCGCCATCTGGACATCGATTCTCCCTACAATACCTACAAGTATGCCGGCCTCCCTCCCGGCCCGATCTCCTGCCCGCCCAAAAGTTGCCTGGACGCCGTCCTGTACGCACAGAATCACAACTACCTGTATTTCTGTGCCGATCCTTCGTTCAACGGCTCCCACCGCTTCGCGGCGACCTACACCGAACATTTGAACAATGCCCGCGCCTTCCAGCGTGCGCTGGATGCGCGCACCAAGCGCTGAACCCATGGACGACGGACTCTTCCAGAATTATTCCGGACCGGGCCGCGAGCAGATCCGGATCGCCTACGACGTGGCCGAAAAGGCCCTCGCCGGCATGACCCGCAGCAACGGGGAGCCATTCTTCCGGCATCCCCTTGCCGTCGCGGGAATCGTCTCCGACGAGATCGGCCTGCCGCCCGAGTGCGTGGCCGCCGTCTTCCTGCACGAGGCCACCCGCAGCGGGAATGTCGATATCGACATCCACGCGCTGAAACTGGACGAGAGCGTCTATACGATGGTGGACGGCCTGAACAAGATCGCCACCATCAAGCCGAAGGACACCCGCCTGGAGGCCGAGAATTACAAGAAACTCATCATCCAGTATTCGACGGACCCGCGAGTGACCGTCCTCAAGTTGGCGGACCGCCTGGAGGTGATGCGTTCGCTCTCCATCTTCCCCAAGGCGGACCGCGAGCGGAAAGTGCTGGAGACCCTGATGCTGTACATCCCGCTGGCGCACCAACTGGGCCTGTACAACATGAAACGGGAGATGGAGGACATCTACCTGAGTTATGCCGAGCCCGAGCAGTACCGCCTCATCACCAACAAGTTGAAGGCTACGCAGCGGGACCGCGAGAAACTGATGGCGGAGTTCATCGAACCCCTCAAGGTCAAACTTTCCGAGGCCGGCATCCAGTACAAACTGAAGATCCGGACCAAGGCCGCCTATTCCATCTGGTGCAAGATGGTCAAGCAGAAGGTCCCCTTCGAGGGCGTCTTCGACGTATTCGCCATCCGCTTCATCATCGACTGCCCGGAGGATATCAAACTCGAGAAGGAACTCTGCTGGAAGGTGTTCGGTTTCGTGACCGAGGAATATGAACAGGATACGAAGCGGCTCCGGGACTGGGTCACGAATCCCAAGCCCAACGGCTACGAATCCCTGCACATCACGGTCAAGAACCGCGACGGTGCCTACGTGGAGGTCCAGATCCGCACCCGGCGGATGGACGAAATCGCGGAGAACGGCTTCGCCTCGCACTGGTCCTACAAGGGCATCAAGCGGGAAGAGACGATGGACCGGTGGCTCACCTCCGTCCGCTATGCCCTCGAGCATCCCGACACCGACAGTCCCGAAGAACTGCCGCAGCCTCCGTCCCGGGAAATCTTCGTGTTCACCCCGACGGGTGAACTCCGGATCCTGCCCGCAGGGTCATCCGTGCTGGATTTCGCCTTCAGCATCCATACCAATATCGGCCAGCGCTGCGTGGGCGGCAAGGTGGGCGGCAAGGCCGTCTCTATCAAAGAGAAACTCCGCACCGGTGACGTCGTGGAGATCCTGACGGCGAAGAACCAGCACCCGGCCCCCGACTGGATCAACTTCGTGGTCACGACCAAGGCGCGGCAGAAGATCAAGCAGGCCATCAACGAAGGCGAGAAAAAACTCGCCAAGGACGGCCGCGAACTGCTGGAGCGCCGCCTGCGGAACTGGAAACTCGAGTTCCCGGACGAGATGCTGACCGAGATGATGAAGAAGCACAGGCTGACCAGTGTCAGTGCGTTCTTCGCCCAGGTGGGAGGCGGCACCATCGACGTGAACGAGATCAAGGAGTACATCCTGACGGAGGAGAAACGCCAGCAGGAGGCGCAGGAAGCCGCGCAGGCGGCGGAAGCGGCGAAAGTCCGGAAACTGGACACCAGTTCCAAGGACGACATCCTGGTGCTCAATGCCCGCGACCTCAAGGGACTCGACTACCGGATGGCCCGCTGCTGCAACCCGGTCTTCGGCGACGACGTCTTCGGCTTCGTCACCCGGGAGAACGGTATCAAGATCCACCGCATCACCTGTCCGAATGCCGCCCGCCTCATCGAGACCTATCCGTACCGCATCCAGAAGGTCCGTTGGGCCGATTCGCCTTCCAGCGGCTCCTTCCAGGTCTCCCTGAAGGTCACCACGGATCAGGAAAGCGAGGCCCTAAACAAGATCATGGAAGTCGTGGGAACCTTCAAGGCCTCCATCCGGACCTTCAATGTGTCGGAGAACCAGCGGCAGGGTACCTATGACATCGCGATGAAACTCCTCGTCCCCTCGAACCTCGAACTGGACAAGATCCTCTCCCAGATCCGGGCGCAGAAGCATGTGCTGAAGGTGAACCGGCAGTAGATTCTTCGCTGCGCTCGGAATGACTGAGGGACAGCGCTCGGAATGACAAAAAACCGGAGGCCCAGCGGGTCTCCGGTTTCATTGTCAGCACGGGTGAATTACTTCACCTCGATCACGACGCAGCGGTTCTTGGCCGGGGTGTCGAAGATGTTCTTGGTGTCGCCGTTGGCGACGGTCTCGATGTTGTCGGTGTTGGCGCCGAGTTTGCCGAGGAGGGCCTTGACGGCATCGACACGCTGCTCGGAGAGTTTCTGGTTGCCTCTCGGGGTGCCGGTCTGCTTGTCGGCGGAACCGGTGAGGAGCAGTTTGGTGTTGGCATCGACCACGTTGTTGGCGAAGAACTCGAGGTGGGCCTTCTCACGCGCGGAGACCTTGGCGGAGCCGAGGTCGAAGTAAACGGTGGCCGGGGAGGCGACCTTCGCCTCGACAGCGGTGAAGCGGCCGTTCTTGAACAGATAGGTCTGACCATCGACGAGGTTCTTGAACGGAGCGAGTTGGTTCTCCAGGTCGGCGATCTTGTTCTTGAGTTGGGCGTTCTCGCGCTCGAGGGCGGCGACCTTGTCCTTCAGGGCGTTGTACTGGGCCTCGGTGAAAGGCACAGGGACGACGACCGGCATCACGGAACTCAGGCGGTCGAAACCGGTGCGGCCGAGGTTGAACTGCAGGCCGAGGGTGGCGGTCGGGAAACCGACATAGCGGCCGAGGAAGCCGTTCATCTCATAGGCCAGGCCACGGCCGGCGATGAGGCCGAGGTCGAGGTTCAGGTTCACGCGCTCGCCCAGACGGAAACTGTTGAGGAGGCCGAGGCCGGCTGCGAATTCCTGGTCGAACATTTTCAGGCCGTGGTGCTTGATCAGGGTCAGACCACCGGAGACATAGGGAATGAGATTCCAGACACGGGTCTCCCGGTAGCCGTCGATGGCGTTGGTGATGTTCCAGAGCACGTCGCCATGGATGTAGTGGAAGGGAGCCTTTGCGAGTTCACCGCTCTTGGCGGTATTGTACAGGCCATGCCAGCCGGCACGGAGACCGACGGTCGGGCTGAACCACTTGCCGAGATAGACGTCCGTGGCAAGACCCGCTTTGCCCAGGCCATACCCTTTTTCGAGGACGGAGTTCACACCGGCGCCGAGGCCGATGAACACGTTGTCAAATGCGCCGTTGGTCACATAGGGACCACGTACGACTTCGCCACCGGGACCGCGGTTGGCATCCTCCTGCGCATACGCGTTGACGGAGAACAGGAAACTTGCAGCAGCAAGGATTCCGAGAAGTTTGATGACTTTCATAATACTATGTTAAGTTTAATTGCGTCCATCCGTAATGTGCCACCAGGCACTATACAGTATGCAAATATACGCATTTATTTCTTTAATCCAAAACCTGCGGCCAATTTCGCGGCTGCGGAAAAAGACGTATCTTTGTATCATGAAGTTCCAGATCCAGTCCGAATACCAGCCTTCGGGCGACCAGCCCGCCGCCATCGACGGGTTGTGCAAGGCCCTCGGGGAAGGCGTTCCGGCCGTCACGCTGCTCGGCGTGACGGGCTCCGGCAAGACGTTCACGATGGCCAACGTCATCCAGCGTCTCCAGCGTCCCGCGTTGATACTCAGTCACAACAAGACGCTGGCAGCGCAGTTGTACGGCGAGTTCAAGGCCTTCTTCCCGCACAATGCGGTGGAGTATTTCGTGTCCTACTACGACTACTACCAGCCGGAGGCCTACATCCCGACGACGGATACCTACATCGAAAAGGACCTGAGCATCAACGACAAGATCGACGAACTCCGCGTGAGCGCCGCTTCCGCCCTGATGTCGGGGCGCCGGGACGTCATCGTCATCTCGTCGGTGTCCTGCCTGTACGGCATCGGCAACCCCGACGACTTCCACGACCAGACCGTCACGGTCCACAAGGGCGAAGCCATGTCGATGACGCGCCTCCTCTACAAGATCGTGGATGCCCTCTATTACCGGACCGAAACCGACTTCAAGCGCGGCTCCTTCCGCGTGCGCGGGGATACGGTGGACATCTTCCTGGGCGGTGCCGACTATGCCGCCCGGATCGAGTTCTTCGGTGACGAGGTGGACAGCATCTCCCTGGTGGACCCGGTGACCGGCGCCCGTTTCGAGGAACTGGACAAGATCGACCTGTACCCGGCCAAGAACTTCGTCACCTCCAAGGAGAAGGGGGCCAAGGCCGTCCTCCAGATCCAGGAGGACCTCATCGACCAGGTGGAATACTTCGAGAGCATCGGCAAATCCCTCGAGGCAAAGCGCCTCAAGCAGCGGGTGGAGTACGACATGGAGATGATCAAGGAGATGGGTTACTGCCCCGGGGTGGAGAACTACTCCCGGTATTTCGACGGCCGCAAGCCGGGCCAGCGCCCCTTCACGCTCATCGACTATTTCCCCGACGACTTCATCTGCTTCATCGACGAAAGCCACGTCACCCTGCCGCAGATCCGCGCGATGTTCGGGGGAGACCATTCCCGCAAGGCGACGCTGGTGGAATACGGTTTCCGCCTGCCGGCCGCGGCGGACAACCGCCCCCTCACCTTCGACGAATTCGAATCCGTCACCGGCCAGACCGTGTACGTGAGCGCCACGCCCGCCGACTACGAACTGGAGAAATCCGAAGGCCTCGTGGTGGAGCAGATCGTCCGGCCGACCGGCCTGCTGGACCCGCCCGTGGAAGTCCGGCCCACCGAGAACCAGGTGGACGACCTGATGGAGGAAATCCGCAAGCGGGCGGAGGTGGACGAACGCGTCCTTGTCACCACCCTGACCAAGCGGATGGCGGAGGAACTGGACAGTTATTTCGGCCGGATGGGCGTCCGGTGCCGCTACATCCACTCCGACGTGGACACGGCCGAGCGCGTGGAGATCATCGAAGACTTCAAGAACGGCCTGTTCGACGTCCTGATCGGCGTGAACCTCCTGCGCGAGGGACTGGATATCCCCACCGTCTCGCTCGTCGCCATCCTGGACGCCGACAAGGAGGGCTTCCTGCGGAGCGGCCGCGCCCTCACCCAGACCGCGGGCCGCGCCGCCCGAAACGTGAACGGGCTCGTGATCATGTACGCCGACACCATCACCCAGTCCATGGACGAAACCATCCGGGAGACGAACCGCCGTCGCCAGAAGCAGCAGGAATACAACCAGTTGCATGGCATCACGCCGCAACAGGTGCAGGTCCGCGCGAATATCCTCATGTCCGAACTGGTCACCTCCAAGGAGGACACCACGCATGTCAGCGGTTTCCTCAACGAGGGCGGCGGACTGTCGGGATCCGCGACGGGAAAGCCCCTCAATCCGCGTCTCCGCAACACTGTTACGGGGCATGTCAGCGCCGAGGATTCCGTTTCGGCCCCGGCCTATGTCCCCAATCCCTCCGACCTGGGCCGCGGCACCGTCTCCGTCGGCCTCGGCCACGATGCCAAACGGGATGGCTCCTCCGCCTATGTCGATGGTTACATCGCCGCGGACCTCGCCGCCGTCCTCCAGGACCCGGTCATCCGTTCCATGTCCCGCTCCCAAGTGGAGAAGGCGGCCGACGAGGCCAAGCGCAAGATGCAGAAAGCCGCGGCCGATCTCGATTTCACGGCCGCGGCCAGATTCCGCGATGAGATGTGGGCCTTGCAGGAATACCTGAAGGTCTGGAAAGATTAACTATTTCCGGCCGCTCTTGCGGCGGCTCTTCTTGCGGCGGGCCTTGGCGGCGCGGGCGAAGAAGGCGGCTCCGGCGAGGGCCAGAAGGACGATGCCGATGAAGATGTAGGTGAACGCGTTGGCGTTGTCGCCCTTGACGCGGGACCACATCTCGATGAGTTTGGTGGTGTTCTCACCCCAGTCATGCTCCTGGGTGGAGCGCTCGATGTCGGCCTTGTCCGGATACAGGACCGGATTCGCGCAGACGGCGGTGTCGGCGGGGGTGAAGAAATAGGAGAGGTCGATGGGCTCGTAATCCTCGTCGGTGAAGGCGTCACGCACTTCGGGAGCGCCGCTCACGGACACGTAGCCGGTCTCCTCGACATTGCGGATGACGATGTCGGGACGGCTCATGAAGTTGATCCAGTAACTGGCGGCCCTGGTGTTCTGGGCATATTTCGGAATCACCCAGCCGTCGAACCACACGGTGAAGCCTTCCTTCGGGAGGGCGTAGCGGAGTTCGACACCTACTTCTTCGGCCTCTTCGATGGCCCACACGCCGTCACCGCTCCAGTTGAGGCTCACCCAACCCTGCTCCTGGACCATCTGGTCCTTGCCGAAATCGGCTTCCCAGCCGGCCACGAGGGGCTTCACCTGCTTCAGATATTCCTCCACGGCGGCGATGTCCGCGTCGGAGGTGTAGTTCATCAACTGGTCCATCGTCACCTTTCCGGCGGCGATGTCCTGCTCCTTGACCTTCAGGATGATCTGGGAGTAGATGTCGCGGGCGGAGTCCTTGATGAAGATGCGGTCGGCGAACTTGGGATTGCGGACGATGTCCCAGGTGCTGGCTTCCTCGTCAGTCACGTACTTGGCGTTGTACAGGATGCCGGTGGTGCCCCACATGTAGCCCACGGAGTAGTCGTTCGCGTTCTTGCCCTTGCCATCCATCTTGTCGAAGCAGGCCCGGATGTACGGGGACAAGTTCTCGTCGATATAGTTGGGCGTGGATCCGAAATCGCGGTTCAGGGGCAGCAGGAGGTCGTTCTGGAGCATCCGCTCGATGATGTAGTCGGACGGGCACACGACGTCGTAGTCCTCATGGCCCTTCTCGATCTTGGAGAGCATCGTCTCGTTGATGTCGAAGGTCTGGTAGATGACCTTGACTTTTTCGCCGGTCTGCTGCTCGTACCATGCCTCGAACTCGGGAATGACTTCCTCGTCGATGTAGTCGGACCAGTTATAAACCTTGAGGATCTGGGAACGGTCCTCGGAACAGCCGGCGAGGAGGGCGACGGCCGCCAGGGAGATCAGGATTTTTTTCATCTGTTTTCTTTGAGTTTGCTGAGCCGGTCCTGCCGGATGTTGATGATGATCAGAAGGATGAGGACGACCAGGAAGATCAGGGTCATCAGGGGGCGCAGTTCAGGCGTGAGACCGCCCTTGCGCGCATCGGTGTAAATGTACGTGGAGAGGGTGTCCAGGCCGATGGTGCCGCGGGTGAAGAACGTCACGGCGAAGTCGTCCAGGGACATCGTGAAGGCGAGGATGAAGCCCGAGACCATGCCCGGCTTGAGTTGCGGGACCAGGACCTTGCGCAGGGCCTGCTGCGGCGTGGCGCCGAGGTCCAGGGCGGCCTCGTAGATGTTCGGGTTCATCTGCTGGAGTTTCGGCATCACGCTCAGCACGACGTAGGGCGTGCAGAAGGTGATGTGCGCCAGGATGACCGTCAGGTAGCCCTGGCTGAAATGCAGGAACACGAACAGCAGGAACAGCGAGACACCGGTGATGATGTCCGGGTTGATCATCGGGATGTTGTTCAGGAAGGTGACGGCCTTCCGGGACCGTCCCTTCATGTTGTGGATGCCGATGGCCGCGACCGAGCCCAGCAGGGTGGAGACGGCGGCGGCGATGACGGCGATGAGGACCGTGTTCTTCACCGCGGCGAGCAGGGACGCGTTGCCCTGCATCTGTCCGGTCAGGAGGTTCCGGTACAGGTTGGTGGAGAAACCCTCCCAACTGCCCAGGACCTTGCTTTCGGTGAAGGAGAAGACGGCGATGAACACCAGCGGGGCGTACAGGACGACCAGCAGGACCCAGATGTACAGTTTGGCGAAAAACTTCTTCATAGGGCTAGATCAGGCCTCCTTCCATTTCTTCCTTGTCCCGGTCGAACAGGGTGGTGATACCGATGATGATGAGCATGACGAACGCCAGCGCCGCACCGTAGTTCCACATCGAGGAGTTGATGTTCTCCTGGATGATGGTACCGAAGAGTTTGATCTTGTTGTTCGTAAGGAACTCGGAGATGGCGAAGGTGGAGACCGTCGGCATGAACACCATCAGGATGCCGGAGGTGACGCCGGGCATCGACAGGGGGACGGTGACTTTCCAGAAAGCCGTCCACGGCTTGGCGCCGAGGTCCACGGCCGCTTCCACGTAGGACTTGTCCATCTTGGCGAGCACGTTGTAGATCGGGTAGATCATGAACGGCAGGTAGTCGTACACCATACCGAAGAGGAGGGTTCCCTTGCCCAGGGTGATGTCCAGCATCGTGAAGAGTTGGGCCGTGGCGAGGGTACGCATGAGGGCGTTGATCCACATCGGCATGATGAACAGGACGATCGTCACCGCGCTCCTGTTGTACTGCTTGTTCGCCAGGATCCAGGCGGCGGGATAGCCCAGGAGGATGCACAGGGCCGTGTTCTCGAGGGCCACCTCGATGGAGACGGCGAACGTCGAGAGGGCGTCCCTGTCGGTAAAGAACTTCGCGAGGTTCCCCAGCGTGAAGTGTCCCTGGGAGTCCTGGAAGGCATACACCATCACGAGGACCAGCGGGAGGACGACGAAGAAGACCAGGAAGACGACGTACGGGATGCTCCAGTTACTGCGCTTGCTCATCTTTCTTCGTGATCTTGATGCCCTTGTCAGCCTTCAACTGGATGCCCACGAGGTCGCCCTTGTCCCAGATGTCGTTCGTATCGACCCAGAGGGAGTCGCCTTCGTCGGTCTTGATGGTCAGATGGTAATGGTTGCCCATGTACAGGATGAAGTGGACCTCGCCGTCGATGACGCCGTCGTCCAGGTTGTCCATCAGGTCGATGGCGTCGAAGGGGACTTCGACCTTGACCTCGGTGCCGGGCTCGAACTCGCTCCTGAGCGGGAATTCGCCGCCGAGCAGTTCGATGGTCTCCGCATCCTTGACGGTGCCGCAGAGGGTGTTGCAGACGCGCTCCTTCTTCATGACCTGGATGTCGTCCGGGTCGATGTACAGCATCACTTCGCTGCCCACCGGGTACGCGTCGTAGTCCTGGATCATCAGTTCGTAGCCGGTGTCGGTGTCTACCCACATCTCATAGTGGACACCCTTGAAGGTGCAGGTGTTGACCTTCGCCTTGAACTGGCACTTGGCCGGGTCGGTCGTGAAGTAGATGTCTTCCGGGCGGACGACCACGTCCACGCGGACATCCTCGCCGAAGCCTTCGTCCACGCAGTCGAACTCGTGCTTGATGAAGGCGACGCGGCGGTCGCGGAGCATGCGGCCCTTCAGGATGTTGCTTTCACCGATGAAATCGGCCACGAAGCAGTTGACGGGCTCGTTGTAGATGTCCACCGGGGTGCCGATCTGCTGGATGCGGCCCTCGTTCAGGACGACGATGGTGTCGGAAAGGGTCAGGGCCTCCTCCTGGTCATGGGTGACGTAGATGAAGGTGATGCCCAGTTTCTTGTGCATCTCCTTCAGTTCGATCTGCATGTCCTTGCGCATCTTGAGGTCCAGGGCGGCGAGGGGCTCGTCCAGGAGGAGCACCTTCGGCTGGTTCACGATGGCGCGGGCGATGGCGATGCGCTGCTGCTGGCCGCCGGAGAGGGTCTCCACGTCGCGGTCCTCGTAGTCGGACATGGACACGAGTTTGAGCACGCGGCGGACGCGCTTGTCGATCTCGTCCTCAGGCACTTTCTTGAGTTTGAGGCCGAAGGCGATGTTGTCGTACACGTCCAGGTGCGGGAAGAGGGCGTAACGCTGGAACACGGTGTTCAGCGGACGCTCGTGCGGCGGGATGCCGGCGAGTTCCTTGCCGTCCATCAGGATGGAGCCTTCGTCGGGCTGAAGGAAGCCTGCGATCATCCGCAGGAGGGTGGTCTTGCCGCAGCCGGAAGGGCCCAGGAGGGTGATGAATTCGCCGCGGCGGATGTACAGGTTGATGTTCTCGAGGACCTTCTTGTCGCCGAAAGACTTGGACAGGCCCTTGATCTCGATGATCTTGTCCAGTTCGCTCATTTCCCGAAGTTCAGATAATAGGTGGCGCCGACGGAGACGGAGGCGCAGTCCCAGAGTTCGTTATAGGCGGCAAGGGCGTGCAGGCGGAGATTCTCCACCGGATGCCAGTTCATGCCGGCGCCGGCCATCCAGCAGGTGCTGTCGCCCAGGAAGCCGTCGTAGTCCCCGGCCCGCAAGGTCTCGAAACCGCCCTTGGCGAAGAAGTCGATCTTTTCGGAAAGCGCGAAGGCGACGGAAGGCATGACGGTCAGGCCGTAGGCCAGGTCCCCCAGCATCATGGTCGCGTTGGAGAGGTCCAGGCCCAGCGTCCAGTCGCCGAGTTCGGCCCGCTGGCCCAGGTTCGCGAGCCAGAAGAATTCTTTCTGGTCCGTCTGGACGGCGGTGGCGCTCCAGATGGTGCTGACGGCGTCGCCGATCGTGCCGTTCCAGGCCAGGGAATAGTTGAACCAGGGCTTGCCGAACAGGTCGTCCACATAGGGCGACGTCGAGACCTGGAATGTCAGTTCCTGGTCCTCGGCCGGGCTCCAGCCCAACTTGGCGCCCCACTGATAGCAGTCGAGACCGTTCCAGAGGGAGGAGGAGAGGATGGGATGCACGTCGAAATCGTAGTCGTCGAACTCGATGCCGCCGGTGGTCATCATGTCCTTTCCGAGGCTGATCGAGAAATCACCGAAGGAATACGTGAGGTAGGCCCAGTCCAGCCAGTTGGCGGTGCGTTTCAGGGTGTTCCTGTAGAGGGCCTTGGTGTCTTCGGCCCATGATTCGTCCACGGAATAGAAGCCCGCCCAATGGTTGGCGACGCTGAAAGAGAGGTTTTCCGTGATGTTTCCTTCGAAAAGGGAATAAAGAGATGTGTTTCCGAGTGTGAATGCACCGCTTCCGTCGTT
>JAEEGF010861685.1_pt1 | contig 14014 bp, 10 predicted proteins | sample 9134171 | NCBI WGS metagenome assembly JAEEGF01 (sample SAMN16246542, study PRJNA631951) | gut metagenome | biome: gut microbiome; feature: rumen; material: AP-attached | host: Bos | place: Iran: Karaj | collected 2018-10
TTACTACATGATATTTCATACGCTCTGTTCCTTTGTGCCCGGAACATTTACCAAGTGGACAGGGATAATTACTAATTTAATAGCTTTCGTTATCTCATTTCTTGCGCTGGCAGCACTGATGGGGAGACTCGGTGTTCCCTATTATGTAAAGCTTATGACTCTTATATTCTGGGGAATCAATCCGGCTACCATTTCAAGCAATATGCTCATCAGAATGTATGCCTGGCTCACAGCAGCAGTTTTTCTCTGCGCCTATACCCATGTGAGAGTCATGCAGGAATATGACAGATATAAGAACAGGGTAAAAGACTTTATTATAAAGCTAATGCTCCCTGTAATGGCCGTTTCCTATGTGGGATTTCTTATCCAGTACTTCTACATTTTTTTCTTTGTTAGTATTGGATTTAGCCTTGCGGTATGGATGTTCTTTTATAAAAAAGATGTCTATAACACACTGATCTATGTAGTGTCCTGCGCCGTATCCCTGGGACTTGCAGTGCTTACTTATCCCGCCAGCGTCCATCACATGTTCGGGGGCTACAGGGGAAGTGATGCAGCAGGAAGCCTTTTTGATATAAAGAACTCCCTTGTAAGACTTTCATTTTTCATTGGACTTCTCAACGATTATGTCTTTGCAGGTGGACTTATAATAGCAGCTCTTTTGCTGGTAATGGCCATTATGGCCCTTATGATAAAAAATAAAAAGCACAAAAAGATCAAGCAGGAAGCTGTTCTTTTGACGATTGGAACTCTTGGGTACTTCCTTCTGACTGCGAAATCAGCTCTTTTGGTTGGAAGTGCTTCAAACAGATACGAGATGCCAATATATGGTCTTATTATCCTTCTTCTTTTCTGGGATATTTACTATGTATTTGATGCTGCGGAGAGCAAGACCTACCTCTATGCCTTTACCGCAGCTATGGCGGCATTTCTTTTAAAGGGCCTTATCTATGATGGGAATGTGCTGTTCCTCTATAAGGAAGATGTAGCCAAAATAGAGTATGCGAAGGACAATAAAGATTCAGTAGCGGTTGTTATGTATAATCCTGCCACACCTTATAATGTATGGCGATTAACTGATGAACTTTTAGAGTATGACAAGGTGTTCTATATGAATGAAGAAAACATTGAACCACTAACTGACACAAGTGTCACTGATGCAGAAAAGATAATTCTTTATGTTGCTGACGATGATTACCAGGAGAAGGCTATAGAGAATCTGACAAACGCTTGCCAAAATATAGAAACAAAGACCTACATAAGTGGTGAAGACATGTGGACCACCTATGAACTTAGATAATACTTTTTTATCAATAAAATGAACAGCAAACTACATTGCGCAGGCTATGATATACTGTAATGTAAAGTGAGGAAATGTATGAGAGCAGCAGTTATTGGCGCCAGCTCGGAGTCAATTTACACAATTGGAAAAGCAAAAGAAATGGGCATTGAAGTGGTTGCCCTTGACGGAGATCCTAATGCTCCGGGACTTAAGGCAGCTGATAAGTCCTTTGTCGTAGACATAAGAGATGTGGAAAAAGTCTTGGAAATACTCGATGAAAACAGGCCGGATGTGGTTTTACCCGTGCCCATCGGAAGGTACCTTACAACTACAGGAGCTGTCAATGATCACTACGGACTTTGCGGTGTTTCAGAGCATGCAGCAAAGCTTTGCACTGATAAATATGAGTTTCACAGAATCTTAAGTGAGAGAGGGCTCAGAAATGCGGAGTTGTATCTCATTCCTGCGGGGTGCGAATACAGCGACCCGGATGAGCTCAATGAGCAGTACCCGGTTGTGGTTAAGCCAAGATTTGGCTCAGGAAGCAGAGGGGTTCAGATTTACAACACAAAAGAAGACCTGGTAAAGGGCTTTTTGCTGGAGATGCCCTATGATGAGGATTACTGCATTGAAAGCTGTATAGAAGGTCCTGAATATGGAGTTGACGGTGTGTTTACTGACGGGATCTTTCATCTGATCCTTCTTAGAGGTAAAAGAAATACCCTCCCTCCCTACAGGGAATGTGTAGGCTATTATTCTATAATTGAGGATGAGGAAAACAGAGCCTTTTTTGAAAAGGTAAAAGACCTTATGCAGAAAACAGGCGAGGCCCTTGGCTTTGAGAATAACCTTATCCACGCTGATATCATCAAAGACGTAAATGGAAAGCCATTTATCATTGAGACCTCAGCGAGACCATCGGGCCACAATCTGCATAATCTCTTTACTCCAATGGCAAGCGGAGTGGATGAGGTTGTAGAGTTCATAAAGTATGCGCTTCCTGATCTTGGAAGAAGATATGTTTTTGAACCCAATGTTAAAAAACATATGATCATCAGATATTTTGATTTTGAAAATGTCAGAGTAAATAAAGTGCCGGAGGAAAAGCACCTCAAGGAAAAATATCCTCTGAAGGCATGGAACTGCAATATAGAAAATGGCATGACCCTTGGAAAAGTGACAAATGGTGCTTCAATTATGGGAAGAGGTTTCTTTGTACTTGAAGGCTCATCCAAAGAGGAACTTGACCGTTTGTGCGATGAGATAAAGAGCGAGTTTGAAGTGGAGGAAATAGGGTGACTAGCGTTGCAATTATTACAGCCAGGGGCGGAAGCAAAAGAATCCCCGGAAAGAACATAAAGGAATTTTGCGGAAAGCCCATAATTGCATATTCAATATCTGCTGCTATTGAAAGCGGAGCATTTGATGAAGTAATGGTCTCAACTGATGATGAGGCCATAGCTGAAGTTGCCAAAAAGGCAGGAGCAAAGGTCCCATTTATGAGGTCCAATGAGACTTCAGGTGATTTTGCAACAACAGATGAAGTTATCGCTGAAGTCCTAGGTGCCTATAAAGAAAGAGGCATTGAGTTTGACAGATTCTGCTGCATTTACCCAACAGCTCCTTTTATAACAGCCCAGAGGCTTTCAGAAGCAATGAAGTGCCTGGAAACCCACGAATCAGTTACACCTGTTACACAGTTTTCATATCCTCCACAGAGAGGCTTTATTATAGAAAACGAGAGGCTTGTGAGAAAATATCCTGAGTTCGCGACAACCAGATCTCAGGACCTTGAAAAGCTCTACCATGATAGTGGCCAGTTCTACGCTTGCAGAACAGATGCCTTTTTCAGGGATAACACAACAGACGTTGATGATATGGTCCCTGTTATCTTAAGCGAAGATGAAGTTCAGGATATAGATACATTTGAGGACTGGAGAATTGCTGAGGAGAAGTTCAAAGCTCTCAGGGCAAAAAAGGAAAGAGCAGCTAGCGATGAGCACAGGCTCTTTGATGACGCCTCGTTAAAAACACCTTATTACAGGATTGATGAGAGCGCACTTGATGCGGATATCAATATGCTGAAAACCGCACTAGAGGGCAGCTGGAATAATTACATCTGTTCTTATTCAGTAAAGACTAACTCTCTTCCATGGCTCCTTGCCCACTTTAGGGACAACGGCTTTTTTGCTGAGGTCGTTTCAAAGGAAGAGTACGAATTATCCAGAAAAATAGGCTTTAGAGCCTCTGATATTATCTATAACGGACCTATTAAGGACAAGGATACCTTTAGGGAAGTTCTTTTAAATGGTGGTCTTGTAAATATGGACTCAAGCTATGAGCCAGAATGGTTAAAAGAGCTGGCAGAGGGATGCCCTGATAAGACTTTTAACGTAGGCGTCATGGTAAATTATGATATAGCAAAGCTCATACCTGATGAAGTTCTTGCAGATGAAGAGGGAAGCAGGTTTGGCTACTGCTATGAAAACGGAGAGCTTGAAAAAGTAATAAACAAGGTCAAAGCTCTTGCAAACGTAAGAGTCGCAGGCCTTCACCTTCACTCATCAACAAAATCCAGATCTACAGAGGCTTATAAGGCCCTGGCCAAGGTTGCTGTTCTTGTGGCAAAAGAGTATGACCTGTCCCTTGACTATGTTGATATGGGAGGCGGCTACTATGGCGGAGTAGAAGGAAAGCCTGACTTTAGAGATTATGTACCTGCTATAGCAGAAGTTCTTTCAGAGTATTTTGATGTAAATAAGACAAAACTTGTTATGGAACCAGGTGTATCCATGGTTTCATCAAGCTTTAATTTTGTGACAAGCGTTATTGATACAAAAGATGTAAGAGAACACAGATACGTAATAATAGACGGAAGCAGAGTCAATATGAACCCTCAGGTTACCAGAAGATGGTACCCCCACAGACTTGAGTATAAGGGAAAAGAGACTGACAGAGCCCTCATCCCATCACAGATGGTCTGCGGTGCAACCTGTATGGAATATGACAGAATGTTCCCGGTTGAAAATGCTGCGGAATTAAAAACAGGCGACAGAGTGGTATTCACAAATGCAGGCGGCTATACAGTCTGCCTTACACCACTTTTCATACATTATTTTCCTGCGGTATATGTAAAAAAGAGTGATGGTTCTTTTTACGAAGCAAGAAGTCCATGGACTAACGAGGAATTCATGATGAGGAACCATTTCCAGGAGGGAATCTAAATGCCCAGATTTGAATTAAACCAGAGGATAAAGCTTGCTGATCACTATATTGGCAAGGACGATCCTGTGTATATCGTTGCTGAAATGTCAGCAAACCATAACAATGATTTTAACAGAGCAATTGAGATAATACATGCGGCAAAAGAGGCAGGAGCAGATGCGATAAAGCTCCAGACCTATACAGCTGACACCATGACAATAGACAGTGACAAGAGCTATTTCCAGATAGATGGCGGTACTCTTTGGGATGGAAAGACTCTTTATAAGCTCTATCAGGAAGCTTATACACCCTGGGAGTGGCAGCCAAGGCTTATGGAAGAAGCCAATAAGCTGGGTATGGACTGCTTTTCAACTCCATTTGATAAGACTTCCCTTGATTTTGTAGAAGAGATGAACATGCCGGCCATCAAGATCGCATCCTATGAGATCACGGATATTCCACTCATTAGGCTCTGCGCAGCTAAAAAGAAGCCTATGATCCTGGCAACAGGTGTGGCAAGGATGGACGACATCAGACTCGCCATTGAGGCCTGCCTTCAGGAAGGCAATAAGGATATCATTTTACTTAAGTGTGTTTCAGCTTATCCAACTCCTTACGAGGATGTTAATCTCAATATGATCCAGGGGCTTTCTGATGAATATGGCTGTATCATGGGCCTTTCTGACCACACAATGGGAGGAACCGTTCCTACAGCAGCAGTAGCTCTTGGAGCAAGGATGGTTGAGAAACACCTGACCTTAAGAAGAGCAGATGGCGGAGCGGACGGTGCTTTTTCAATGGAGCCTGAAGAGTTCGCCGATATGGTAAAGAGCATCAGAATAGTTGAAAAAGCCCTTGGAAGCAGGGATTATAAACTCACTCCTTTCCAGGAAAAGGAAAGAGAAGGAGCGAGATCTCTTTTCATAGTTGAGGATATCAAAAAGGGAGAGGCACTTACCCCTGAAAACATAAGGTCCATAAGACCTCAGCAGGGAAATGGCCTTCCTCCTGTAGAGTATGATAATGTAATAGGTAAGATAGCTTCAAAAGATTTGTTTAGAGGTGAACCACTTCACAAAGAAGATTTTTGCTGATTTGGAGGCATAATGGGAAGCAAAAAGATCTGGATAAAAACAAATGCAAATGAAACAATCGCCCTTGGGCATATGAGAAGATGTATGACTATAGCAAAAGAGCTTGCTGACCTTGGCGCAGACGTTCTCTTTATTTTGTCTGACGAAGAAAGCCATGATATTTTGACCTCTTTGTCCCAAAAGGATGGAGTGAGCTATGAGGCAAGAGTCCTGAATACCATCTTTTCTAATCCCATGGAGGATTTCAAGGTTTTAGAGGATATGCTTGTTTCAGAAAATCCGGATTTCTTTTTAATGGACTCCTATTATCTTGAAAAAGAGTTTTTTGATAAGTTAAACAAGATTATTAAAAAACATTCGTTATCCACAAAAACCGGATATATAGATGATCTCTACAAGTTTGATTACCCGGTTGATATGATAATAAATTATGACCTTGAGATTCCTGAGGGATTTTACAGTGCGGGAAAGCAGCTCCTTGGAGTTAAGTATTCTCCACTTAGAAGCCAGTTCTCCAAATGCGACTACGAGGTAAGAGAGCATGCAAGGAAAGCCTTTCTTTCATCCGGCGGGACCGACCCCTTTCACGTGATCGGAAATATTCTTGAAGAGATTTATTCCGAGAACAGCCCTTGCAGAAAAGTGCTTGCTTACAACGATTTTGGATGCCTTGTCATTGTGGGAGATCTTTTTGATGAGGATTATAAAAAGCAATTAAGGGAGTTTGCTGCGGAAAATCCGTCAGTTACCCTGTATGAAGGCGTATCAGATATGGCCGATATCATGAAGCAGGCGGATCTTGCAATTTCCGCAGGAGGAACCACACTTTATGAGCTCTGCGCAATTGGAGTTCCAACTGTAGTTTTCAGCATGGCAGACAATCAGATGGAATTTGTAAAGGCCTTTGACAAGGCCGGAGCAGTAAGGTACGCAGGCGATGCCAGAACTGATCACAGGCTGGTTCAGAAAATAGCTACCTGGGGCACTGCCTCTGTTGATAATAAGGGCTTTAGGAAAAGAATGAGCGATAAAGCCAGAAATCTTATAGATGGTAAGGGCGCAGAAAGAATTGCCCGGGAGATTTTGGAGTTGTTATGAAACTTAGTATTATAGTGCCTGTTTACAATATGGCCGGAGACGGAAAACTTGAATTTTGCTTGAAAAGCCTGGTTGATCAGACAATTTCAGATTACGAGATCATAGCAGTTGATGACTGCTCTACAGACAATTCCTATGAGGTATTGCAGCAGTTTCAAAGAGATTATCCTGACAGATTCATAGCTGTTCATTCACCTGTTAACATTCATCAGGGAGGGGCCAAGAACATCGGCCTTGCCAGGGCAAAGGGAGAGTGGCTTGGATTTATTGATGCAGATGATTGGATTGTTCCTGATTACTACGAGAGACTTATAAAAAGAGCTGAGGAAACCGGGGCAGATATGGTTGGATGCGACTACTGCCTTACAGATGAACACAGCTTTAAGGTTGGAAAGATCGTCCATAACAATAATGACACGCAAACAGGCCTTATGGATAAGAAACGCTACAAGAACCTTCTTCTTGAAACCGGAAGCCTTGTAGTAAAGGTTTATAAAAGAAACCTTATAGTTGGAGATTATGAGCCGGGCACCAAGGACAAGCTTCAGGTGTTCCCTGAAAATATATTTTATGAAGACAATGCTGTAAGTAATACCTGGATGCTCAGATCCAAGCATTTTGAGTACATACCTGAGCCTCTCTATTTTTACTATCAGCATCAGGCATCAACTGTCCACAGCATTTCCAAAAAGAATCTTGAAGACAGAATGAGCGCCGGAAGGCAGATAATACAGGAAGCCAGGGATAATGGCTATTTTGAGGACTATAAACTAGAGATAGAATTTCAGTATACAGTGTTATTTTATGTGAATACCTTGTTCTCAGCCATGCCTAAACAGTCACGCCTTAAAGGGTGCTACTCTTTTACAAAGGCTCTGGCAAAAGAAATGAAGGAAACATTTCCTGATTTTCAAAATAACCCATACTATGTAGATAAGATTCATCCGGAGGAGAAAAAACTCATAGCTTATCAGATGAAATCACAGTTGTTTTTTTATTTGTATTACAGACTACTGTGGTTTTACAGGGGATTAAGAAGCGGGAAAAAGAATTAAAATGAAAGACAGAATATACGTATGCCACACCTTTTATCATGTGTATGTGGCATGTTTAAAGGAATTTCAGATTGCTGACGGTGGAAAGGCCACTTTGGTGCTATCCAAGATGTCCAATAATTTCGGCAAAATGGTGGAGAGAGCTAAAAAGAGCCCCATATTTGACGAAGTTTACGAATACGATGAAAAGCTTGATACATTTTTTCCTGAGCTTGCGCCTCTTAAGGAAAACTCAGGAAACATCGCAGTAAACATGCTCAAAAGAATAAAGTTCTGCAGAAAATTTGGTCAGCTCCAGGAGCAGTATGTACCTGTGGACTTTAAGGATTATAAGGAAATCTATGTATTCTGCGATTCCGATCCTATAGGGTATTACCTGAATTACAAAAAGATTAAGTACCATGCCCTCGAGGATGGCCTTGACTGCATAAGATACTATGACACGGCAAGGTACGATAACAGAGGCCACTTTAAGTTTAAGGCCTTTATGGCATCCCTTGGACTTATCCACATTCAAAATGGCTATGGAAGATATTGCATCGATATGGAAGTAAATGACATATCCGTGCTCAAATACCCATGTCCTAAGTATGTAGAGCTTCCAAGAAAGACCTTAACTGACAGGTTAACTCAACAAGAAAAGAACCTTATGCTGGAGCTTTTTGTGGATAATCCAAAAGAAATTCAGGAAAAAGTGGAAGGAAAGGGCAAAACTCTCCTTGTCTTATCAGAACCTTTATGTGACCTTGACACCAGGGCTAAAATATTTAAGGATATTATTCGGGATTATGGAACAATAAATGGTCAAAAAGCAAGCGTTATTATAAAACAACATCCAAGAGATCTTTTGGATTACAAAAAGGAATTTCCTGATGCTTGTCTTCTTGATGGTTCTTTTCCAATGGAAATGTTAAACTTCATTGAGAACGTCAGATTCGACAGACTTGTCTCAGTGTACACGGTTGTTGATTCCATTCAATTTGTGGATGAAAAGATCTATCTTGGCGACGACTTCATGGATAAATATGAAGCTCCAGAGATACACAGACAGAATGAGGCAATTACAGATTAAGATCAGAAGGGTTTATTTTTATGCGTAAGATTTACAAAAAGGTTATGAAGCTCCTCGATGCCAGACAAAAGAGGCAGATGGTGGGCATAGTTATAATGATGCTTATAGGCGGCGTTCTCGAATCCGTGGGAATAGCGCTTATAGCTCCTGTTATGCAGGTGGTTGTTGACCCTGAGCAGATCCAGAAGAGCAAGGCACTCTCATTTATTTATAACCTGTTTAATTTCACATCTCCAACACAGCTGGCAGCCCTTATTATGGTAATGCTCATTCTTGTGTTTGTGGTTAAGAATGTTTTCCTGTACTTCATGAATGTCGTACAGCTCAGATTTGTATATACCAATCAGTTTGCCACATCAAGGCGCATGATGATCAATTTCATGCAGAGACCTTACGAGTACTATTTAAATGCTGACACAAGTGTCATTCAGAGAAACATAACATCTGATGTTAATAACATGTATGGCCTTATTCTCAGCAGCCTTCAGCTTATAAGCGAGATAATCGTATTTATCTGTCTTGTGGCTATTCTTATCAGCCAGGACGCAGAGATGACCATTACGATCGCAGCTCTCCTTGTTGTGGTCCTTCTTGTTATCAAGTACTTTATCAAGCCCGTTATGACCAAGGCAGGACAGGAGAATCAGGATTATTACAGCGGACTTTATAAGTGGATCGATGAATCTGTAACAGGTATAAAAGAGATCAAGATTGCCAATAAAGAAAACTACTTCATCAATGGTTACGCAGACTGCGGAGCAGGCTATGTAAATGCAGTTCAGAAGTACAATCTTTACAACTCAACACCAAGGCTTTTGATCGAGACGATTGCTATTGCCGGAATGGTCGGATATATGCTGGTTGTTATGGCAAGGGGAACGAGCCTTACACAGCTTCTTCCTCAGCTCACAGTCCTTGCAGCTGCAGCAGCAAGACTCCTTCCAAGTGCCAACAGAATAAATAACTACCTTACATCAATTGCTTATTTTGAGCCATTCCTTATGAATGTAAGTGACAATCTCCAGATGGAGATCCATGATGGCTCTATTTCATATAACAGCGACGACTACAGGAAAAAGAAAGAAGTTGAGAAGCTCCCTGTTCTTAAGAGCATCAACCTTGATAAGATTTCCTACAAATATCCGGGAACTGACAAGCTCATTCTCGACAACGCTGACATGGAGATACCTGTTGGAAAGTCAGTTGGTATCGTCGGAACATCAGGCGCCGGAAAGACAACTATCGTCGATGTTATGCTGGGACTTTTAAAGCCTGTTAGTGGACACATCTATGCCGATGGCGTAGACGTAATGGAGCACTATCCACAGTGGCTTAAAAATATTGGCTACATACCTCAGACAATCTTTATGATCGATTCTACTATCAGGAAGAATGTAGCTTTTGGCTATGCTGATGATGAGATTGATGACAACAAGGTTTGGCAGGCCCTTAAAGAGGCATCCCTTGATGAATTTGTAAGAAGCCTTCCTGAAGGACTCGATACCAAGATCGGTGAGAGAGGAATAAGACTCTCAGGTGGTCAGAGACAGAGAATCGGTATCGCCAGAGCTCTTTTTGAGGATCCTGAGGTACTTGTTCTTGATGAGGCTACATCTGCTCTTGATAATGAGACAGAGGCAGCAATCATGGATTCCATTAACCGTCTCCATGGCAGAAAGACTCTTGTTATCATCGCCCATAGGCTTCAGACTATTGAAAAATGCGATATGGTTTACAGCATAAATGACGGAAAGGCCGTGATCAAATGACAAAAAGAAATGCTAACTTTGAACTCTTGCGAATAATAGCAATGGTTATGATATTGGTTTTGCACTATAATGCTCACTGCGACACACTTCTTCACCTTGGGGAGAATGTCACAGGAGTTCAGGCATATGCCACTATCTTAGAGGCCTTTTGCATCACAGGACTTAACACCTATGTATTTATTAGTGGTTATTTCCTGTCAGGCTCAAAGGTCAAAGTTAGCCGTATCCTTCAGCTCATTTGTCAGGTTTATTTTTATACTATACTGATCTCAGTGGCTATGATGATTGCAGGAACCTACGTGGTTCACCCTGCTGATAACATCTACAAGATGGCTCAGTATATTTTCCCGATATCTTCAGAGCACTACTGGTTTGTGACAGCCTATATCATCATGTATGTGCTGGCGCCTGTACTTAACGCAGGTATCCACAACCTTTCAAGAAAGCAGATGAAGGCAGTTATCATAGGACTTTTGATCTGGTTCTGCATCATAAAGAGCTTTGTACCTGTAATGTTTGTCACAGACCACGCCGGATACGATTATGGATGGTTCATAGTTCTTTACCTTATTGCCGCATATATTCGCAAGTACGATGTAAAGGTATTTTATAATGCCAGAAACAGCATGATAGTTTTCCTTGCATCAGGCGTTATTATCGCGGCCATGAGCTTTGTTCTTTACTATATCAACCTGATGACAGGTGGCTTTATCTATTACGCAGAAGTTCCTATCCACCTTAATTTCTTTTTCACTTTGACAGGGTCCCTTGGACTGTTCTCGTTCTTTAGATATTACAGGGTAAAAGAAAATAAGGCTGCGGATGTTATCAGATTTGTTGCCCCATTTACCTTTGGGGTTTACCTGCTTCATATGCATATTGAGATGAAAGACAGATGGGTAGAGTGGATCGAGCATCTTATAGGCGAAGTTCCAACTTACAGTGTACCTCTCTATGCCCTTCATCTGGCAGCTTCGATCGTGATCATTTTTGCGGCAGGCGTATTTGTTGACTGGATCCGCAAGATGATATTTGAGTACGTAGGCAGAGTCTTGCATGACACTTGGCTCTTTAACAAAATAAGACAGTTGGATCAGGACTTATGTTAAAAAATATCAGAAGCTATTTTTACAATTTAAAAAAGTATCAATCACCGCTGGAAAGATATTTCTTTCCGGTGGTTCTGCTATTATACCCTTTGATCGGTGTCAATCAGGGACTTGATATATCTGACACCATGTATTCCCTTACCAATTATGAATTTATAGAGACCCTAAATCCCATGTGGCTCTTTTCCACATATTTAAGTAATGTATTCGGGGCTGCGATCATGCATCTTCCCGGGGCAGGGACCATGCTTGGCTTTAGCATCTATTGCAGCTTTGTAACAAGCATTATTGCCCTTGTTTCTTACTATTTCCTAAAGGGCTTTATGCCGGGATGGATGATCTTTATCGGCGAGTTTATAGCAGAGAGCATCTGCTTTAGCCCAAGAGTTATCCTCTATAACTACCTTACATATCTCTTTTTTACTCTTGGAACGGTTTTTCTTTTGCTTGGAATTTTTGCCTGGAAAAGGCAGAACCTTTACCTTTTTGTGGCAGGAGTCTGCCTTGGACTTAACGTAATGGTAAGGTTCCCAAATATTGTTGAAACAGCGCTTATCCTTGTTCTGTGGTTTTACGGATTTATAACAAAGGACAAGCTTCAGGAGATCCTAAAAAAGACCGGTGTTTGCATACTTGGCTTTGTAGCAGGCTTTGCAGTGCCATTTATATTCACAGTTGCGAAATATGGCCCGTCCGCTTATGTTTCAGGTATCATGGGGCTTTTTGGCATGACAGAGGGAGCATCTGATTACTCATCAGGTGGAATGATAGGCCTTATTCTTGAAGCCTATATGACAAGTCTCTCTAACATGGCCATAATGGTGCCCTGCGTGGCTGCTGGAATCATCATGTTCTTACTTATTCCTGAGAAATACGTGCTGGTAAAAAAGATACTTTTTATCTGCGGATTATTAGTTCTTACAAAGTACTATTTTGCGACAGGAGTTTTCACAAGAAATTATTACTACTACGATTCAATGTTCCAGGCGGCCATGATGTTCATCATATTTGGCATCATTTTATCCCTTATCGGAAGCCTTGGAATCTTAAACGGAAGCAGGCAGGAGCAGACACTTGCCTTTACAGCTCTTTTGCTCATCCTTGTAACTCCTATAGGCAGCAACAACTATACATTCCCAATCCTTAACAACTTATTTATCATCGGGCCCATTGTTTTGTGGCTTTTTAGAAGAATGATGCAAAGAGCCGGAGAAGGACATTTTAATTTTGCCTGGGAAGCTATGTTTACCTTCGTCCTCATAGTTTTATTTATCCAGGGAGCTCTTTTCCACCTGGGGTACTCATTTATGGACGGCGCAGATGGAACGCCAAGGGATTCTTACGTGAGTATAGCAAAAGCAGAGCATATGGTCACAACAGATTATAATGCCCAGACTCTGGAGGAGCTTTCAGAAGTTCTAAGGTCCAATGATCTTTACGATACAAAGGTTATCTTATTTGGCGGAATTCCAGGAATCTCATATCTTTTTGACCTGTATCCTGCAATTGACACCGCATGGCCTGACCTGGACAGCTACAGCATTGATAATTTCGATAGTCAGCTTATGGAACTGTCAGTTTCAGATGCACCTACACCTACCATAATCATTGGAAAAGACATGGCTCAGTACGCCAACATAGGAATGAAATATGATATTTTATTGGACTATATTGTAAATCATGATTATAATAAAATCTTCGAGGGCGATCGTTTTATTGTATTCGCCGAAAACAGATAATAGGAGTAATGTTATGAATAAACTTTTGGCACAGATAGCTAAATTTGGCGTTGTTGGAGTCATTGCCTTCATCATCGATTATGTAATTTACAGAATTTTTAACGTAGTATTTGAATCTACAGGTTTTAACAACGTATTTCCACAGTATTACCTGATCTCAGCGCTTCTTGGTTTTACAGTTTCAGTTATAGCCAATTACATCCTCAGCTTTAAGTTCGTATTTGAGAGAAAAGAGGATATGAGCAGGAAGAAGGAGTTCGTTATCTTCCTTGTTCTTAGCATCATCGGTCTTGGAATCAACGAGATATGTCTTTTCATCGGATTTGATGTGATCTATCTCAACTGGCCATGGCTTCAGAGCTTCATGAGTGCAGGCTTCGCCAAGGACGTATTCTTTAAATTTGGTGCAACCGGCGTAGTAATGGTTTATAATTTCATATCAAGAAAGATTTTCCTTGAAAAGAAATGATTTAGAAGTGGGCACTTTCACGGAAAGTTTTTAGCAGAGCAAACTATCATTTTCGGAGGAGCAAGGGGAACATGAGAATAAATTTTAACGTACCACCGTCTACAGGAAAAGAGTTTGATTATA
>JAEEGF010541441.1_pt1 | contig 14012 bp, 10 predicted proteins | sample 9134171 | NCBI WGS metagenome assembly JAEEGF01 (sample SAMN16246542, study PRJNA631951) | gut metagenome | biome: gut microbiome; feature: rumen; material: AP-attached | host: Bos | place: Iran: Karaj | collected 2018-10
TGTCTACAGCTGGCTATCAGCCATATGCTTGGGAGAAGTTGCAGTAGCTTGATGAACTCTGGTCATTGTGTTACTATCACATCAATTAAACAAACAGGCGTCCATTGCTACCGAGTAGTGGGATTCACGTCATTCCTTTACCGTTAGGTCTTAGCAGGTTAAGGAATGGCGTATTTTAATATATGGAGGTTTTTATATGAAGTGGATTTATCTATTGATTGCCGGAGCGTTGGAAATCACCTGGGCTGTGGCAATGAAAATGTCTAACGGATTTACGGTACTGGTTCCATCGATTGTTACCGGAGTGGGCTACATAGCCAGTGCGGTATTCTTAGCAATAGCACTTAGACAGTTGCCTTTGGGTACCGCCTACGCCATGTGGACTGGAATGGGGATCCTTGGTACCACGCTGCTTGGCGCATTTCTTTTCCACGAAAAATTGTCGGTTCCACAGGTCATTTGTGTTATTCTTATTATAGTTGGAATTGCAGGACTTAAGATTCTTGCAAAGGAATGAGGATAAAAGGGAGCAACATGGCAGAAGAGATTTTTGATATTGTAGATGAAAAAGGGCAGCCTACAGGTGAGACAGTGACCAGATCACAGGCGCACGCTGAGGGTATTAGACATAGAACAGCTCACATATGGGTGGTTCGTGAACATGGAGATAAGACAGAGATTCTTTTACAGAAGAGAGCTATGAATAAGGATTCTTTTCCAGGCAGATATGACACTTCATCAGCTGGGCATATTCAGGCTGGGGATGAACCATTAGAATCAGCTGTTAGAGAATTGGCTGAGGAGCTTGGTATCCAGGCTGATCCGGCTGATTTACATTTTGCAGGAACATTTCCAATTCAGTATGAAAAGGAATTCCATGGCAAGCCTTTTAAGGACAATGAAATTGCATTCGTCTATGTCTATGATGAGGAGGTAGGAATCGATGATCTTATCATCCAAAAGGAAGAACTGGATAGCGTGGAGTGGTTCGACTTGGAGGAAGTATATCAGGCATGCCAGCAACCGAGGGATGAGAAATTCTGCGTTCCTATTGGCGGACTGGAGATAGTTCGTAAATACGTTAAAACAGATAAAAGAGAAATGCGGACTACAGCTCGAAATGTTGCCACATTGATGGAAAGCATGAAGATGACATTAGAGTAGGCTATGAATGCTTTGAAAATTCAGGGCAAGGATCGTGCAAACATAGCAAAGTAGCTCCAGAAGTAACAAGTTAATATGGATAATCAAACTTTTTTTGAGGGTTTGCCAAGCGTTTTGAGGGTCTGACATGATGGTCAGACTCTTTTTTTGTAGGAGTTTTTGAGGGCTTGACATGAGGGGCTGGTTTGAGGGTTTGATTTGAGGGTCTAGTTTTGAGGGGGAGTTTCATGTCGTATTTTAACAGCCTGCGAATTGCTCTGCAGGCTGTTTATTAGCACCGGAGGCTTTTTTAATTGCATCATTAGAATCTCAATAACATCATTTGAGGATAAATGATTTAATTAAAACTATTGACAATTCAATTGAAATATAGTAGATTTAATTAAATCAAACGTTCAGAAATGATTTAATTGAGAACAAAATGAGGTTATTGGATGAGAGATTACTCTTACAATGAAAAATGGAAAAAATTATTGACGCCGGATGTTGTGAAATATCTGACGCAAATACATGAATATAAAGGAAAGCAGCATCTGATTGCTGACAAACATGCTGATGTGTTGGAACGATTGGTAGAGATAGCAAAGATCCAAAGTACTGAAAGTTCTAATAAGATTGAAGGTATATATACCTCTGATGAGGCGCTTAAGAAAATAGTATTAAACAAGACGACTCCTAAAAACAGGAATGAGCGAGAAATTGCAGGATATAGGGATGTGCTTAATACTATTCATGAAAGTTACGAGCATATTCCTGTTCGAAGTACCTTTTTCCTACAGCTGCATAGAGATCTTTATAAATTCGAAGGTCAAAGCATCGGTGGAGAGTTTAAGAGAACAGATAATGTGATAGAGGAAGAAGATGAAGCTGGTAATAAGCGTGTGAGATTCAAACCTATTCCGGCTTGGGAGACTCCTGAATCTGTAGATCAATTATGTGAAGCATATGCGGAAGCTATAGAAAAAGAAGGAGTAGAGCCTCTTTTATTGATTCCAATGTTTATTTTGGACTTTTTATGCATCCACCCTTTCTTGGATGGAAATGGAAGAATGTCAAGATTGCTGACTTTGTTACTCTTATATAAATCAGGTTTTTATGTTGGTAAATATATCAGTATTGAGCGTCTTATAGAGCAAACAAAAGTAAATTATTATGAAGCATTACAAGATAGCTCGCAGAATTGGTATGAAAATGAAAACGATTATGAGCCTTTTGTAAAATATGTACTTGGAATAGTATTAGCCGCGTATAGAGAATTCATGGATCGTACTTCTATGATAGAGGAGAAAACAATTCCTAAGCCTGATCGAGTGGCTGAGGTTATCAGAGAACATATAGGAACTATTACAAAGTCAGAGATACTGGAGCTGGTTCCTGATGTAAGTCCCATAACGGTTCAAAGGGCGATTACTGAACTGGTAAAAGAAGAGCGAATAAAAAAAATTGGCGGAGGCCGTTATACTAAATATACCTGGAACTGGGATAAGGAGAACTAAGAATGATTACGGGTGAGTTAAAGAATAAAATTGATAGTCTTTGGGAAATCTTTTGGACAGGTGGATTGACTAATCCATTAGATGTTATTGAGCAGATGACCTATCTGATGTTTATTCATGATTTGGATGATGCAGACAATACTCATGCTAAGGAGAGTGCAATGTTAGGACTCCCGTATGAGAGTGTATTTGCAAAGGATGTTCAGTTAGGGGATAAAACTATTGATGGTACTCAGCTCAAGTGGTCAGTTTTTCATGATTTTCCTGCTGAAAGAATGTATTCGGTTATGCAGGAGATGGTATTTCCTTTTATAAAGAATCTTCATTCAAATAAGGATAGTGCTTATTCAAAATACATGGATGATGCTATCTTTAAAATTCCTACTCCCCTGATGTTATCCAAGGTTGTTGATTCAATGGATGACCTTTATGAGCAAATGAGCAAGTTAAAAGATACAGATGCTAGAGGAGATGTATATGAATATCTACTTTCAAAGATAGCAACTGCTGGAGTAAACGGACAGTTTAGAACACCACGTCATATCATTAAGATGATGGTGGAACTAATGCAACTGCAGGCAGATGAAACCATTTGCGATCCTGCGTGTGGTACAGGAGGCTTTTTGGTTGCTTCAGAGGAATGGCTTAGAGCAAATCGTAAAGAAGAAATCTTCTTCGACAAAGATAAAAAGGAACATTTCATGAATCACATGTTTACTGGATTTGATATGGACAGAACCATGCTCCGTATCGGCGCCATGAACATGATGACACATGGGGTAGATAATCCGTTTATCGAATACAGAGACAGCTTGTCAGATCAGAATCCGGATATGGATAAATTCTCGTTGATACTTGCTAATCCTCCTTTTAAGGGCAGCTTGGATTACGATATAGTATCGGCGGACTTATTAAAGGTTTGTAAAACTAAAAAGACTGAACTGCTGTTCTTAGCACTCTTTGTTAGAATGCTGAAAGTTGGCGGAAGATGTGCATGTATCGTTCCGGATGGAGTTCTCTTTGGATCATCAACTGCACATAAAGCTATTAGAAAAGAACTTATAGAAAACCAGAGACTTGAGGCTATTATTTCAATGCCCTCAGGAGTATTTAAGCCTTATGCAGGAGTTTCTACGGGAATCCTGATATTTACAAAGACAAACCATGGTGGAACTGATAACGTATGGTTCTACGATATGCAGGCAGATGGATTTAGCTTGGATGATAAGAGAGCTGAAGTAAAGGAAAATGATATTCCTGATATCATAGAGCGATTTAGAAATCGTGATAAAGAATTGGACAGAGAAAGAACAGAAAAGTCATTCATGGTTCCGAAGCAGGAAATTGTGGATAACGGCTATGATCTGTCAATCAACAAATATAAAAAGGTGGAATATGTAGCAGTAGAGTATCCGCCTACGGAAGAAATAATGGCCAATATCCGTAAGTTAGAAATGGAGATTGGTCAGGAGATGGATGAATTAGAGGAACTGTTAAAATTATAAATTGAGATTTGTAGGGATGATAGATGGAGATCGAATTAAAAAAACTGGGTGAAATAACAACCGGAAATACCCCTAGTAAGAAAGATGAAAAATATTGGGATTCTGCAGATATATGTTTTGTAAAGCCAGATAGAATAGCTGATGAAGGTATTACACTAATCAATGATTCATCAGAATATATATCAGAAAATGCACGTGGTAAGGCTAGGGTAGTATCTAAAGATGCGGTATTTGTTACATGTATTGGTAGCATTGGCAAAGTGGGAATAGCGGATTATGGTGATTATGCTTTTAATCAACAGATAAATGTTATTGAGCCGAATGAAAAAGTTCTACCACGTTACCTGGCATACAATCTTTTGTATTCAAAGCCTAGGCTTGTAGCCATTGCAAATGCACCGGTAGTTCCAATAATAAATAAGACACAATTTGGCGAGTTTATTGTAAACATTGAAGAAGATACAACAAAGCAAGCAGAAATAATAACGGTATTAGATAAACTAGCAGGCATAATAGATTCTCGGAAAAAGGAACTTGAGGCTTTTGATGAACTTATCAAAGCCCGATTTGTCGAGATGTTTGGGGATCCATTTATAAATAATTGTAATTGGGCGAAATTGAAGATTGCGCAGGCAGTCACGGTCGAGCCACAAAACGGAATGTACAAGCCACAATCAGATTATGTTACAGATGACACTGGTATTCCAATCCTAAGAATTGATGGATTTTATGATGGAAAGGTTACAAATTGGACTACTCTGAAACGCTTGAATTGTTCTAATAATGATCTTGAGAAGTATCTTTTGGTCGATGACGATATAGTGATTAATAGAGTTAATAGCATTGAATATCTTGGGAAATGCGCACATATTACAGGAATGATTGAGCCAACGGTATATGAATCAAACATGATGCGTATGCATTTTGATGCTGCACGATTTAACCCAATTTATATTACTAGATTACTTTGCACGCAGTATGTATATGATCAAATAGTTAATCATGCAAAAAAGGCGGTAAATCAGGCTAGTATTAATCAGAAAGACGTTCTTGATTTTGATGTGTATCAACCTCCAAAAGAATTACAGGATCAATTCGCTGATTTTGTCAAACAAGTCGACAAATCAAAAGTTGTATTACAAAAGGCTTTGGATGAGACTCAGCTATTATTTGATAGTCTGATGCAAAAATATTTTGGGTGAAGGTGATAAATGTTTAAAGTAAATATGAGGGGCGGTTTTTCTGATCGTCTGGGTATAAAAAAACAAAATGATACTGTACAGATACATGATTTAGATAAAAGAACAAGGATTCAAATCTTTAATAAGATTAGCGAATTATATAGTGAACTGTATGGTGAAGAGTACTATGAACATGAAATTGTTCAGCATTTTTTTAGATATGTGGAAAGCGAAGTCTTTTGCGAGGTGGTGGATACTAGAAACCATATTTATGACGAATTTTTTTGGGATAATCTGAAATCGCTTATACAAGAAGCCTCTTTTGATGATGTTCTCACAGTAGTGGAAGCAATTGTGACATATTGGGGCAATATGTTTAATGAAATATATCGGTGTATTCCTCGTAATGGGTATTATGGTAAAGGAAAATACAGAGGATATGAGGCCTTTAATGGGCTGTTTGAGCAGGAATACGTAGGTTATAGATTCATAAATAAAATGATTACTCCAATCAGTGATGAACATGAAGTCGATTCTATTAATGAGGCATCAGGTAGTGCTTATAAAGCGGTAACAGAACATTTGTTAAAGGCTCAACTCTTATTATCTGATAGAGATAAGCCTGATTATGAGAATTCTATAAAAGAGAGTATTAGTGCGGTGGAGGCTATTTGTGAAATTTTTACAGGGCTACATGGAAGAGAGGCCACATTAGGTAGTATGTTTAAAAAACTGGACGATAAAGGAATTGCAATTCATGGAGGGTTGAAATCGGCGTTTAATAGTCTTTATGGATATACTAGTGATGCAAATGGAATAAGACACGCTGGAAACATAGGTGGTCCTGCTTCAACGTTCGAAGAAGCTAAATTTATGTTGGTTTCCTGCAGTGCATTTATAAATTACTTAAAGGGGGTTATGTCAGATTGAATAATATAAGTAATGTGATGCCCTATGCAGTTTCAATTGTATGTGCAATTATATCCGGTATTTCAAGTTATGTTGCTGCGTGCAGACAAGGCAAAAATGAACTGAAAAAGTTACAGAAATCTCATGAACTCGAGCTTGAAACAGAACGTGAGCGTCACAAAATGGAAATGGATCGCGCGGAACGAGATTTCGAACACAAATTAGAATTACAAAAAAATGATTTTGAAAATCAAATGGGAGCAAGTTTTTTGACTACCGTGGTTGGTGAAGCTATGAAAACGCCTGAAGTAAGAAAACAGATGATACAAGGCATGAAGAACACTCAAAGAAAAAAGAAATAGTATTGTAAAGGAGAGCCATTATCATGACTAACTTCGACTATTTAAAAGCAGAGCCGCAGTTCAGCACATTTGTGGATGTGGCCATATCAGCTGAAAAGATTATAGGTATTGATCCTGAGGCAAGTATCATCAATTGTCGCAGGGCAATGGAGTTTGCTATAAAATGGATGTATTCGGTTGATAAGTCTCTAGTTATGCCTTATCAGGATAATCTTATTAGCTTGATCCATACAGATGAATTTAGAGAGATTGTTGATATCAATTTATGGAATCGTATTGATTTCATTCGTCGTATGGGTAATAATGCTGCACACACGGGCAAGAAGGTGAACTATGATCAGGCGGAACTCTGCCTGAAAAATCTGTTCATCTTTTTTGATTTTCTGTTTTACTGTTATTCAGATTACTATGAAGAAAAGGAATATGATCCAGAGTTACTCAGAGTTAATGCAGAACCAGTAGAATCATTGCCAAAGGAATTTGCTAATATTGAACTGAAGGCTCTTATTGAGGAAAATAAGAAACTTAAAGATGAACTTACAAGTAAGCGTGAAAGCCAGGAGAACACTTACGTTACCAAGCCGCTTGACTTATCTGAGTATAAAACAAGAAAAATATATATTGATTCCATGCTTACGGACGTTGGATGGGTGGAAGGCAAGGATTGGATTAATGAAGTTGAACTTCCGGGGATGCCTAACAAATCTGAAGTAGGCTATGCGGACTATGTACTTTATGACGACGCAATGAGACCGCTTGCTGTAATAGAGGCAAAGCGTACATGTGTCGATGTGTCAAAGGGACGCCAACAAGCAAAGTTGTACGCAGATTTGATAGAGAAAGACTGCGGGCGTAGACCGGTTGTTTTTCTTACAAATGGTTTTGAAACAAGAATAGTGGATGGTCAGTATCCTGAACGCAAATGTGCAACCATTTATTCTAAGCGAGATTTAGAAAAATGGTTCAATCTCATGTCTATGAGAACAAGTTTGAAGAATATTAGTATCAATAAGAATATAGCAGGAAGATACTATCAGGAAGCCGCTATTAAAGCTGTATGTGATGCTTTTGGAGATAAAAACAGACGAAGAGCTTTACTCGTTATGGCTACGGGTTCTGGAAAGACTCGAACAGTAATTGAGCTATGCAATGTGTTATTAAAAAAGGGTTGGGTTAAAAATATCCTGTTTTTGGCTGATCGTACCTCTTTGGTTACACAGGCTAAGAGAAACTTTGTTAATCAGCTTCCTAATCTTTCATGTACTAACTTGTGTGAGGATAAGGGAGATTATAATGCTCACTGTGTATTCTCGACTTATCAGACTATGATTGGTTTGATAGACGAGGCTAAGGACGAAAATGGTAAGGTGTTTTCCTGTGGTCATTTTGACCTGCTGATTTGCGATGAAGCACATAGATCCATTTACAACAAATACAAAGATATTTTTAATTACTTTGATGCTCCGCTGGTAGGTCTAACAGCGACACCCAAGGATGAGATTGATAAGAATACTTACTCTATATTTGAACTGGAATCGGGCGTTCCTACATACGGTTATGAACTAGCTCAGGCAGTTACAGATGGTTTCCTGGTGGATTTTCAGTCAGTGGAAACACAACTTAAATTCGTTGAACAGGGAATTGTTTATGATGAGCTTTCTGAGGAAGATAAGGAAGCCTACGAAGAAACATTTAAAAACGAGGATGGTGAACTTCCAGAATCAATAAATTCTACTGCATTGAATACTTGGCTATTTAATGATGATACTATTAGAAAAGTGTTGAATATCCTGACGACAGATGGTCTGAAAGTGGATTATGGTCAGAAGGTTGGAAAGACAATTATCTTTGCGAAGAATCATTTGCATGCAGAGAAAATTCTGGAAGTGTTCCATAAAGAGTATCCACATTTGCCGGATGATTTTGCAAAGGTTATTGATAATAAGATAAATTATGCGCAAAGTGCTATAGACGAGTTTTCAGATAAAAACAAGATGCCGCAGATAGCCATATCTGTTGATATGCTTGATACTGGTATCGATGTGCCAGAGATTTTGAACCTTGTCTTTTTCAAAAAAGTAATGAGTAAAGCTAAGTTCTGGCAGATGATTGGTCGTGGAACCAGATTGTGCCCGGGGCTATGTGATGGTGCTGATAAGAATAAATTTTATATCTTCGATTTCTGCGGTAACTTTGAGTTCTTTCGTATGAATAAGGGAAGACCTACGGCCAATATGATTGCTCTCCAGGGGGCAATCTTTAATCTTGAATTTGAGATTACTTATAAGCTTCAGTCTATAGAGTATCAAACAGAACATTTGCAAGCCTATGCAAAGCAGCTTGTAAAACTGATGACCGGTAAAGTACAGGAACTAAATAGGGGAAACTTTGCTGTAAGACAGCATTTGAAGTATGTGGATCTATATTCTAGCGAAGATAACTATAAGGGTATTACTTATGAGGATACTTTGCTTGTTAGAGAAGAACTTGCTCCATTGATACTTCCTGATGGAGATGAAGTAAGTGCAGTCAGATTTGATGCTCTTATGTATGGCATTGAGCTAGCATATCTTGCAGGGAAAAAATATTCCAGAGCTAGGACAGATTTGATGAGTAGAGTAGCTGGAATTGCAAGTGTTGCGAATATCCCGGAAATTCAAGCTAAATCTGAGTTCATACAACAAATCTTACATACTGATTATGTTGAAACAGCAGGTATTGACGAGTTCGAGCATATTAGAATCGAACTTCGTGATCTGATGAAGTATATTCCAAAACATAAGCTACGCTATGATACGGATTTTACAGATGATATTTTGGATATTCAATGGCATGATTCTGAATTAGATAATGATGAATTGAAAAATTATAAGGCTAAGGCTGAATTCTATGTCAGACAGCATCAGGATAATATTGTAATAGCAAAGCTTAAGACCAATAAGCCACTTACAGAAACAGATGTAAAGACTTTGGAATCAATTCTGTGGAGTGAGATTGGCACCAAGGAAGAGTATGAACAGGAGTATGGAGAAAAGCCTTTAGGTGAGTTTGTCCGCAATATAGTAGGCCTTGATATGGGCGCTGCAAAAGAGGCTTTCTCAGAGTACCTAGATGGAGCAAATCTTGACAGCAGGCAGATTTATTTTGTGAATCAGATTGTTGAGTATATCGTTCATAATGGCTTGATGAAAGATCTTTCTGTACTCCAAGACTCACCATTTACGGATAGAGGTAGCATAGTGGATATATTTAGTGATCTTACGGTATGGAATGGTATACGTAAGATTATAGAACAGATAAACGCAAATGCAGTGGCGTAAAAAATGAAATGGAGAAGATTATATCGTAATGAAAAAAGTATTGTCCTTTTTGACTATTGACTATATTCATTGTAGAAGGGATATAATAAAGTATTCATGGTCGCATCAGTCAAGACAAAGACATGTGCTTCACAGCGTTAATTACTAAGGCGTTTACTATTGGGAAAGTTTTAATATAATTAGTGTATATACTGACTAGTGTGCTGACTTGTTCATATTAAATCAAATTACGAAGGATATGGATTTATATACAAGGAATAAAATCGAAGGCAATGTAATCATTGTCAAGATTTTATGACGCAGTAGATATATTCATAGACAAGTAATTTGATTAAATATGAATGAGTCAGTACACTAGGAGCGAATTAATGAGTGGAGTTGAAGCAGATATAATCGGATGTTTCAACTCTATAATAGTATTTACTTATCAGTTTAAGCTGTAATTCTCTTTTTGGACTCCTTGAGTTTTGGTGCTGTGTATTTTTTGATTTGTATTTCGAGCCGTTTTATTATTCTTTTACATCTGTTCAGATATTGTTCAGAATTACTATTAGTAATTGATGCCAATAAAAATGATCTGTTGCCTGCAAGATAATTTATAAGCTCATAATCATTTTTAAAATGCAATGTTTTTGTTGCAGGACAACGAGATAGGTTGCTATTGAAATCCTCCCAAAATGATGTATCTATTACAGAGCGCTTGTCTTTTTCAAGATAATAAAGAGCACTTAATAGGCGAGACATTTTTTTTCGTGATAATCTTAGGTTTTCACCTACAACGAAACCGTTTAAAGAGATTTCATCTTTGGCTCTTATAATTTTATTATTATTGAGTTTGAAGCCTTTAGAACCAATTATAGAATTAATCCCAGTAATAAATCGCTTCCCGTGAATTGTATCGTTATTTGCAGAAAAAAGCATATCATCAGCATATCTGCTGTATTGAACACCATATGCATCACAGTATTTTTCTATTCGGATATCGAGTTGCCTAAATATAATATTTGAAACAGCTGGTGATGAAGGAGCCCCTTGAACTATTTTTCCGTTATAAGTCAAAATCTTACATATGATATCTAGTACATTAGTATCAGTTATTACTTCAGAGATGTTTTCTGTATTATCTATAGCATTCTTTTCTTTGCTAACATAATAAGAAAAGGTCTCTCTTACCAAATCCTCGCTTATACTATCAAAAAAGCTGGAAATATCCAAACGAAGAAAAAAACTATTCTTATAAAAGTTTAAATGACAGCTTAAGAAGTCATAATAATTGCTTCCCTTTCTGAAACCATAAGCATTATCTGAAACCATAATATTACTTAAAAAATATTTATATATCTTTTTTTGGATAGCATATAATGGGTTGGATTTATCAACGTTGCATATTTCTCTAATACCATTTTTCTTTTTTACTTCATATGTATTAGCATAATAATTATTGATATTCGATTCGGATATAGCTAATTTAAGCTGCTCATTAGTTATGCTTAATATTGTTAATAGTTCTTCTGTACTACAAATTTGCCATTTTCGTTTCATTTTAATTCCTTTTGATTACAAATAAAATAGGGGTTCCATGTAATGGAACCCTAATGAATGAGTACTTCTCATTTTCCGCTGCGCGACTATAAGCAGAATTAGGCAATGACCGGTAGCATATAGTGCTTGCGCACCCCTCGTGTTCATCATAAAGAAATTATAATTGTGAATTATAATTTCACGGATCGTCTCGAGGAAATCGTTACTACTCATTTCATTAGTATTTTACTAAACTTTCAATTTTTTGTAAAACAAAACTTAACTCTGGAAAGTGTTGCTCAAATGTATTTTTTCTATTGTTTATGTCATCAGAAGAATTATAGTTTTTAAAATAAAATGATAAGAAGCGACCAATCCAATTTGAGGTTTTTCCTTTATCGTCATCACTTAGCTTATCCAAGATTTGTTTTTTTATGTCAAGTGGAACATTAGTATTTGATGGATTTTCTATATAATCAGTTTTACCACTTTTGATAAGTCTAAGTACTACTGCATTTCCATGATCAGAATATATTGGAGGCGTTATAAGCAGTTTTTGAAGCATATCACGGATGCTTTTTTTGCTGGTAGATGAAAATTCTTCTTTTATAAGCCAGTCTAAGAATATAGTCCAATTTGAATCATTTATCATGGCGCCTTCTATTGTTGAACGCATTACAATAACTGATTCTTTAAATGCATACTTCTGTATCATTTTGATTATCTGTTCATATTTATAGTCATAAATCCAAAAACTACTATGATCAAAAGATGATCTTTTTAGTTCTTTATTAATATCGATTAACTCGTTCAGAGCAGAATGATATTCGTTATTATGTTTTTTCTTACTATAGTATCTATAAATTATTTTATTAGTATTCTTTTCGGAAAAAGGATTAATTTCAGGTGCATCTGTTTTTAATGAAAAACGTTTATATTTATTTGAAAAGTATAACACTTTATCCATATCTATTATACATAGATATGGGATACATTTTTTTATGCTTGATGAATTCAGTATTTTAGTTGTAGCATCATTTGATCCGGTAGGATATATTGTAACTTTTTTTATTTCGGGATATAGCTTTTGTATTTCTGGATTACAGAAGAGCTGTATTTCGGTTTGCCCTTCCACTGCAACAATTGCATTTGAAAAAAAGTTTAGCATAGTATTGTCATTAGCTAGATAATTATCAAAATCATTAGTGTTCTGAAACAATTGCCTGATTTTAGTATAACGATTTTTTAGATAAACTTCATAAATAGCAATATGTATGTTGTTTTTAATTATGCAGCTTAATAAATGCGCTGAATGAGTAGAAACGATAAATAAAACCTTTTTCTCGTGACATTTATTAAGAGTTAATGCAAAATCTTCAATGTATTGTGGATGAAGGCCAATCTCTGGTTCGTCTAGCATTACAATTGGCTCTTTTTGTGTAAGTGGACATAGCTTTGTAATTAGATTAATATAAAGAGTAATATATTTTAGCGAGTTAATTCCATCAGAGTAGTAAGATGTATCATAATCATCTGAAAGAAAAGAACTACCACCAAGACATGTAACTATAGCACTTTTAAATCTATGATAGTATTCGGATGTGTTTAAAGAGATGCTTTCTTCATCAAAAACAGAAGAAACGGTTTCATATGCTTTTGAAAACTTTGATCCATATATTTCAGTGAATGCCTTTAAAAGTGTTTTTTGATATTTTTCGGGGTTACTGTTTACCAGACTTATTGATAATTCAGATATTACATCCCATATTTCTGACCAGTTTCTTAAATTGATGAATCTTGTACTAATTCTATACAAGGGAAATAATTTAAGGATACGTAAAACATCTTTTCTTGAAAATGGATACCATGAAATATTACCATTTTTTGTTTGAGTCATTCGGATGAGTATTTTTTCATTTTGTATCCACTTAGATACTGGCATAAGATACTTGCTGATATTATTCCTATAGTCTTTATGCTTGATATTTTTGAAATCTATGATTAATTCAATTACGGTTTTTTGAGAATATGGATTATTTATGTCTATTACTTTTTTGCGATTGTAATCAGATTCGGCTATTTGATAGAAATAATCTATAGCATCCATTATGGTTGTTTTTCCGACTCCGTTTTTACCTAATAAACACTGTACATTTGCTTCGGAAAAACTAAAATCAAGTTTTTTAATAGATCTATAATTGGATATCCTTATTCTACTAATCCCCATATTGCAAAACCTCTTTTTCAGATTACTACATTTAGTTGACTTTATTTATAATACTACTAATTATTACATTAGTATATAAATAATCTAGGAAAGCGAGGTTTCAGGATAATAAGAATCTTCATATGGAACTGAGTTGGCTTGACGTGGAGAAACGTTTGCTTGAGCATCCGGGCTCTATGGACGTTTTGAGAAGGATGGAAGAGAGCGGCGGAGAACCGGATACCATCGGCTATGACGAAAAGACGGGAAAGCTAATTTTCTGCGACTGCGCAAAGGAGTCCCCTTCTGGGCGCAGAAGCCTGTGCTATGACGAAAAGGCATTACAGG
>JAEEGF011966955.1_pt1 | contig 14012 bp, 9 predicted proteins | sample 9134171 | NCBI WGS metagenome assembly JAEEGF01 (sample SAMN16246542, study PRJNA631951) | gut metagenome | biome: gut microbiome; feature: rumen; material: AP-attached | host: Bos | place: Iran: Karaj | collected 2018-10
ACGTATTTGAAGACATCGTGGTACGTGACACGCTCAACCACGTCTACCGGCTGCTCAACAGTTATAATATGCCACTGAGCGACGAAGACCACAGCCACCAACTCGTTCTCAAGCCTGACCAGGAGCATCGATTCGCTTTGGAGTTTGAGAAAGTTCCAATCGACCAGGTGCTCGACATCATCGAGAGCGAGACCAACCCACGCGCACTTAATTTCTATGAGGTGGAGGCCGACCCCAGCGAGAAGAGCGACATAATTGACTACGACGAATGGGTCAAGGATTACCCCGTCAAAGAGCATGGTTTCTGGGTCGAGGACGGCTCGGTGGTGCAGTATATCGCTTACAAGGGCCTAATGGTAACAGCCCATATGCAAGTAACTAACGAATATGGCAAGTACTACACTGTCGACCTCGACGTGCAGAACTATGGCACGAAGGATGTCTTGCTCGATCCAGCGCGCATTACCGCCAAGTCGTTCCTCCCCAAAAAGAAGAAAACCGTCGACATGAAGGTGTTCAGCGCTGAGGAGTATATGCATAAGGTCAAGACACGCCAAACGTGGACCACCATCTTCACTGTCGCCGCCGAGGTGGCCGTCACCGCCGCAGTGGCCTATGCCGAGAGTGAAGCTGATAAGAGCCACCGACACGACCGCCACAAGGAACCACCTCGCCACCATGGTTGGCACTCGGCACGCCATAGCCATCATCCCTACTATCCTACCGACCACTACCGCAGCCGTTATCACAGCCACGACATGGGAGGCCTGGCCACCGCCGCCGTCGCAGTCGGCTCGGCGGCCATCACCGCTGGCATGATTGAGAGCCAACACGAAAAGCGCGAAATGCTTGAATCATCATATATCAAGCCCAACACCATCCGTAAAGGACAGGAATACCTAGGCTATTTCCACATCAAGCACGAGAATACCGATAATCTCGAGGTCACCATCCCCATGATGGGCGAGGATTTCACCTTCCGCTTCGAGTGGCAAAACAAGAAGTAACTAAAAGTGTAAACTCTGCACATTGAAAGTTTTAAAGAATGGCAGAAAGGCAACACATAACGACAGACATCATCAACGTCGATGATAAAATCATTATCTATCAGACCGAGGACGGCCAGACGCAGATTGACGTGCGCTTGGAGGATGAAACTGTGTGGCTGACTCAAGCGCAGATGGCAATGCTATTCCAGACTGACAGAACGACCATTGTTAGACACATCAATAACATCTATGCGATTGATGAGTTGAACCGTGAGGCAACCTGTGCAAAAATTGCACAAGTTCAAATCGAAGGCACTAGACAAGTCAGGAGAACCATCCCTTATTTTAATTTGGACATGATTATTTCAGTCGGATATCGTGTTAACTCCAAACGAGGTGTCAGATTCCGTCAATGGGCCAACAATGTGCTGAAACAGTTTATCCTCAAGGGCTATGCTGTAAATGAGCGGCTGCGTCACGACCAGTTGGCCGAGATGCGCACACTAGTCGGCATGCTGAGCCGAACCATTCAGAGCCAACCCTTGCTCAGCAATGACGAGAACAAAGCCCTTTTCGAGGTCGTGACCGACTACACCTACGCTCTCGACACGCTGGACAACTACGATTACGAACGTCTGACAATTGAAAAGACAACACAGGAGGAACGTTTTCACGCCACCTACGAGAATGCGATGGCCGAAATTGATCGGCTTCGAGAAAAATTTGGCGGCTCCACCCTGTTCGGCAACGAAAAGGACGATTCTTTCAAGAGCAGTATCGGTCAGATTTATCAGACGTTTGATGGGCAGGACCTTTACCCCAGCGTGGAAGAGAAAGCCGCCATGTTGCTCTACCTTGTCACCAAGAACCACTCTTTCAGCGATGGCAACAAACGCATCGCCGCCACGTTATTCTTGTGGTTTCTCAACAACAACGGCATCCTATACAACCCCAACCAATCCAAGCGCATTGCCGACAACACCCTTGTGGCTCTGACCCTCATGATTGCCGAGAGCCGCACTGAAGAAAAAGATGTGATGGTCAAGGTCGTAGTAAACCTCATTAACAAGAACAACTGAAAGATGAAAGTCTGTGTGACAGAGAAACCGAGCGTAGCCAAGGATATCGCCTCGATACTAGGGGCGACGACGCGGCGGGACGGATACTATGAGGGCAACGGCTACCAGGTGACCTGGACGTTCGGGCACCTGTGCGAACTGAAGGAACCAGGCGACTACACCGACCTGTGGAAACGGTGGAGCCTGAGTGCCTTGCCGATGATTCCGCCCAAATTCGGCATCAAACTGAAAGACGATGAGGGTATCCGCAAGCAGTTCCAGGTTATCGAGACACTCATTGCCAGTGCCGATGAGGTGATTAACTGCGGCGATGCCGGCCAGGAGGGTGAACTCATCCAGCGATGGGTCTACCAGAAGGCACGCTGCCAGAAGCCCGTGCAACGCCTGTGGATCTCGTCGCTGACCGACGAGAGTATTCGCGAAGGCTTCCAGCACCTGCAGCCCGCCGCCAACTTCGACAACCTATACTATGCCGGCCTGTCGCGCGCCATCGGTGACTGGGTGCTGGGCATGAATGCCACACGGCTCTACACACAGAAGTATGCTCAGTCGCGCAACGTGCTGAGCATCGGGCGTGTGCAGACCCCTACCCTCGCCCTCATCGTCGCCCGCCAGCGCGAGATTGAAAATTTCGTGCCCGAGGATTTTTGGGAGATCAAAACCTTGTATCGCGGCGTGACATTTAACTCCACCAAGGGCCGCTTCAAGACCGAGGGCGATGCCAGCCAGGTCATTGAGCACATCAAGGAACTACCCCTGACGGTCACCAGCATCGAGACGAAGAACGGCAAGGAGGCCCCGCCACGACTGTTCGACCTGACGAGCCTGCAGGTGGAATGCAACAAGAAGTTCAGCTACACCGCCGAGGAGACACTCAAACTCATCCAGTCGCTATACGAGAAAAAGGTGACCACCTATCCACGTGTCGATACCACCTTCCTGAGCGATGACATCTATCCCAAGGTGCCCGACATCATGCGGGCAATGGTGCCCTACGCGCCCCTCACCGCACCTGTGCTGGCATTGCCCAAACTGCCCAAGAGCAAGAAGGTGTTTGACAACAGCAAGGTCACCGACCACCATGCCATCATCCCCACCAACGTCGATCCGCGCACGGTGGCGTTGAGCCGCGAGGAGAAGTTGGTCTACGACCTCGTCGCTAAGCGGTTCATCGCCGCATTCTACCCCGACTGCGAGTTTGCCACCACCACGGTGATGGCTACCATCGGCGATTATGAGTTCAAGGCCACCGGCAAAGTCATCCTCAAGGACGGCTGGCGTGCTATATATAAAAAGGAGAAAGCCGACGAGGAGAACAAGAATAAGGACGACGATGACAATGGCACGATGCCGCAGATGACCGTGGGCGAGAGCGGACCGCATGAGCCGTCGCTACTCAAGAAAAGCACGCAACCACCCAAGCCCTACACCGAGGGCACCCTGTTGCGCGCCATGGAGACCGCCGGCAAGACCGTCGACGATGACGAACTGCGCGACGCGATGAAGGAGAACGGCATCGGTCGCCCCTCGACTCGTGCTGCCATCATCGAGACGCTGTTCCGCCGCCGCTACATCCGCAAGGAACGCAAGAGCCTAAGTGCCACCACCGCCGGGTGCCAACTCATCGACACCATCAAGGAACCGCTGCTCAAGAGCGCCAAGCTCACGGGTCTGTGGGAGCGCAAACTGCGCATGATTGAGCGCGGCGAGTACAGCGCCCAGCAGTTCCTTGACGAACTCAAGCAGATGGTGAGCGAGATTGTGCTCAACGTGCTGCGCGACAACGAGGGCCCTGCCATCATCGTCGAACAGGATGCTCCCAAGAAGCCCAAGGCTCCTGCCACTGGCGAGGCCACCGAGAAGAAGCCCCGCGCCCCACGCATCACCAGGCTGGAGCAAGTAATCTGCCCCGTTTGCGGCAAGGGCCACATGGTCAAGGGCCGCACCGGCTTTGGCTGCAGCGAATACCGCAACGGCTGCCCGACGGTGTTCCCCTTCACCGACTACCCCGCCGATCTCACCCCCGCCCGTCTCAACGCCCAGCTGAAAAAACTGAAGAAATAAGGAAGCTATTGGAGTATTTCAACCCCAAAAAACCGAAGCAACAAATTGTATTACAGCCGCTTAAAAGAATCACAAGTATGTGTGCCACAAAATTGTGGCACACATACTTGTGTGTTTAATAATTTTTGTTTACCTTTGCACCATGAAATAATGATAGCAATATGAAACGTGAACGAAGCTTTATGTTTGGTGTGCCTGTGGGCGACCACAATTTCATTGGCCGCGAGAAAGAGATACGCCGCTTACGCGCCAATTTTCTGAACGGCATCAACAGCATCTTAATTTCTCCGCGTCGCTGGGGAAAGACCTCCCTGGTAGATCATGTGCGAAACCACCTCGACACGCCAGGCATTGTCACAGTATATGTCGACGCATTCGCCTGCCGCAGCGAGTATGACTTTTATAACGCTCTGGCTGGAGCCATCATGAAACAGACCGCCAGCCAGAAGGAATTATGGCTTAAGAACATCAAAGACTTCCTGCTTCGTATCGTTCCAAAGCTGACTTACTCTCCCGAAACCTATACTGACTTCTCCGTTTCACTGGGCATCACTCCCAACGAGTATTCACCCGAAGAGCTATTGCAATTAGCTGAGACTGTCGCTGAAAAAAAAGACATAGAACTTGTAATATGCATCGATGAGTTCCAAAAGCTTGGTGAATTTCAACATTCCTTGGATTTCCAACGTCGTTTGCGCAGCGTCTGGCAACACCAGAATCGTGTGTCCTACTGCCTATACGGAAGTCAACGTCATATGATGATGGACATGTTCCAGCGACGCAACATGCCCTTCTATCAATTTGGTGACACTTTCTTTCTTGAGCGCATCGAGATTGAGACTTGGGTTGAATATATCGTCTCTCGCTATCAAGAGGCAGAGCACGATATTACGCCACAACTAGCTTCAGAGATTTGCCAAGTAGTAGAATGCCACTCATCGTATGTCCAACAGTTGGCATGGCTGATTCTCACTCAATTAAACCCAGGTGAAGCCGCATCCATCCAGCATTTACAACAAGGCATCGAAGACTTACTTGATGCCAATGAGATGCTTTTCTTGCAACAGATTTCACCGCTGACTACCTATCAAATGAACTTCTTGCGGGCTATGTCAGCCGGCATTGTCGATGGCTTCAATACGCGCAAGGTTATCAACCAATTCAACCTAGGAAGCAGTTCATCTAACATCACCCGCCTGAAACAGGCCTTAATAGATGCCGACTTAATTGAGCCTATGGGCAAGAAGATGCAATTCACCGACCCGGTCTTCGCCCGCTGGTTTAAACGCTATATAGCCAAGCAACTGTAACCAAGTGTGAATCATGGCCAAAATCAGCATCACAACCCACCCAACTATCGCCCACCTGTTTGCTATACTCATTCTGATGCTTGCGGCAGGGGGGAGTTTCTGTGCCAGTGCCTATACGATGCCGGCCGACAAGTTGCTGGCGATGAGCAACAAGCAGTTGTGCGACAAGGCGCAATCCCACTGGAACAAAAACGAACTGGACAGCGCGCTTTTCTGTTTCAGCATCGTTGCCAACCGAGCAAACAAAAAGCAGTCAAAAGAGGAGATGGAGTATAGCTGTAGGGCATTAGTGGCGATGGCCAATATTTATTTACCAAACTTCTATGACTTTAAACGAGCTATGCAATGTATTCTCAAAGCAGAGCAAATAGCCTTGAAAAACGATTTAACTGACCGATTAGCCAGTATCTATGGTTTCATGTCCACGCTTGAAGCGAGGAGAATTGACATCTTACATGACTTTGCTTTCTCTGAAAAACCTCTCAATTTGTGCAAAAAAGCTTTTCATCGATCAGTAAAGAGTGACAAAGTAGAACATATACAAGTCCTCTCAATCATCAACATGATAACCACAGCATTGTGGTACAACAAATTGGATTTAATCCAAAATGAGCTTCAATTGTTTCAATCTGCCATTATTAATGATACTGTCCCAGCACGAGATTTTGCCAAGCACCAATGCGCAGCTGCCATTTATGTGTATAACCAGCAATACGATTCAGCTCTAAACGAATTAAGTCGAATTGAAAATTGCATTGATATGGCAGCAGAACACACTAGACCTGGTTTTCGTATCATTGCCCATGAAAACCTTTATTTCGTCTATCGTGCCATGAAAGATCGTGTGGCTGCCCTGAATGAGCTTGACATCATAGAACAGATAGCCACAGAAACTCATGACACCTTTGCAGTTATTGAGGCATTATATCTTAAGCGCGACTATTATGCCTCGCTAGGGAATAACGCCTTGGCCGACAAATACGACTTGGAATACCACAAAATGAAAGACAAGTTTATGGCAGATTCCAAGTTGGCAAAAGTCGACGAGGAGAAGGTTTTGTTCAAGCTCAATGTGGCGAACCATGAGATCAAGGAGTTGTCCTATAAGCAACGCATCCAGAGAACCGAGCTGATTGCTGTGGCAGTGGTGGCGTTGTTGATGCTGTCATTGCTCGTTCTGGCGTGGGTAAACTACCGTCGCACCAAGCAGAAAAACGAGACACTCTATCAACACAACATGCAGCTCATGGCCAACGAAGACCGACTACGCAGGCTGCAACAGACTCAAGAACAGTCTACATCAACCGAAACCGTCAAATATCGTCGCAGCAATATGGAGGGTGATGACATTGCCGTGGTAATGGAGAAAGTCGATCATGTAATGGAGTCCTGCACCGAGATTTTCTCTTCTGACTTTACCCTTGACCGCTTGGCTGAGCTAACGGGCGAGACCCGCTTGCGTTTGTCGCAAGCCATCAACAAGGTGCCAGGGCGCACATTCTATAGCATCCTCAACGGCTACCGCGTGCGTGAGGCCTGTCGCCGCATGGATGATAAGGCAAAGTATAGCGGCCTAACCATCGAAGCCATCGGGCAGAGCGTGGGGTTCAAGAACCGCAGCAGCTTCGTCGCCATCTTCAAGCGCATCACGGGTGTTACCCCCAGTGCCTACTTCAAGCAGTCAACCGAGCCCAACTCCCCAACCTCCGAGCCCCAAGCTGATTAATTAGGCTCATGCAGATCTTGCTGATTTGGCAGACAATTCATTTCACGCAGATTACGCTGATTTTTTAGATTCATGCTAACTCTTCTACGATTGTTCATTTCGAAAAGTTGCGGAGTGAATCAATGAAAAGATGAGGTTTGGGTAGTGCCGATTGAATGCCTCAAGCCATAAGTGAAAATGGTCCGTTTTAAGGGGGGCAACAGTCCATTATACATGACGGATTGAGCATTGATGAGGTGTTGGTTTGCGTTGGGCGACAGACCATAAATACCTGAAAAACAGGGAACGTTGTTATTGCAAATTTACAACGACAAACCTTTCGCCATTTTTCTTGCACAGCCCGCCGGGCACCTCTACCTTTGCACCCGATAACTCTTTTATTCACCCTTAACACAAACGCATTATGAAGAGAAAAACTCTACTCCTCATGTTGACGCTGGGCTTCCTAGGGTGCATCAGCGCACAGACACCTAGAATGCTTGACAATGGGTTCAACTTGATTCATGGACCACATCCAATAATGGTCAAAGCCACTGAACCCAACAACACTGACAACACGAATACCCCTCAACGCGCTCACCAAGCTAAAGAAAATGCCATTACGCATAATGTTGACATCGTCATCGACTTTAATACAGAGAATCAAGCTATTGGATCTCTGGCTTTAATCAATAATGAGTATTGGATTACAGCAAGAGATCAAGGGATAACCTTAAAGGCTGGATCAAACATCTTGTCAGTTCCTTCAGGAACTTATGACATTATTGTAATTTTTTTTCAACAGGATTGGAAACAAGAAGACCCATACCTATATTCAATGTATGTAATTCGTGAGCAAACGACCGTTGATAGAGATATGCAACTAAACATATCTTCCTCTGAAGCCAAGAACCATATTCACTTTCAAACAATCACTCCTAATGGCGAACCCGTCAGCACTGGCAAATGGTCTGTTGACGATAATTATACGAACTGGATTGAATTAGAACTACGCAATACTGATGATTTGTGGTTTTACAAAAAAATATATTGTAAGGATTATGGTGAATTGGTTTCAACTTATGGGTCATTTGGAAGAGTCATTGAAGGTGGTGTACATCATAGCGTTGGAATGGAAGATGATGCCGACTTCTTTGTCAATGATGTTAGTGACCGCTATGCTTTTTATTCTCATCGTGTCGGATTTAAGGGACTCGACTTCTTTACCACGGCATACGAAGTAGAAGGGGCTTCAGGTGATATCACAGTCACGAATGACCCATCGGAGTATGCATTATTTACCGACCCGTTTGTTATCAACAACCATCAGAACGAAAACCTTTACCCTACCTTCACATTCTACGTGGCAGAAGGGAATGGTTATCCTCCTTATTTGACTATATGGCTGGCTTCTCCTCTTTCTGAAGGTGATATCATGAAGTTTTATATCGGGGCAAAAGCAGAAACGAGTAATGTCGGTTTCATTCCATTCATTGAACCATCGGTCACTACCGAGCAAATGCTCTTTGGGGTGATACCAAACCATATACCGGCTTTGGTCAGCATGCGTTTGACCAGCACTAATGGTGAAGTAATATTCGCGAACAATGGTGTCGCTTCAATTTCAACTAGAGACTTGATGGCAAACGGATCTCCCGATTTCAGCGATGTAGACGTCACCAGATTACCTTTGTTTTCATCCTATAATCCAGCATTTAGCCATTCTGTTGAGAAAAAGGCGGGTATTTTAGGCGATAACTGTCCTGTGTTGGTTTGCGCACCCAGTCAAGATAATTATATAGATGAATGGGAAGATGACGAAGGAAATATTATAAGTGACATTTACTATACATTGAGTTTTAATTACGACTATATAGGCCGCTTCGGCGAGGGTTCAGATGACTGGAGAAGCAGCACCAACTACAAGTTGATTGTGAATGGCGAAGAGCTTAGTTCGGGTAATGATTCATATCTAGAACTCGACGAGCCGATAGACGGCGAGGCCGACATTTGCCTCACAGGTGGTGCATTTAAAGTCGATGACATGCCAAGTTTAAACACGACAAAAATGCATTTTACGACATCTAGCGAAGACCAATGCTCACCTACGATGACGATGTTGCACTTTATGGCAAACAATGGCGATGTGACAGACAGATTTGAAACGGCTGAAGATGGTACACTAGAATTCAGTGCAGGTGATTTCAACCTCAAGCATTCACCACAAGACTGGTATTACTACGACCGCTATGCTCCCGAGTCGGTAGAGGTAAGTTATTCTCCCTACGGCGAGGATAACTGGAACGAGTTGCCCGTAGAGGAAGTACCTGAGAACTACTGGCCAGTGATGGGTTGGTTCTATACTGGCTCATTGGCTGGCGTGACGGGCGAGGCTTACGAGGGCTGGTTTGACCTGAAGATTCGTCTGGTGGACGCTGCCGGCAACTGGCAAGAACAGGTGCTCAGCCCGGCCTTCCGCATCGACAATCTCGCTTATTCTGGCATCGCTACACCGCGCGGCAACAATGCTCGCGAGGTGGCACGCTATAGCATTGATGGCAAGCGTGTCGATGCCAGTCACCATGGCGTGACCATCATCAAGATGAGCGACGGCACCGCAAAGAAGATGATAGTCCAGTAGGTTCCCTAAATCCCCTTCGGACGTGACAGGGGTCGCGTCCCTACAGAGGGGGACTTGAAGATTCACTTAACCGCTTGGCTGGATTCAGCCAGGCGGTTTTGTACTCATGCAGGAGTTGAAGGTAACGAGCGGGAGTTTGTGAATCAGCATTATATTCTTATCGAGTTCACGTCAATTTAGATAAATTTGGCTTCGCCTCAGCAAAAAACAAGCATATTGCTTTGGGCTCGCGCAAATTTTTGTAACTTTGCAGTGTAAACTAGATGGCCGTATGATGATAGTGCAATATGTGATCGTTGGTGTGATTGTGGCTGCTGCCGTGGGGGTGGCGGTGCGTGCGGTGTATCGCACACTGAAGGGGCGTGACACGCAGCTAAACCCTTGTTCTTCATGCAAGTTGCGTGAGCAGTGCAGCCATGTGGGTCAACACACCTGCCAGCACTGCAACGAAAATAATTCTAAAAAATGTTGCCATTGATTTGGTGGAATCAAAAATAGTGTTTACCTTTGCAGTCGCATTTCAGAAATGGTCGCATGGATGAGTGGTTTAGTCACCGGTCTGCAAAACCGGGCACAGCGGTTCGAATCCGCTTGCGACCTCAAGACCTTAGGCGCTGATTCCATTGGAGTCAGCGCTTTTTTCTCGGAACTAGAGGCACTAGAATCACTAGATGTTCTAGAGAACTAGATTAGACTTTCTCAATTCTTGAGTGTTTACGATTGTTGCTATTATGTTCAGTGGCATTGGGGTCGGGTGGCTGTTTCGCCGCAAGAAGTTGCCAATGCTTTCCCAGGTCATCACTGTATTGATCTGGGTGCTGTTGTTCTGCCTGGGTGTTGAGGTGGGAATGAACCCGCAAGTCATCGGGCGACTGGGCGACCTGGGCATTGAGGCAACGGTGATGTGCCTTGTTGGACTGGCAGGCAGCATTGCTCTTGCCTGGGCATTGTGGCTAGTAGTACAACGCAAAAGAAAGGAGGCCAACCATGAAAGGTAGCCTCATCATCATCGCGTTCTTTGCGCTGGGCATTGGCGTTGGCTTGCTGCATTGCGTTCCTGCCGGCATCGACATCAGTCGGTGGAGCTTCATCGCACTGTGCGCGCTAATCTTTGCCGTGGGCTTCAGTGTGGGCAACGACACACAGACGCTGCGACGGTTCAAACAACTTGATCCTCTGCTACTCTTGTTGCCGTTGATGACTATCGTGGGCACACTGGCTGGCACGGCAGTCATCTCGCTAGCCATGCCGCACCGATCGCTCACCGAGTGCCTTGCCGTGGGATCAGGATTTGCCTACTACTCCCTGTCAAGCGTTATCATCACTCAATACAATGGGCCCGAACTAGGCACAGTTGCCCTGTTGGCCAACATTCTGCGCGAGGTCATTACCCTGCTGGGTGCCCCGCTGATGGTGCGATGGTTCGGGCGGTTGGCACCCATCAGTGCCGGCGGCGCCACCACCATGGATACCACCCTGCCCATCATCACCCGCTGCAGCGGTCAGGAATATGTTATCCTGTCGCTGTTCCACGGCTTCCTCGTCGACTTCAGCGTACCCTTCCTTGTTTCCCTGTTCTGCTCGCTGTAGCGCCTATTTCTGAAGGTGATTCTGCAGCAGGGGCAACCAGAAGGCACCCACGACCGAGCGAGCTTGCATGCCGCACTTGTCGGCATTAGTGGTTCGCACCAGGTCGCACAGCGGCACGCGTGAGCGCGTCTCATTAACCTGGCGATAGAGTCCATGTATGAGCGACTCAAAGTCGGCACGTTCGGTAGCCAACGATGCCGCCCACACCAGCCAGTCGATCTTCATGTAGTTCTCGCGAGAATCGAGCGGCAGGCCATAAGGGTTCTGCTTGGTCAAATAATAGCAAACCTCGGTTTGCGCAATCAGCGGGTCAAAAATGTTCCATCCCAGTACACGATCCCACACCAGGTTATACTTCTGGCTCCACGTGCCCGGGCGATCGAAGGTTAAGCGGTAGTGGTCGCCGTCATTAGCCATCCGCTCCCACTCGGTGGCCATCTCGCGTGCCATCTGCTGGTAGCGGCTTGCCACATCGTTCTTGCCCAACTGCTGTGCCAGATAGCCGTAACCATAGATGCCTAAGATTGCCTTGATCGAGAGGTTGGTGTTGTGTGCCAGATGTCCTGCGAAGTCATCGGTGCACAATTGGTTGGCGGGATCCAGACCAAACTGGGAAAGATACTCGGCCCAGGTTGTAAGCACATCCCAGTGCCGCGCAGCATAGTCAGCGTTTCGCTCAACCACAGCCAGCGCAGCCGTGAGGATAAGCATATTACCCGCTTCCTCTACCGGCATATCTTCGCCATAAGTCTGCCCGTTGGCCAATGGATAAGTACCCACATCGTGTGCCGGGAACGGCTTGGTCCATCCACGATGCTCGCTATAATCAAAGATATGGTTCATCATACCCTCGACCAGACGGGGATTATAAAGCAGGAACATCGTTGACGACGGATAGGTTATATCGACTGTGCCAATCGAACCGTTACTGAAATTCTCCTTTGAGAGCCACAAGGGTTCGCCACTGGGCGACTCAACCAACTTGTGCGCCGAGATTGCCTGCCGATAGGCCAGAGCGCATAGCTCGGCATACTCCCGCCCCCCCACTTGGGTGGCCTGAGCCATCAAATCGGCATCAAACTGGTCGCACCGCTTGCGCAGCACGGGATATTGCTGCAGTGCCAACTGCAGTTGCCCTTCGATGGTATGACGGCCATCACGGTTCCAATAAGGACGCAAGTTTGTGCCAAAGTACTGCACCGAGTAGATATCATCATAGGCCACCATCATCATGCCCTCGGCCTTGCGCACGCGCCCCATGCGGTGCGTCATGGCCAGCTTGTCGTTCTCGACCGAAGCCTTCGCCTGCTGACTTGCCGCAGCCAGGTAGAAATACCCCCAATCGATGCGGACGTCATCACCCTTCTTACCCAAGATATTCTGCGTTGTGGTGCCCACGCGCGCCATTGTCAGACCGTCATGTTGCATCACCTCGCGCACAACAGGTTGCCCAACGACATCGGTAGCCCAGGAGTCGCTGGCTAGCACCCTCACCGTCACATCGTGCTCAGCACCGTCACGGCTTTGCACCTGATAGGTCAAATAGTTTACCGGACGCGAGAGCAAATCCAGGTCGTCCATCAGCATGGGGGCCACAAATGAGAAATCGAGCAAAACCGGGCCACAGGCAAATCGATAGTGGGTCTGTGTGGCCTGCACGTCAACCTCATACTGGGCAGCCACAAGTCGTTGCGACTGCACCGAGGCTTCTTGCAATTCAAGTGACACATCGATCACTCCGCCCCCATCGCGGTTCCAGCAGGTGGCGGCAATCACGTTCTCACCAGGGTGCAAAGCGGCTAATGCCTCACCTGTGAGTTCAATGCGTTGATGGGTGCGCCAGGCATGACCAGTGTCTACCACCTTTACTCCGTTAATCCAGATGATCGCATCATCATCGTGTGAGTAGCCCAGTGTCACGCGCTTGCCCGTGATGTCGTCGAGCAAGACGGTACGTCGCAGCCACACGTGGTCGGAAGTCCAGCGAGTGCCCTGGAACGAGTCATAGCCTGTTGCAAAGGCACCCTTGCCCTGCTTCCAAGCGCTGTCATCATAGTCAGGTTGCTGCCACTGGCCACCTGGTTGCTCAGTAACATATCGGCACGGCCACGGCATGGCCACACCATTAGGTGCCACCACCTGCGTGGCGGGATTGTCAAGGCCCATGAACTGGTAGTCCACGCCATCGACCGTGATAATGCCCAACAGGGGGCGATCTTTCTCGGTCCAGTGCTTGACGTTGCTGTCATACAAACGGTCGGTAAGCGACCAGCCACTCATGTATGGGTCGATCGTAATCAATGGATAGCCCGAGGGGCGCAGATGGCTCACTGCCTGCATCATCCCTGCCATAAGCATTGCCATCGCCAGTGTGGTGATTGTTCGTCTCATCATTGCTATTTTAGTATTTTGGTGATGCAAAATTAGGCAAAACCCACAAACCTGCAAAACACCCCAATAATACAATGGGCACATTGCCACCATTGTGACAAAAAATGACCCCAATGCCACATTTTTGAACTGCACCCCAAAAGTTAGACACAAAACTTTTGAGGTGCAGTTTTTATATGAAGTACACATTTGAGGAAAAACTAAACATTGTAACTTTAATCAAATCAGGTTATCCTCTCAACA
>JAEEGF011049952.1_pt1 | contig 14010 bp, 22 predicted proteins | sample 9134171 | NCBI WGS metagenome assembly JAEEGF01 (sample SAMN16246542, study PRJNA631951) | gut metagenome | biome: gut microbiome; feature: rumen; material: AP-attached | host: Bos | place: Iran: Karaj | collected 2018-10
AGCCTCCACAATCCCACGTATCTTTTCCTCATTTAATTCCATATGCAAATCATCTTATACATATAATAAATAGTCCACTCTGCGCAAAAAAAATGACTACTCAATGGTAGTCAATCTATATTTTCGCCAATCAAAATCTTCTATTAGTCTCGGTGCATGGGAGCCTTCTCCTTTATATGGGCCGTTTTCCCCTTTATTCTTTTTCCTTTTTGGCGGAACATTAGGGTTGCCACCATATTCTAAATTTTCTTTATTGGTACACCATTGGAGATTGCTTACCGAATTATTGGTTTTGTTCCAATCTAAATGATTAACCACTTCATTTATTTCGCCACATTTGTCTTGGTACGTGCTTGCAACAATACGATGTACAGTCCTGTCTTTCTCTATTCCATCTTTTACTAGCGTGACAAACTGATACCCATCCCTATTTATTTTTTTCTCCAAAAGTTCTTTCGTCTTCCGAAAGCGTATGTCACCTTCAGACGAAACTTCATAAGTATCGCTATAGTCAACGATTCTTCGGTTATTGAATTGTGGCCAATCGCAAACACAATATTTTAATCCTCGCCATTCCATTTTTTTATAAAAATAAAATTTTATGGCGAAAAAGTCAATAAAAAATAAAAATCAATAGCCAAAATATTGCCTTTCGTGAAAAAATGTTAGTTGCGTAATGATAAGTGGTTGAAAAAGATATTGTTAGGTCGTCATTGGTTGGGGATGTGCTTGTTGGCCAGATAATTAGGTGTGGAAGTCCTTTCGGTGGGAATGAGTGACGTCGAAAGGTAACTGCCTGGGTTTATTTTTCTTGGAAATTTGGAAAAAATTTTGTAGAGAATTTTGACAAGACACAGTTCAAACCGCCCTTTCAGCCCATTTTCTCCCATGTTAATTCTACCCCTAAAATTCATCAAAAATTGCAAAAAATGTGAGTAAAGCCATTGCCAAAAAGAAAAATCCGTCAAGGAAAAATATTCCGAGACGGATTTTTTAATATAATGATATAAGTTCTTTTTTCCGAAACCGCTATTTCCGAAACCGCCATTTCGGGCTCATTTCCGCACAGTTAATTCACTCCTAAAAATGGCAGAAATCAATAATTTTTATTTACAAATTCAATTAACTTTTCTTTAAAGAGTTCTATAGGGGCAACGCAATTCACCGCCACATATTCGTCGAAAGTTTTTTTATCCTTAAAAGAAATTATCTTCTCAGCCACAATTGTGCCTTCATTTGTAAAATAAATAGGTGTACTGTGTGGTATAATGGAATAGAAGCACTTATCATCAATGTTTTTATCATGTGCGGCACATCCCCCTATAACCTCAAATGAATCACAAAAATCATCGTAAGCAATATCATCTGATGGGGTAATGAAAAAATGTCTTTCCCACACACTCCTTCCCTTCATCTTTTTATGCTTTTCTATCGTATTAGACTTTTTAAAGACAGATTCCTTTAAGTCTCTATATACGATAACGTCCTCTGCACATCTCCATGGTTTAGGAATAAACCCACGAAAAGGAATTTCTTTATGTATATCTAAATCAATAATGTATTGTTTTCTTTCTTCCATATCATTTTTTGCTTTCTTATACATTTTCCCTACTTTTCTGTAAATATACAAAAAAATTCTCAGAATAGCAAATCAATCACAGTATTCCCATCTATATCCCCCAGCGGTTTTTATCTTTCCGTTCAGGCATGATTTCACGTGTTGTGTTGACTTGACAGGCTTTTCCTTGTGTATTTCGGATATATTGTTCCATATCCTTATCAGGTTTCTGTCTTTGTCGAGTTGTCTTATTTTCTTCTCTGTTTTCTTTTCTTCGTCATCGGCATATCTCCATTTATAGCCGTAGGCGTTGTTGCGGCGTCCTGTACAGCAAGAAATGATATGACTTTTACTACACGGCTTTCCTATATCAATACTGTTGAATCCATGCCAAGTGTTTATGACGTTTCCTTCCATGTCTAACTGCTCTATTGTCCTTCTTCTGTCCTTTTGGGCTGTTATGGTGGCACACTTGGGGCAGCCATAGCCTGAGAGATGGTTGTTTGGGGTTTGCCAGAATTCTCCGTGTTCCTTTCCGTCCTTGTCCTTTTCGTGGCAGATAATACATATCTTATCATGCGCTTTCTTGTAAACCACCTTTGAGTAGTCGTATTTGTCCTTATGTGTCTTCTTTGCCTGTACGATGAATGCCTTGGTGCTTGAATCTACGTCTATGCCATGCTTTTTCTTTGTTCTTCTCTTCAGTATGCCTTCGGTTATGCATTCTGGGCACATTTCTGCTTTACTGAGTTTTATGTTATGGGGCATCATTGTAAATTCGCCGTGTTTTGGGCATATAAGCGTCACTTTTTCCTTGTTACCTCTATACACATATTTGTCAAGCAAGATTTTTCCATTAGTTTTCTCCAATATTATTTTCTTCAATATATCTCCTTCTCTGAGCATTGCTTCGTCGTGATGTCTTTCCTTACTACACTTCGGGCATCCGCCTCCTCTCTTGTCTTTTGAAAGATGATTAGTAGGAAGAACTTTAAAATCGCCATGAATCGGGCAGGTAACTATTATGTTCTTGTTATATTGTATTAATTTTGATTTTTCATAAGAATATTTCCCGTTGAACTTCTTTTTCGCTTTCTTTAAAAAAATCTTTTTGAAAGTTTCTATTTCTGCTTCTTTGACGCATTTAGGACATAAGAGATGATGGGTTTGACGATTTTTTATAGCATTGGGCGATTTCTTGAAACTACCGTGTTTTGGACATACTATCGTTACGTTAGCGAAATTATTCTCATATTTTACGTTAGAGACATCAAGATTCGGATTTTTTGATAGGATAAATTCTTTAAGTTTCTCTTCTTCTCCCTTCTTATATTCTTCTGTTGACATAACAACGCTATCTCCGCCGTTTGTCATATTATATCCATTTGGTGTTGTTGTCTTAAGCCTTTCCACATAGAAGGCTTCCCAATAATTCAATTCTTCCGTAGGACAATGTGTTAGAATGCTGTATTCAAAGGCGTTTGGCCCATACTTCTTCCTTGCGTTATCTATAACATGCCCGCCATACTTGCGTGTTTCACAAAGAAAATTTATATGTCTTCTTCTGAGATTTATCGCTTGGCCAATGTATTTCTTGTTGTTTATCTTATTTCTTAATATATATATGCCTGACGTATTGTTCCCTTCTTCCACTTTTTCAGGTTTCGGAAATACTTCATCAAGCCAATTATTTCTTAATGCTGCCTTATATGCACCATGATTTTTTTCGGAAAAATCTCCCCTTGATTTATATTTCTTTGCTTCTTCGATACATTTCTCCTTTGTCCATATAATAATTCTCTTTCCTACCATTTAACAATAAGTTTTCCTTTCTTTCCACAATATTACAAAAAAGTTTTCTTTAACACAAGAAAAAACCCATCAGACTTATCATCTAACGGGTTCTTTCGACAATCTTAGTTGGGGTATGTCCTGTCTTTCTTACATGCTGAGGACGTCATATACCTCCTGGGTCTCATATCTGATGTTGTCTCCGTTGAACATCGGGCCGATGAGGCCTTTCAGCAAAGGGTAGCCGTGGAGTTTCGGTGTCAGGTGAGGATACTGCTCTGGGGTTACATAGCCCTCAATCAGGTTGGCATGTTCCTTTTCAAAGGTATCCTTGTCATACAGGCCTTCCAGGTTTCCTCCTACTATCTGTATCGGAAGTTTCTTTCCCTCTTCTTCCTTCAGGATATTCTTGACACATTCAACTACGATATCCTTCAATTGTGACTCGGTCAATCTTACTTTCATGGTATCTTTATTCAATAATTCTTATTCTTATTAATAAATAGCCTGGGTTGGGATAAAATTCTTCCTTATTCAGCAACAAGGGCATTTCCCATTCTTGGCATCGGACCAGTCCTTCTCGTAGCATTTAAGGTCTTCTGTCTTTTCCTTTGTTATCTTTCTAAGCATTTCGAAATATATCTCGTTGAAGGTCTCTATCTTCTTCATCATATAATCCTCTGTATATTCCTCTGCAATCTCCCTTGTCCTGGATGGCTTTCCTTCCGTCTCCGCTTCCTTGTAGTTGGTAAGGACCTCGTCTATCCACAACCTTGTAGTCATTAGGTGCTTCTCCGTCTTGCAGGACCTGAGGGTGTCTTCCATCTTCATGAAGGCCTCGTTATACTTCTCCCAAAGGGCATTTTCGAATTTTGCTTTCTTATTCATATCTTTTCAATCTTTTTTTAGTTACATTGCTCCTATTATTGCATATAGTGATGATACTACCGTCCTCCTGATAAGGTCATCTTTGATTATCTCATCTTCATCGACCCCGTTCCAGCAGAAGACTGGCACAATAATACCATCTATCCCCAGGCTTTCCTTAATCTCTTTCCCATGTTCGATGAAGTATAATGCCACTATCGCTACCTGGCTCCTTATATCCTTGACATCATCAAAGTCTGTGTCAATGAAAAGCCAGGAGACAGGCTTGTCCACCTTAATCTCCAGCCTCAGGCTCCTTTCCTTATCAACCAATACCTCTTCCCTCTTGAAGAGTTCTCTCCTTTCCTTCTTGGTCATCCCCTCCCTCTTGAATACAGGGCTGCTGAGCAGTCGTTGGGTAAGGAAGGCCCTTCTTTGCTTGTCTGGTATTAATTCCATCTATTCCTTTTTCTGCAATATTACAAAAAAATCTTGATTATCCAATGGTTTCTCTTATTTTTATATAAAAAAGGCTTTTATGATGAGAATATTTCACAGTCTTGACATCTGGAACCTCAAGGGAAAATGGAAAGAGACACCAGATATCCGCACTCCGTTTGAAGACATCAGCGCCCTTTCAAAGGTAGAGAGATATCGTTTCAAATTTACCTCCCCTCCTAGCAGAGGGAACTGCCCCATATTTTAACATTCCAGAATTGCTTCATTCACAAAAATAGCCATTTTTGGCCAGTTTTACGCATTGAAATTACGTAATTGAGGGAAAAATAAATCCAGACGCAACTCTCTTGCGTAGAAAAAAGCCCTCCTGGGTTATTGTGACCAGGACTTTTTATGGGAAGAAAATAAGGTCTTATAGAGAACGCAGTGATTTTGCGTATCTAATTTCCTGAAATTCACTCGTTAAATCATGCTGTGTAAATTTTGAAGAAAAATGGGTCATTTTTATACCTTATTTTTGGCTTTTTGAACTCTTTTTTGTATCTTTGCAGAAAAGTTTTTATGTGTTTAAAAGTTAATGGGAAACCAAAATTCAAGAAGGTAGGTAAGGATATTAAATGCTATAAGGTCATTAGAGACCACGGGAATAATATCTATTCCGCACCTTATCATATGATGTTAGTAACCTTAGGAAAAGAATATAAAACTGGGGCGGAGAAGATGGACTTTACTTACTCAAAGGAGAAGAACCAGACCATCGTTAGGGGAGATGCTTTCCACTCTTTCCTGAAGAAAGAAGATGCCGCCGCCCTTGCTACCGAACTGTCTAAGACCATCAGATATGACGATAATTTTACTTATAAGGTTGTAGAATGTTCCCTGGGAAAGGAAAATAATGCCATTAGGGGACTATTTAAAGAATACGAGAGCATCTGTTCCGACACAATAAAATATGAAAGGATAATATAATGCCAATGAATGTAGTCTATAGCCCTGACACTTTCTACTTCAGGTCATATAATGACATTGTTCCAAATGTAGAGGAGGCGTTTGATATCGGTTATCAACTGGATGATGAAAGGTACGGCTTTAGTTACGAAAAGAATGGGATAAACTTAGGTGGATGGCCCATCTTCTGAAAAAAAAAAAGAAAACCGCAAGAACTCATCTTCCTGCGGTTTCTAATTTTATAGTTGGTCAAAAAAAACTTTATACCCCCTCCATTACATAAGGAATACAATGCCATCCAAAATACTCGTCAACATCATATGAATCCTGAAGGTCACTACCTAACACAGCGATAAACGGGTTTGTTAAGTGTGATACGTCAGGGTCTTCTTCATTATATAATGCAAGGTCTATTGCATTAAAATTAGCGTCACAAACATCACTTAAGTTATTTAGGCTCAAATGTCCATCTGTTACTAAGTACGTTGCTGTGCACAATTGCTCTTCACCACTGAAAGCGGGGTTAGCCAATTCCCATAATAACCCCCAATCTTGGTCAATTTCAATATCACCGACAAGTTTGTAGCGCCTTCCATATTGACCATATTCATTAAACCACTCCTCTAATGAGTTAAATCCCTCACCATATACCAATCCACCAAAAAAGTCATCACAATACATATATACATTCGTATTACTTTGTGATTTTGAATATTCAAGTTCGTATTCAGGGATGTTTGATTTTATATTATTTAAAAATACTGGTGGCATAACACTACTTCCTTCTGATTGGTTGCAAATAACGTAATTTAATTTCGTAGTATTGAACACATTTCCACAATGTCCCTCATTATACTCTAAATTTTTTACATCAACTCTTTTAATTTTTGGACTCTGGCCCAAATTGAATTCAGTATATTTCCCACTAAAATCAATAAGTGGGGCCTTTTCTAACGCAAGACAATTGCTAAACATACCCCATACCCTGGTATCACCGCTAAGATTAATTGATTTTGGGGCTGTGACTAAGTTGACACACCCTAGGAATAAGTACTCCAAATTTGCATTTAGAGGAAGAATTAAATTTTCAGCATCTATCAGCCCAGTGTCCTGTTGAAACCACCCATCATATGCACCGCCGTTTTTTCCCAAAAAAGCATCATTATAATATAGTGAGGCAAGACACCCGTAAACTTTATGCTTTGCGCTTGAAGTAATATACGTCCTGCCGTTTGTGTTATTTAGAGTGCTGCGAACTCTTATCTTATCCCCCTTATTAACCTCAATAGAAGCACTGGTGCGATAAATATTATCCCAAGACCCATAGTTTTTACTATAATAGATATAAACACTATTGTTGTTGATTATATTTAACCATCCATTTTCTAACATTTCAATTGTAAGAGGTAGCACATCATACCCAGGATTTATTATTGTTTCTTTTGTATCTGCAATATATGCAACAAGAGGAAAAACGTCATCTTCATTACTAATCGCGTCATCAAGCCATTGCTCATAATATGATTTGTTTGGAAATTTCTTTAGTTTCTTCATAATTAAACCTTTTTATCACATATAAATAGTTGATAGGGTGAAAATAAATAAGAAATGCTGACAAGATTCTTCTCGCCAGCATTAACTTCCAACCAAAGCACTAATACCTACAAATCGTCCTCTTCCATTGTCAGACTGCTTTCCCAGATATCTTCAAAGGATGCCTTTACCTTTACCGAGTCTTCAGTAGACAACTCTGTCTTGACAGATATCTTCTCCTCCTTCTCGCTCTTAGTCCATCCAAAGATAATTGAGCAATAATACGCCACGATAATCAAGATACATATGATTATGTATGCCAGATTTAACCATTTATTTTTGAAAAATCCTTTCATAATAGCATTATTCCCCCAGTTCCCACAGGAAAGTTCCCCATAGGTCAGTAATCTTTTCCTTGTTCTCTGAATACAAGGTAATGTCGTTACCACCCTTGTAGACGACGGTGATTTTGTTCTCTGTCTTCTCGACCCTTGCAATATCTTCCTTTGCAATAAGGAGTTCATCAGCACCCCAATAGGTATGCACTCCTTCCAAATCCTTAATGTAAATAAATTTTGTCATTTCTTCTTGTTCTTGTATTTGTTATAAAATTTGCTCCATTCATCACACCCCTTGGCAATGCTCTTGTCTTCTTCAATGCCTTCTTCTTCATTGACATAATCAATATGAGCCCTATCACAATAGATAGTTCCCTCATCTTTCGGCAATTTTTCCTTAAGTTCATCAACATCAACCCACCATTTGTCCCAAAAAAGAATACCATTTATTATACCATTAGTCCGTATTCCAATTGGGTTTGCTTCAGCATCTGCTTTCTTCCAATGTGGCATCTGCATAAGCATATCATCTCCACCATCCTCATAACCGACATCATTTCCTTTTTCCCATTCTTCTTCAAGGCGTTCTTGCATCTTCTCTTCTGCCTGTTTCTCACCATCATGGAAACCCTTGTTGTAAATCCACTCCTTCGCATCGGTTGGTGTTATAGAGCCATACTTGTTTGGCTGAATTGTTGTTGAGGAATTAAACTTTTCATCATCATTTACGGAACATGAAATACTGCCATCTAATGTTGTTGAAGTGGTTTCCCAATCATGAGGCTTTTTAGTTTTCTTAAGTCCAGGACAATTCACACAATCACGGAACGGGTCAGTACAAACACCGCCATAATAACAATACTCATCATAGTTATCTAAAAATGTAGTATCTGTTGTTGCCTTTGTATCAGTCTGCCATTGATAATTTCCTCCACCTGTGCTAATCACTCCTGGACAATTCACGCAATCACGGAATGGATTGGTACAAGCACCGCCATTCAACGGACAAAGCGGAGTTCCATATGGATACTTCACAGGATTAACTGGTGGCGTAGTTGGAAATTCAGGAAAGACAAATGGCTGCCTATTTTTATCTTCCGTATCCCTTTCAACAAGGAGTTCAGCCAACCTCTCCTTATCTAACTTCATATAATCTTCTTTCGTAAGCATAACTTAATATATTTTTCTTTATTATTAAATCTGGTTTGAATTTGGAACCATTGGTAAATTATTTTCCGACCATATATCATAGACAATCTTACTTGCCATAATCATATACTTTTTCTTCCACTTTTCCCATCTCTGAGTGAAATATTTAATCACCTGTCCAAATGTGGTGTAATTCTTCTTCATCATATCATTGACTTCCGAGACAATACGCTTTGCCTCTTCGCTCTCAGGGTCAAGAGATTTCAAGTCATCAATGAATTTGGATAAGTCCTGAAATTTTTTGTAAGATTCTGTCCGTTTTACAACACTTAAGGCATTCTTTGAACCACGAATTTCATCTTTCTTTGATTGCAGTTCTTGCCTTAGCATTCCAATATAAGCATTCCTTTCAACACGATTAAGGATATATAATGCCTTGGCAACCTTTTTTCTTATTCCCGTACCCCATTGGAGTGTTGAATAGAATTTATCATAACCTTGTGACTTATAATTGGCTATAAGGTCTGCATTTTGGTTCTCAAGACAATATCTATAAAAATTATAAATATGCACTAATTCGTGTCCAAGTCCTAAAGACAACACATAATATAAGTCTTCCTCCTTAGGGCCAAAAATCCTTAGCGTAATTGTTGGCCTGCAAATAACACCACCTTCTTTCGTCTGAATTATGGATTGTTTCATATCAGTATATCCACCATATCTTTTCTTATCTGCGAAACCAAATGTTAAGGAGATATCAAACTCTGAGAAGAAAAATTTTGCACCACCATTCAAGGCATTTTGTGTATTCCTATCTGTATATATCTGCTCAATTTCCGTCTTCGTCCTGATTGCAGTATTTATCTGATTTTCGGCTGCTTTAGAAATGTTGGAAATAAACATATCAATGTCAGTAACGACGCCACGACTTTCTTTCAGAATGGCAAAAGTATTACGAGAAAACTCATAATCAATATGATTTTTTAATTCAGTTAATAAGTTCATTATAAAAATTTTTATCTATTATTCAATCATAAAAGGGGTATTACCCATCCATAAAGGGCAAAGAGCAACGATGCTACTAACAGTATCGCAATTATAATGTCTATTGTGTCTTCTCTTTTCATTATATGTTAGTCCTTTGGTGCAAATATACAAAAGTTTCTTCAAAAAAGCAAATCAGGTAGAAAGTTTTTGCAATTTTTTCTACCTGATTCGCTAAATTTCGGCATAAAACACTATTTTTTGCCAAGATTTAGAAGAAATACTTGACACTCATTATAAAGTTCCTCATATATCCCTTTCTCTCAACACCATCTTCGGCATCATAATTCGTGGTAAGTGCGTGAGTAAGCCCAATATCATAACCCATGGAAATTCTTGCCCTTCCTGTTTCAACACCGCAGGTCAAGACTAAACCCAATGGAAATTTCTTGTATCTTCTATAGCCAAAATCAGCCCTTTCTCCCTCTCCATAAATCCTAAATTTCTCATAGGAATTCAACTTATAGTTCATTGAGATACCAGCCAGGCACACAAGTTTCATATCCTCTATAAAGTCAAACTTATAGCCACCAGTAATCGGCAGGGAAAGATAATTGATATTGTCCGTAAGGCTTCCGTCAAATCCATCATACTCTTTGTAGTATTCCCATCTTCCTTTCTTGTTGTTGAAGAGAAGAGAACAATCAATGATGAAGTTATTCTTCTCATATTCGGCTGAAACACCAACAAAGTAACCGAGGTCTGCATTGCTTATTGCATGTCCGAGTCCTATGGTTGGTGGGAGAATGAGTTGATTGATGTTCAATCCACCTTTCACGCCCAAAGAAATCTGTCCACTCATCTCAACGGACAGGAACAACATTAAAATAAAAAATATCTTCTTCATAATTTATTCTTCAATTTTCAATCACAGATTTTTCAAATCTTTTCTTAACAGTTATTAATAAACTCCCTCATTATCTCATCTAAATAACCTGACTTTTTCTGGCATCTACGCATTTCCTTTTTATCTATTTTTAACTCGGACAAGATGTGTCTCGCAATAGTCGGCTCATCATAATCCACAATAATAGTTTGGATAGCAAACCAAACACCGTCATTAAATTGGATTTCTTCTTTGCGTGTCATAACCCAATCTCCTTATAAATTTTTCAAATCTTTTCTCAATTCGTTTAACACTGCAGCAGTCTTGCCATCTCCTTCTTCTGCGAGTGTTGCAATTGCTTTAGAAAGGTAACCTAACTGTTCTTTGGTTGGTTTCCAGTTATTTGGCTTTCCCTCTTGCTCAAAAATTGTCCTACCTTCTACCCACACTTCCGTATGTTTAGGTTCTTCCTCTCTTTGCCCAAAGATTGTCCTACCCTTCTTGAGCCAATCAACCTGTTGTTGAGTTAGCCCTACTTCCTTAATTCTCTTGCGAGTATCATCATCAACCTCTTCACTCCACTCTTCGGATTTCTGCTTATCTTTTGGCTGTGGACGGAGTGATTTGAGCCAGTCAATAGTGAGTTCAATTTCTGAAGTATCGGCATAATGCTTTTTCGCTGTTTCAAGAAAATAGATAGCGTCACCACACCTGTGTTTATCCTCCTCGTTCCACTCAGCAGGTTTCTGCTCTTTCTGCTTTTCAAGATAGGAAAGAATATCACTTCTTGTTACAGAACATTTAGTAAGGATTGGTTCAATTCCATCAAGATAAACTAACCCCAAAATCGCCTTCCTTACCCTCTCATCCTCGCTTTCCTTTAGTTCTGGTTCCCACGTGTCAATGAGAACAAGGTCGTTGTTGTTAGGCCCAGCATTAAGAGTGTACTTTCCATCTTTCGTACAAGTTGTAATAAATTCAATACCATCGATGATTTGCAAACCAACTATTGGATACTCTCCGTTTCTTTTATCTCCTCTATCCCAATAGATAATCTTTACATCATCCCCGTTCCTTGTCTGTACCTTATATCTTCCCTGATAATGATTTTCTTCAGATTGAATTTGCTCCCTCAGAGCAATATCAAATGGTATTATTTTCATTGTTTTCATTTGTTACCTCCTTTTCTGCCTAGTTCGTAAAAGTATTTGCATATTTCATCAAATTGTTCTATAACAATATTAGCATACTCAGCACCCATACCTTCGTCAATAGAATCACATTCATTCCACTTTTTCTCTATCTCTTTCTCCAAGTCCACTGGCTCTTCCTCAGTGTTAACAAAAGTGTATGTTCCATCGTTGCGGTTCTCAATGTATTCTTTAATTACTTTACTAAACTGCTCTTTGATATTAGCAACCGCCGCTTTGGAAATTTCTTCTCCCATTTGTTTCATCTTTTCATCTGAAATTATTTTAGGAAATTCTTCCTCAACGAGAGTCCATTCTTTAGGGTTGAAAAATAACGGAAGTGTCCCCTCTTGCTCAATTTCATAATTAGTATAACCAAGTGAGGTAATTTCCTCTATCTCTGGCGCAGTTATCCGTATCCGAGGATTATGTTTGTTAACTAATGTCTTCATAACTCTTTAATTTTATTCATCATCTTCCTCATCCCTTGCCACTTTCTTCACATCCTGTATCATCTCACGGAGATAATCGGAGCAGTCATATACATCGGTGCTTACTTCTTCCAAGAGGTCCTTAATCGTGTCAAGTTGCCCAAGCAAATCATCAATGTTAGAACATCTCTTGTACTTATCCTTTCCAAGCAGGAATGCAAGTGGATGAACAAGGTTTTCAGGAACATCAATGAATTCCCACCTTGCTCCACCATATTTTTCAGGGTTAGAGTTCTGCTCTTCAGCAGCATCAAGGATTTCCTTTTCAGTCCTTCCCTTGTCAAGAAACACCTGCATATCATCAATGCGGCGGATATTTCCCTCTTTCGTGTAACAAACTATTATCTTCATAACTCTTTAAATTTTAATTAAACACTGCAAATATACAAAAAAGTTTCTAAAAAAACAAACCCCATACATTGTTGGTGTATGGGGAGAGTTCAATAACTACTTCTCAACCTTCTTTTTAGGATTAGACATATTCTTTGGTATATCGGGATTTTTAGGTATCCTTCCATTAGGTTTTGCCTGACCGCAATCTCTTGTATGTTTAATTTTTATTCTCATAGTATTTGAAATTATTTAATTATTTTTTTGGAATTAGAAAGGAAATTCATCAGTCTGTTTCTGTTTCTTTTCTGCTTCTTCTTTCTGTCTTTCCCGTTCTCTTTCTTTCTCTTTTTCTTCATATATCTTATGAAACCACTCATTATTGTCACAGAAATACCACCCCCAATCAAACGGCATTCGTGTATTAAGTTCTTCTCTAAATACCTGCCCATCTGTTACTTCCATATAAATTCTCTTAGGGAACGGTCTGTCAATGCAACCATCTTCATCTGTACAATCAAAATCAATCTGTGCTCCCTCTATATACTCAATGTTTTCTTTAAGCATATTTTCGCAAGTGTCAAGTATCGGCCATCGCCAGTAGAGGATAAATTGATATAACCCCTTGTCATTACCTGTCCAATTTTCTGGTTTTAATTTTTCTGTAAATTCAGCGAATTTCTTTGCAAATTCTTCTTTTTTTTCTCCTTTAAGCAGGATTGACCCTGCACCATGATAACATATTGACATAATATAAAAATATTTGAAAAATTATTATTTTATTAAGAAATATAAAAAACCTTAAAAGTGTTTAGTTTTCCCAAGCAAATTCTAATTGCTCTAAGATGCTTTCCACATTAGACGTTGGTGTGGGCTCTTCTTTTTCGGATTTTTTTTCTTCTATGGATACATTATCATTAATATACGGTTTAAAAAGTGGAGAATTTATGAACAATTTATGCTTATGCTCTGTATTTTTCTCTATTTGTTCTTTAGAGTTAAATATTTCACCCCAACATTCTTTATAAAAGGTAATGTCGCATTCTCCCCTACGAACTTCATTTACTCCTCTATTTTGTCGCATATTTTTAGTTCTATTAAGGGGTCGCATGTTTCCAATACTGTTCATGATTTCCTTAGGAATATTATTTTCTATGCAGCCAGCCTGTGTAAAAATATGGTCAAGGTGAAGGGTCCCGCCTTTCGTTTTATTCATTTCTCTAAGGGTGTGTGCTGCTTGTGCGAAAAGCGTTTCTTCTTCCTCGCCCTTTGCGATTGCATCAATTAAAGCAAGAACTATTTTGTTGTATGACATCCCTTCTGTCATTCCGTGCGAATAATTAAAATGCGAAAAATTAGGAATAGACACATATTTTTTAAGGGAATGATATACTAGATTACACTAACCGAAAAAAGAAACGCATCCTATTTGGGTGCGTTTTCTTTAATCCGATTCTCCATATCGGAAGGAATATTTGCGATTCCG
>JAEEGF011371319.1_pt1 | contig 14008 bp, 11 predicted proteins | sample 9134171 | NCBI WGS metagenome assembly JAEEGF01 (sample SAMN16246542, study PRJNA631951) | gut metagenome | biome: gut microbiome; feature: rumen; material: AP-attached | host: Bos | place: Iran: Karaj | collected 2018-10
GGTTTCCTATCCAGCAGCATCATTGAATTCATGACATGGTTAAGTGTTCCATCGCCACCACTGCACAGAATAAGCTCTGTCTCTTTTCCATATTCTGCCACCAGAACCTCTGAAGTAAGGTCTGTTCCAGGAATAATCGGATATACGATCGGCTCATAGCCTTTTTCCGCAAGGGCTATGGCTATATCAAGAGTATCATTACCTGCTTTGCCAGTTCCTGAAGTTTTATTTATCAGAACAAGTGCTTTCTTTCTGTTGTCTGTTTTATTCGTGCTCACTTATAATCCCTCTGAATTAGTTAACTGATGTTGCACTATAATCATTTAGCAATTCTCTTGTATGTCCTATAAGTGTAAGTCAAATCAAAGTAAACCTGCTCGTCGCTCTCGTCCACCATCTCCCACTCAGGATCCTTGTCCAGGTTAGGGAAATAGGTATCTGCCTCAAATTCCTTGTCGATAAAGGTTACGATTGCTGTATCGCACTGATCAAGAAATTCTCTGTATACGCTCTCTCCACCTATGATGTAAACATCATCTTTATCAAGGTCAGAAACAAGGTCTAAGAGCTCCTGCTTGGAGTGAACTACTGCTGCGTCCTTAACCCTGTAGTCTTTCTTGGTAGAAAGAATAATGTTGTTTCTCTTAGGAAGAACAACTCTCTGAGGAAAGGTCTCAAGGGTCTTTCTTCCATATACTATTGTCTTGTTTATTGTCTCATTTCTGAAATTCTTCTGGTCCGCTGGTATGCTAACAAGGAGCTGTCCCTTGTTACCGATGGCCCAGTTACTGTCTACTGCTACGATTGCTTTCATACTGTCTCCTCTATATTTTATATCGCGATCGGAATATCTTTTAACTGTTCACCTGCAACTTCGTAGCCCTCGAGAGAAACGTCGTTACGTGTGAACTGATAGAAATCTTTTACGTCCGGATTAAGGTGGAACTTAGGTTCTGGAAGTGGCTTACGCTCAATGAGCTCCTTGATAAGAGGCACATGTCTGTCGTAGATATGCGCATCTGCGATTACGTGAACAAGCTCACCTACGTTCATGTCACAGACCTGAGCAAGCATATGCACAAGAACTGCATACTGAACTACGTTCCAGTTATTAGCTGCTAAAACATCCTGAGATCTCTGGTTGAGGATAGCATTAAGTGTAAGCTTGTCCTCGCCCTTTTTCTGAGTAACGTTGTAGGTTACTGAATATGCACATGGATACAGATTCATCTCATGGAGATCATTGAACACATAAGTGTTTGTCATGATACGACGGCTGAATGGATTGTTCTTGAGGTCATAGATAACCCTGTCAATCTGGTCAAACTCGCCTTCCTTATAGATGCTCTTCTGGCCAATCTGATAGCCGTAAGCCTTACCAATAGATCCTGTCTCATCAGCCCATTCATCCCAGATATGGCTGTTAAGGTCATGGATATTATTACTCTTTTGCTGATAAATCCAGAGAATCTCATCAGTTGCACTCTTAAGAGCGGTCTTTCTAAGGGTCATGATAGGAAATTCCTTGGAAAGATCGTATCTGTTAACTACCCCAAACTTCTTGATAGTATATGCAGGTGTTCCATCCGGCCAGTGAGGTCTTACCTTCTCACCCTCAGTGGAGGTGCCGTTCTCAAGGATATCCTTGCACATATCTATAAAGATTTCATCTGCTCTGCTCATTTTTCTCCCCTTTTCAAACTTTTTTCTTTTATTTACTCCATTTGTCACACAACGCTATTATCTGATCCGCGAACTTGGCCTTGTCCTTATTGGTCATGCCCTCACTCTTAGCTATGATGCCCATAAGTCTTGCGCCTGCTGCCTTGAGCCTTGCGTAAACATCAGAAACAAGCGTAGCCTCTTTCTTCTTAACAGGAATCGGAACGCCTTCCTTGGTGATCTGTCCTGAGATGATATCAAACTCAGTTCCGCTGTACGGAGCATAGGTATTGTAGCCATACTCATCTCTAAGGCACTGGGCAAAAGAGGCACAGACGCTGTCTTCGCCATGAACAACAAAGACTCTTGAAGGTCTTTTCACGGTAAAACCGTTGAGCCACTCGATAAGTCCGTTTTTATCAGCATGTCCTGACAAGCCCTCAAGCTTGCAGATATCTGCCTTGATATCAATAGTCTCGCCAAAGAGCTTGATCTGCTCTGCGCCGTCAACTATAGCTCTACCTGTTGTTCCAATTGACTGATAGCCAACAAAAAGAACTGTACATTCCTCGCGCCATAGATTGTGCTTGAGATGATGCCTGATACGTCCAGCCTCGCACATTCCAGAAGCTGAAATAATAACCTTGGGCTCAGGATCTTCGTTGATAGCTCTTGATTCCTCTGTGGTGATGGCCAGATTAAGACCAGGGAAGGTCACAGGATTAATCCTCTTCCTGACCAGCTCCATGGCCTCCTCATCATAGCACTCGTACTGATTGTCCTCGAATATCTCTGTAGCCTCAACAGCCAGAGGACTATCTACAAAAACACGGAAATTGGGCTTACTCTTAACAAGCCCGTCTATCTTGATCTTCCTGATAAAGTACAGCATTTCCTGGGTTCTACCCACAGCAAATGAAGGAATAACAACATTTCCGCCTCTTGCAAAGGTTCTGTCCAGTATCTCCGCAAGCTCTTTTACATAATCAGGTCTCTCAGTGGCATGAAGCCTGTCACCATAGGTGGACTCCATGATAACGTAGTCCGCTTCCTCGGTGTTCTGAGGATCTCTGATAAGTGGTTGGCGCTTATTGCCGATATCACCGGAAAAGACAAGCTTCTTGGTGACATTTTTCTCAGTAAGCCACACCTCTATGCTGGCAGAACCAAGGAGATGTCCTATATCAGTAAAGCGAATCTTGACGCCTTCGCAAACTTCCACTTCCTGATTGTAGCCACAGGGAATAAATGCCTTGATGGTCTTCTCAGCATCTTCCATAGTATAGGCAGGCTCTACCTGAGCGATATCTCTGGTACGCTTAGCCTTACGGTTACGCCACTCAGCTTCCTGCATCTGAATGTGTGCGCAGTCACGCAGCATAATGTTACACAGATCAGCTGTAGCATCAGTAGCATAAATCTTGCCTCTAAAGCCCTTGGCATATAGAAGCGGAAGATTTCCTGAGTGATCCACATGAGCATGTGTCAGGAAAACATAGTCTATTTCAGGCGCAGACACTGGAAGTGGAACATTTTCAAAGTAATCCTTGCCCTGCTCCATTCCATAATCTACCAGAATATTCTTGTCACAGGCCTGTATAAAATGGCAGCTTCCTGTAACCTCGTGATCAGCACCGATAAAGGTAAGTTTCATACGCAAATACCTCGTCCCTGATGTATTTATTCATAAATTAAATTATATCATGTTAATTACCCTATTATCAAAAGAGCTACAAGCCTCACTACAAGGGCAACGATCCAGGCAACAGCGCACTGCCATATCACAACTGCAAGTGCCCACTTTTTGCCAAGTTCTCTTTTTATTGAAGCAATAGCTGCCACGCATGGTGTATACAAAAGGCTGAATACCAGCAATGTAATGGCTGTCACTGTGGTAAGAGAATTCTCAACTCCATCAACGAACAAAACCTCCATAACTGAGACCACGCTCTCCTTGGCAATAAATCCGCTGATAAGAGAGGTACAGATTCTCCAGTCGCCAAGTCCAAGTGGTGCAAAAAGAGGTGCTATAATTCCTGAAACAATAGCAAGAATGCTCTCTTTTGAATCACTGACAAGGTTAAAGTGAAGGTCAAAGTTACTAAGAAGCCAAACAACAATTGTAGCAATGAAAATAACTGAAAAAGCTCTCTGAATGAAGTCCTTGGACTTCTCCCAAAGGAGCTGTCCCACATTTCTAGGACTTGGAAGTCTGTAATTAGGAAGCTCCATTACAAATGGCACAGGTTCACCCTTAAATACAGTCTTCTTGGTTATGAAAGCATTGAGGATTCCAATTGCAATTCCCCACAGATACAGTGCTGTAATAATTAGTCCGCCTTTTCCAGGGAAAAAGGCATTTACAAAAAAGGCATAAATAGGGAGCTTAGCTGTACAGCTCATGAACGGAGTCAGTACAATTGTCATCTTCCTGTCTCTCTCACTTGGAAGTGTCCTTGTGGACATAACTGCCGGAACAGTACATCCAAAGCCAATAAGGAGAGGTACAATGCTTCGGCCAGAAAGACCTATTTTCCTAAGAATCTTATCCATCACGAAAGCAACTCTTGCAATGTATCCGCTATCTTCCATAAGTGACAGGAAGAGGAAAAGAACTATGATAATAGGAAGGAAACTGAGTACACTTCCAACTCCGTCAAATATGCCATTAACTACCAGACCCTTTAGAACCTCATTGACTCCAGCAGAAGTCATCGCGTTCTCAACAGTAGCGCCCAGTGCGCCGATTAGTTCCTCTAATATTCCCTGAAGCCATGCACCAATTACATTGAAAGTCAGCACAAATACAAGTCCCATTATGAGGATAAACATAGGGATAGCTGTGTATTTACCTGTAAGAAGCTTATCAATCTTATTACTGCGAAGCTGTTCCTTACTCTCTTTTGGCTTGGTTACGCACTTCTGACAAACCTTTTTGATGTACTGGAAACGCATATCAGCTATAGCTGCGCTTCTATCAAGGCCTCGCTCTTTTTCCATGTGAGAGACAATGTGCTCGATAGCCTCTTTTTCATTATCATCAAGATTCAGCTTTTCTATTATAAGTGAATCGCCCTCAACAACCTTGCTGGCTGTAAATCTAAGAGGAAGTCCAGCTCTGTCTGCGTCATCTGCAATAAGGTTCATTACAGCATGAAGGCACTTGTGAACTATACCTCCATTGTCATCCTTGGAACAGAAGTCCTGTTCAAGCGGTTTCTCCTGATATTTGGCAATGTGAAGAGCATGGGCAATAAGCTCGTCAACGCCTTCATTCTTGGCTGCAGCAATAGGAACAACAGGAGTTCCCAACATTTCCTCCATCTCGTTAATATCTACAACGCCGCCGTTGCCTGTGAGCTCATCCATCATGTTAAGAGCTACTACAGTTGGAACATCCATCTCAAGTAGCTGCATCGTGAGGTAAAGATTACGCTCAACATTAGTAGCATCAACGATATTGATGATGGCTGTCGGTTTCTCATTGAGTACGTGATTACGAGAAACAATCTCCTCACTTGTATAAGGAGACATGGAATAAATACCTGGAAGGTCAGTAATCAGGGTATTCTTGTAGCCTCTTATCTCTCCATCCTTACGATCCACAGTAACTCCTGGGAAGTTACCAACATGCTGCTTGGATCCAGTAAGCTGGTTAAAAAGAGTTGTCTTTCCACTGTTCTGATTACCAACAAGAGCAAAGGTAAGTGTTGTTCCTTCTGGAAGAGGATTACCGCTGCCCTTGGGGTGATAGATACCTGTTTCACCAAGACCTGGGTGAACAGTTTTCTTTTTTACATCAGAAGAACTCTTATCTGATTCACTGCCTGTAAATATTTCATCACTAAATCTGGCTATCTCTGTAATCTCTATCTGCTGCGCCTCCGCAAGACGAAGTGTAAGCCTGTAGCCATGAATCTCTATTTCTAACGGGTCTCCCATGGGCGCATACTTAATAACAGAAAGCTCTGCTCCAGGGATAACACCCATATCCAAAAAATGTTGGCGAAGAGCGCCTTCCCCGCCAACACTTACTATTCTAGCTTTTTTACCGATTTCTAACTCTTTTAATGTCACTTGAAACTCCTTATGTATAAAACCTTACTAATAATTTTTCTCATTTATTAATATATACTACTCTTTTTGTCAGGAAAATAAAATGTAAATTTGTTAGTTGTGTGCAACTGCCTATTCATGGGTTGCTCAATTTTTATTATTTTGTTAAAATAGAGATTACCTATGATTTAAAATTGCTTCACTATGCGATTTTGATAGGTATATTTTGTTTTACTAAATAAGGAGATTACAAGTAATGCATATTAGAACATATGGAAAAAAAGTTGTTGCAGCTATGCTGTGCTCAGTAATGGTGCTTTCAATGGCAGCCTGCGGCGCAGAAGATGCCGGCGAAGAGACTTCTACAGGAGTTTCTTTTGAACCAATCAACACTGAGACAACAGACAATGCTGGAGAAGCAGCTACAGAGGAAGTTGCATCAGATGAACCTTACGTACTTCCAGAGGGAATGTACTTCAGCGAACTTACTGGTGAGCCTATCAGCGAAGAGATCAAAGATCAGCGTCCTATCGCAGCTATGGTAGATAATGAGATCACAGCTCTTCCTCACTATGGAACATCAGAAGCAGACGTTGTATATGAGCTTATGAACAGCACCAAGAACGACAGAATCACTCGTCTTATGTGCATTGTTAAGGACTGGGGCAGCATTGAGCAGCTCGGTAGTATCAGAAGTACACGTCCTACCAACATCATTCTTGCTTCAGAGTGGAACGCAATCCTTTGCCACGACGGTGGGCCTTACCACAACGATGCTTATTTTGCTAACCCTTGGGCAGCTGATCACCTTTCAGGTTATTTCTCAAGAGTAAACAACGGTAAGGCAAGAGAGTTCACAGAGTACATCTTACCTGGTGACCTTGAGTCAGATATCGAGAAGTTCAACATTTCAGCTACATATAATGAGTATGCTAACCCAGGCAGCCACTTCAATTTCATCGAATATGGCAAAGAGTACAAGCTTTCAGACAAGTACTCCAACACATATCCTGGAACAATTGTTACTCTTCCATTCACACATAATTCTTCTCAGCTTGTTTACAACAGCGAGACTAATGAATATGAGTACTACGAGTACGGTGAGAGACACGAAGATGCTGAGGACGGAGCACCTCTTAGCTTCAAGAATGTAATCCTTCAGAACTGCAGCTTCAACCAGCTCGACGAGAACGGCTACCTCATTTACAACTGCATCAGCGATGGTCAGATCGGATGGTACCTCACAAATGGCGAAGCCAAGATTATCATGTGGTCCAAGACAAGCGAGACAGGCGTTACCAAGTACTATGATGACCAGGGTCAGGAGCTTGTTCTTAACACAGGTAAGACTTATATCTCACTTATTCCTTCAGATACTTGGGATAACATTTCACTTCAGTAATTACTATAACTAAGATACAAAAATATTTATAAGCGTGAGACTAACATGTCAGAATTAAGCAGATTTCAGAAAATCAACGGCAACACTCTTAAAATAATTGCTTGCATAACTATGCTGATTGATCACATTACAGCAGGTATCATGTTTCCTGTAGTTCGTAGTGGACTGTATACTGGCGATCTCACAATTGACCAGCTTAATTTTATTTATATGTTTCTGAGAGGAGTAGGCAGAACAGCTTTTCCTATCTTCTGTTTTCTTCTCGTAGAAGGCTTTATGCACACTAGAAGCAGGCTAAGATACGCTCTTAGTCTGCTTCTTTTTGGTATTATCTCAGAGATTCCCTTTGATCTCATATTCTTTTCCGAAGAAGAGATCTTTAACATTAATATCGTAGATGCGCTTGAAGCCAACAGTTATCTCTTGATGGATCAGTGCAATGTTTATTTCACTCTTCTGTTAGGTCTTCTGGTAATCTGGGGAATGGATGTAGCATATAGCTTCTGCAAGGAAAAGAATCTTCACATTGTGATATCATGGCTTGCCTATATAGTAATCGCATTACTGGGCTGTGGCATAGCTTACAAGATAAATTCAGATTATGACGTTTGGGGCGTAGTTCTCATCCTCATCTTCTACTTACTTCGTAAATATGAATTCATACGTATCCTTGCCGGCTACTTCTTCATCTCCCAGCTCGGCATAGAATATTGGGCATTCCCAGGCTTCATCCTCATGGCTCTCTACAGCCACAAAAGAGGCCGTAACCTCGGAAACCTCAAATACTTCTTCTACGTATTCTACCCAGTCCACCTGACACTCATCTACATCATCAGATGCCTCATCTGGGGCTAACCGCCGCCACCACTTTCATCTCAGGCCTCCCGCCCCACACCACAGGGCATGGCGATGTTCAATGAAGATTTTTTCGTCTGTGTAAGTGAGGGGCATTTGGAGCTTAAAAAGAGCGGCCTCTGATTGAGGTCGCTCGTAGTTGTGTACGTATTTAGTTGGTCATTACGTTGGCCATTGCAGCCTGTGCACTCATGATGTCTGTCTTGGAGATTGTGTAGTCCTGAATGACGTCTGTATCGAATGAAATACAGTTATCAGAATCTGCTGTGACTACATCTATCTGAGTGTATCCTGTGTCCTTATTGCCGGTAAGAATATATACCTGCTCATCCTTGGCTACATCGATTCTGACCTTGATAGTAGCGTCAGTTGTCAGAAGAGCCTTATTACTAAATTTAACTACATATGTACCTGGATAAAATGCATCCTGCATCTTGGTTACTGTACCGCTTATAGGAAGGACATTACCGTCGCTTACTATTGTAACTCTCTGAGTAAGTCTGCCAACACCATCAGCTGTTTCCTGGCTGGCAACACTCGCCTCTCCGCCGCTGGCATTACTGTTATCACCTAATCCCAGATATCCGTTAAGTGTAAATACTGCATCAGAACGAACAGAGTCGTCCATATCCATATTTCCACTGGAACTATTTCTAGCAAACGCAGCTGAGCCAACTACAAATGTGCATATAAAAAGTACAGAAACAAGGAATGCAATAACCCATTTCCTCGTATTCTTCATATAAATCACCTATTAAATAAATCTTTCTTCACAAAACCTACTAAATATTATCACACTTTGGACACAATTAGCAACAATAAATTTAATGTTTGTTTATAAAAATTTTAGATTTATTACAGCCAGGTTTTTACTGCTTTTACGTATTATCTCTTCCAGGTCTTAGGCTTTAAAATAATGAAAATAGGCAGAAGTTCCAGTCTTCCGGCTAACATATCAAACATCAGCATAAGCTTGGAAAGATATGAAAACTCTGAATAATTACCTGTTGGTCCAACCATACCAAGGCCAGGACCTATGTTATTAAGTGTAGCTACAACAGCTGTTACTGTTGTCTGGAAATCAAAATTATCCAAAGACACCACAAGTGTTGAAGCGATAAAAGTAATTACATAAATACCAAGGTATGCAGTAACAGACTTAACTGTTGTTCCCTCTACGGAATGGCCATCCATGTATACTCTTTTAACAGCTTTAGGATGAACTATGAAATTAAGCTCATTTCTAGCATTTCTGATTACGATCAGCGCTCTAGAGAACTTAAATCCACCACCAGTTGAACCTGCGCAGGCTCCGATAAGTGACAATACCACCAGGATCAATTTGGACAGCATTGGCCAAGTATCAAAATCAAGTGTACAAAAGCCTGTAGTTGTCATGATAGACGCCACAGAAAACAGTGAGTGATGGAACGCAAGCCCTGGATCTGTAACACATCCGCTTCTATATACATTAACAGCTATAACAGTTGCTGCTGCAAGCATAGTAACAATATAGAACTTCACTTCATCAATAGCAAAAGCCTCCTTGGGCTTTTTGTTGAGAAGGAAATAGTAAACCGTAAAGTTAATTCCGCAAAGAGCCATGAACACGATGATAATAGCCTGGCTCACAAGTGAATATCCCATCATTCCTGTGTCACGAACTGCAAATCCTCCAGTTCCTACTGTGGAAAAAGAGATTGTGATCGCATCATATACTGGCATCCCAGAAATAATAAGACAAAGGATCTCTGCAACAGTGATTCCAAAATAAATAATGTACAAAATCTTAGCTGTATCTTTTACCTTGGGAACAATCTTGCCGACAACAGGGCCAGGAGACTCAGCTCTCATAAGATGCATGCTGTATCCATCTGCCATTGGAACAACAGCCAGGAGGAAAACAAGCACTCCCATACCACCAATCCAGTGAGTAAAGGTTCTCCAGAACTGTACACTCTTCTCGATATTATCCACACTAGTGAGGATACTGCCTCCAGTTGTGGTAAAGCCTGATACAGTTTCAAAAAGAGCATCAATATAATTCGGAATTGTTCCTGTTATCACAAAAGGAACCGCGCCCATCATACTGACCGCAATCCATGCCACAGCAGTTATAGCAAATCCCTCTTTGGCGTAAATAACCTTATTTGTAGGCTTTTTGATAGTAAAGATTGCTCCAACAACAAAGCACGCAACAGCAAGTATCAAAAAAGAAATAGCGCTGTCATACTCCTTGTATATCAGAGCAACTATAAGAGGCAATGAAAAAAGCGCTCCCATTACCCTTAACAGTCTAAACAGAACGTATCTGATCATCGAGTAATTCATTTATCAATTCTCCAATATATCACTTATATCTTTTAATCCTGTTCTTGTAGTAACTACAATTACAGTGTCTCTGTCACGGATAACACTATCACCACTTGGAGAAATGATATCACCATAATGGTTGATACAAGCAATAAGAATTCCCTTCTTGAGGTTGAGCTGTGCAAGAGGCACTCCGATAACAGGGCTGCCGCCACGAACGATAAACTCCAGTGCCTCAACTCTGTCATCATTAAGCTTGTACAGTGTCTCAATATTGCTATCCTTGGAAGCAGACATTCCTCGTACAAACTGAACGATTCTGTCCGCTGTGATATTCTTGGGATAAATGATACTTCCGATATTCAGTGAGCCAATGATATCGCCATAATTAACCCTGTGTACCTTAGTAATAAGCTTGGCCTTAGGATTAATGCTCTTAACATACATTGACAGCATGATATTCTCTTCATCAAGGTTAGTAAGCGATACAAAGGATTCTACGCTTGTAACGCCTTCCTCCAGGAGCATATCCTTGTCAGTTCCATCTCCACAGATAATAAGAGCCTGTGGTAAAAGATCTGACAACTCTTTGCACCTTACTGGATCTCTTTCAAAGATTGTGACCTTAATTCCCAGAGAAAGAAGGTTCTGAGCAAGGTAAAAGGCTGTCTCTCCTCCACCAATGATCATTGTTGAATGAACCTTGGCTGTGGGAAGTCCTAATTTCTTGAAGAAATTAACTGTATTCCTGCTGGAAGCAAATACAGTAGCCTCATCTCCTGCATGAAGAACTGTGTTACCATCTGGGATAAATACTTCATTTCCTCTGTTAACAATGGAAATAAGCACCTGTTTACGAAGATCTGCAGGAATATCCTTAAGTGCCTTATTGCAAAGTCTTGAGTTCTCATCAATGACAAATTTAACAAGCTCGGCTCTTCCTCTTGCAAAGGTCTCGATCTTGGTAGCAGAAGGGAATTTCAAAAGTCTCTCTGCCTCATTAGCAGCAGCTTCCTCAGGGTTTATGACCATTGAAAGTCCAAGTTCTTCTTTGATAAAATTGATTTCCTTTTTATATATAGGATTACGTACTCTGGCTATAGTATGGCAGTTACCTGCCTTCTTGGCTATCAGACAGCACAATAGATTGAGCTCATCTGAATCTGTAACCGCGATCATCAGATCTGCTGTCTCAATTCCCGCATCCTTCATAATTGAATAGCTGGCTCCATTTCCAACTATTCCCATAACATCATAGTTATTAACTACACTCTGAAGAACACTGCTCTTTTCTTCTATAACTGTAATATTATGTCCTTCTTTGCTAAGCTGCTGTGTAAGTGTCTGTCCAACATTGCCGCAGCCCACAATCAGAATATGCATATTAGTCCTCCGTTATAAACACATAAATCCACATTACATTATATTCATTCCCATAGTTTAAATCAACTCGCCTGCCCTTAAGATAAGGCAATCTGGTACTGTTTTGTTTATAGAGTTCCTTATTTGTTCATAGGAATAATGGATTTTTTAGATATAAATAATGCCGTGTTTCTTGAATTTACTGATGTTCACGCATAAAATGTACTTGTATGCGGCGACTATCAAAAGTTTTCTGCGGCCATGAGGCGGCAAAGATAGGTGGTGCCTATGCTCAAGTACCTAGTTATATACGCCAGCGAAACTGGTAATACCAAAAAACTTGCAGAAGAAATCTACAAGGCTTTACCTTGTTCCAAGAAGGATAAAGCAATTGTTGATGTACGAACATGGAATGGCACCATGGATGCTGAAACGTATTTTGTTGGTTTTTGGGCAAACAGAGGCTCCTGTACACTGGAAATAATAGATATACTCTCATCCATCAATCACCGCAATGTTGCTCTGTTTGGAACCTGTGGAATGGGAAATGACAAGTCCTATTACGCTTCTCTTGAGCAAAATGCAAGTGTTTGGATTTCAGATGATAATAACTTCCTAGGATCATATTTCTGCCAAGGTAAGATGCCTGAGGCTCTAAGGGCCAAATATGAATCCTACAGAGGTAAATGCGATGACTATAAACTGGATAAGATCATGGAAATCTTTGATACAGCCAAGAGTCATCCCACCAGAGAAGATCTGCAAAGAGCTCACCAATTCGTTAATGAATGCTGCTCACAAGCTAAAGAGCTCATGCTGGCTCACTAATATTTATAATGACACAAAAGGCTATACCAGGCACTCTGCCAGGTATAGCCTTATTTTATTTATGGCTGATATAACCATTTGTATTTATATAAGCATTTTCAGACATGACATTCATGTCATTTATTATTCGCTGTGCATCACTTCCAAATGCTTCGTTTACTCTGCAATCACTTTGAATAGCAGGAACAAACTGTAAATTGACAGCTCCGTCGTTGTGCAGAGTCAGCACAACCATGCATGTATCCAGCGTTTTGGAGTTAAATATATAATTGCCAAGGCTGTATACTACAGGTACATTACCTACATAATCTATCTTCTGAAGCACATGAGGATGTCCACCTATAATAAGGTTAGCTCCTGCATTAACTATATCTACTGCCTGATCTCTCTGGAGATAATCAAGCTCTGTAGTGCTCTCTGTTCCCCAATGGACAAACACTATAACATAAGCATTCTTTTCCTTGGCTTCTCTGATCCTATCAAGAAGAAGTGAATCATCCAGGCATCTGAAAACACCCGGAGAAGTTGCTGTGGCTTCTTTGGTATCAGGATTAGCTATTCTCTCAATCTGAGTGGCGCATATGATTGCTATCTTCATACCACTCTCTGTAACATAGTACATCGTATGTGATGCTTCATCTATATTGTGGCCTGCACCAACATATTCTATTCCAGCCTGATCCAGGATATCCATGGTATCAAGAAGCGCCTGTTGTCCATAATCATAGGCATGATTATTGGCAAGTCCTACGATATCAACGCCCATTGTATCCAGAATATTAACTGTCTCCGGTCTTGCTCTGAAAGTGTAGGTCTTACCCTCTGTAGGTGAACCGCCGTTTGAATAAGGGAATTCGTTATTGAGCATCATGATATCTACAGTCTTCATTCTGTTCAGAAGACTATCACCCACGACTCCAACAGCTGAATTGCCATGATTTTTGAAAGCATTGCCTACCGCATAGTTATCGTCAAACAGAATATCACCAGCAAACCCAATTGTGACACAGTCGTCATTAAGTGTATCTATAAAGTGAGTATATTCTGCATCCTCAGCTGGAATGATTATTTCCGGCTCATCGTTCTCATCCAAGGTCACAACTGGCTCAACGACTTTATCTGCCTCTGGTATTTTCTCCCATTTACTGGCAAAAGAGTTCTCTATAGGATTCTCCATAGGACCATTTTGCCTGTTATTCACCAGTAAAAGAGCTGGCAAACCCACGCCCAAAACAATAGCCAGTGTCAGTAAAAATACTGCCAATGCTTTTTTGACTACATATCCCCCGGACGATGTGTCATAATCGTCATATTCATCATAATCGTTATAATAATTTCTGTCTTTTTTCCCCATAGATTAAAGTATACCACATTATAATGTAAAAAAGCCGCCGCATTTCTGCGACGGCTTTGTCAGCTCTAGATATACTAATTAATACTTGTTAGATACAACCTTTACACCAGGGCCCATTGTTGTAGCAAGAGTGATGCTCTTGAGGTACTGACCCTTAACAGATGAAGGTCTAGCCT
>JAEEGF011630322.1_pt1 | contig 14007 bp, 9 predicted proteins | sample 9134171 | NCBI WGS metagenome assembly JAEEGF01 (sample SAMN16246542, study PRJNA631951) | gut metagenome | biome: gut microbiome; feature: rumen; material: AP-attached | host: Bos | place: Iran: Karaj | collected 2018-10
TGCAAGCTTGCCGAGCGTGTTGCCCGTACACGGGGCTACAATAAGCGCGTCAAGCATTTTCTTAGGCCCTATCGGCTCGGCATCTTTTATAGTGTGAATTACGGTATTGCCCGTTTTTTCTTCTATTCTCGATATAAAGCCTTCGGCAGTGCCGAAGCGCGTATCGGTCGTGTAAGCGGCAGGGGACATAATCGGTATGACGTTGTAACCGCTGTCGCAAAGAGCTTCAAGCTGAGGTATCACCTTTTTGAAGGTGCAGAAGGAGCCGCACAGTGCGAACCCTATTGTTTTCATTCATCTACCTGCCTTTCAGATAAAATTCAATTCTTTCGGCGATGAGCTTTCCTGCCTTTTCGGGCAGATATTTACCCGGCAGTCCGAGCGCGCGTATGAGTCTTATTCCATGTGCGTCAGCGTCCTGCTCGGTTACGCCGAAGGGGGCAGAGGCTATGTCAATTAGCGTCGAGCCCTTTCTGAGAGCCGACAGCCTTCGCCCGTCGAAAATCAAGGCGGGTACAGTGTTGATAATCACGTCAAAAAATGCCGATTTCTCTGTAAAGCTTTCAAGCTTTACAAACTCAAAATTCATTGATTTGGCGGCGTTTTCGGCACTTTCGCTTCTTGCGGTAATCACAAAGTCCAAACCCTTGTCAGAAAATACTTTTGCTATCGCTTTTGCCGTTCTGCCAAAGCCTGTAATCGCAAATTTTAGATTGTTTTTATCTAAGAATAATTCGTCAATAAGCATTAAAAGAGCATCGGCGGTAAGCTCTGCGTTTCTGAGTATCATCGCTTTGTCATAGTAGTTATAGACATTTGCGCCTTTTGCTTTGCAAGTCTTTATAAAATCTTCCGTAAGCATTCCGCCGAATACAATATCGCCATTTTTAAGAGAGCCGGTAATTCCGTTCAGGGTTACTGCATAGGGGAGAGCAGGCAGATTGACGGATTTCCCGTCTCTCGAAAACGGCAGCGGCAGTACAAGCGCTTTATCTCTGCCTCTGAGCGTCGAGAAATCAAGCATCGGGATATCGCGAAAGCTTACTGCTTCATGTCCGTTTCTTTCAAGGGCTTTCAGAGTATATTCAAAGCGGCTGTCAGAGCCGAAAACAACAAACAATTTGTCCGTGCGCATAATTACACCTCCGTCTTAATTCTACACTACATTATACTGAAAACAAATAAAACATGTGAAATTGAAAATAATACTTTTAATTTTGCGGGTTTTGCAATATAATATATGTAATATTTCTGAAAGGAAATGAAAATGAGTATTGTAATCAATATTTATTATCACGGCGAAAACGGCAACGCAAGAGCGTTCGCGCGTGAAATGGAGGAGTCGGGAACGGCGGCGCTTATCCGTAACGAACCCGGCAACGAAAAGTACGAATACTATTATCCTGCAGACGACGCCGAAACTGTGCTTCTTATTGATAAGTGGAAAAGTCAGCAGGCGCTCGACCTGCATCATGCTTCCGATATGATGGGTACGATAGCGGCGCTTCGTGAAAAGTACGCCCTGACAATGACCGCCGAGAGATACGTTACCGACGAAGGCGGCTTTTCGCATAACGATCTTAAATATATCAAGAAATAACGGAGAAGAAAATGAGCAATATTACCGAAGTTTTGAAAAATGCAAAGAGAATACATTTTATCGGCATCGGCGGCAGCGGTATGTGTCCGCTTGCCGAGATACTTCACGCAAAGGGCTACAGCCTTCAGGGCTCGGACAATAACGAAAGCTCGATAGTCGAGAGAATAAGAAAGCTCGGTATTCCCGTAATGATGGGACAACGTCCCGAAAACCTTGAGGGAGCCGATATGATAGTCTATTCGGCGGCTATAATGAAAACAAATCCCGAGCTTATCGCCGCGCTTGAAAGCGGCGTGCCGACCTTTACGAGAGCCGAGCTTTTCGGTGAAATTACAAGGCAGTACTCAAACTGCGTGGGTATCTGCGGCACTCACGGCAAGACTACCACGACCTCAATGACCGTGCAGACCATGCTTGACGCGGGACTTGATATTTCGGCGGTAATCGGCGGCAAGCTTCCGCTTACAAACAGCTACGGCAGAGTCGGCACGAACGACACTATTGTTGTTGAGGCGTGCGAATACGTCGATACCTTCCTTCATCTGTATCCCAACGTCAGCGTTATTCTTAACGTCGACGAGGACCACATGGAATACTTCAAGACGATGGATAACCTGATTGCGAGCTTTCACAAGTTCGCCGAGCTTGCAAAGAGCGCGGTTATCTATAACGGCGACGACGCCAACACCGTCAAGGCTGTCGAGGGTATAACGGGCAAGGCACTCATTTCCTTCGGCTTCGGCAGGGATAACGACTATCATCCCGAAAATATCGAGGAGGTTGCGGGTGCTTGCAACAGCTTCGACGTTGTTTATAAGGGAGAAACGCTCGGCAGAATAACACTTCGTGTTCCCGGCACTCACAATATACTCAATGCTCTTGCTGCGGTTGCGTGTGCAATCTATTCGGGCGCCGAGTTCAAGGATTGCGTAAAGGGCCTTGAAACCTTCGGCGGCGCGGGCAGACGCTTCGAGCATCTGGGCACCTACAAGGGCATCGACTTTATCGACGACTACGCCCATCATCCCGCAGAGCTTAAGGTTACGCTTGACGCGGCTATGAAGCTTGGCTACAAAAAGGTCTGGGCGGTTTTCCAGCCGTTTACCTATTCAAGAACGAAGCTTCATTTCGACGAGTTTGTCGACGTGCTGAAAATCCCCGACAGATGCGTGCTGACCGAAATCATGGGCTCGCGCGAGGTCAACAAATGGGACGTTTATTCCTCGCAGCTTTGCGAAAAGATACCCGGCAGCGTCTGGTTCAACACTCAGGAAGAGGTCTGCGACTACGTTCTGGCACACGCCGAAGCGGGCGACCTCATACTGACTATGGGCTGCGGCGACATCTACAAGTCCGCAAATATGATGATTGAAAGACTGAAAGCAGAATAAAATAACGAAATAAAAAAGCGGCACATTGTGCCGCTTTTATTTATGCCGTTTTAATCCATCAGGTTATTTATATACTTATCAATGTAGAACAGGTCAAATGCATCAACCGTACCGTCACGGTCAAAATCTGCAACTTTCATTTCGTCTGCAGTAAGATTAATCACGCTTCTGATATAAGTACGGATAACAACGTAGTCTTCCGGTTCAACCGTACCGTCCTCATCCATGTCGCCCAGAAGCCTGAGATAAACGTTCTGACTGACTGCAAGCGAGCCCTTGACAACCTGAATTTCCTCGATTACGTGATACTTCTTGACTGCCCTGAGCGTATATGTTCCCTCAGCGACGTTATTGAAAACGTAGCTTGTGCTGTTGCCGCTTACAACCGTTTCATAAGCCGCTTCGCTGTAGCCTGCCGGTATAAGCTGAACGATTATCTCGTCGGTGTTGCTGTTATGGCTGAGCACGTCGCCGTAAACGTCGTCATTCTGCGCTTCGCGTACATATATGTTTGCAAAGCCTGCGGCAGTTGTGCCGTTTACACCTTCCGCATAGCCGTGAAGCACGTAGTCCATAAGTCCCGTGCGCGCATTTGAAACCGTAAGCGTTGCGGTGTCGCCGTTTGTAAAGCTCTGTGTAAAAGTGCATTCGGGGAAGAGCGCTTCCATATCGTCAACTGAGAAGTAATCAATATTGCCGTCGCCGTCGTCACGCTCGAATTCCCAGTTGCCGTTGGTCATATTGTCTGCCCTGAAGCTGAAGCTTAAGGTCTGACCCTCGATAACCGTAAGGTCCTCAATCGGTGCGGTTATCGTCGGCTTGATGACCGTAAGTGTGAACGGCAGACAGCCGATAGCATCGTCAACGTTGACACTGACCGTACCGATAGTGTTTGTAAGTTCATAACAAAGTGAGCATTTGTAAACCTTCGCCGAGGTTACGCCGTGGAAAACTATTATCGCTCTGTTGAGCTTGGGCTGTGTGATTTTATCGTAAGTAAGTCCCTCGTCGGCGCAGAATTCGTCAACCGTTCTGATTGCAAGCGAGCCGCCCGACCTGTCGGCGATATACCACTTGACCGTGTCTGCATTTGAAGCGTCAAGATACTTCGCCTTCAGGGTAAATGCAGCGTCGCCGCCGCTTAAGTATTCTCCGCCCTCAAAGCTTGAAACGGTCGGTTTTTTGCCGAAGTTGAAATATATGCCGCTGCTGTGGGGAACGGTTGTTATTGTCCCGTCGGTACCCGTAACGCGGCAACGGAATCTTTCGCTGCTGATTGCATTTACTTTTACTCTTAAAGTAGGAGTGCTATATCCTTCAATTTCAGTTCCGTTACCTGACAGCAGAGAAGCATACTGTGACAGATTTACCCACGTACCGCCCATATTATACTGCCAGTTGTAGGCGGTTGCGTGGTCTGCGATGACCGTAGCCTGAGCCCATTCGCCCGGCTCCACGGTTACCGAGGTCGGATTGCTGATTATATTTGCCGCCTGAGGCGCCTCTGTAACGTCAATTACATACGTTCTCTCGGCAACGGTATTCTCGCCGCCTATGGTAAAGGTCGTTCTGATATTTACCGTAAGTCCGTCGGGATAGTTTGAATAATTGACGGTATAGCTGTCCGAATTTACGGTAAAGGTATTGCCGCCGACGGGAGTAATCTTAATTTCGGTCGAAACGGGCATACCGTACATATATGAAGGAATATTGTAAAGCGCTTCGAACGTATCGCTCTGCGAAGTATCCCTTTCAAGCGCTGCGGGGAAGGAATCAGCAACGGGATTCGTTCTGAAATTCAGGAAGTCTTCACTTACGACGTAAAACGTCTTGACGTTGTGAAGGTCGCCGAGAGTCAGCCCGTCAAGTCCGTTGATGTTGGAGTTGTTCTGCTTCTTTCCCTTGATAACCGTGTTTGCGCCGGCCTTGATAATATCGGAAGCCGCCTTTTGTCTGAAATCGCTGTAGCCGTCGTTATAGGTAAACGTCATGCCGACGAAGCCCATTCTGCCGACAAACGTGCCGCCGTAGATTTTCGGGAAGAGCATACAGCCGGTTGAGTTTACGGTAGGTCCTGAATATCCGCTTGAGCCGCCCTTATCAAAATGATGCACCGAGTAACCGACCGACTGGAACGTACCGCCGTTGATTACAAGACTGCCCGCATAGCAGTTCGGAATGAAATCCATCTTCGTGCTCGAGAAAATACCGCTCGGATTTGTTATCGAGCAGGCGCTCGCTAACGCGGAAAGCTCACGGTAGCATTCGTCAACGCCCGTGCCGTCGCCCTGAGCGATAAATGTACCGCCGTTAACTGTCGCCTGAACCTCGTCCACAATGACTGTTCCTCTGTATGCGTTTTCGCGGTTGAGCGTTCCTCTGCCGAACTTAGTGCACGAAGCGGTAAGGGTATATGTGCCGCCGTCAAAGATTACTACGTTGTCGCACTTGCTTGAGGATTGCAGATAACCATATTTCTTGTACCATTTGTTGTGTGCAACGTGCAACGCGGCGAGCTGGCTGTCCTTACCTCGCTTGGAAACCATCGAAATACCGCCGCCGCCGACAGAGTCGGTGAAGCGAAGCACGGAGCCGGTGTCTGCGTCTATCTGATGCAAATCAATTCTCAGGAAATCCGACAGACAGTAGTCAAGGTCCGTTTCCGAAACCGTGTCCGAACACGACAGGGTATGGCCGTTGAAGTCGAAGGTAACGATACCGCCGAAAATCTCGGTCATTTTAACGTAGGTCGCTGTTCTTGCGGTGTCGATTGCGCTGAAGTACAGATTGTTCATAAGCTTAACGGTGTATTCCGCGCCGTCATAATTTGCGATACGGAAAGCCGCGTCAAGCTCCTCCCAGGTGTGAACCTCATAAACTACCTCATCCTCGGCATACGAGCCGACCGCCGCAAGCGGCAGAGCCGACACAACGAGAACAAGGGAAAGTATAATTGATAATACTCTTTTTTTCATAATAAGACCTCCCACGGAAAAAAGGGTATATTATTCTTCTATTATATAATAACAGAAACAATTATAAAATTCAACAAAAAACGTTACGGTGTCCGTTCATTTCGTCTGCACATAAACGATCTAAGGCAACGAAAAATCGGAAAGGCTGCACCTTGCCGACATTTGCTTCGCAAATTAGGTCGATTATATGTCCCTTTTGCTCCGCCTTCGGCGTACCGCAAAAGACGGACTATTGAGTTCGATTCTCCTCGGCTGCAAAAATCACTTGCAAAGCAAGTGTATATCATCAAAACGCAGTTTTGCATATCATTAATTATGAGAAATTGAATATCATCATTGTGAAAGCATATACACGGCTTAAGCCGTGATGAGATGCTCGCCTTTTGGCGAGATGATATACAATTCGCAAGGCGAATTGATTATATGCCATTGCTTTCGCAATGAATAAAAAAAGACTTGTCAACGACAAGTCTTTTTTGGTGAGCCATCGGAGAATCGAACTCCGGACACCATGATTAAAAGTCATGTGCTCTACCGGCTGAGCTAATGGCTCAAACAGAAAGCGGATGGTTCATCCGCCTGTTTGTTCAGTATTACTTTAAGAAGAGAAGAAGTATTGTTGCGGCAAGTACAAGCACGAAGAAGAAGATACCGAAATACTTGGTGAACTTCTCGAGCTTTGCCTCAACTGTTCTGCCCTTGTTCTTGCCGAAGAAGGTGTCCGCAGCGCCCGAAATAGCGCCCGAAAGACCTGCTTCACGGCTCTGCTGCATAAGAACAACAACGATTATAATCAGCGATGAAACGATTACGAGAGAACCGATAATTATCTGAATAGCTGACATCTTGATATGCCTCCGTCTATAATTTTTATTTTATATGCCCGAGTATTTTACCATACACGCCGCTAAAATGCAATACCTTTTTTGAAAAATATCAAAATGTGAAAAATGCCGATATTACCGCGGAAACGGCGTTTGTAATCCCGGCGTCGGGAGCGGGTGCGGGTTTCCTGCCCATATAGAACATTACCGCGCTGACCGCCATAAAGAGTATCGAAAGAACGAGGAAAAACAGACCTGCCGCATTGCCGCCGCTTTTGGATGCCGTCTGCGTCTGGGATTTTTTATAAACCACGGGTGAGAAATCGTCGTCCTCGTTAATGACAACTTCTTCAAGCTTCTTTGCAGGCTTTCTCTCAAATGCCGAGAAATCCTTTTCCTCAAGGGTTATATCGGGCTGTTTTTCTGCGGGCTCATCTTGCGTGACGGGTTCCTCTTCCTCAAAGCCCTCGGCAGAACGGTCGGTGTAAATCTCGACGGTCTGAGGTATAACCATGTCATCCTCGGGCGCGGATTTCCACCTGCTCTTCTTAAGGTCCCATTCCTCGTCGGCAGGTGCGTCAGCCTCGCCCAAGAGCGCGATTAAATCAATGCCGCAATCGGGACATACCGAAACGCCCTCGGGATATTTAGTTCTGCACTTCGGGCAAATCATCAAAACTACTCCTTCCGGAAAGATAGTTAAAATATTTTAACACTATATCGCCCAATTGTCAATTTATTGTGTCAAGCTGCGCGAGAATTCTGACCAATTCAATCATCAGCGCGGGCACATAGACGGCGGCGAGCAAGTTCTTGAAAAGCTCAAAAAGCTCGCCAGAGAGTATGAGCATATTATCGTAAATGCCGATAAATCCCGCCGACAAGCGGCAGAAAAGCGCGAGCGTCAGACTTGAAAAAACGAGGGGGTTAAGTAAGCGTATGTAGGTCTTTGAGATTCGGTTCATCTGTTTTATCGCGCTCTTAATGTCGCGCAAAAGCATAAGCATATTACCACCGCTTCAAGTTTACCTCCGTTTCACCTTCGGCTTCAATGCACAAATATTGGCAGACAGTACAACTTTTTCTTGATTTTTTCCTATATGTAAACTATAATATTTTCTGTTATTTATATACGGTTTATAACAAACACGAATTTTTCATCAGTGAGGGTGATATATTTGGACAAGAAAATTGAGAGAAATTACGACTTTGCCAAGGCCGAAAACGAGGTAATCGAATTCTGGCGTGAAAACGATATTTTCAAAAAGGCAGTCGAGAAAAATGACGTTGAGAGAAGCTACGTCTTTTACGACGGACCGCCCACCGCTAACGGCAAGCCGCATATCGGCCACGTTTTAACCCGTGTTATCAAGGACGTTATTCCGAGATACAAGACCATGCAGGGTTATCACGTTGAGCGTAAGGCCGGCTGGGACACTCACGGTCTGCCCGTTGAGCTTGAGGTTGAGAAGCAGATTCACACCAACGGCAAGGCTGACATCGAGGCGTTCGGCGTTGAGCCCTTTATCAAGAAGTGCCGCGAAAGCGTCTGGACTTATAAAGACCTTTGGGAGAGAATGAGCGAGCGCGTCGGTTACTGGTGCGATTTCGAGCATCCGTATATCACCTACACAAACGACTATATCGAGTCGGTATGGTGGGGACTTAAGGAGCTTGACAAGAAGGGCCTTATCTACAAGGGTTTCAGAGTTTCGCCCTACTGCCCGAGATGCTCTACCGCTCTTTCGTCACACGAGGTTGCGCAGGGCTACAAGAATATCAAGACCGAGTCAATCTTTGTCCGCTTCAAGGCAAAGGGCGAGGACGACACGTATTTCGCGGTATGGACAACTACGCCGTGGACACTGATTTCAAACGTTGCGCTCTGCGTCAACGAGGGCTTTGAATACTCCAAGGTCAAGGTTGACGGCGAGTACTACTATATCGCAAGCGAGCTTGCCGAGAGCCTTTTCGGCGAGAACTTTGAAACCGTTTCAAAGTGCAAGGGCTCCGACCTTTTAGGTAAGGAATATGAGCCTATATACACCTACCTTCTCGGCACGTTCAGGGAGAAGGCGTATTACGTAGTATCCGACAATTACGTTTCGCTTGACGCCGGTACGGGTATCGTTCATATCGCTCCCGCCTTCGGTGAGGACGACGCAAACGTCGGCAGACAGAATAATCTGCCCTGCCTCAAGCCCGTCGACTTCGCGGGTAAATTCACTTTCGAGTGCGGCGTATATGCCGGCAGAAGCGTATTCGAGGCAAACGACGATATTATCAAGGAATTACTTGACAGAAAGGTAATTCTCAAAATAAAGAAGATTGAGCACAGCTATCCTCACTGCTGGCGCTGCAACAGTCCGCTTATCTACTATGCGAAGGATTCGTGGTTTATCGCGATGTCAACCCTTCGCGACGAGCTTGTCGCCGATAACAGAAGCGTCAACTGGTTCCCCGAAAGCTTCAAGGAAGGCCGTATGGGCAACTTCGTCGGCAACGTTATCGACTGGGCTGTTTCGCGTGACAGATACTGGGGTACTCCGCTTCCCATCTGGGTTTGCGAGGAATGCGGATACAAGCACGTTGTGGGAAGCGTTGCCGAGCTCGTTGAGCTTACGGGCGCCGATCCCGACGTTGACCTTCACAAGCCGATGGTCGACCGTCTTACAGTGACTTGCCCCGAGTGCGGCAAGACCATGTACCGTACTCCCGAGGTCTGCGACTGCTGGCTGGATTCGGGCTCAATGCCTTACGCACAGCACCACTATCCGTTTGAGAATAAGGAAGTATTCGACAAGCAGTTCCCCGCAGATTTCATCAGCGAGGGATCGGATCAGACGAGAGGCTGGTTCTATGCTCTTCAGGCGCTTTCGACCGCTATCTTCGGCAAGTCGCCTTATAAAAACTGTATTGCTCTCGGTCTTGTAAACGACGAGAACGGTATCAAGATGTCGAAGCATATCGGTAACGTCGTTGACCCGTGGGAGGTACTCGACGAATTCGGTTCGGACGCGACAAGACTTTATTTCTGCATCGCAAATGCTCCGTGGGTTTCGACCTCGTTCTCAAAGCTTACGCTTTCACAGTTCCAGAACAGATTCATCGGCACGCTCTGGGCTTCCGTTTACTTCTATTCGCTTTACAGTGAAATTGACGGCTTCGACCCGTCGAAGTATAATCTTGCCGACTGCAAGCTGCGTTCAATCGACGAGTGGGTGCTTTCAAGAGTAAATTCTCTTGTTAAAAAGGTTACCAAGGAATTTGATTCCTACCATATTTTCGAGGCTACAAGAGCAATGGAGAGCTTCATTGACGAGCTTTCCAACTGGTATATCCGCCGTAACCGCCGCCGTTTCTTCAACTCCGAGCTTACCGAGGACAAGATTGCGGCATATATGACGCTCTATACCGTACTTGACATACTCACACGAGTAGTCGCTCCCGTAACCCCCTTCGTAGCCGAAACAATCTATCAGGGACTTGTTACCCGTTTCTTCCCGAATGCTCCCGAGAGCGTACACCTTGCGGATTATCCGCAGTACGTTGCGGCTTGGGATAAGCCCGAGCTTGAGGCTCAGATGGAGGTTTCCTACAAGGCGGTTGAGATAGGCAGAAAGCTTCGTGAAATCGTAAGAATCCGTAACCGTCAGCCGCTTTCGGAGTGCATTGTAAAGCTTGACTCAGACCTCGTGCTTGACGACGAACAGCTTAACACAATCGCCGAAGAGCTTAACGTTGACAGGGTTGTAACCGATTTCAATATGGATGAGCTTATCCAGTACGAAATCAAGCCGCAGCTCAAGACTCTCGGTCCGAAGTACGGCAGATATCTTAAGGCTATCGGCGAGTATTTCAACGTTGACATCAACACCCAAATCATTAAGGCAACCGCGGACGGCGGAGTTTATAAGACCGTTATCGACGGCGCTGACATTGAGCTGACGAGAGACGACCTGCTCGTTACCGAGAAGGCGAAGGAGGGCTACGTTGCCGAAACAAACGGCGGCGTAACGGTAGTTCTCAACACCGCGCTCAACGACGAGCTTATCGAAAGAGGCTCCGTAAGAGAGTTTATTTCGAAGATTCAGAATCTGCGTAAGTCCAGCGGCTTCGAGGTTACCGACCATATCGAAATCACCGCTTCGTCCGACGATTACATCAAGGGCGTAATTGAGAAAAACGCCGATTTCATCAAGTCCGAGCTTCTCTGCGAAAAGCTTGATTTCGCCGACGTTACCGCCAATGAGTTCAAGATTGACGAGCACAAGGTAGCTGTTGAAATCAAAAAGGCATAATTAAATATTAATTAAGCGCCCTTCCGGGCGCTTTTTTAATCCTCGCCAAATCGGAGTTTGTAGGGATGAACGGTCAACCTAAACAACGCCCCCTGAAAGGGGGAGAGGGCCGCCGAACGGCGGCGAGGGGGTTATTAAAACCCCTCAGTCTCGCTTCGCTCGACAGCTCCCCTTAGCAGGGGAGCTTGGAAGGTTCAGCGGTTTTAATCATCCCTACAAACTCAAATTTGTCTTGTTGCACATTCGGTTTAATTATGGTAATATTATAATGTTAATTAATATTTAAGGTGAGTGACTATGGCTCAGAAGCTTATAAGCGTTTGTATCAACGCCTATAATTCGGAGAATACAATTAAAGAAACGCTCGAGTCCGTGCTTAATCAGACCTATGAAAATTTACAGGTCATTGTCGTTGACGATTGCTCAACGGACAAAACTGCCGACATAGTTGAGGAGATTGCCTCGCGTGACAGCAGGGTGGAGCTTTACCGTCTGCCCGAAAACGGCAATATTTCAAACGCCAACAACGAGGCGCTTTCGCACGCGAGGGGCGAGTATATTGCTCATCTCGACTCGGACGACGTCTGGCTTCCCGACAAGATTGAAAAGCAGTTTGCGTTTATGGAGGAGCACTCCGAATACGGCGCATGCTTCACGCACGTTCTGTCCGTTGACGAGAACGGCGCGCCGCTCGGCGAGGATGCGTATTTTGACAAGCTTTTCAATATCGGTAATATGACGCAGGCGCAGTGGGTCCGCTATTTCTATATTGAAGCGAACCATATCTGCCATTCAACTATGCTCATAAGAAAGAGCATTCAGGACGAACTCGGCGGTCATGACCTTAGCCTTCTGTATCTTCACGACTACGATTTGTGGGCGCGCCTTGTTCTTATGTGCCCGATTTATATAATGCAGGAGCCTCTTGTTAAATACCGTGTGCGTATGGGCAGCAACTCACAGCCCACGCGTGAAAAAGAGGTTGCGCACAACGCGGAATTTGCGCGCGTTGCCTATAATATGATTGACAAGTGCCCCGACGGACTGTTCCTTGAGGCATTTTTGGATATGCTTAAATACAGCGGTGAGCATTCGCACACCGACATTGAGCTGGAAAAGGCGTTTCTGCTGCTTGACGGCTTCAGGTCGCTTCTCGGAAATACCGTTATGGGCATACGCAAGTTTGACGAAATTTTTGCCGACAAGGAAAACCTGAAAATCGCAAAGGAGCATTTCAACCTCTCGCTTCGCGATTTTTACGATCTTCACAAGAATGAAATATATTATGATAAGCGGCTCAAGGATGACTGCGACAGGGCAAACAGGGAGCTCAGGAAAACGAGCGAGCGCTTAAAGGAAAGCGAGGACGAGCGTGCCCGCGAGTTGATTAACACACGCAGCCTGTATGAACAGATTGCGGCGCTTCAGGGAAACTACGCGGCTCTCGAGGGACGCTACAACGTCGTACTCAACTCACGTTCAATGAAGCTTACAAAGCCGATAAGAAAGATCAATTCGTTCAGATATACCTGCGATTATCTTAAAAGCCGAAATCTGCCCACGGGTATGCCGTCAGCGACGAAGGTTGTGCTTTACGGCTTTTTCGGACACAATCTCGGCGACGATATGTTCTTCGATAAGCTTTTCCGCCGTTATCCGGACACACTTTTCTGCCTTGAGCACACGCCCGATTACGAGGGCTTCGTGCATCAGTATCCCAATGCGAAGTTCTTTGACATCAGCGCTCCGCACTATAAAAAGCTTGATATGATAGGCGCAAAGCTCGGTATCGAAAACTGGTCGCAGAAAATGCTCTACAAGACCTCAGACGCGGCAGTGCATATAGGCGGCTCGATTTATCAGCAGATAGCCGACTGGCAGATTGATATCGAGCAGCGTAAGAAAAGGAATTCACAGTTTAAGAGTTTCTTTGCCATCTCCAACAATTTCGGCCCGTATTCGACCGACGATTACCGTCAGTTCTGGACGAAAGAATTCGAGCATTACACGGACGTCTGTTTCAGGGACGTGTATTCCTATATGCTCTTTGAGAGACTCAACAACGTGCGCTATGCACCCGATCTTCTGTTCTCGTTTAACGACCCTGCGCCCGTACCGGTCGAAAAGAGAGTTGCGGTTTCGGTCATCAATCCGCGATTCAGAGTTCGCTCGTTTACCGAGGAGCAGTCAAGGCTTTACGAGGAAAAGATACTCGAGCTCATAAAATATTATGTCAACGAGGGATATTCGGTTTCTCTGCTCGGCTTCTGCGCTCTTGAGGAGGATAAGCAGGAGGTTGAAAAGCTCTGGCTCGAGCTCGATAATGAAAGTCGTTTGAGAACCGGCTGCTTCAGCTACGGCGGCGATTACCGCGTTATTACCAACGAACTTAAAAAGAGTGAGATAGTTGTTGCCACGCGCTTCCACGCCATGATACTCGGCTACGTTTTAGGCAAAAAGGTTTTGCCGATCTGCTACGGTGATAAGGTTACGAATGTTATAAACGACCTGCATCTTATGTTCAACCCCGTGACCTTCGAAACGCTCGGGAAATACAGTGCCGAACAGCTTGATAAAAAGGCGAACAGTATTGACGCCGCGAGAATTGCCGAGCTTCGCACGAACGCCGACAGTCAGTTCGCAGCGCTTGATAATTATATCGCGTCAAGAGGCGGCACGGTTATCAGATAGTTTAATCAATAATAAAAACGGACGGTTGAACCGTCCGTTTTTTCTGTGTTTATTTCAGCTTTTCAATTACCTTTTCGTAGTTTTCCCTTATATGCGGGAAGGTGCAGGACGAGCAGTCCTTTACTCCGTTTTCGAGTATCTTACAGTTACCGCCGCAGTCTTCGGCTCTGTATAACGGGCAGTAGAAGAAAAGGCAGTTGATTTCCTTCATGCCCTTGTGGCAGG
>JAEEGF010035830.1_pt1 | contig 14005 bp, 9 predicted proteins | sample 9134171 | NCBI WGS metagenome assembly JAEEGF01 (sample SAMN16246542, study PRJNA631951) | gut metagenome | biome: gut microbiome; feature: rumen; material: AP-attached | host: Bos | place: Iran: Karaj | collected 2018-10
CGCGTTGTTTTCGAAGCTGGTGATATTGGTTCCGGAAACGCCAGGGGAACATTGTCTCCAATGCGATGTAAAACGCCGCCGTTTCATCATTGAGTTTGACAGATTCATTAGGGATTACATGACGGACATCATGCGCTGCCAGAATCATGTCACTTGCGCTTGGAAGAGACTTGTCGATACAGATGTTGGCATATATGTGGATTAACTCCTTGGCAACGGTGAAACGCTTCCAGCAGTGGTTCAACCCGCCATTGATCCTAATGATGGCGGTCTTGTTTTCTTTGACTTCAACATATCCATAAATCGGAATGCGTTTAGGAACGTCAAGGCTCCTTATCCGAATCCTATAGCCAGATTTCTCTTCAGCCATCTTGCGTAGCTGCGGCAAGATCGCAGCCACCTTAAAGTGGTCAAGAATGGAAGGATCGGAGAGTTTGCGCAATATCTGTTCTTCGCGGACATCCACATCATTGCCGTATGAACGGATCAACTTAGTTCGCGGTACCGTAAAACGCGGATTGTCAGATATGTCTCTGGCAATCCTGATCACCTCATGCATGTACATGGAATGAAACCTATAGCAGGGAATCGGAAATGTCCTCATACGATCCTGCTGCATCTGCGCGGATCATGGCCTGAAAGCTTCGCTCAATGGTTTTTTCGAAGGCCCTGCTTTTAGGATTGATAAACAACCGAATGCCACGAGTTCCTTCGGCTCGTTTCTTGGCAAGGATTTCGTCGAGGCTTTCTGTGTGCGCTTGCGTATGGCTCATTTTTTATCCTTTTTACGGGTGTTACGGTGGAAGGTCACAATAGTTTACCAAACTTCCCGTGGTGAGTGTGTGACAAAATTAAAATATTTTTATGTTGCGTATGAGAGCGAAAATATTTGCTTTTCGTGAAGCATGAACAGTTCTTATCCTACTTGAATCAAGCAGTGAGAAAGTGTATACTACTTGGGCTTGCAGAGAAATCATAAGAATTGAAAGGCTCTTGAGATGTCACAGTTCAGCATATTTTTTGTTCCGCTGAAGGGCGACGAGCGCAACGAGGAGGCGTTGAACCTCTGTCTGCGGACACGGCGCGTTCTGCAGGTGGAGCGTCATGTGTTCCCCGAGGGCTGGACGTTCTGCGTTGAGTGGCTGGAGGGCGAGGGCGGCGGGAAGCCTCAGTTCGTTCGCAACCCGCAGCGCGTGGACTACCGCGACGTGCTGCCCGAGCCGGTGTTCCTGCGTTTCGTGAAGCTGCGGACGTTCCGCAAGGAGCTGGCCCAGAAGCACGGCGTGCCGCCCTACATGGTGATGACGGACGCGCAGCTTGCCGAGGTGGCGAAGATGGAGCCCCCGACGAAGGAGGCCATTGCCAAGATCGACAAGTTCGGCGAGGAGCGCATGAAGAAATACGGCGATGCGATCCTTGAGGCGGCGACGAAGATCGCCGCCGAGGGAACAGAGGAAAGCGAAGAGTTCACGCCATGAAGCGGGCGGGCAATCTTTTCGATTCCGTGCTGGACATGGAAAACCTGCGCCTTGCGTTCTGGAAGGCGTCGCGGGGCAAGCGGGCGCGGGAAGATCAGCGTGAATACGCGGCGAACCTCGACGCGGAGCTTACGCGGCTGCGCGCGGGCCTTGCGGACGGAACCTATCCCGTCGGCGAATACCGCCGGTTCACCGTCTATGAGCCGAAAGAGCGCATCGTGTGCGCGGCGGCGTTCCGCGAGCGGGTGCTGCACCATGCGTTCATGAACGTTCTGGAGCCGTGGATCGAGAAGTGGCTTGTGTTCGACACCTACGCCTGCCGGAAGGGCAAGGGACAGTTGGCGGCGGTGGATCGTGCGCTTGGCTTTGCGCGGAAATACAGGTATTTCCTCAAGTGCGACATCCGCAAGTTCTTCGACTCCGTGCCACATGCGGGGATCGAGGCCATGCTGCGGAGGAAGATCAAGGACGAGTCCGTGGTCTGGTGGCTGATGAGGATCGTGGGCACCTACGAAACGGAGCCGGGGCGAGGTGTGCCGATCGGCAACCTGACGAGCCAGCATTTGGCGAACTTGTATCTTGATCCGCTGGACAGGTTTCTTGAAGCGGCGAGAGCGCCGCTTCCCCGAGTGCCCCAGTCGGGGAAGCGACACTCTTGTCGCTTCCCGCCTGCCCGCGCGGCGCCACCACCTGGTAAATCGGCAGGTCGAACACCTTCGCGAAGTCGAAGTCTCGCTCGTCGTGCGCGGGCACGGCCATGATGGCGCCTGTGCCGTAAGTGGCAAGCACATAGTCGGATATGAAGATCGGCAGGGCCTCGTCGTTCACGGGATTCACGCCCGCCACGCCGTCAAGCCTCACGCCCGTCTTCTCCTTGTTGAGCTCGGTGCGTTCAAGGTCGCTCTTCGACGCGGCCTTCTTCTGGTATGCCTTCACCTCTTCGGCATTGGCGATTCTGCCTTCGGCAAGCCACTTCTCCACGAGCTTGTGCTCAGGCGAAAGCACCATGTACGTGGCGCCGAAGAGCGTGTCGCAGCGGGTGGTGTACACGGTAACAACCACCGGAGGCTCTAGTGCCCCCGTACCGCCGCCCATGGTATATTTTATCTTGAAATCGACCATTGCGCCGGTGGACTTGCCGATCCAGTTACGCTGCATCTCCTTGATGCCCTCGGGCCAGTCGAGAGTGTCGAGGCCGCTGAGGAGGCGCTCGGCGTACTCGGTGATCTTGAGCATCCACTGGCGCATCGGGCGGCGAATCACAGGGTGATTGCCACGCTCTGAGCGTCCGTCTATAACCTCTTCGTTCGCGAGCACCGTGCCAAGGGCGGGGCACCAGTTGACGGGCACCTCGGCGACGTATGCGAGGCCCTTCTTGTAGAGCTGCTCGAATATCCACTGCGTCCACTTGTAGTACTTGGGGTCGGTGGTGTTGACCTCGCGGTCCCAGTCGTACGAGAAGCCGAGCGCCTGAATCTGGTCGCGGAAGCGGTCCACGTTCTTCTTCGTGGTCACGGCGGGGTGGGTGCCGGTCTCCACGGCGTACTGCTCGGCGGGGAGGCCGAAGGCGTCCCAGCCCATCGGGTGCAGCACGTTGAAGCCCTTCATGCGCTTGTAGCGGCAGAGGATGTCGGTAGCGGTGTAGCCTTCGGGATGGCCCACATGAAGGCCTGCGCCGGAGGGGTACGGAAACATGTCAAGGCAGTAGAACTTGGGCTTTGCCGCCGTGGACGCGTCGTCCAGCGTCTTGAACGTCTTGTTCTCAATCCAATACCTGCGCCACTTTGCCTCAATGGCGCCATGATCGTATTCGCTCATTTTTCCTCTTCTTGAATCTACTCGGAATAGATGGAATTCTTGTTCAGCATCTCGGCCGTATCATAGTAGGCGGGTTCGCCGTCGAGACGGTACTTGTACCACACCGGCACGCCCGGGAAATCGCCCCAGCCATAGAACCAGCCGGGCGAGTTGCGGGAGTGAGGATCCCAGATGTCAATCGTAGCGGTGAAGTCGTCGTCGAAGGAATCGGGACCGAACACGAACCAGCGCAGAGGCAGGTAGAGCGACTGCACCTCAGCGTCGCCGTTGCGCAGCGCGCCCACGATCTTGAAGGTGACGCTTGTCCACGCAGGCGAGTAGAGGCTGTAGTCTATGCTGGAGCTTCCCGGCTCCAGGCCGAGCAGATGATCTGGCTTGCGGGCCACGTTTGTGATCTTGTTCGTGATCATCATCGTCACAGTAACGCGGTCATTGGTGTAGACGATGTCATTGCCCAGATCGTAAAGCGGCTGCAAGACAGGCTGCACCGGGGCAGAGCCGCCGCCCATGCCGGACTTGAACACCCAGCCGTCCTGGGTGGGGTCGATGTCAAGCCAGTACATGTCCTTGAGTTCAAGCATGCCCAGCTTCTGGTTGGAGAGGTTCCAGTCCTCGGCCATGTAGAGTCCGGCAGAGTCGTCCTTGTCCTCCAGCCAGGCCATCACCGCCGGGAAGTACGGGTCGCTCGCGTCCATGCCGACATCGGCTACGTCGCTTCCGGCCTCCGCCTTGGCGTACACCGTCACCGTCTCGTTCACGTCGGGGAGATGAAGCGTCCAGGTGTGGTTGTCGGCTCCGCGGTCGCCGCGGCCCTTCGCCTCGGCCACAACAACGTCGTTGGTCGTCACCTCGCCCATGCGCCACCACTTGTCGGTCGTGTACACGATGTTGGTCGAGGTGCCCTTGCGGATGATGAAGACCTCGCTGTCCTTCGTCTTGTTGCCGATGGCCTGGTGGAGGTGGCCGCCCAGCACGGTGGCGTAGATCCACACGTTCGTTCCGTTGGGCTTGAGGAACCAGTTGGCGTCGATTATCTGGCGGGTGTCGTCCTCGAACTTGTTGAGCTCGGACGCCGTGGAGACTAGCACGTTCGTCCAGCACGACGCATCCTCGCCGTGGCTCTTGAACACGCCCAGCGTCTTCGGCGTGTCATCGCATCCGACGAAGAACCACTGCGCGCCGGGTTCAACGGAGAGCACATCGTTCAGCATGTTCGTGCCGGAGCCCCACCACTCCCAGCTCGTGCCAGCATAGGGGTTCGTGCCCTGCACTATGATCTGGTGCTCGATCACGCCGCTCGGGCGCACAAGCTCGATGCCGTAGGTGCTGGAGCTGTAGAAGTTGCCACCCCTCGCGAGACTGAGCATGTTGCAGGTGTCAACGGAGAGCGTATCCCACGTGCCATCGGCTGCCGCCACGCCGCTTATGACGCCCTGGCTGTCGCGCGTGCCCGCAGCGGGGCTGCGCAGAGCCACCACCGTGTAGTCGTTCGTCCAGTCCTTGCCCATGCGGGTGCCGAGCTTGGGATTGGGGTTGATCTTGGCGTCATAGTAGCCGAACCGCGCGATCGATCCCCTGTTCAGGCGCTTGACGCCGTCGCTTCCCGTCACGATCGTGTTCGCGACGACGTTTATGTACCAGTTGGAGAGGTCGGCGCCGCGCGGCACGGCGACCTCGATGAACTGCTGCTTGGCGTCGTCGTTGGACATGCTGTTCCCGGCGTCGTCGCAGATGTTCACCTCGTTGATCCACGCGCGCTTGGGCGAGATGGTGTCCAGAATGGTGTAGCCGGCGAAGCCCTGGCTTCTGTACGTCTCGTTGAGGTCCCTGATGCCCCAGTACCAGTCGGGCACGGTCCAGTCCAGGCTGTCAAGGCTGTGGCGATGCTTGTTGCCGTCCTTGTCCTTGAATTCGCACCACAGATAGTACTGCCACACGTTCTCCGGGTAGAAGGAGCTGGGCGTGTCGGCCGGGGAAATGATGCTGTCGGGGGTATTGTAGGTGGAGCGGAACGTGAGCGTGCCGGGAATGCGGTCGAGGCGCACCGCAGCCACATGGTTGCTCCAGTTCGCATAGCCCCAGGGCGAGATGCCGCGCTTGAACGCCGCGTACACGACAAGACTCGAGTCATCCAGCTGGTCGCTCATCTGCTGCGGCTCGATTGTGCACTGGAGGCCCCAGCTCTCGCCGAGAAGCGGCTGCTCGCTGAGGTCGGTGACGTTCGGCACCACCTTGGCGGGGATGTCCACTAGGCCGGAGCGGAACGGACGCACGTTACGGAACACGATGCGCGGCTGAATGGGCTCGCCAACGGATATCTCGTCGATAAACACGCGCTGGAGCGGCGTGGCCTTTGGCTTCTCCCAGTCGGCCGAGGACGAAATGCTGGGGCTGCGCCCGTGGCGCGAACCGGCAACTTCAAGGCGGATGGCCCTGAACTGCGACGTATCGTCGGTCGTGGCCCACGAGAACGTCTGGTAGGTGGTATTGGTGATCTCGAAGTCCGTGATGCGCTGCCAGCTCTCCGGCGCCACAACCTGGTCGTCGTCTGGCTCGAACGAACCGTAGAGCGTCACCCACGAGCTCTTGCGCGTGGAGTTCGTCTCAAACGTGCGCGCGCGGAAACTCACGCTACCGATGCCGTTCGTGAGCGGCGGGCACTGCACGAAGGAATTGTTTGCGGCGTATGCGGCAAGATTCGCCTGGTCGGTGAGGCCGATGCTCTGCGCGGCCTCGGTGTTGTTGTCCGAGTTGATCGCCGAGAAGTTGAGCGATCCGGAAAGGCCGTCCGGCGAGTCGAAGAGATATGCAAAGCGCTTGTCGGTGGTGTTCCAGCCGGCAGTGTGGAAGTTCCAGGCGTACCACGAGCGCATGTCGAGGGCGGGCTCGTCGTAGCAGTAGGCGCTCTCGATCATGATCTGGCCGTAGTTGATGTCGCGGGTGGGAAGGGTTTCCGTCTCGCGGCAGTGCCTGATCACCGACTCGTCCACCACAAGACGCACAAGGCCGTGCACCGGCGCGCGGAAGCTCATGTAGTGCGTGAGAGCGCCGCTCTGGCGCTCAGTGGCGCTCATGGCCGAGAAGTCGAAGTTCGTCACCGTAACCCAGTTGTAGTTCGACGGCGGATACGTTGTGAGCGACTCGCTCACTCCGCCCACAGACGTCAGGTTCGTGCAAACCTGCAGAAGCAGCTTGGCGTGCGAATCGGCGTTGCGGTATCTGGCGCTGAACATGGAGATGCCGTTCTCCAGATACGGCGAGCGGATGCCCATCGCCCGCTCCTCCACTCCGCGGCTCGGCTGGAGATGCACCACCTTCGTGCCGGCCACGTTCGTTATGACGCCGCACATGTACACCCACTTGGCAGACTGGCCGTTGTAGTACGCGAGGCCGGGATAGTCCGGCGCACGCCAGCTGCTGACCTCTAACTCGTCCACCACGATGTCCGTGCGCACGTCGTCGTAAGAGTTGCCGCCCGTGCGCAGACGCACCTGGTAGTTCGGCGACACGCGCGCGACGATCTCGTAGCGGTTGGTGGCAAAGCTGTTGATCAGCAGCTCCTTGCCGCTAGGCTGCCATCCATTGCCGCCTGTGGCCGACTTGAACTCAAGCCTGACAGTCTGCGTCTTGGGCTCCACGGCTTTGAGTTTGGACTTGCCGCCAGCTCCCGCCTCCGCTCCATCGTAGGTCCATCTGGTGTCGAAATACGCCCAGTCCTTGGCGGCCAGCTCTTCACGCTGATAGTCCACATTCGCCGTATCAACCACGTTTGACCCCGAAATGACCTTGATCGGGAATTTGGCAAGTCCCGAGAAAGTGGCCGCACAATCCGTGGAGCCAATGCCAAACGATCCCTTCTGAAGGGCATCCGACGTGTCGGTTGCAGTCACGATCGTCTGAACTTTCTTGTCCGACGCAAGATCGCCGGCGGTCCTGTCCGAACTCAGCGCGCCATAAAGATAGACGGTGGAGCCTGTTTTCTTTATCATCAGATAGGCGTTTGATCCGTAGGACTCCTGATCGCTGTTATCCCTTGGAACCAGTAGCTGGCCGAAGTTCAAAATCTTGGGCTGGCCTGGTCCGTTGCGGGCGTAGATTTCATCCGCAGTAGCGGAGATGGCATTGGAAGCCATCAAAGTAGCCACAAGCCCACTTGGGCCCGGGCGCCACTTGTAAAGCGCCGCACACAGCTGGTACGTGCCGCTACGCGTGATGCGGAACTCGTAGCATCCCACGGTGGGCCGGTAGTAGCCGACGAGCGAGACGGACGGTGTGCCGGGCGAAGTGTCAGCCGAGTTGTAGAACTGTCCTCCTGCCTTGTGGCCCATGGCAACTCGCGCCCCTATTGCATAGTCGGTCTGCGCAATACCGTCCATATACCATGCGAAATCTTCGAAACGAGGCTCCTGCGCAACGCGAGCACGGAATCTGACAGTGTCAACGCCCTTTGGCATCACGTCATCGGTGAATCCTTCCATGCCGATCCAGCCCTGCCCGCGACCTTCCATCTGGAGGGACATGTTTTCATTCAACCCGCGCACGGCACGAACAAACTGGCCATGGCCTGCCGTCCAGCCGTTCGGAGTACGATGCTCGTCGAAGATCGTGTCATAGGGGTAGGTCTTGTAGTCCTCGGTATCAAACGACTCCCTCCACTCGTCACGAATAAAGGAGGAAGTGGCCCAGCCGCCCTCGCCGTCCGCGCCTCTCATCTCATCGTCCATCACGAACTTCTGCTTCTTGTCAGACACGCCAATAGCGCCCATGCCGTTCCAATTGGTGTGGCCCACATAGCCCACCGTGGCGTCCGTCCATGCGTTGAAGCTCTGGTAAGCCGCATGGCAGATGCTGAACGAGAGGAGCTCGTCGTTGAATTCGATGAGCAGATGCGTGGCCGCATCGTCGAGTCTGCACGAGATGTCGTGATGGTAGCCAAGGCCCGCGGCGGAGGTGTACGGGATGTACGGCAACTCCTTGAGATCGCAGTACCATGTATTCGTGCGGCTATGATAGCCGACGTCCACTCTGTTCGTGTATAGCTGCTCGCCCTGGAAGTGGAACGCGAACGTCTCGCCCACCATGTTCGTCGGTACATAATAGTGCGTGCGCCATGTATGGTCGCCCACAAGCTCCATCCGGATGTCTTCGTGCTTCACATCCTCAGTGCCATTGGTGGTGACCGTCGTGCAGAGCTTGACCCACTTGTAGTCGCTTATGCCTTCGCGGACGCGCGAGAAGAAATGGTTTCCGAGCGCAGGCGTCTTGAAGTCGTCCGCGACCTGCAACTTACATGTCACGGTTTTAATGGCCTCGGACCAAGTGTCGGATGTAGTGTTCCCGTCCGCGTCAAGCTTGCGGCCAAATACCGATCCAGTGTTTCTTGTGTAGTCGCACAGTTCATAGTAAGGCGATTTAAGAACATTGACAGTATAGTAGTACTCCAAATCGCCTACGCCGTCCGAAAGCGGGATTCCGGCTACCGTGAAAAAGTTGGTGTTGCCGACATTCTTCAGCATCTCAACAGATCCAGACGTGGTTATGTTTTTGTTAGTGGTCATCACCACTTCACGCCAAGGATTGACTTTTTGATCAAGATAACGCCATCGGTAATGGAAACGGGGCGTATTTATCACTAGATTGTCAGTGCTGCTAAGATAATTAGTCACCCAGTCAAAACTGATTGACGTATTGACATTGCTATCCGCATAAGAGATAAACGGCCTGTCAAAGTCCCCGGTACAACCTAACACGCTTGTCCCTCCCAACGAGGGATCATAATCATCTCCCTTCCTGTTCATTCTTATTGTTGAGGGCGGATAAGACGCAATGATATTGTCAACCAGAATCAATCCCGCAAGATCTTCCTTTCCTGTATCAACACCCGTACGAATAATGCGAAAACGAATAGGTCCATAGTAGTTTAGCTGCGTTCGCACCCGATAGAAATTAAACGAAGTGGCTTTCTTAACGGTCATAAGCAGATTCGTCTCCCCGACGATATACGAACTGACTGCGGTAGAGGAAACGGAAGTGCCCGTGATTTCAAGCACTGTCATTGGTATCGTCTTCCAGTCATAGTAATAGTCCCAATTGCTAAAAGATATCTCTGGGCGAGTATGGATTTCCTCAAATGAATAACCGTTCAATACGGCTTCCTCAGTGAGGTTTGTAGCTATCTGCAACATGATTGAACTATTTGCCGAATTGACGTACGAGTTCACGGCATCGAAATAGATTGTTCCTATGCCGTCTTTGTAAAATGGAGAATGAATCTTTGAATTCAGCGTATTGCGCATTATGATGGTAGCATTGGGCGCATTTGTAGACAACTTGACTGTCTTGCCGTCAACGACAACAGACGGAACAGGAGGCGCACTTGGCATGGAATAATTTGTACTGGGTAACTTATTTCGTCCAGTCAAGGTGGGAGTAACATTGCCGGCACGGCAGTCGGTGAGACGCCACAAGACCGTGCCGTCCTGTTCACACAATTCATGATCAGTGCCAAATAGATAATAGGCCGGCGCCTGCATCTGCACCTCAATCTGAGGGTAGTGCCTCCAGTGTGTGGCAACACCTTCAACGACATTGGTGTCATAGTACCCCTGCCCGCTTATCCCTCCATTCGCAGGAGTACGCGAGTCGTTGTTCATTAGCAGAATGCGGTCATTCCCCATAGTCTTGTATGCATGGGCACGCCTCGGCGCGGCCGCGAGGCCGAGCGCCACGAGCAGAACGAGTGTGGCGCGGAAGCCAACACCGCGCCGGCACGTCCCTGCCGGGAAGAAGATGTTTTTCAGTCTGTTTTTCATGTCTGTTCCCCTGAAATTATCCAATTGGCGCACCATGCCCGCCGGAAGAGGGCACACTACACCTATCGTTCGGTCAAGATTTTACCATAATCTGACCGAAGTGTGAATGAAAAAGTTTGGGAGTTTGAAAGTTTGAGCGTCAGGCTCTCAGCCAGAATACTCAACGCTCCTGAAGATCTGTGTACACGCCGCTGCGGTAGGATAGCTCGCGGCCATCGCAAAGCTTCTGCGTGAGCTTCTCGAGGTTGATCGAGCCTTTCTCCGGCACAAGGAACCTCTGCACGTGGCCGTCGACAAAAGCCACGTGTCCAGCCCAATGACCCACCTTCTGCTTGTGGTTGAAGCCAATGACTTCCTTGTCGTCGTACTGGAGCACGGAATCTCCCTTGTCGCCCTTCTCGTTGAGATTGGCCTGCAGATTGAACTCGGGGTCGTCCACGCCCTGGATTTCCGCGAAGAGCAGCACGCGGTCGGGCGCGCTGAAGTGGCCGTGGCATATTCCGTTCCACGTACGAAGCGGATCCTTGCCGTCATGGGCCCAGCCGAACCTGGCGTTCATCACGTAGCTCCAGCCGGGAAGGCGCTTGTTCTTCTTGTAGCACTCCGCGGCGTGCACAGGGCACTGATAAAGCTTGCGGCTGCCGTTGACGTGGCTCCAGAGCCTGCCCTGCGTGAGCGCGTAGCGCAGGCCGTCCTGCGCGTTCTTGTTCTTGAAGTTGTCCTCGGAGGAAAACGGAATCTGCGCGCCGACCTGCTTCTCGCCCAGCTGGCGGGCGATCCAGCCGTGGCGCTTGGCGATGCCCACGCCGCCCATGCCGTAGGTGTAGTACAGGAAGGAGCCCGCCGCGGGATACGCGCCCGTGTGCGGCTGTTCAAGGTCCTGCATCGCGTAGCTGTTGGCCGCCTGGGCGAGAGCGCGTATGTTGTTCATGCACTCCGTCGCGCGCGTCGCTTCGGTGGTGCCGCTGAAGAAGCCCAGCATCACCGTGGCGAGAATGCCGATTATGGCAATCACCACGAGAAGCTCAAGCAGCGTGAACGCGGACTTCGAGCTGGAGATCGACTTGCCTTGCATGTGAGCTCCTCTCACCCTACCTTGCCGAGGGCGATGATCGTGAACACCATTGTGAAGATGGCCACCGTCTCGACGATGCCGAGCGCGCCGAAGTAGTTCGTGAGCCCCTGCCCGGTCTCGGCCTGCGCATCGCACGCCGCCGCCGCCGCGCGACCCTGGAAGAGCGCCGAAAGGCCGATTCCAAGGCCTGCGAAGATGCCGAGCAGCACGCACGCGAGGCCAGCACCGGTAGCCTTGTCCTTGCCGAGCATGATGAACATCAGGATCATTCCGTACAGCGTCTGCGTGATCGGCGCGCCCACGAGGCCGAGCAGAATGAACGGCGCCGGCTTGTTCGCCGCATAGCACTTCTTCCACGCGCCCACAGCGGACGACGCCGCGAAGCCAGTTCCGAATGCGGACCCCGCCGCGCTGAGACCAAGGCACGCAATCGCGCCAGCTACTATCATTGGATCCATTGTCTTTTTCCTTTCTGTCAGTTTTTCCTAAATGGACTAAATGCGTATCCCGCCCACGACACGCCCTTGTGGTTCGAGAACTCGAGAGTGTTCAGGCGCACCGCATGCACAAGAATCGAAAGCCCGGCCATCGCCAGGTTGAGCCCGTGCCCCACAAGAAGTATCGCCACCATCGCCACGCACATCACCGCCTTGAGGGCCATGGAGTCCGCACCCGCCACGAGTCCCGTGGCCATGCTGTTGAAGTTCTCCGCCACCTTCACGCTCGCAAGGCCCACAGCGAAGAGGCGCACATAGCTGATGATGTCGCCAAGCGCGCTCATTATGTTGAGCGGCAGCATCCCAAGCTCAATTCCCCTCGACTTCAGCTCGCTTCCCTTCAACGTGAAGCCAAACACCATCACAAGCGACACGCCGAACATCCAGAAAGCCCACTGCGGAACGCCGCCGAATATGCCCACGATCGAGTTCGTGACGATGTACATGAAAAGGAGCACGCCCGCCCATCCGAACTGCGCTATGCACGTGCGGTCGTTTATGATCTGGATTCCGCTCCAGATGCGCGCGAGCATCAGATGCGACACGCCTATCGTGAAGCAGAGCAGCATCATGTTGGAATAGCTGGGATCGGCAAGCCACTTCACCGTGGGCCAGTCCTTCGCGAACGGGAAGCCCGCGCCGAACCACGTGTTCGAGAGAAGCCCCCACACGACGGTCGCCGACGAGAACACGGTCAACAGCGTGAGCCAGCTGCGCACAACGCGCGGACGATGCCCCACGCCCTCCTTCGGCTTCGTCTTGCGCCACCCCCACAGCGTGGCCGCAAGGAAGATGAGGCCGTACGCGCCATCGCCCACAAGCATCGCGAAGAAAAGCGAGAAGTAGCACATGAACGGCACCGAGACGTCGCTTTCCGTGTACCCCGGCGCAATCCCAAGACCGGCGAACAGCGCCGCCACGGGGCGGAACAGCTTTGGCGGACGTATGAGCGTAGGAGGCGTCTCATCCCCCTCCGGGTCGCGCAGCAGAAGGCCCCATGCCTTTGTGACGGCCTTCGCCCTCAGGCGCGGAACGCTTTCCACCGGCACCCATCCCTCGATCCATGACACCGCTCCCTGAGTCTCAAGCACATCGCGCGCCGCCTCGAAGGCAACACGGTCCTTCAGCTCCGGATTGCGCGCCGTGATCCACGTCTCGTCCGTTGCGGCAAGCTCCGCCTCTAGCGCCACAACCTTCGCCTCCGCCTCCGCGAGAAGCCTCTTCGTCTCGGAAAGACGCACCTTCGGAAGAGGATCCGGCAGCTCGCAGACTTTCGAGAGGTCGATGCCGCGCGCGATCAGACTGCGCGCAAGCTCAGGATCGAAGTCGCCGTACGGCTCGTAGAGCGCGATCTGGCGGCGAAGCTCGTCGGCCTCGGAAACGGCCTTCTCGCGTTCCGCCGCCAGCTGGCGCACGTCATCCACCGTGCGGCGCACTGCGGCAGTCCCAGCCTTCGGCGGCGCCTCGCGCTTCGCCTTCTGCACGGTCCTAACCGCCTCCGCCGCGCGCTCGAGTTCGCCCTTCGCCTCCGCGAACTCGTTCGACGAGCCGCGCGAGAGGTCCACATGCACACAGCCGAGATCGCGCAGCGCCTCAAGCGCCTTGCCGCTTTCGCCTGCCACGCAGAGGAGCGTGAGATGCTTCATCGGCACGATCATGCGGCGCCCTCCTCTTCATCGGCCCCACCTGGCGAACGGCTCTTTGCGATCTTGCCACGCGTCACGGCGGCGGTCTGCTCGTCGCCAATCGCGATCTTGATCACTCGAATGTTCTCCCGGCATTCGGGGATCTTCACCTTCTCGAAGAGATTCACGCGCTGCGATGTAGTGCGTAGCTCCTCTGTGACGAGCTCGCGCTGACGCTCAAGGATCAAACGCTCGCTGCGAAGTGAAAGTACGTCCGTGAGCGCCTGCGCTGCATCGTCCAGCCAGGCCGGCGTCTCCCACAGGTCAAGATCCTTCACCACCACGTCGATGCCGTCGAACACGGGTATCTCAACGCCGGCGATGTTTGCGGCGCCGCAGCGGATCTCCTTCACGGACACAAGCCCGTCGAGCGCGTCGCCACCCGAGGCGAAAAGAGCCACCCACCCGTCCAGACGCTCCCGCACGGCACGTTCGCGCGCCGCCACGGCCTCGGCCTTCGCCGATATGCCGGCGATCTCGCCCTGCAGCTGCTGCTTCTTCAGCTGCAGCATAGGCAGGAACCGACAGAAGCGCTTCAGCGCATCCGTCTGGGCCTTTAGCTCGGTCTTTGTGAGTTTGATTTTCGCCATGGACTCTCTTCTGTGGAAAAAGTTCGCCTTACATTATACACCATTCGCGC
>JAEEGF011545010.1_pt1 | contig 14005 bp, 12 predicted proteins | sample 9134171 | NCBI WGS metagenome assembly JAEEGF01 (sample SAMN16246542, study PRJNA631951) | gut metagenome | biome: gut microbiome; feature: rumen; material: AP-attached | host: Bos | place: Iran: Karaj | collected 2018-10
GGATACAACCCGTTCAAATACCTTCGTGACGATAAGGACGTATTGAAGCTCATAACCAACCTCATACGAAATACGACTCCGAAGGGCTCCTCAAATACCGATCCCTTCTGGGAAAAGGCGGAAACGGCTTTGCTGGAAGCGCTGATGTTCTACCTTCTTTACGAAGCGCCGCCCGATGAGCAGAACTTCGCAACGATAATGAAGATGCTCTCATACGCCGACGTGCGTGAGGAGGATTCGGCGCACATATCCCCGCTGGATCTTCTCTTCCAACAGCTCAGTTACAACAGTCCCGGACATATAGCGGCAAAGCAGTACGCGGTGTATAAGCAGGCCGCAGGCAAGACGGCGAAGAGCATCAATATCTCCCTTGCCGTTCGTCTTGCGGCTTTCAATATGAAGCAGCTGCAGAAGATCACCGACATTGATAACATGAGCTTCGGAGACCTCGGAGAAAAGAAGATGGCGATATTCGCGGTCATACCGGATAACGACACATCCCTCTCCTATCTCGTCGGTATGCTCTATACGCAGATAATACAAGAGCTGTATTTCCGAGCCGACCATATCCATTACGGAGCGCTCCCGATACATGTCCGTTTTATCCTCGATGAGTTTGCTAACGTCAGCTTACCCGAAGAGTTCGATAAGTCTCTGGCTACCATGCGATCGAGGAATATGTCCGCGACCATAATCGTGCAGAACCTCGCTCAGCTCAAAGGGCTGTATAAGGACGGAGCATGGGAGACCATAACGGGCAACTGCGATTCTCTCGTTTACCTCGGAGGCAACGAACAGAGCACCCACGAGTACGTTTCAAAACAGCTCGGCAAGGAGACCATATGGACCAAGACCCACGGGCAGACCAAGGGCAAATCGGGCTCATATTCCACCAATCAGCAGCTTACGGGACGTGAGCTGCTCACACCCGACGAAGTGCGTATGCTGGATAACAGATACGCACTTATTTTTATCCGCGGCTTTCACCCCATCAGGGATAAAAAGTATCCCCTCGAACGTCACCCCGCATATCCCATGACGGCTTCGGGCGGATATCCCAAATACGACCACGCATTGCAGCGGCTGTCCGTTGAAGAATTCAGCGGTGACATCGCCGTTGCAAGCACAAACGAACAATCAAACAATAAGGAGGCAACTACTGATAATGCATCTTAACAAAAGGACCAAAAGGATCTTTGCGATCCTGTGCGCGTCGGCGCTCGTGCTTTGCACGGCTGTCGCCGCGTTCGCGGAGGGTGACGACCCCATTCAGGTGGTCAACAACCTCTCCGATTTCATATTCGGCTTGATAAGGGCTGTGGGCATAATCCTGCTCGGCTTCGGCGTACTGCAGCTCGGTATCTCGTTCAAGTCCCACGATCCCTCTGCCCGTGCCAACGGTATGCTGACCATCGCCGGCGGTATCGTCATCACCTTCACCAAGGAGATCCTGACGCTCATCACGGGCTGACGGATCGTATGGAAGCGGCGGCACTTTTGCCGCCGCGATCACTTGGAAGGAGGTGACGGCTCATGGGATCAAATAACTGGATCGTCGAGATACTGCAAAAGGCGCTCGGGACATGGAGCTATTTCCTGCGATTGATATGGAGCCTGCTCACTACATCCCCCGCCGATTTCAAAGGCGGAACGATATGGGAGATCATGGTCAATATCCATGAGGGAATCAAGGGCATAGCTTACGGGCTGCTCGTGCTGTTCTTCGTGGTAGGCGTCGCAAGGACGACCACCAACTTCTCGGAGATAAAAAGACCGGAGCAAGCCCTCAAACTGTTCCTGCGCTTTGCCATTGCAAAGGCTGTCGTGACATACAGCATGGAGCTGATGCAGTCGATATTCCGAATAATCCAGGGCATATTAACGCAGGTATCGACGTCTGCGGGCTCGATCGTTACGGGCGGCGTGGAGCTGCCGGATTCCGTCATCTACAAGATAGAGTCCTGCGGCTTTTTTGAAAGCATACCGTTGTGGCTCGTATCGCTGATCGGTGCTCTGATCATTACCGTGCTAAGCTGCGTCCTGCTGCTCACCGTCTATTCCCGCTTCTTTAAGCTGTATATGTATACGGCTGCGGCTCCGATCCCGATGAGTTCATTCGCGGGAGAGGGCACGGCACAGGTCGGGCGGACGTTTTTGAAGAGCTATGCCGGTGTTTGCCTGCAGGGAGCGATAATTATACTCGCCTGTATAATCTACTCGGTATTCGCAGAATCGGCTCCAATGGTCGATGAAGGGGCTTCGGCGGCATCGGCGGTATGGTCATATCTGCTTGAATTGATTTTGAATATGCTCGTGCTGGTCGGTGCCGTAAGAATGAGCGACCGCATAATCCACGAAATGATAGGCATGTAAGGCAGTTTTCTCTTGACAAATTGCGTAAATGGTGTATCATTTAATGATCTGACCTTGATGTCAAATGGGCGGCTTGGGAAAACAGGAGAAAAGCCATGTTTCATTGGATCGAAGACAAAGCCTTTGCAGGCAAAGTGAAGTCCACTTGCTCGGACTTGGTGAATCAGCTCGTTCAAGCAATCAACAAGGACGGCGCTCTTTCCGTGCGTCAGCACCTTGTCGGCAGCGGAGCAAAGAACCTCATTACCCAAAACGCCCACCAGCCCGTTGACCTTGACTATAACCTTGAGATCGTTGAAGCGATTGAATATGACATCAATGATTGCAGGGGTATCAAGGAGTATGTCCGCAAGAAGTTCAATGAGGTTTTGAATAGAGCCGATTTGGGTGATTGCAGTGATTCAACTTCCGCACTGACCACGAGAATGTGGCACTTCACAGAAGGCAACTCAACTGAATTCAGCATTGATCTTTGTATAGTCAGAACCAAGAGAAACGGGAACTGGCAAAGACTTATTCACGAAAAGGTCGGCAACATATGGTATGATAGTTACCATTGGGATGATGCTCGCCATTCGTCCGGATTGGAAAAGCGGATACAATGGCTGAAAGAAAACGACTGTTGGCTCGAAGTCAGAGAAGCATATCTCGAAAAGAAGAATATGTACCTCTCCCGCGGAGACCATAACCACCCTTCCTTCATCTGCTATATCGAAGCAGTAAACGAAGTGTTTAACAAATACGCATGATCAACGCAGCACATCAAAGCATCTGCATACGGCAGGTGCTTTTTTGCATCAAAAAGGAGCGCTGTCTTTTGCGCTCCTTTATGTCATTCAGCCGTGTTCATTTGTCTGCGTTTTAGCTCTTCGACGAACCTGAGCTCTTCCTCCCGCTCGAGCTTCCGCTCAAATGCTTTGTCCGAAAGAAAACGGATAAATGCGATGAGCCAGACGAGGACGACAGCGGCATACAGCCCGTAGGCGATACCGTAGGCAAGCGCGTGATTCTGCTCCGCCCAACGGGAGAAGAAGAATCCGACGACAAGCCCGTAAAGGGTAGGAATACCAAGAATGGCAAGCCAGATGTTCTTCATGCCCATACCAATCAGCCAGCCGATCAAACCCGCTATAAATATCCACTTCATCTCTAACACCTTCCTTTCGCCCTGATTATACATCGGGCTTTGGGAGGTGTTGAGGATGTCGATGAGAAAGGAGACAAATCATTGAATGAAAAGATAAACCAAGAGATCCTCGAATATGAGGAAACGATATTCTGGGGACTGACCTTAAGGCAGTTCCTTTTTTCCGCCATTGCCGTTATCGTGGCAGTGACGATCTATTTCGGGCTCAAGAGGTTCATCGGGACCGAAACCGTCAGCTGGGTATGCGTGCTTGCCGCGTTCCCGTTTGCCGCTTTGGGCTTTGTCAAATACCACGGGCTTCACGCGGAGCAGTTCGCGGTGATAGTGATAAGACAGCTTGCCACGCCGAAGCAGCTTGACTTCGAGCCCGTCGATCCCGAAGAATACCTTTGGGACCCCGATGACGAAGATACAGAGGAGGCGAACGTGTTTGATCAAAACATTGAAAACTCTGGCGGCTGATGAGCGCGAGAGCATTAAACCGCCCAAAACGATAAACGACGTGATCCCGATATCCCGCATATGGGATGACGGGATATTCCTCACGGGAAACCGGTACTCTGCATGTTACCGTTTTCCCGATATCAATTACGCCGTCGCCTCCGAAGCGGACAGGAAGGACATGAGCGAAGCGTTCCAAAGGATGATAAACTCGTTGGATCCCGCCGAGGCAATAAAGTTCTCTGTGTTCAACCGCCGGATAACCAAGAGCAGCCTGTCGGGAGTATTGCATTATCACAGGAACGATATGAACGATCCTCTGCGTGACGAGCTCAACAGCATCATCAAAACGAACTCTCGTGAAAGCGACGGCATATTCCAGGATAAGTTCATAACGCTTTCGGTCGTTAAGGACAGGCACAAAGACGCAAAGCACTATTTTGAAACCGCAGCAGAGGAGCTTCGGTCAAAGTTTCGTGCGCTGTCCTCAGACCTCATCGCGATGCCGACAGCGGACAGGCTTCAGATGATCCGAAGCTTTTTAAGGTCGGATGAGGAATACCTGCCGCCTGTCGAGCTTAAAGAGTACATGCTTTGGGGCAGGGGGTTCCTGAACGAGATCGCGCCGAGGTCATTATCTGTAGAAAAGGACTATATGAGGATCGGGAGCCGATATGCGCGAGCCCTGTATCTCAAAGACTACGCCGTTCAGCTTAGCGATTCCATGCTCATGCGCCTGTCCGAAATGCGGCGCGATATGATCATGTCCGTCGATATCGTCCCCATCCCCAAGGATGAAGCGATAAAGGACGTTCAAAAGAGGCTCCTTGGCGTTGAGAGCGAGATAACCAAATGGCAGCAGCGCCAGAACAAGAACAACAACTTTTCCGCCGAGGTGCCGTATGAGCTCAACGCAAGACGCGAGGAGCTCAAAAGCTTCCTCGACAAGCTCAATAACGATATGCGTATGATGAGCGTAAGCGTTACGATTGTGCATATGGCGGATTCCAAAGCGATGCTCGACAAGGATACCGAGGCTTTTCTTTCCATCGCTTCGGGATATATGTGTAAGTACGAAAAGCTCAAGTATCAGCAGCTTCAGGGCTTGAAGACCGCTCTCCCCTTCGGCGCACTCAGGACGCCCAATACGCTTCGTTCTCTAACCTCGTCAGGAGCCGCAATGCTGACGCCTTTCAGGGCGGAGACGATGAGCCACAGCACCGGCGTCTATTTCGGACGAAACAAGGTAACGCAAAGCCTCATATTCATAGACAGGACGTTGTTGATGAACGGCAACGGTTTCTACCTTGGCACCTCGGGTTCGGGCAAATCGTTCTTTGCCAAGGGCGAGATAGCCTCGCTCATACTAAAGGGCAATGCTGACGTAATGATACTCGATCCCGAAAGGGAGTATGTATCACTCATACGCAGGCTCGGTGGCTCCGTTATAAGCCTGTCCGCAAGCTCGAACAACCACATCAACGCTCTGCAGCTTTCACCCGGCGATACCGAAAGTGAGAAGCCTCTGGATATGAAATCACAGTTCGTTCAGTCGCTCTGTGAACAGATAATGGGCGAGGGCGTGATAACCGCGCAGGAGAAATCCGTTATCGACCGATGCCTGTCCAACATATTCAGGAGCTTCTTCGCAAACGGCTGGACGGGGCCCATGCCCACCCTCAAGGATTTTTACAAGGAGCTCCTGTGGCAGAAGGAGCCGGAGGCAAAGAACATCGCGCTTGCGATAGAGCTGTTTACGAAGGGCTCGCTCGATACCTTCGCGCAGGAGACCAATGTCGATCTGGACAATCACGCGGTATGCTTCGATATCCGGGATATGGGCGAGCAGTTAAAGCCCGTCGCCATGCTCGTGATACTGGATGCTATCTACAACCGCATCCTTTACAACAAGGCAAGAGGCAGAGCGACATTCGTGTTCATAGACGAGATATATCTCTTCTTCTCGAATGAGTTCAGCAGCAATTTCCTGTTCGAGCAATGGAAGCGTGCAAGAAAATACGGGGCCTACTATACAGGCATATCGCAAAACGTCGAAGACCTGCTCCAGTCCAACCGAGGAAGAGCCATGCTCGCCAATTCGGAGTTCGTCACGCTTCTCAATCAGGCGGCGACGGACAGGCTGGAGCTTTCGCAGGTGCTCGGGATATCCGATACCCAGCTTTCGTATGTGACGAACGCAGAGATAGGCACGGGGCTTCTCGTCTGCGGCGGCTCCATCGTACCCTTCGAGAACAGGTTCCCGGAGAACACCATGCTCTATAAGCTGATGACCACAAAGCCCATGGAATCGATGGTCTGCTGAAAAGGAGGAGTTATGGAACAGAAGAAAAAACCTTCTCCTCAAAAGGCGCTGTGGAAGCTTAACAGCATACGCAAAAGAAGCAAAGCGACGGCGCAAAGGGTCCACGATAACGTCAGCCTCGATACAGACCGGTATGAGTCGCCTGAGGATTACGCCGAAACCGAGCTTTCCGAAATTGCCGATGACGGTATTCAAGCGGTCCTAAAAACGGGCCGCAAGGCAAAGGAGCGGATCAAGCGCCGAATCAGAAAGCAGCTCGAGAAGCGCGAAAGAAAGCAGAAAAGCAAACGTTCCGAAAGAAAGCACGGGAAAAGCGAGCCTGCAAGTCAAGCGGAAAAACCGTATGACGATCCGTTTCCGAGCAGCGGGCCGCAGCCGCAGAGCCATGCATCCGTTTCGTCAAATACGAGCATGGAACCGCCCGCCCGGAAGCAGGCGTATTCCTTACGCTCCCGCTCTCCGAAAGCTGGTAAAGGCACCGCTCAAGCCGCAGGAAAGTCGGTAAACGCTTCCGCCAATACAAGCGCAAAAGCAGCGCAGCAGACAGCCAAGGTGACCGAAAAGACTGCCGAAGCCGCGAAGGTCACTGCGGAAAAGTCCGCTCAGGCTGCAAAGTTCGCAGCCGAGAAATCGGCTCAGATAGCAAAAGCCGCGGCGCAGGCTGCGGCAAAGGCGGCTGAGGCGATAGCAAAGTATGTTGCGGAGGCTGCCAAGGCAGCAGCGGAAGCAGTCAAAGAGCTCGTCGCGGCGATAATCGCGGGCGGATGGGTATCCGTTATCGTTATTGCAGTTGTAGCCGTTGTCGCGCTGCTCGTCTGCTCCGGCTTCGGCGTATTCTCAACTGAAGACCTTACCGACTGCAAGCCCATGAGCGAGATAGTCGCGGAGATAAGCTCCGAATATCACGAGCGAATGGAAAACGACGCTCTTGCAGTGGACTTGGGCAATTACGACGCTCTCATGGTCAGCTATGTTGGCGACGGAGACGGCGACGCCCCGGTCAATAACTGGAACGACGTGATCGCCGTTTTCGCCGTGTACTGCAGTACTGATCCGGATGACGCCATGAACGTCATCGAGCTTACCGATATTTCCATCGACTATATCCGCCGTATCTTCTATGAGATGAACTGGTACGAGCTCACCACGGACGGGCGGTACGATGAGGAAGAGGAGATGTGGATCAAAACCGTTTACGTTCATCAGCACTCAATGACCTATAAGGAAGCGGCGGATCATTTCGAGTTCAACGATTATCAGCGTGAGATCCTTTATGAAATGATGAAGCCCGAATACTGCACCTACTACGCAAGGCTCATGGGCGTTAACGTAAGCGGCGACGCCGACGTCAACGACATCCTTGCGCTCCTGCCCGCGACCACGGGCGGAGACGTGGCAAGAGCGGCCATATCCAAGCTCGGCGCGCCGTATGTGCTCGGAGCAAGAGGCGACGACAAGTTCGACTGCTCGGGCCTTGTTTGCTGGGCGATAAACCAAGTCGATCCCGATCTCGGAGACCATTTCTGGGGCTGCGCCGCGGATCAGGCATACTACTGTCACATCCATGATATGGAAATCGAGCAAAGCGAGCTCCAGCCCGGGGATATCGTGTTCTGGCAGAATACCGGATGCTCGGGCTGCGGAAGGTGGAACGAAGTCCATCATGTGGGCATCTATATAGGACTCGGCAAGGTGATCGAAGCATCGAGCTCCAAAGGCCGGGTCGTCATTCGCGATCTTTGGTCGACCGAAGCCTACCCCTTGTTCATGTTCGCAAGACCGTATTAAAACAAACCGCGCCCATCGGGAAATCCGGTGGGCGCACATCTCATTTTGAAAGGAAAAAGTTATGAAAAACAAAAGATTTATTGTGCTGCTCACAGCACTCCTCGCGCTTATCGCGCTCATTTTCGCCGTCGGCTTCCTTGCGGGAAGGAACAATAACCCTATGGATCATTCCGTTCCGCTTCCAACGCAATGGTCACAAGCCGAAGAATCTACGATCCGCCCCGAACCAAAGACACCGGACAGCACCTCCAGACCGGATGATACCGCTGATCCTTATGAGACAGGTTCACCAAAGTCAACGCTTTCGGTTTCCGATACTCCGGGAACCAACACGCTGTCTCCCAAACCGAAAAACACTCCAAAGCCCACGTCCCTTCCGCATACCTCTCCTGTTTACGGGCAAGCCTTCACGCTGACGATCCTCGGAACGAACATACCCGTATCGATCGGCGTTGACAATGAAACGCTCGATAAGACGCCGGGTTGGCTTGAGACCTCCGCTTATCCCGGCGAAGAAGGCGTTTGCGTCATCTACGGTCATAGGAACCGCAATCACCTTCAGGTGCTGAAAGATATTGACTTCGGCGATACGATAACGGTCACTCTTTCTGACGGTACAGTGCTCAACTATTCTGTGGAATCCATACGGATACTCGATCCAGACGAGGAACTGCGAGTACCATTCATATCCGGGCAGCACCTTATGCTGACAACTTGCTATCCGTTTTACTATACCGGGCATGCACCAAAAAAATATGTTCTGATTGCCGGTATTTCTCATAATAATGTATCAAGTCAATACGATACACCATAATACTGCCAGGCGAAAAGCTCTTTAACTGGATACAATTGCCTAAATAGCTTTCGAAATTAGGAAATGAGTTCCATATTGATTCACTCTAAGACATAGTCTATAGAGTCTAGAACTATGTGGAACTCGTGTCTATCAAAAAAACAGATTGGTATTATCATAAACATAATAGGGCAGATGTTCGCCAATGCAACATTCTCACGCAGTGTCTATGCAATGATGTTGGTTTCGAAGTTGAGTCAATTAGTTCTAATATTAATTTTCCTAGCTTCCATAATAATCATGAGCACTTTTATGAAAAAGCAATTATTATGATACTATTATTGATTGTTGGCTATTATTTTAATTATCTCTACGCGTTCATTAATGGTTTTTTCAAAGGTTTCACAATTATATGATTGGATAATCATGGAAAAATCGTTTGTTGAATAAATCTCTAACAGTTTTTTTGATGCAGAAACAACCTCGTTTTTATATACAGCATTAATAGAATGAGTAACATACTCTGACGTATTTACATTTTTTAATTCTCCGTTTTCCCAAAAATGATCCGATATAAACCATATTGCGTTTTTCCAAACTCGGAATCGAAATAGCAATTCAAAATCATCGGGCTGTTTATTATTACAAGATAGGTTCCTGATCTCAGGAATAATGATATTATAAAAAACTGTAACAGCATTTATTTCTTTTATTTTGTCAGTATCAATCGATCGTCTTAAAATAATGGCTGTAATAATTCTATGTCTGAAAAAAAGAATATAAACAATTATGGTAATCCCTACAACAAAGTATGCGATTACTTTATAAGTCATATTGCTGTCAAAGACAATAGGAATAAAAGCCAAGATTATTGTTTGTATTATTGCAACAATAGAATCAGTAGCTTTTGAGACAGATGATTTGTTCTTCACTTTTTACCTCCTACCAAATATTATTATAGATTTTTAACTTGTTCTCGCCACAAGCATTATCTAATGCAATAATTTCATCATAAATTGTGCGAAAATAGTTTAGATGAATACCATCAATAGTATTATTGTTGCCATTTTCATTTTGATTATTATAGACTACTATATATATGATTTGCTCTCTGAGATAGTTTAGTATGTATTCTGAATAACTGATATCATTTATTCTGGGAGCAATATCCGCCTTTTGCTCATAACCAATCATAAGCTCGTAAAGTGTTTGCAAATAGATACAAATGTTAATAGGAAACTTACCATGTCTGTATTTTCGCAGACAATTATACTGCCTTCTTGATATACAGTTTGAGCTTTCATCATACCTATTAGCTGTTTCAACAAACTTTGGTTTTAAAAAACTATTAAACATTTTTTTGTATTGAATATTCCCCTCGGATAGATATCCTTCTATGGAAGCAATATATCTTAATACAGAGATCATGTTTTTATTTTCAGCATTACAAATTTGTTTTATTCTTTCATATTTAGGCATATTAAGAGTATCCTCCTTATTCTTTACACATTCCTCTAAATTGTTTTTTATTCGCGGTAATCAGTTTTGTCGATCATCGCCATAGTAAGCTTGTCTATAAAGCGATAATCCATCTGCGTTTTCGCTTCCCGTAATCATGTACATGAGCACGGAGCCGTTGTAGTAATACTCGGTCTTGTTGCTCCCGACGGTCTTGTTCAGTCTTAATCCGTCCTCGTTGTAGGCGTAGGTAATGCTCGTTGACCCGTTCGTATAGGACGTAAGCCTTTTGCCTTCCCACGAGAGCGTCTTCCCGAGGTAGCTTGTGGGATTGCCCATGGCGTCATAGGTGATCGTGCTCCCATTGAAGCTCGTCAAGAGATCGCCCCACTGGGTGTTTGAGTAGCCATAGGCAATGGTCTCGATCAAATCATGATTGCTGAGATTGGTTAGGGTGTTGTAGGTGTATTTCTTCCTGAACAGCAGATTGCCCCACTCGTCATACGTATAGCCATACGTCGCGTTGTTTGAGTTCACCGAGCCGTAGTAAATGTTCTCCCTAATAAGCTGGTTTGCCGCGTCGTAGGTGTAGGTGAAGCTCATGCTTCCCTGTGTGATCTCGGTGATGTTGCCGTTGGCGTCATAGGTATAGCTGTAGGAACCGTCAGAGCCGTTCTGATAGGTGGAAACAAGCGCGGTCTTGGAGCCGTTCGCGCCGGGGACATAAGGCGCGAGCGGGGTTTGAGTTGCGGGCATTTGCCCGTACTTTCATTCCCCGCCACAGCGAACGCCGTTAGCCCCTTTTGTTTTCAAGCTGCGCGGGGTAGATGTTGCCAATAGAAGAACTCCTTTGACATACTAAACCAGTTTCTTTCTGATCCCCGGAGTGAGGTTACTATTTCCAAGGGAGAGTTCGTATGGTGTTTTTCCATCCGGGGAAACGACAGTTTTATCTGCTCCCGCATTTAATAGCAGAAGAATCGATTTCGTCGTTCCGCTTTTAGCGGCATACAAAAGCGCTGTCCATCCGTCATCCGAGTTATTCACAGACGCTCCATTGGCGATAAGGTATTCAACTGCACTTCCGTTTCCGCCTAATGCAGCAAACATCAAGGCAGTCATACCATTATAACTGCTGTTCGCTCCGATCCCTTTTTCGGAAAGGAACTCCAGCAGATCAATATCGTCTTCATCGGCACAGTAGCAATATACAAGTTCATAATTCGTGGGCATGTTTTGCGTTGCTTCGTATGCACTATAAAACGCGGAGTGCATCTTTTCCTTTTCACTCGGATCAAGCTCGGCCGAAAAACGGACTATGCTTTCCAATACCGTGGAGCGTCCCTGACGATCGGTGATCATCGTGACATCTGCGCCGTTTTCGATGAGATATTCCGAAAGCTCAAACCATCCATTCGGTTTATCCCTGTAAACACATTCAATAGGGGTGCAGTCGTCTTTGCAATTGACGTTCACTCCGTTTTCCACAAAAGCTTTCACTAATTCCGCACTACCGGTCGAGCAAGCGGAAATGAATGGGTATGTGTGATAGATGCTAAAAGCAGAACGAACAAAATCGGGTAAAACCGTCGGAAAGTTATTTATACAGTCCGGATGTGCTTCTATCAATGCGATCGCTTTGGAATAATCCTCTTTTGCGATGCTGGCCTCGATTTTTCTTGCAAAAAGCACTTTTCTCAGTTGTATAACCGAGAAAGCAATCGCAGCTGCAACTATTATCAGTATTGCGATAACGAGCCACTTTTTCTTCATTTTTACCACCACCTCATCAATACACGGTCATGTAAACATGTGGTATCGTCTGGGGCATTGCCATACAAATACCAAGGCAACATATCCTCTACGAAATGCCCAATCTTTCCAAGTAGTCCTTTGCTTGGGGAACAGAAATTGTATGTTCCCATATCTTCTGGCGCGGTTACAAGTTTATTGCCATTGAAAATCACTTCCCTACAACCATCTGGGGAGACGTACTTTACGTGACTTCTATTTGGTGATGTAAATTGATGACATTTGTCATCGGGAGCGCCTTTCTTTCTATCCTCCACATTACGGCTGCAAAGCCACCCGAGTTCTCGCGCTTCTTCAGGTGTATTAGGCAAATCAGTATTATACTGGTTTCTGCTATAGTGCTTTTCCTTTGACGGAATCATTACTACGACCGCAACAACAGTTGGAATAACAATAATAGGAGAAGCAACATAAGCTGCAACTGATAAAATGGCTGTGGCACCGCCAACAATCAGGGCATCTTTCGCCATGTCAACTGCTTTATCGGATACCCATTTGCATAAGTCATCCCACCAACTACACCCAGTTGAATCTCTGCGCGTTAATGGATTATTTCCACAATACGCAAAGCTGTTGTGTCCGATAACGCCCTGGCCGGTGGAGAGTAGCACGTCCGCCGATATGAACCTGCAGGTGGTGGGATCATAGTAGCGGGACTGGAGGTAGTAGAATCCGGTCTCCTCGTCGTAGACGTAGCCCCTGTAACGGAAGGGCTGATCGGCACCCAAAGTAGCTGCCAACGAGCCCGTTGTAGAGACCAACTTGCCCCAGCTGTCATACAGGTATTCTACAACAGTGTTTCCGCTGCTGTCAACCATCTTCACGACGTCGCCTTGTGCGTTGCAGAGATAGTAATACGTTGTGAAGTTTGCACCATTGTCCTCGGAGTAATCGACAGAAACCACGTTCCCGCCCGCGTCATAGCTGAAACGCATAACGGTGCTGCCCGTCTTCATTCCGATCAGCACGGAGCCGTTGTAGCAATATGCTGTTTCGGTTGTTCCGACTGTTTTGCTGAGGCGCAGACCGTCCTCGTTGTAGGCATAAACAATGCTTGTAGAGCCGTTCGTATAAGTTTTGAGCTGCTTGCCCTCCCACGTCATCGACGCACCCATATAGCTCGTGGGATTGCCCATAGCGTCGTAGGTGATGGTCTGACCATTGTAGGAGGTCAGCAGGTCTCCCCACTGAGAATCGGCATACGTATACTTGACAAGAGCGTTCGGGAACGGCGGCAGCGTACCGACAGTGTATGGATACTCCGCTCGGCTCAGCAGATTGCCCCATATATCATATGAATAACCATACGTGATATTATCGGGGCTGCCCGAGCCGTAATACAGGTTCTCCCGGATGAGCTGATTCGCCTTGTCATACTCATAGGTGAAGCTTGCAGTGCCCTGAGTGATCTCTGTGATATTCCCGTTAGCGTCGTACGTGTAGCTGTAGGCGGCGTCCGTGCCGTTCTGATAGGATGCCACGAGCGAGGTCTTCGATCCGTCGGCGCCGGGAACGTAGGTGATAGCGGTGTTCCTGACCGTGACCGAGCCGTTCTTCAATGCCCTCGACGTGATCCTTCCGATCGCGTCATATGTATTGACGACGCTCCTGCCGTTATCCAGCAGTGCGGAGATCGGCCTGTTGTCCTTGTCATAGGTATAGGTCGTATCCCATGAGGAACCGTTGACATTGCAGGTGAGCTTTGTAAGATTGTTGTTCGCGTCGTACTCATACCTGTAGCCAGATACCGTGCCGGTATACGTCACCGCGTTCCCCGATACTGTGAAGCTCTTTTCCGTGCTTGCCATGCAGCGCCCGGCGTGATCGTACTCGAAGAAGGTCGAACGGAGGGTCTTGTAATTCCTCAGCT
>JAEEGF011664884.1_pt1 | contig 14005 bp, 11 predicted proteins | sample 9134171 | NCBI WGS metagenome assembly JAEEGF01 (sample SAMN16246542, study PRJNA631951) | gut metagenome | biome: gut microbiome; feature: rumen; material: AP-attached | host: Bos | place: Iran: Karaj | collected 2018-10
AGCTGTGAGGTATCCTCGCCTCTCTCCTGCATACACTCGATAACCGCATTGGCAACTCCGCCGCTGGCAGCAAATCTCTTGCCCCAGATTGAAGACTCCTGATAATCCTCGGGAACAGGCTCGAACTTAACGTCCTTGGATCTCATAAGAGCTCTGAGCTCGCCGTAGGTAACTACATAATCCGCATTATCCGGAACCGACTTATCCTGGGCCTCCGACTTCTTGGCGATGCAAGGTCCGATGAATACCGTTACGCATCCTGGCCTTGTAGCCTTTAAGTATCTTGAAATAGCACACATAGGTGATACTGTTGATGACATGTTGTCCCTGTACTGATCGGGGAAGTGCTTCTTGAGCATGTTGATAAATGCAGGACAGCAGGAGGTTGTCATCTTGTGACCGTCCTTGTAGGCTTCAGACCACTCTGCTGACTCGTAAGCAGCTGTCATATCGCCGCCAAGTCCTACCTCAACCATGTCGGCAAATCCGATCTTCTTAAGGCCTTCCTTGATGGAGCCCATGGAGATGTCCTCTCCAAACTGTCCCTCAGTGGCAGGAGCACACATGGCGATCACTTCCTTGCCGGCCTTTATTTCCTTGATGATATCAACCAGGAAGGTCTTGCTTCCGATGGCAGCGAAAGGACAGCTGTGGATGCAATGACCGCACTGGATACATTTCTCTTCATCGATCTTGCAGTAGCCATACTCATCGTAGGTGATGGCACCTACAGGACAGGCCTTCTTGCAGGGTCTCTCCAAATGTACAATGGCGTTGTAAGGACAGGCATTGGCACACATTCCGCACTCCTTACACTTGGCGGGATCAATGTGCATGTGGGTATCACCGGGGGTGATGGCTCCGAATTTACAGGAGCTTAAGCATGCCTTACCCATACAAAAACGGCAGTTATCTGTCACAGAATAAGCTGCAATGGGGCACTCGTCACAGGCAGGATCAATAACCTGCACAATGTTGGCAGAGCCGGGATTGTAGCTGGGAGCCTTGGCCTGGGCCAGGTTGATCCTCTGTCTTACGATTTCTCTTTCCTTATAAACACAGCAGCGGTACTCAGGCTTGGGGCCCGGTATCATCTTAAGCACCAACTGCTCGATGTGCTCCTGATCGTTGTTGTCTTCCCATTCCAGTCTGCACACCTCTTCCATGATCTTGTGCTTAAAGCTGTTCATACTTGCGTCATTGGTTACCATAAAAAATCTCCTCTATTTATTACAAAACTATTTTCCTACCAAATTCCAGTCCGGTCATGTCGTGAGTTGTGATGACCAGCGGGCCGGAGCCCTGTTTATCTCTTATATATTCGATTGCCTTTTGTCTGCTGTCTGAATCAAGTCCCGTAAAGGGCTCGTCCATGATCAGAACATCGCTGGGGACGGAGCAGGCCCTTACTATGGCTACCCTGCGTCTCTCGCCTCCCGACAGCTCTTTTACCGGCTTGTAAATAAGATCCTCCGGCAGAAGGCGCTTAAGCTCTTCGATTGCGGTCTTCCTAAAGACCTTCTTGCTGATCATGGTCACGTTTGTGACTGCGTCAAAATCCTCGCAGAGCCTGTCTTCCTGAAACACGGTGCCTGAATTGATGAAGGGATATTTGTAATCCCCCAACAGCTTGACTGTGCCCGAATCAGGCTTCTCAAGTCCCAGGACCAGTCGCAGAAGCGTTGTCTTGCCGCATCCGGAGGGACCGGTGATCATGTAGCTGTGCTCATCTTCTATATTAAGGTTAAAGTCCTTTAAGACCTGCTTGCCATTGAAGGCCTTGGACACATTACTAATCTCAATTATCACTTCGCCACCTGCCTGTCTTTATTTCCTCGGGAAAAGAGATCCAGCAGAAAGCAGATCAGCTTCTCGCATATGTAGGAAAGCAGCACCACCACTATGGTCCAGGCAAAGAGTTCCCCTGTTTCAAGGTATATCTTGGCCTGATAAAGCCCGTTTCCTATTGTGTGAAGCGGCTGCCCGATGACCTCGGCTGCAATGCCGCTCTTAAAACTCATCCCCACTGCCAGCTTGATGCCTCCCCTGAAAAAGGGAAGAAGCTGCGGAAGAAATATGTATCTCAGCCTCCTGCCGGTGGGCATCCTGAAGACGCCGGCCATCTCAAGGAGCTTGCGGTCGGTGCTCTTAAGCCCCTCAAGGCAGTTAAGGTATATTATCGGATAAACCACCATGGTGCATATGATCACAGATATGTTGCCGGAACCAAACCATATGAGTAAAAGAATAACGAAGCTGGCCACGGGCACTGACTTAAGGCACAGCACCAGGGGGCGCAGGAAGAGCTCCAGAATCTCCTTGTAGTAGGCTCCGAAAGCGGTCGCAAGTCCCAGCACTGTTCCAAGCAGGAGCCCCAAAAGTATCCTGGTGAGGGTCCCTGCCACGCTGGTCCTAAAATCCGCGGTCCCAATAAGATTTATCAGTGCTCTTACGGTATCAACGGGTCCCGCGAGAAGTATTCTGTTGTGAATTATCATCGAAACAAGCTGCCATATAACTATCCAGGCTACGATCGGCAGGGCTTTCTTAAGGATCTTGTCCATTGTCGTAAGCCCCATCATTCGTAGTAAAAGCTCTGTTCAGGAAGGCTTCCGCCCACGGACTTGGGATCCTGCTCATAGAGCACCTTAAGATATCCCTCAAGGGTGCTTCTGATATCTGAACCTGTGATGCAGACTATGTTGCAATTGGGGATAGCCTTCTGAGCCAGGGGCTCCTTGGCTATGATGCCCTGCTCAACCACCAGGGCAGCTGTGCCCTCGACATCGGCAAGAGCGCGCTCTGTGCTGTCCTTGTGAACCTTGATGAACTCATCAACCGCTGCCTTGTTGCTCTCAAGGAACTTGTTGGATACAACGGTAACGCCTGTTACTATTCTGCTGTCGCTGTTTACCTTGCTCCACTCATCATCCAGTGTGAAGGCTCTCTTAAGGCCCTCTGTGGAAGCAAGAGCTGCTGTCACGAAAGGCTGAGGAAGGATAGCAACTGCGCTCTTATCCTCGCCCAGGATAGATACGATCTCAGTGGGCTCTGATTTAAATTCAATTGTCACATCCTCAACGCCGTTCTGCTGAAGAAGATAGTTGATGGTGTACTCGGGAGTTGCTCCCTGTCCTGTTGCGTAGAGAGTCCTGCCTGCAAGGTCTGCTATGCTGCCCACAGACTCATCTGAAGTCACACACTCCAGAACGCCCAGAGTATTGATGTCTATTACGGTAACTCCGCCTTCAACCTTGTTGTTCATGACACATGCAACGTTGGAAGGCACAAGTCCTATATCTATATCACCTGCCACCATGGCTGCCATAACATCGGAGCCCTGAGTGTACATTGTAAATTCGTAGTTACTGCCTTCAGTCTTGCCGGCATCTGAAATAGCCTGTACAAGTCCGATGGTTGTAGGTCCCTTAAGAGCTGCGATCCTCACGGTTGTGCCGGAGCTTTCCTGCCTGCCGCAGCCTGAAAGAGCGCTTGCAATTGTTCCAAGCACCATTGCAAGTATGAGCACAAGGGCCAGAACAGAAAAAATCTTTTTAGTCTTTGGGTTATTCATTGTCATTCTGCCTTTCGATTATTTCTGGTTTATCATGCTGGCCAGATATCCGGCACCAAAGCCATTGTCAATATTAACTACGCTTACGCCGCTGGCACAGGAATTTAACATGGACAAAAGAGCTGCCACACCGCCAAAGGATGCGCCATAGCCCACGCTGGTGGGAACCGCGATGACAGGGCAATCCGCAAGGCCGCCGATAACGCTGGCAAGAGCTCCCTCCATGCCTGCGATGGCAATGATGACCCTCGCCGACATAATGGCATCCATGGCTTCCTTTTCAAGGAGCCTGTGAATACCTGAAACTCCAACGTCATAGAGTCTTAATACCTTGCTGCCGTAGAACTCCGCCGTAACCGCAGCCTCCTCAGCAACAGGAATGTCGCTGGTTCCGCCTGTAGCCACCACGATGCTGCCGGTTAGCTCTGTCTCACCGGTGTCACCTCTGTAGGCAATACCTATCTTGCAGTTCTCCCGGTAGTCAAGCGGCCCGGTCTCCCCTGATCTGTTCTTGTCAAAAAAGGCAGCTGCCTCCGCCGACATCCTGGTAATAAGGACCTTTTTCTGTCCATGGTCCAAAAGCTTCTCTGTAATCTTAAGGATCTGCTCGGGAGTCTTGCCCTGACCATAAATAACCTCAGGCTTGCCCTGTCTGAGGGCCCTGTGATAATCAGGCCTTGCAAAGCCCATATCTTCAAAGGGAGCTTCTTTTAACTTGAGCACCGCTTCATCTGAAGAAACGCTTCCGTTTCTGACCGATTCCAGCAGTTCATAGATCTCTTTCTCATCCATAGGGATATCCCTTTCCTTAAGAAACTGCATAAAAACCTACATTAATTTTACCAAAACAATAGTCTTATGGCTATAAATAAAATCTCATTGGCATTATTCCCTTGTCGCCCGGCGTGGGTGCGTTGGCTGGCCAGGGTTGCGGCTCCGCGGAAGTGCGTTGGTTGGCTTGGGGGCGGTAGCTCCGCACGGTTGGGGTGTGTGGGTTAACCGGGCCAGGCTTGGCTTGTTTGCCCGGTTTACGGATAAGATGACCTTTAGCAGATTTGCTTATCCGTAGATTTTAGGGGTTTTTTGGTTGGGGAGACCTGGGGTACGGATAATTAATTCTTATATCAATCTTCCTATCCGTGAATTCCTTGCTGCGAAGGTCGTGAAGAGCCAAAAGTACAGATAGAATCATGGTTTGAGTCTTATCTTATCCGTACTCCACGGTTCATCCATGTCGTATGCACCGCCCAGATCCGCTTTTCCATTCTGGGCGGTGCGGTTTTTTCGAAAAGTCACCGTCCAGATTCACTTTCTTCATTCTGAGCCGTGCATTTTTCGAGAACAAACACCGCCCAGATCTGGCTTTTCTATCTGAGCGGTGCATTTTACCATTCTACTCACCGCCCATATCAATATCTGTCATCTGGGCGGTGCGCTTGCCCAATTTTTCCACCGCCCAGATTCGTATCTCAGATCTGAGCGGTGCATTTGGCATTTTTACCCACCGCCCAGATTCGTATTCTCATTCTGGGCGGTGCTTACAACGTTTTTCACAAACAGTCCCGCCCCAAGCACAGACTGCGGCTAGCCCAAACGCCGCCTCCCGCCAGCCCGCCAACATTTGTGAACCAATGCATCCCCCACGGAGCCACGGCATGCGGCCCGCAGCATCTCGTTCCGCAGAGCAGCCGACGCTTGCGGAGCCACCAACCACGCTGCGCGAAACAGCGCAACTCCGCGGAGCCACCGCCACGCTACGCGGAAACATCGCCTCCCCGTGGATCCGCCAATAGTGGCGAGCCAACGTCACGGGCACGCGACAACAAACCGCGGAGCCGCCACCATTGGCCGGCCAACGCACCCACTCCGCGCCGCCCCGGCTTAGTAACCAGGCAGCATAGCGCCGGGCGCTGCGTCAAGGACGCACCGCAGGTGCGCTGGCGCAGTCCTTGATGCAAGTCGGAGCTATGCTACGATTCTTCTTACCGGGGCGGATGAAAAAGTGCTATGATTAAACTACCAATAAGGAAAAGAGGAAATCTGAATGAATATACATCTTTGCAAGGGGGATGAGACATTAGAGGATGCCCTGAACTACATCAATGAAAATGATAAGGAAGGAAAGAGATATACCTTCGACAGGGAGCTTGACAGATGCTATGTAGGGGACGAAGCCTTCAGGACGGCCCCGGTACTTATCAATTACAGGAACAATTACTGGGCCCTTCACGAGGTGTAAAGCCTTCGGCCCCGGAAGCAATTTCACATGATACAAGGCAATTTCCAAAGATAATCGAGTAGGCTGACTCCTACTCAATTTCGCACACGAACATTCCGCACTTAGTGCTCCATGTTCTTACGACCGGCAAATGAATTTGTATGCAAGCATCCATTCGCTTGCAGGTCTTGTGCAACAAAAAACTCCCGTAAAAAACGGGAGTTTTTGAAGAATGATAGGCTTGTATCTTCTTAATAATTCTCTTTTCTTACCTCAAAATAAGCTTGTGGATGCTTACATACTGGACATACTTCAGGAGCTTCAGTTCCAACCACTACATGACCACAGTTACGGCATTCCCAGATAGTAACGCCACTTTTTTTGAAGACTTCCATTGCTTCAACATTTTTAAGAAGTGCACGATATCGTTCTTCATGCATTTTTTCAATAGCAGCCACACCACGGAACTGTTCGGCAAGTTCTGTAAAGCCTTCTTCTTCCGCCTCTTTTGCCATACGAGCATACATATCAGTCCACTCTGCATTCTCGCCTTCTGCTGCATGAAGAAGATTTTCCGGTGTATCGCCCAGTTCTCCCAGCGCTTTAAACCATAGCTTTGCATGTTCTTTCTCATTTTCAGCTGTTTGAAGGAATAACGCAGCTATCTGTTCATAACCGGCTTTCTTTGCGACAGATGCAAAGTAAGTATATTTATTTCTTGCTTGAGACTCTCCTGCGAAAGCTTCCCAGAGATTCTTCTCTGTCTTTGTTCCTGCGTAAGGATTTTTCTTATCGTCTTCCACTTTCTTAAACTTTTCTGCCGGCTGTTTGCAGACAGGGCAATTCTCAGGGGGCTGATCTCCTTCATGAACATATCCGCAAACTGTGCATACCCATTTTGCCATAACTAAGTCTCCTTCCTTTACTTTTGTAGAATCATTATTGGGAATCATCTCAAGTAGCTTTTGCGCTACTTCACTAGGAAAATCTTTTGTTGGTGGATTACTTATCATGTTTTCCAAAAATTCATGAGTATTATTGCTCTGAGGAAGCATAAATCCGGCTTCTCTCATGATATCCTCGCTCATTAGCCGTTCAGACTTAGCAACTGCTTCCATAAGCCGGGATAAGCCATCTAGTTCCGTACCACTGGAAATCTGTAAGGCTGCTTTTTCTGCTTTCATCTTATTTTCAGCCAGGTCATTCAAAACAGCTTTTACGTTATCTGTTTTTGGTTGCTGAGGTGGATATTCTTCCGGAACCATACTGATCGCAGCGCTTGGACAGGCCGCTGCACATACACCACATCCGATGCATTTTGAGGTATCGATCACGCTGTTCTCGGTATCTGTAGCCCCTATAGGACATACATAAAGGCAAAGGCAGTCTTTGGTACATAGTCTAAGATTCCTTACAGCCACACTTTTCATGCTAAGGCCCTCCCTTCTACTTTTTCAAACTTATAGGATGGAACCTTGCAAACAGGGCACAGTTCTGGAGCATCATCTCCAACATAGACAAAGCCGCACACCGTGCATACCCAGATATTTGTATCTTTAAGCATGGCTTCGCCCTCTTCAAGATATCTGTTAACAAGTGATGAGAGCATTCTTGTGACCTTCTCGCCCCATACGCAAACTCTTGCTGCACCTCTGTCAGAAGCAAAATCCGCAGTTGCTCTTATACCTGGGTAATTATCGATGTCATTTTGTAGCATTGCTGCAATACTCTCAACGCTTGCATCATTGACTGGAGGTGTGATTGATGCAAAATAATCTGCAAGTTTCCTAAAAAGATCTGATTCCTCGTTCTTGTATTGCTTTTCACAGCCACGGGCAAGATTAGAACAAAGTGCTGACAGTTGCGCAACCGATAGTTCTTTTAGCTCAGCGGCTTCTGAAACAGTTACAGCTTTTTCCTCTTTCACAGCGGCATTATCTTCCGGCTTAAACTCCTTTTTTGCTGCACCGCATAAAGGACATTTCCAGTCATCCGGAAGCGAATCAAATGGGACTGCTTCTTTTTCATCGTCATAAATATAGCCACAGATCTGACAAATATAACGCATTTTAGCCTCCTTCCTTTTTATATGACAGGCGATTATATATAAACTATTCACGCATTAACAAGAGCCGCTTTTAGACCTTTTCCAAGCTGACACTCATCAAAATATACATCATGGATTGTTTCAGGATGTCCTTCAAGAGCTTTTATCCTATAATAAGCGTTCTCATCTGAAGAGATACACTTCTTGAAATATATGTTTCTAAATTCCGGGACATCTTCCGGATCAGTACTTTGTGAGACAGGATCATTATAGTCCATAAGGTTGTGAACATAGTCCATGGTTATCACAACAGCTTCCGCTTTGATATTTACCATCTGGATGTCCTCCATGTAAATATCCTCGACAATTCCACCTCTTCCTAAAGCGCTTTTAAACCTTATACCAACATCAGAATCTATGAAAGTGCAGTCCTTTACCAGGACATTACGTACATCACGGGACATTTCGCTTCCTATTACAAAACCACCATGGCTCTGTCCCACTTTGCAATCGTGGATAAGTACATTCTGGCAGGGCTTCTTTAGTTTTCTGGCTTCCCTGTCTTTACCTGACTTAAGACAGATTGCATCATCTCCCGTTTGTAGATCACAGTGATGTATATGTACTCTGTCGCAAGAATCAATATCCATTCCATCGCCATTTTGTGCATAATAAGGATTGTTTACTGATACATTGCTTATAGTAAGATCCTCGCAGAAGTACGGATGTATGTTCCAGGCTGCTGAATTCTGAAATCTTATGCCTTCAAGAAGAACTCTTTTGCAATGTCTAATACTTACCATTACCGGGCGGTAAAAGTCATAGTACTCTTTAGCCTTCTCCAGTGCTTCAGCCTCTGACTCATAATCATCCGGGAAAACTTCTCCTACAAAACGGGCATCATATATGGTCTTAGTCGGTACCCATACCCCGCCTTCTTTGCTGTCTATGACATATTCGGACTTCTTAAGAAGTGAATTCCATTGTCTTTCAGTCATTTTGAACTGTTTAACAGGTCGCCATAAATGTCCGTTTCCGTTTATGATCCCGTTTCCTGTTATCGCTATATCTTCTGCATTTTCTGCTGAGATCTGAGATACAGTACGGATACGTTTGATTCCTTCATAGTCAGTTACTACTAAGGGGTATTCCTCTTTGCTTTTGGTAAATATGATAACAGCGTTGTCTTCAAGATGAAGATCGATTCCTGATTTTAAAACAATTGGGCCTGTAAGCCATATGCCGTTAGGAACAATGATATGTCCGCCCCCCTGGCCTGACGCCTCATCAATAGCAGTTTTAAATGCATCAGTACAAATGCTTTTTCCTCCAGCTTTTGCACCATAATCTCTCAGGTTGTAATTTACGTCCCTTATATTGGGGAGTGTAACATCGAAAGCCTTAAACATAAGCATACTCCTTCCTTTTGCTATAACTATTGATCAGGACAGTGCTACCGATTTATCCCTTCCATAGCATGAACCAAATGAACGATCATTTCATGGGAAGGAACAGCTAATTTATGTTTTTGTGCTGCTCTTATTACAGCACCATTGATATAATCAACTTCCGTCTTTCTTCCATTTTTTAAATCTGAATAAATGCTTGTTAGTCCATTCGGTGCATTTTTAAGGTGGTTTTCCAGCCTTTGTATCTGCTCGTCTACATATTTACTTAGGACAGCTTCATGCCCTGCTCCGTTCTGAAGAGTCAAAAGATATGTATTTTTCTCAATAAGCTCTCTGTTTTGCTCAAGTGCGGCTTCTGTTAGATATGCCTTTGTGAACATGATAAGCAGATCAAAAGGCTCTTTTATATCCACTCCCTTTGATGCCTTTACGGTATAGTGCTTACTCACATCATCCCGTTTAATAATCACACCGTTTTCATTAATGAGCCGGATGTTTTCTTCATTATTGCCTATCAGGGTAACATCAGCACATTCAGACAGTTTGCCTCCGTATAAAAGGCCCATGGATCCTGGACCTATAACAGCAATTCTCATAGACATATCCCTTTCTTTTTATGCATGCAGTTAATTCAAGCTTAGCATTTTTGTAGCTTCAACTTAAAAGATAGTGACTCTATATCGGGTGATTCTTTACTAATACAGATATTTACAAGCCTGATGCCATTATAAGAATACCCATCAGGTAAAAGAATTTTGTAGTTGATATCAATAGGCAGATAGTTTCCTACTTCGATCACAAGCTCATCATTTATAATCTCGAATACATTACACTCTCCGCCCATAGAGTAATGATTATCAGAAGAAACAATAATTGGTTTGTCTGCGATCTTTTCAATCTTTATAACTTCCGAAGCGTGCGGACTTAGCTTTCCAAGGCTCACTACATCGTCTGTGCAAATATCTGTAAAGAATTGGCCGGAATAAAACCCGCTGACAGCATATTTTGAATCTATATCCAAAGAAAGATCTGACATATTTAGTGTCAGTTCTTTTTCTTCATGATCTGACCAGTTTGTTATACACACACAGATGATATCTCTGCCGGATAGACTAACTTTTATCGGCCCGGGAAATCTTTCGCTGCACATGATATCAAGAGGAGTTACTGTTGTATCTGTCACAGGTATGATATGCCTTATCTCATATAGCCTTTCATCAGATATCTGGTCAAGAGGCTCAGTCTGGCACATTATACCGCCACCGGTAAACTGGTTCATTACACTCGTTGTTACTTCATCATCTGTCAGCAGCCCAAGCGTCAGTCTGGAGCCGCGTTGCATCTCTTTGTTCTGACGTACCATAAGTGCATCAGGATCATTAGCCCACCATCTGTTCATGTAATATCTCATGGCAGACTGTCTTATTGTATATGGTGCGGTTTTTCCGTTTTTATTTATGTTACTGCTCCACATGGATAAAACATCCGAGCCTGTACGCTGTGCATCTACAAGACCTATGATCGGGTCATACAGGCCTCCGCACATGAGAAAGAAAGCTTCCTCGCCCATTCCTTCGCGAATTGCCTTTACTGCTCTGTAATAGGCCTGAGCCAGCGTGATCCTTTTATCATGAAAATCAGCATCCTCATAGATGACAGCAGCTCTTGTAAAATCCAGCTTGTGGTAAGTGTATCCCCAATCAAAAGTAAACTTATGATAAAGCGCATTAAAGTACTCCCATGTGCTGTCATCCGTAATGTCAAATACATAGTAGACAGTTCCATTCATAGGGAAAAGATATGGATTTCCATCTTTATCCTTTAAAATCCAATCAGGATGCTCTTTCCATACTGATGCTGTTTCGTGTGCAACAAATGGACTGCTCCAGATCCCCGGAATGAATCCTGCCTCTTTTATCTCTTCTGCAAGAGCTTTCATAGAAACAGGGAATTTCTCATTTGGCTCATATTCTCCAAGTGTTACTTCCCAGCCTTCATCCACCTGAAAAACATCATAAGGAAGATGCCTGTCTTTCATTATTTCCAGATTGGTCTTAACATCTTCATAAGTCACATTGAGTTCATAGAAATACCATGTGCAGAATACAGCAGGTCGTCTTGAATTTCTTACTCCATACAATTTGGCTTTTCTTTTTGCAAAAGATTCTATTTCCTCTGAAGGGTTATCTATTAGAGCAGTACGAATTGTCTCAGTTTTTACGCTCTTTCCGGGATCCAGATAGGTATTAAATATGACTTCTGAATCGATGCTTTCTATTCTGGCATCCTTATCCAGTTTTATCGTTGTCTCGAAAAGCTGATCACGGCCGGTTAAAAACTCAATAGCAAATACTTTTCCATAACTGTCTTTGATGAGCGTAATATGATCGCTCTTAACTGTATATCCTTTATTATTAAGGCCATCATCAGAGGAATCCTTATCACCGCTCTCGGTCATCCCTGAATATACATCGTAAAGCCTTTCGTCAACATGTCCTGTTACAAATACTCCGGGCATATCGTTTTTGTGCCGTCCACTCCGAAATACGGAATATTCGCCGGTAGAAAGCCCCAGGCTATGCAAATCATCACATGAAAAGAGATTTATGCGCTTAATAAAGATGCTTTCTGCGCTCTCATTCATCAGCTCATAATGGTATTCCTGATAATCATTTCCACTGTTTTCAATAACTTTATCTACTCTTATGCCATACATAAAAAAGCCCTCATAAGATGATTATGAAGGCTTTGATATAAAAAAGGAATATCATATTTTGTCGAAATTCAATATAAAACAAACTCGATTTTTCATAGTTCTGTGGCTGATCAGCACACATCTGACAGTCGCAGGTTCTTGATCATTTTTATGCAGTCAAAACTGCCACTTTTAATAATTTCATAGTCAGCTCTTGAATAGCCAACATCTATTACTCCCTAGGTGTAAAGACCTCTAAAAGCGCCGCCTTCAAGCACAAGTTAGCCTCTGGTTATACTTTTGCCAGCATGATCTTTAGGAGTATCATCTAATTTATTATATTTCCAGGCTTCAATAATCATTATTGCTCCATTTATGTTTTATCTCTGTCGAAGCTAAACACATGCTCTCCAATGATTCCTTCATTATTCAGCCACCATACCTTATCAGTAGGCTCATTCTTGCTAAATGGTTCAATGGACTGTTCTTCAAGAATTTCGGTTGCACTTCTTGTATGTGTTAGTATTTAATCATTTAAGAACATCTTCATCCAACAAAAACTGTTCTATCCCCATATATGTTATACCGTTGTCGTCTTGCCATGGTTTCATATAGTCTCTGACAATAACAATCTTGCTAAATGAGTCAGGTATTCGTTTTAGGGATGCAATCTCTTGCTCTTTCTTTTCTGGGTCAGCTATGCTCAAAGCAGATTGAATATAAAACCTCTTTCCTCCTCTATTTACAACAAAATCAACTTCCAACTGTTTTCTTATTTTTTTACCATCTGAATCCTTTGTGTTGTATTCAACAACTCCGACATCTACATTCATTCCTCTACGAATCAGATCGTTATAGAGTATATTTTCCATAATGTGTGTTTCTTCAAGCTGCCTAAACTCAAGTCTGGCATTGCGAAGACCTATATCACTATAATAATACTTCGCCGGTGTTCCTATGTACTTTCGCCCCTTAACATCATATCGAACAGCCTTTTTTATCAAAAAAGCATCCTCGAAGTATCCAATATATTTATCTATTGTTTCCGATCCAATTGATATTTGTCTTTCACTCTTAAAAGTATTGGATAATTTACTTGGATTGGTTAAGGAGCCAATAGATGATGCAAGTACATTTAACAAAATGTCCAGGACTTCTGACTCATTTTTTATTTTATGACGCTCAATAACGTCTTTTATATAAGTCCTTTCAAATAAATCCTTAAGATACTTCCCTTTTTCTTCATGTGAATCTATAGTAGCTAAAAATGGCATGCCACCATAAGTATAATAATCTTGCCACGCCCCTCTTTTGTCATCTTTATAAGTTTCATAAACTTCCGCGAAGGACAATGGATAAACTCTTATTTCATCGCCTCTATCCCTAAATTGTGTAAGAACGTCAGATGAAAGCATTTTGGAATTACTGCCGGTAACATATACATCGACATTTTTAATCTGCATAAGTCCCATAATTACATCAATAAATGTAATCTTTGCGTCTTTATCATCCACATAAGGGTTTTGTATTTCAGAAACAAATTGAATTTCATCAATAAACACATAGTATCTCGAAATACTATCAATTATCTTTTCCCTTACATATTTATCAAGTTCAATTGGATTACGGTACCTGGCATACTCCAAAGTATCAAGTGCAAGCATGATAATATTGTTTTCTTTTACGCCTTCTGCCAAAAGGTAATTCTTGTATAGCTCAAACAATAGAACTGATTTTCCACTTCTTCTCATTCCTGTTATAATTTTTACTCGTCCATTATCTCTTTTAGCAATTAGCTGATCTATATATTGTTTTCTGGCAAACATATTAGTCCTCACAAAATAATTGCGGCCATCCGCATTTTTTTCATGTAAATATTATATCATACCAATAATAGCGTTCAATTACTTGCATGAAATTTTTGCGGATAGCCGCAATTATTTCTTTAATTTTAATCTTTATCCTTATGTAACAAACGTTGGCCAAAGTTGAATACTTTTTGAAAACAAAATTTGGACAAACTCTTGAACCCGCATGTTTACTGGCCTTAAGAAGGCTCCCC
>JAEEGF011116877.1_pt1 | contig 14004 bp, 8 predicted proteins | sample 9134171 | NCBI WGS metagenome assembly JAEEGF01 (sample SAMN16246542, study PRJNA631951) | gut metagenome | biome: gut microbiome; feature: rumen; material: AP-attached | host: Bos | place: Iran: Karaj | collected 2018-10
CGCGGCCAAAAGCTTTACGTCCGCGGCAGTCGGCATCGCGGTCAGAGAAGGCCTTCTGTCGAGCGATGAGAAGCTGACGGACGCCTTTGCGAACGACCTGCCGGAGCAGGTGTCGGAGCATCTCGCCGCGGCCACCGTGCGGGATCTTCTAACAATGCAGCTCGGACAGGAAGCAGCGGCGCTGATGGGCGGGCAGAGACCTTTTTACGAAGAGAATGACTGGGTCAGGCTGTCGCTGTCTATCCCGTTCATGGACATGCCGGGCACGAAATTTGTCTACAACAACGTTGGCCCGTATCTGGCGGGCGTGCTGATCCAGAGGCGCGCGGGATGCGACCTGGTGTCATATCTGATGCCCAGGCTGTTTGAGCCGCTCGGCATTAAGAGACCGATGTGGGAGAAGGACCCGATGGGGTATACATTCGGCGCGGGCGGGATGTTCCTGAACCTGCCGGAACTGCACAAGCTCGGACTTCTGTATCTGCAAAGCGGCCGCTGGAACGGAAAACAGCTCATTCCGGAAGAATGGGTCAAAGAAAGCACGAAAAAGCAGGCGGATAATGACTCGCACGGTTACGGATACCTGTTCTGGCTCGGAGAGCAGAATTCCTACCGGGCAGACGGCAAGTACTGCCAGCTGTCGATCGTATGCAGGGACAGGAACGCGGTCATTTCTACCATGGCGGAATGCAGGGATGAAGACGCGCTCCTGCGCGCCATATTCGATGAGATATACCCGCAGCTGTAGAAAAAGGCCGGAACAGACCGCACAGATCGGAGAGGAGAAGGACTGTCATGACGGATCACATTCAAAAACTTCTGAACTTCTTTATCCAGGAAAGAAATCATCACGCGTACAGGAAGGATATTACGGACAAGTTCCGGTTTGCCGTGCGCTACCGGGAAGCCGGGCTGAGTGATCTTCAGCGGAGCGTCGAACGCCTGCGTGACATTCTTTCCGAGGAACAGCCGGTCGTCTTCCCGGACGAGAAGATCGCCTTTCTGAGGACCGTGCCGGTCCTGCCGGAGATCTTTACGGAAGAGGAATCTGCGGAGATCCGCAAAGATCACTATATCCATGAACAGGGCAAAGTCTGCAACATTGCGCCGGAATACCGGCTTCTGATCGGCAAGGGATTCCGGGCGGCCAGAGAAGAGATCAGGCAGAAGATCCGTGAACTGGAAAAGGAGCCTGGGACGGAATCAAGGATCGCTTATGAACAGGCTCTTCTGGATACGCTGGATACGGTCTCGGTGTTTGCGGAGCGCTACCGCATCGCCGCTGAGCAGGCGGGGAACGCGGCAGTAGCGGATACCCTGTCGCGCATTCCGGAAGAAGCGCCGGAGACATTCCTGGAAGCCCTGCAGTTTCTGAGGATCGTTCACTACTGCCTGTGGTGCAGCTTCAACTATCACAATACGCTCGGCCGCTTTGACCAGTATATGTATCCGTATTACCGGCATGATATCAGCGCGGGGATCCTTGACCGCGACAGCGCGCTGGAGCTGATCGAAGAGTTTTTCATCTCGCTGAACCGCGACAGTGACCTTTATACCGGCATGCAGCAGGGAGACAACGGCCAGAGCATGGTGCTCGGAGGCCTGAATCCGGACGGGAGCGAGAGCTATAACGACCTGTCGGACCTGTGCCTTCAGGCATCCCTGGAGCTGAAGCTGATCGATCCGAAGATCAACCTCCGGGTGAATAAAAAGACGCCGGTCTCCATGTACGTACGCGGAACGGAGCTCACGAGGCAGGGACTGGGGTTCCCGCAGTACGCAAACGATGACATCGTCTTTGCTGCCCTGCGAAGATGGGGATACCGGGAAGAAGACATATATAATTACGTCGTTGCCGCCTGCTGGGAGTTCATCATTCCCGGATACGGCATGGATATCCCGAACATCGCGAGCCTGTCTTTCCCGGCATGTGTCAGGAAAGCTCTCGAAAATCCGGATTCCTGGCAATCTGCTGACACATTGATGGACGCGGTCCGGGCCGAAATCTTCCGGGAGTCGGAAGCACTGCGCGATTCCGTCCACGATCTGTATATGGAGCCCGCTCCGTATCTGTCCCTGATGATGCATGATACAATCACCCAGGCTAAAGATGTATCCCTGGGGAACCGCTACAATAATTTCGGCTTCCACGGATCGGGACTGTCGACGGCCGTCGATTCTCTCGCCGCAATCCGCAAGTACGTGTTTGAGGCCGGCGAAATCTCTCGGGAAGAGCTGATGGCAGCGCTCGACGACAACTTTGCGGACGAGCCGCTGCTGCAGAATAAGCTTCGCTATGAAGCGCCGAAATTCGGCAACGACGACGACACAGTCGACGCCATCGCGGCCCGGCTGCTGGACGATTTCGCCGATTCGCTGGAAGGCCACCGCAATGAGCGAGGCGGGATCTACCGCGCGGGGACAGGAAGCGCGATGTATTATATCTGGCAGGCCGCACAGGAGAAAGCGTCCCCCGACGGCCGCAGCCAGGGCGAGGCTTTTGCCGCCAACTACTCGCCCAGCCTGTTCACGCGGCTTAACGGGCCGCTTTCCATCATCAAGTCCTTCACAAAGCCTGACCTGTCACGCGTCTGTAACGGTGGGCCGCTGACCATCGAGCTCTCCGACTCCATGTTCCGGAATGAGGAAAGCACCGTCAAAACCGCCCAGTTCGTGCAGGCTTTCATCCTGCTCGGCGGCCACCAGCTGCAGATCAACGCGGTGAACCGAGACGAGCTGCTCGACGCGAAAAAACACCCGGAAAATCATCGCAATCTGATCGTCCGGGTGTGGGGCTGGAGCGGCTATTTCGTCGAACTTGACGAATGCTATCAGGATCATATCATCAAACGGATGGAGCTGACAGTATAATCGATAACGTGAGGTCCCTTATGAGCACAGTAAATTACACAGCTTTTATCAGTTACCGCCACCTGTCGCCGGATCAGGAGGTCGCAAAAGCACTGCACACCGCAATCGAGACCTACGGCATCCCAGCTTCGGTCCGCAGGCAGACCGGCCGCAAAAACATGGGTAAGGTTTTCCGCGACCAGGAAGAACTGCCCCTCTCTTCCGATCTCGGCGCGGATATCGAAGCGGCGCTTGACCACAGCGAATGGTTCATTGCGATCTGCTCGCCCCGCTACCTCCAGAGCGACTGGTGCCTGCGCGAGATGGAGTACTTTATCGCACACAAGGGACGGGAACGTGTTCTGACAGTCCTTGTCGAGGGCGAGCCTGAGGACAGTTTCCCCGAGATGATCCGCTTCAGCACGAATACCGAGGGCCAGCGCGTCGAAATTGAGCCACTGGCCGCTAATGTCCGTTCCGCCACGGCCGCCGGCCGCCTGAGGGCTGTCAGGCAGGAAAAACTGCGTATTCTGGCTCCGATGCTGGGACTTAGTTTCGATGACCTCAAAAGGCGCGCCAGACAGCGCAGGACCCGGATTACCGCCCTTACCGCTGCCGCCGTATTCATTGCCGCTGCCGGGCTGAGTGCCTATCTGATCACCAATCACATCCGTAATGAAGCTCTGAAAAAAGCTGCTGCCGAGCAGGAGCGGATCGCTGAAGCGCAGCGCGTTCTAGCCGTCTCCAACGAGATCGGCGAGCTTCTGGAAAAAGCCGAGACCGCGCGCCAGGCTGATGAAAAGCGTTCTGCCGCGGGGCTGCTGTCCAACGCGTACGCCCTCAGTGAAGCCGACAATGGTCTCCGCCACGAAGAGATCCTCGCCGGCATGCGCAGGACCGCGTTCACAGAGCCTTTCTCGACCGTTTCCGGCTTTACGGACCGGAACGTCCGTCTTCTCGATATGGTCCCCTCTCCTGATGGCAAGACCGCGCTCGGCATCGAGAATCAGAACTCGATCGCGATGGTCGATCTGGAGACCAATTCCGTGCTGTACAAAGTCAGTCTCAGCAATGAACCCATCTCCGCTCCGCGTTTCTCGGCAGATGGGTCGCGCTTCCTCGCAGTGTGCGATCAGGGACGGACTGTCGGTATCTGGAACAGCGCGGACGGTTCGCCCGTCTATACTTATACGAGCCGTCAGAATCAGCCTTACCAGATCGCGAACGCGTTCTTTTTCCGGGACGCGGACACAGTCCTCGTGCAGGATATGGATGAGATTTACCGCATTACGGCCGACGGCACAGCCAGCCTGTTCTACAGACTCGGCGACCAGCAGTCGGATTATGATTACGATTACAATCTGTTCACGATCCTCACGGAGAAACCGATCCATGAGCTGTTCCAGTCGCTGGCGGAGGATTATTCCGGCATGAGTCTGCTCACTTCCGCAGATGAATCGATGCTGCTCGCTGCCGGCAAAGACGGTACGACCGGCACGATCATCCTGGACGCGGACGGCAACCATGTCAGCCTGCTTGCCGGAATGCCCGGCTTGCTGTCAGAGCACTACACCTTCTCGCCGGACGGCCGGTACGCCGCCTGCATCTCGTATTTCGGCTTCATCGCATGGTGGGACGCACAGACGGGCGAGATCCAGAACCTGCTTTTCGTCGATTATGAAAATGATTGCATGTTCTCGGATATTGTTTTCTCGCCGGACTCCCGGGTCATTGCTTTTATCGGCGAAAATCACCTGTATACCTACGATATCGAGGCGAACGCGGTGCTGCTCGACATCGAACTTGAGGAAACCAATATTGTCCCTGATCTCTGCTATACTGCGGATGGACGTTATCTGCTGGCGGCTGACCAGAATCTGTACGTGATCGACGCGGAAACCGGTGAATTGTATCTGCGGATGAACGGCGAATTCAACTCCGCGTACAACAATATCATGGAGCTCAGCAATACGATTTTCATCACGCGGAATGACGGTACTGCCTATCTCTGTGCGACAGAAGCAGTCTCGACTGTGACCCGCCGCGATTCTTTTGACAATGCACTGCTGCCCTCCTATGAAGAACTGTCGCTTGCCGCTGTACCCGCCTCGCTGCCGACGCTTCAGAGCACACACCAGCTGGCGGAAGGATTTATACATTCAACAGCCCATACCGATCTCGCTCCGCACATGCATTATTCTCTGGACGGATCCCGCGCTGCCCTCTCCCACGCTGACGGCGTGATTGAGCTGTTCCGGACGGACGGTTCCGGTGAAGTCGATCTGATGCTTGCGCAGCTGACCGACAGAGTCGCGGCACTCGGCATGACGGCTGATATTCTGGTCGCGTCCGACGACCTCGACCGCGTTATGTTCTATGATCTGAACGCGTCTTCCGTCATCCGGATCCTTAACAATGACGGTTATTACTATACCGGGTTCGCGTTTGACCTCTCCGGTGAATACGTGATGGCACTGCAGCATAACAATACCGTAATCGACGTCTACCGGCTGCAGACGGCCGAGCTTCTTTTCTCCATAAAAACAACCGACGCAGGCGGCTTTACGGAATTTGCCTTCTCCGAAGACGGTGCCTATGCGGTCGGCAAAACCGGCTCCGGTGTCTGCGTCGGCGAAATGCTGACTTCCGAATCCGCGGTACTCGCGCAAATCCGGGTCCTGACAGAGCTTTATAAATAAACTGCCATACCTCGTCCTATAAAATGCAACTGATTTTAGTTGCATTTTTTATTGTTCTGTGATATCCTATTCATCAGAACGGGGGTGCCATGTGTGGGACAGAAGGAAAAACTCATCGAACGACTTAAATCAAAACCAAAAGATTTTACCTTCAAGGATATGGAAACTTTGCTGGGATTTTTAGGTTATACCAGATCCAATAAAGGCAGAACCAGTGGATCCCGGGTAATGTTTGTTTCTGATAAACATCCGCCGATCATACTCCACAAACCGCATCCGCGCAAAGTACTGTTATCTTATCAGATCAATCAAGTGATTGATATTCTGGATCAGGAGGGTTTATTATGAATAATACAATGGAATATAAAGGATATGTCGGCAGTGTGGAATTCTCGGAAGAAGATGCTCTTTTCTATGGCAGGGTTCTGGGAATCCGCGCTCTGATCTCCTATGAAGGAGAGAACGCGCATACGCTTTTAGACGATTTTCATTCTGCTGTCGATGATTATCTGATTCTGTGCGATTCGGAAGGAATCGAGCCGGAGAAAGCATACAAGGGCAGTTTTAATGTCCGCATTTCTCCTGAATTACACAAGGCAGCTGTTGTAGCTGCCCTGCATAATCAGATGACCTTGAACAGATTTGTAGAATACGCCATAGCAACGGCAGTCGGTGTTCCGATTGCAAGCTGATATCAGCTGATATCGCTGCGGATCAGTCCGCAGTGATCTCTACCGTAACCCCTTCCAGGCCTTCACTTTCGAATCCGACGGTGAAGGTCCCTTTTTTGTCCGGCCTGACGACCGCAAGCAGGCAACCGCTGAACATCCTGCGTTCCGGGGATCCGTATAACGTATGATCCGTCAGATCGCCGGAATCAAGGCCGAGCAGCGAGGCATCGCCCTCGACGCGGCAGCGGACAAGATTCGCGGCATCCGGGACGTACCGGCCCGCAGCGTCTTTCGCACGGATCTCGATCTGCGCGACGCCGTCGACTGCAATGCTGTCCCGGTATACACGGGCTTCCAGAGCAGCCGGGGCCCCGGTCGTCACAACGGTCTCTTCCGCTGCTTTGACACGCTCTTTAGCGCGCATCCGGTCGGCCACGCTCGCGTTCTCCGGCAAAGGCCGGTCCACATATCTGTATCCGACCGCTTTCAACTCACCAGGCTCGTACGGCACGTCAAAAGTCAGATGCAGATCGAGCGTCGTCGGGCGGCCGCTGCCCCTGTCGTACCAGGCGGTTTTCGCCCCGCAGAAAGGCGCCTTCGCCCCACGGCACGCGACGAACCGTCCGTTAATGTACAGCTCCACTTCGTCACAGTTGGAATAGACGATCACTGTCTTGAACCTGCCTTCTTCGCCTGCCCAGTTCCAGTGCGGCAGGATGTGAAGAGTCTCCGCGTCCCGGTTCCAGATCGAACGGAAATACCACCACGTATCCTTGGGGAAGCCGGCCGTATCGATCGGACCGGATCCCGCGCCGCGGGACGGCCAGCGGGCTTCGCCGAGATAATCGATCCCGGTCCACAGATAGTCCCCTGCTACAAAACCGCGGCTTGCCGTGTAGCGGTACAGCAGCTCATTATGCAGCGTCGAGGTGCGGTAATCCCGGCGGCCTGCACCCGGCTCCTCATACACCCCGCGCGGCCCGCCGGCGGAAGGATTCTCCGTCCCGATCATGCGACGCTGCGGGTACAGATGCCGGTCTTCATCGTAGAAAGTCTCAGCCCGCTCGCGCCACCGTCCGACGTAATTGTAGCCAACCACATCCAGCGCTTCTTCGAATTCACGCCGTGTCGTATACGGTGCCGCGGACACGATATTATCACAGGCGGAAGTAACCATCCGGGACGGATCTTCCTCATGACAGATCTCCGTCAGCCTCCGGACGATCGCCGCGCCGTTCTCCGCGGCCTGCTCCGGAATCTCGTTCCCGATCGACCACAGGATGACGGACGGATGATTGCGGTCCCGGCGCAGCATCCCGCGCAGAATCGCTTCCCCGTCCCTGCTGAAATACTTGGACGAACCATATGCAAACCGCTCGCTGTAATAATTGTTGATCTTGTCCTTTGTCAGGTACCACTCGTCGAACGCCTCGTCGAGCACAAGAAAGCCGAGCTCGTCGCACAGATCCAGCAGTGCGGAGGCCGGCGGGTTATGCGCGCAGCGTATGCCGTTGCAGCCCATGTCCTTGAGGATCTTAAGGCGGCGTTCCCACTGGTCCCGATAGCCGGCCGCACCGGTCACACCGCAGTCATGATGGACGCACATCCCCTGAATCTTGACGGACCTTCCGTTCAGCAGGAAGCCTTCATCGCAGTCAAAAACCGCTGTGCGGATCCCGACCGGGGTGATGACTTCATCCAGATCCTCCGGTCCGCGGACAACACGGCTGACCAGTCTGTACAGATACGGATCCTTGTCGGACCACAGATGCACATTCCGGATCACAGGGCTCGTCATGGTTTCGCCGTCGGAATGAGGCGGCAGCCGCAGAGCTGTCCCCGAACGGTTCACAAGATTACCGTCCGCATCATACAGCTCGTGAACAACCCCGGTCGAAACCTCTTCATCGGTCTCATTGACGATACGGGCCGTGATCTGCAGCCGTGCACTCCCGAGATCCGGGAAAACCGCTGCGGTATAGGCAAAGATACCCCATTCGGCCATATGTACCGGCGCGTACTCTTCGAACCAGACGTCGCGGTAGATACCGCTGCCGGTATACCATCGCGAATTCGGCTGCTCTGAGTTGTCCACCCGCACCGCGAGGACGTTTTCACCATCGGCAAGCCCCTCTGCCGGCACGGCAAAAGAGCTGTAGCCATAGCCGTTGCCGCCGATCCGCATTCCGTTCAGATATATGTCACAGTCCGCAAACACGCCGTCAAAAACAAATGCCGCGCGCCGGCCGTCTCCTGTATACGAAAAATGCTTCCGGTACCAGGAAATGCCGCATTCCGCGTACCCTCCGCCCGCTCCGGCCGGATTGTCCTCTTTGACAGGATAATCGACCGACCAGTCGTGCGGCAGGCGCACCGGCCGCCATGTGCTGTCGTCATAATCCACGTGAGCATAATCCGCCTCGTCACTGTGTTCAAACAGCCAGTCCCTGTTAAAACAGACCCGTCTGCGCAGTTTTCCGTCCATTTCCGTCCTCCTGTTCTGTTCCTGTTCAGTCCCCTGTCCGTTCCCTGTTCCGTTCCGCAAAAAGATCCCGGAAGGATACCCACCGGGATCTTGGTGTTTCAAATCAATTTTTACCAGAGGCACTCCACGCTGTCCTTGATGTACTTATCGTAGATCGCGCGGACTCCGGCCATCTGCTCATCCGTCAGCGGCGGGACCTCGGCAGCCTTAACGTTGGACAGCACGTGCTCTCTGCGGCTCGCGCCGGGGATGACCGTGCTGACAGCGTCGTTCATCAGGATCCAGCGTATCGCGATCGGCGCCAGCTCCTCGGTGCCGAACAGCTTCTTGAGCTCTTCCGCGGCCTCGATGCCCGTCGCGTAATCAACGCCGGAGAAAGTCTCTCCCTTGTCAAACGACTCGCCATTGCGGTTGAAAGTCCTGTGGTCTTTCGGTCCGAAGACAGTGTCTTTTCTGAACTTGCCGGTCAGGATGCCGGACGCGAGCGGTACTCTCGCGAGGATACCGACATTGTTGGCCTTAGCCGCCGGGAAAAGCTCCTTTTCGGGCTTCATGCGGAACATATTGTAGATGACCTCGATCGCGGAAATGTCGTATTTCATCGCGGCCAGGCCCTCGGAGACCTTCTCGATGCTCACGCCGTAATTCAGGATCTTGCCGGCTTTCTTCATCTTGTCCATGACCGCGAAGACCTCGTCATTGCTGAAAACCGGTGTCGGCGGGCAGTGCAGCAGGACCAGGTCGAGCTTCTCCAGCTGCAGTCTCTCCAGGCATCCGTCCACGTATTTTGTCAGGTTCGCTTCGTTGTAGCTCTCCGCCGTATGCGGATTGGAACGGCGTCCGATCTTGGTCGTCACGAAGAAATGATCCGGATGCTTTTTGATGAAAGATCCGATTGCCTTCTCGCTGTTGCCGCCATTGTAGCCGTCCGCTGTATCAATCAGGGTAATACCGGAATCATAAGCGGCTTCCAGGATCCTCTCCGCCTCTTCGGGATTGAACGGATCGCCCCATTTGGTCCCGAGCTGCCACGTTCCCAGTCCGATCTCCGTTACCATTCTGCCGGTCTTGCCGAATAAACGCTCGTTCATCTTGCAACCTCCTGTTTATGTGTTTATGACTATCTTCTATGTGTCAGATTATAGCAAAAAACCCCATGTTATTCAAGCTTTTTCTGACACGTCCGAGGGCCGGCTTCAGGCATTCGGTGAACTGTCCGGTGCGCAGGGTCGGTTTACTGATTTGCCTGAATATCCGGCGTGCCCGGCTTCCTGTAATACCGGATCGTAAAAATCGTACCTTCGCCGGGGACAGATTCCACCGAGACGGCACCGCCCTCCTTCTCAATGACGGTCTTCGCGAAATTCAGGCCGATCCCGATACTGTCGGCGGAGCTGTTTTTCGCTTTATAGAACCGCTCGAAAATATGCCGCTGATCCTCCCTGGAAATGCCTTCGCCCTGATCGGAGATCCTGATTTTCAGAAACAGGCTGCTGCGCTCGGTTTCTGCCGTAACGTGAGTGCCGGCCGGACTGTGCTCGATTGCGTTTTTCACGATATTGGCCAAGGCCTGATGCTGCCATTTGCGGTCCAGCAGCCAGCTCACACCAGGTTCCGTCTTCTGCGAAAGCATGACTCCCTTTACCTCGGCAAGCATTGACAGTTCTTCAAAAACATCCGAAATCATCTGCTGCACATCTGTCTCCTGCGGATTCATGACAACCGCGCCGCTGTCAAACCGCGCAAGCTGCAGCAGCGTTACGACAAGGGACGAAATCCTGTCCGTCTGCGAACTGATCAGCCGCAGGAATTCCTGCCGTGTCTCCGGATCCATTTCCGGATTGTCCTCGATGTTATCCAGCATGATCTGGATCGATGTCAGCGGCGTCTTGATCTGATGCGAGATATCCGCGAGTGACCGGCTCAGGCCTTCGCTCTTCTTCCGGCTGTTCTCCGCGGATTCTTTGAGCAGCACGGTCAGCTTATACAGGGCGTTGGACAGCTGCGACAGAGCATCCTCGGTATTCTCGTTTATGCGCAGATCGTAGACTCCGCGGCTGATATCCTGTGTATAACGGATCAGTTCCTGCACCTGATGCTGCCTACGGCGTTCGTACAGATACAGTGCGAGTGCCCCCAGCCCGGTCAGGAATACCGCCGCGGCCCCGCTCCATAACGCGTACCGCCGAATCTGTCTCCGCATCGTATCGGAATAGATGACATCTCCTGAATAGCCGTATTTCTCCAGGAAAGCTGCCCCGGCAGAACTGTCCCCGGCATCCTGCAGAATCCGGATCAGTTCTTCTTCCGGGACGTTGGGATACGCCTCATGGACGGCCTCAAGGATAGCCGCTGTCTCCCGGTTGACATCCTTCCGGCTCGTACTGTACAGTCCCCGGAATACTCCCGCATAGGTAACGATGCAGACCAGCAGAAGGACAAGCACGCCGATAATCAATCTCTTTTTCATTTCAGTCCACCCGGTACCCAAGACCTTTCACGGTCTTGATCACATCGTCGCCAAGCTTCTCCCGGATCCTTTTGACGGTTACCGTAAGCGTATTGTCGTTCACGATATTGCCGCTGATATCCCAGAAACGGGACAGCAGCTGATCCCGCGTGACGACACGCCCCTGATTCTGAAAAAGATACGACACGATCTTCCACTCCAGCGCGGTCAGGGTGATTTCCCTGTCCCCGTGCCAGACCCGGTCCGCCGACATGTCGACGCGGATCTCGCCGGAAGTGATCACGACCGCGCCTTTATTGTACCGGCGGAACGCGTTCTCGATCCGGGAAATCAGTTCACGGTTGCGGAACGGTTTGATCACATAATCGTCCGCGCCGGCGTCAAATCCCTCTACGACATCGGATTCTTCGTCTTTTGCTGTCAGGAAAATCACCGGCATGTCCGGAAAAACGCTTTTGATCCCTCGGCAGATATCATAGCCGGATCCGTCCGGCAGCATGATATCCAGGATCGCCAGATCAAACAAAACCGACCCGGCAAGCTCTTCTGCCTGCCGGGCGGTCCTTCCGACTGCCACATCGTAGCCTGCCTGCTTCAGCGCGTAGGTCAGGCCTTTGATAATCATTTCGTTATCTTCTGCCAAAAGAATTCTTTTCATGCTGCTGCAAATGCTCTGCCGCGTCCGCGGCCGTTCTTCATCAGATATTATCGTTACGGATCGTCTCCACGATATTGTGCTCTTCTATTTTACGAAGAGAATAGAGCATTGTCAAGCCGACGATCAGGAAAACGAAGACGCAGGCGAGGAGCGCCGGTTTCCACGGAAAAACGAATCCCATGTCGATTTCGTCCGACATGACCTTGTAAAGCAGCCACGAACCGATGATGCCGAGCGGCAGTCCGATCACGAGCGACTTCAGCGAATACAGGATGTTTTCGACAAAGATCATGCCGTTGAACTGGCGGCTCGTCATGCCGACCGACTTAAGCATCGCGAACTCCTTGCGGCGCAGCATCATATTGGTCGAAATCGTATTGAAAATATTGGTTACGCCGATCAGTGTGATGACCGTGATGAAACCGTACAGGAAGATCTCGATAACCACGATGAAATTGCGCTCCTGGCGGACCCGGCTCGCGGCGTTCATCACACTCACCGACTCAAAACGGCTGTCTTCGGCTTTCAGCGTATTGATCTCTTTCTCGATTCCGTCCGGGTCCTCGTCGTTGATATACAGGGATCCCAGATAGCTGTTCTCCAGGAGTTCCGGGCTGACGGCGGATTCGGGAACAATATAGGAGCCGCCCATAGGAGTGTAGCCTTCCATGCCCATCGGTGATTTGTCCAGAACGCCGAGGATCGTCATCTCGGATTCCAGCGTCTTGCGGATCTCTCCGGTCTCGTCATCATAAACATCCATGCTCAGACGGACAGTATCCCCTTTCTCAAGGCCGGTGCTCCGCCCGACGATCTTTACGCCGTCTTCGTTCCGGATAGAACAGGTGTCCCACAGAATTGCACCGCCGGCTTTGCTGTCGAATCCGGCCTCTTCCGCTAACGCCGCAAAACGCGCGTCCGGCAGAATGTCGATGTCGCCGATCATGTAATCCGCGTCAGAGAATATCTCCGCCCACTGCTTTGAGAGGTAGGATCTGTCCAGATCCGCTCCGACAGACCGGTAATAAATGCTCTGATCCGCGTCGATTTCCGACAGAAGCGCCTCACACTGCTCCGGCTCGGAGAGTCCGTTTACGATCAGATTGAATCCGTAATCCGTGTAATAATAGTAGACGCTCTGCTTCGCCATGTTCACAAAGGAGGAAAGCGCGACGAATATGGAAATGCTTAAGACCAGCGAAACGACTGTCGTACGGTACTTGGCACGGCTGCGCTTCAGGTTTTTATCCGCGATCACGCCGCCGGTTCCGAAAAGCTTCCGGACCAGCGGTGAGGTCTTGAGCTTGCGAGGGTCGATCTTGACCTCCCGGTTACCGCGGATTGCTTCGATCGGTGTTATTTTGCCGGCACGGATCGCCGGGATCAGACTGGAAAGCCAAATCGTGAGCGCCGCGAGGATGACCGTGAGAAGGAGGACCCAGACCGGGACAGAATAGACAAAAGTCATTCCGTCAAAGAGATCCTTCAGCAGGATGTTCATGACCTGCAGGACAATCACGACTGCCGCGATGCCGAGTGCAATCCCGAGCGGAATACCGATCAGCCCGATGATGAGGCCTTCGTACAGGATGCTTCCGCGGATCTGCTTCGCGGTCGCGCCGACAGACGCAAGCATGCCGTATTGCTGGGTTTTCTCCGATACGGAAATCGCAAAGCTGTTGCGGATGACGTATACACTGGTGACAAGAATAATGATAAGGATTACCGCCGCGAGCGAATACAGAACGCCGACAGTCCGCGCGGACAGAGCGCCCTCGAGCTCGAGCAGATAATCGTTCGATACCGCGCTTGCTGAACTGCTCCCTTCCGCATTCAGGACGGCAAGAATCTCATTCGTGTAATCCTGGAACTGTTTCGGTTTGTCATAGGTGACTCCGACTGTTCTCAAGCCGCCGGCTGAGGATCCGTCCGCACCAGTCTGAGAACTGTCAACGCGGCTGAGCAGCGTGAAACCGGGCGCGCTGTAGTTTTCCAGCATATAAGAGAGTCGTTTGGAAATTCCGACGATCGTATAGGTCCGGGCTGCCGTATCAACGATGGATTCAGGCTCTCCTTCATCCGGATCAAAAGGATTATTCTGTCCCAGTACCCAACCGTCGTCCGTCATACGTGTGCCGACTTCCAGTGTAAGCGTGTCGCCGATCTTATAG
>JAEEGF011119902.1_pt1 | contig 14003 bp, 12 predicted proteins | sample 9134171 | NCBI WGS metagenome assembly JAEEGF01 (sample SAMN16246542, study PRJNA631951) | gut metagenome | biome: gut microbiome; feature: rumen; material: AP-attached | host: Bos | place: Iran: Karaj | collected 2018-10
TATCAATAGGAGGAAATGCTTATGGGAGCAAATAAGAGGGTGAGCAGAGTCCTGTCGCTCGTTCTTGCGCTGGCTCTTGTGTTCACCATGTATGTTCCTGTGCACGCTGCGGGCGGAGATCCTAATATCGTTCTGGAGAGCAAGACCGGCTTTGATACCGGTGAGTGCGCTCCCGGAGATGAGGTATCTATCACCGTAGGAGTTACTGAGACCACTTTGGCCAGCTTTACCGGCGGCCTCAAGTTTGATACAGAGCTCTTTGAGTGCACCAGTATCACCGATGCGGATGGAGTCGAAGTCGAAAAGGAATATGGACTTCTGATACAGTATGCGGGCAGAGGTAATGCTGCCACGCCGTGGGAGTCTCTTGCCGCATCTGCTCTGGATGATACTGAAGCCCCTGTCAACAATTCTGGCAATATCGGATTCGCCTTTGTTAACGCGGCAGCCAGCAGAAAGATCTTTGAGGGAACGGTGTTTACCGCAACCTTTAAGGCGCTGAAGGACGGAGAGGCAGAGTTCTATCTGTTCGAGGATTCCGATCAGCTGGATGGCTCTGACAATATTTATCAGAGCGAGAAGATCGAGGATAGCGTTCTTACCATCACTATCAAGACTCCTGAAGCTCCGAAGGAAGCCCAGAGCCTCACCATGGAGAGCTCCAAGACCGCCACTGTCGGCGACGAGCCCTTCAGTGTAGCTGCCACCGGAGCCAAGACCCCGGTCACCTACACCAGCAGCGATGAGAGTGTAGTTACCGTCGACAGCGAGGGTATGGTCACCGTAGTCGGTGAAGGTACCGCGACGGTGACCGCGACCGCCGCCGAGGATGAGACCTACGCCGAGGCCACCGCGAGCTGCAAGATCACCGTAAAAGAGAAGAAGGAAGTCGACGAGCTCAGCGCTGATGACGTCGATGCCCCCTTCAACACTGCCACCATCGAGACCGAGCTCACCGGCATCCCCGAGGACGCCGAGGACGTAGAGGTCGAGCTGAGCGTAGCCAGCGGTTCCGCGATCATCACCAACCTCAAGTTTGACCCCGAGACCGGAAAGATCACCGGAGACGTCGAGGGCGCTGCTGAGGGAGATGAGGTCGAGGTCACCGTCACCGTCACTTCCTCCAACTACAAGGAAGCGACCACTACCTTCACCGTCAGCTTCGGATCCCAGGCCTACAACATCGTAGTTACCGGAGGAAAGGCTGACAAGGAGACCGCTCAGGAAGGCGATACCGTCACCATTACCGCTGAAGTCCCCAAGGGACAGAAGTTCAGCAAGTGGACCGTAGCTTCCGGCTCCGCCGTCGTACTCGATGACGCTACCAAGGCTACCACCACCTTCACGATGCCCGGAGAGGACGTCGACATCACCGCAGAGTTCGTCAAGAAGAGCTCTTCCGGCGGCGGCAGCTCCTCCGGCAGCAGCAAGAAGTTCACCGACGTACCTGAGGATTCCTACTTCTATGATCCCGTTTACTGGGCAGTAGACAAGGGAATCACCAAGGGAACCAGCTCCACCAAGTTCAGCCCGTTCCTCGGAACCACCAGAGCTGACTTCGTGACCTTCCTCTACAGAGCTGAGGGTTCCCCGAAGGTAAGCGGCGAGACTCCGTTCGAAGATCTCGACAAGGATGCTTACTACTATGACGCCGTGCTGTGGGCGTGGAACAACGGTATCACCATCGGTACCTCCGCCACCACCTTCAGCCCGAGCATGACCGTGACCAGAGGCCAGGCTGTGACCTTCCTCTACAGGCACGCTGGTGAGCCCGCTGTCGGAACCGTAAATCCGTTCACCGATGTTGCTGAGAGTGACTACTACTACAACGCGATCCTCTGGGCCGTGAACAAGAAGATCACCACCGGCACCACCGAGACCACCTTCGAGCCCAACAGGGATTCCTACAGGGCCGAGGTCGTGACCTTCCTCTACAGGGAGCTCAAGTAGTCTGAAGTGACGGAAAGCTTCAGAGGCAGCCGCCAAAGCGGCTGACCGGACTGAAGACCGGAACAAAAAAAGGGCCGCGGAGCGAAAGCTCCGCGGTCTTTTCGTATTATAAGACCCCGCGTTAAGCGGGGCCGTTCTTGTATCCAGCTCCTAAGCGTCCAGCTGATCCATGCAGATCTTCGCGACCTGAGCGGCTATGAGCTCGCAGCCCCTTTCACTGAAATGCGTGGCGTCGGCATAGCAGGAGTCATCGAATCCGCGCGCGAGGGAATAGAGATCGTTCACGGGTACCCCTAGCTCCTTCATGACCCCGGCGGCGGCCTCATTGTAGGACTCTATCTCGCTGTTGACGCGCCTGAAATCCCCGCTCTGCTTTTCCTCTATGACGGGGGTCGAGAGGGCGAAGACTATCTTCGCGTTCGGGAACAGCAGGCGTATCCTGGCGTGTATGCGCCTCAGCGTGGACGCGTAGACGTCTATGGGATTCAGGGGCTCGTCTCCGTACATGCGGAGCACGTCCCACAGGCCGTTGTTCCAGTGCACGACGTCTATCTGCGCGGCGGGGATGGCTCCGGCCCACTTTGTCAGAAACCTGAGGGTATACTGGGTGAAGCGGCAGTTCTCCTCGGGCCCGAGGACGTTGGCTTTGCCTCGGAGAGCCTCCCTGACGCAGCGTTCGTAACCGGGGCTGAGGAAATTGTTGGCGGACGTGTGGGGCGCGCCGAAGCGGATGGAGTCGCCAATGAGATAGATGTTCTTCATGTCATGATCTCCTTACAGAAGGCCCCGCGCCTGAGCGCGGGGCCGGTCTTTTGTTTCTCTGTGCGGTATGCCTAGCCCTCGGCGAGCTTCGCGTTGAGCTTGGCGAGCACCTCGTCAGGGTCCATCATGTGGCCCTCGATGGCGTCGCGGAGGTTCTCCTCCTGGGCCGCGGGGCAGCCGACGCAGTTCATGCCGAGCTCGATGAGCACGGGCACGAGCTCGGGATACTCATCCACGAGCTGCGCGATGATCATGTCGCCGGTAACGGCGGGCTTGGTCTGAGCGGACATTACTGGGCCGCCTTGACGGAGGTGATGTGCGGATTAGCGCCCTCGTACCAGTAGAGGAAGCCCTCGAGGTCGATGACGTCGCCGATGTTCAGAGCCTTGACGGCCTGGTAAACGTCGGTCTCGGGTCCGCAGAGGTAGGACTCAACGGTGAAGTTGTAGGTCTGTCCGTCCTTGGAAACGTTGAAGTAGAGGTCGTTGCCCTCAGAACCGGAGCCGTCCCAGTTGTAGAGGAAGGGGACTTCCTTTTCCTTGCCGTCCGCGTCCTTGAACGTGGAAGGCTCGACGGTCATGCCCTTGAAGCTCACGAACTCGTTCTGGTGGTCGATGAGCTCTTCCTTGCCGAGGAGATCGGTGACGTCCTTGGCTTCGGCGATGAAGCTTCCGTCCATGATCTGGTAGGCGGCGTCGATGATCTCGACTTCGCCGGACCATTCGGCCTTGTAGCCGCTGACGATGATCCTGGTGCCGGGAACGAGCTTATCGTACTCCTCCTCGGTGCAGGCCATGTTGTAGAGGAAGTAAGCTCCGTCCTCGGCCTGGGTGTAGAAGGTTCCCTTGCCGTCCCACCAGGACTGCTTGGCCTGTACATAGGTGTCGACGGTAACGGAGGTGTCGAGAGCGGCGGCTACGAAATCGTCGTGGCTCATGATGACGACCTCGGGCTCCTTGGTCTCTTCCTGCTGCTGAGGCTCGGGCTCCTTGGTCTCGGGCTGCTTCTTCTCTCCGCAGGCGGCGAAGCTGAAGATTATGGCCAGAGCGAGGAGCACTGCAAAGATCTTTTTCATTTTAATTCTCCTTTTCTTCTGTGAAAGAATGGGTCTCCGCGTGCGCGCGTTATCGGCGCGGACGCAGACAAAAAATATTATACCCGAATGCACCGCTAAAGCAAGTCCATATCTTGACAATCGGGCTCTTCGGGCGGGTATAATCTACTTGAAAACACCGCATTTTTTGAAAGGAGCGCCTTATGGAAAGAAGGGGAAGGATAGACGTCGATATCTCGGGCAAGTTGCAGGAGATGTCGCTTCCGAACATGAAGAGGCAGTTCTCTGTGCTCTTCGGCGAGATGACCCTGGTGAACAGGGCTCACACGGTCATGCTCTACGAGAGGGGAGTCCACAGCCGCGAGACCGCGGCGGAGATCCTGAAGACCATAGACCGCATCGAGGAGGAGCTGACGCCGGACGATCTCAGCCTGCAGAACGGCGAGGACCTCTACATGAACGTAGAGCACCAGATGATAGCCCGCATGGGCGCCGGAGCGGGCAAGATGCACACCGGGCGCAGCCGCAACGACCTCTTCAGCTGCCTGCAGCGCATGGTCTGCAGGAGGGAGCTCCTGAAGGTCATGCGCTCCGCCTCCGAGCTCGAGGAACTGCTCCTCGGCTTCGCTGAGAAGAACGTCGACACCGTGATGACCGGCTACACGCACCTTCAGCCGGCTCAACCCACGACCGCAGCGCACTTCGTCACCTCGTATCTCGAGATGCTGCAGAGGGACATGAAGCGCCTCAGGGCGGCTTACGGCAGCGCCAACCTCAACGCCCTCGGCGGCGCCGCCTTCGCGGGCACGGGCTTCCCCATAGACAGGGAGAGGACCGCCGAGCTGCTCGGCTTCGACGGCCTCGTCGAGAATACCTGGGACAGCGTAGCCTCCAAGGACTTCTTCATGGAGGCGGAGGCCGCCTACGGCATTATGCAGAGCAGCTTCAGCCGCTTCGCGACCGACCTCTACACCTGGTGCACCGACGAGTTCGGATTCTGGGAGTTCGGGGGTCAGGTCTCCGGGCAGAGCTCCATCATGCCGCAGAAGAAGAATCCCACGGTCCTCGAGAACATCCGCTCGCTCGCGGGCGACGGGGCTTCCGCCTTCGGGCTCTCGGCTCTCACGGTCAAGAACACCCCGCTGAGCTTCATACTCGACGGCCACCGCATGAGCGACGACTTCATGGACGCGACGAACTCGGTGCTCGCGAGCCTCGAGTACATGAAGGAGGCTCTGCGCTATTCCAGCGTGCACAAAGAAAGGGCGCTCAGGATGGCTGAGCGCAACTTCTGCACAGTGACCGCGCTCGCGGACCATCTGGTATCAGAGTACGGCATCCCGTTCAGGGAGGCCCACCACATCACAGGAGGCATGGTCGGCGACGCCAAGGAAGCCGGCCTCGACGTCACCGGCATGGACGCGGCCCTGCTGGGCAAGTGGGCGGAGATCATACTCGGGCACGGGCTCCCCGCGACGGACGAGGAGGTGCGCGCCGCGCTGCTCCCCGTGAGCAATGTGGAGTCCAAGAAATGCGCCGGCGGGCCCTCGCCGGAGCGCGTCAGGGACATGATAGCGCATCTGAGCGCTCAGGCCGCCGCGGATGCTGCCTGGACGGAAGAGGCAGCCGGAAGGATCGAGAGGGCTTACGCGGGTCTCAGAGTCGCCGCGGACGAAATAATCGGAAAGTAGGGACATGGATGCCGGAGGGCGCGGTCTTCGGGCGGCGCAACATCCGGCAGCTTAGAGGAAGGGGGAAACATGGTAAACGAGAAGATCAGGATCAGAGGCCTGGAGCTCAGGGGGCGCATCGCCATGCCTCCCATGGCGACAGAAAAGTCCAAAGACGGGCGCATCACGCCCGAGATGGTCGAGTATTACGCCGCGAGGGCGAAGAATCCCGAGCTCGGCCTCATCATTACCGAGCACAGCTACGTCGACATCCGCGGCAAGGCTAGCCCGTTCCAGGTCTCCGTCGCCTCGGACGACTGCGTGGAGGGCTTCGCTGCGCTCGCGGACGCGGTGCACCGCGAGGGAGCCCGAATATTCGTCCAGATCAATCACGCGGGCGGAAGGGCGCGCGAGGAGGTCACCGGAAGTGAGGCGCTGTCCGCATCGGCGGTTCAGTTCAGCAGGGGGACTCCCTCCGAGGGAAGGAGCGAGACCGGCAGCGCCAGAGCGCTCAGCGCGGGCGAGATCCTTGAGCTTGAGGAGCGCTTCGTTCAGGCCGCGCTCAGGGCTGAAAAGGCCGGCTGCGACGGTGTCGAGGTGCACGCCGCGCACGGCTACCTGCTCAATCAGTTCTACTCTCCGCTCGTCAACCGCAGGGATGACGAGTACGGAGCGCAGAGCGTGGAGAACAGGATACGCTTCGCCTGCGAGACCGTCGCGAAGATCAGGGCAGCCGCGGGCGATGGCTTCGCCATCGCGGTGAGGCTCGGAGGCTGCGACTACACCGAGGGTGGCAGCACCATAGAGGACGCCGCCGAGGCTTCCGTCCTGCTCGAGAAGGCCGGAGCCGACCTCATCGATATCACCGGCGGAATGAACGGCTATATCATCAGGGGCGTGGACGAGCCCGGCTGGTTCGCCCCCATGTCAGCGGCCGTGAAGAAGGCCGTGAGCGTCCCCGTGATGGTGACGGGCGGCGTGACGACCGTAGCTCAGGCGGAGAGGATCCTCGAGGATGGCGCGGCCGACATAGTCGGCATAGCCAGGGCGCTGCTGAAGGACCCCGTGCTGAGGTAGGGGAGCGGCGGGATCACCGACGATCGTCTTCCTTGGAACGGACGCGCCGCGTCTAAGCCCGCACGGGACATGCTCGCCGCGCTGAAGGCGCGGGGCATACGCGCCTATTGAACATATCGAGTCATAATAACGAAAGGCCCCGCATTTTATGCGGGGTCTTTCATGTAATTTGATCCCCGCGCCAGGCGCGGGGTCGTTCTTATCAGAGGCCGGGAGAAATGATATCGACCGCGCATTCGCCGTCACGCGATGCACCGGAATCGGTACGTCGGAATATATATCATAAGCATGGACGAAGCTTGCTTTCTTTTTTGGAGATGAAAGGAGAATGAGATGATCGCAGTTACGCCTCTCGCCTGGATAAGAGAGCCTGACGAAAATAAAACCGGCATACTGAGCACATATGTTGAGGGACCTGAGGAAATGATACCTCTGCCGGTCCTGACTAAAGGGATATCGAAGGAAGAGATAGATATCGGAGGGAAACAGTTTCTCGATATCGTTTTCTGCGGTGGGAATATCATAGGTGTTTATGCCGACGCGGAAGAATTCAGCAGGGTCAATACCGCTACGCCGCCCGAGTCAGTCCGCGTCACAGTCCGGGACGCCGAAGCGAACAGTTCCGCCGCGCGCTTGTCGGCTATAGTGACGGGAAAGGTCAAAGAGATCCACAGGCGACGACCGGATCCTGAAGATTCGCGCTTTACATACATGGTGATCACCGTTGAGATACTCGGCAGCGACTATACGGCGAAGCTGCGCCGCTGGGGAGCTTTGCCCGAAGTCGGGAACACCGTGTTTATCCTCGGGACGTGCCCCGCGGCAAAAGGAGCCGGATGATAATTGGCCATTAAAAAAACGCTGGTGTTTGCCGGCGTTTTTTATGCTTCCTGAAGCTCACTCCCCCAGCTTTCTCAGGCACTCCTCAGCCCATTCGGCGAGCATCTCGTAGTACCTGATGCCGTAATCGAGGGTCATCCCCCAGTAGAGAGAGGCCTCGCGGTTCTCGCCGGAGCTCTCGATCCTGTCGAGCTTCTCCCTGTTCTTGGGGAACTGCGCCAGATGCTCTCTGGCGTCATCCCGGATGTGTACGAAAAAGGCCTTCGCGTCCTCCCCGGGAAGCTCCGAGAAGAAGAAGCTCTTCATGAGCAGGGGCGTGTTGGTCTTCAGGGATGAACCGTCCTTCAGCCAGCGCCTGAGCTCCTCCCGTCCCTCGTCCGTGATGCGGAAGAGCTTCTTGTCCGGCCGCTTCTCCTGCTCGATAAGCTCGTCCGCGACCCAGCCGCTGTCTCTGAGCTTCTGCAACTCCCTGTAGATCTGGCTCGTCTGCGCGACCCAGAAATAGCTCAGGGATTCCTTGAAGACCTCGTTTATCTCGTAGCCCGTCATCGGGTAATAGTTCAGCAGTCCAAGTATTCCGTGTTTAAGCATATTTGTGGTTCCGTTTCGTAAATAGCGGCTTCGCGCCCCTGTCTAAAACCCGAGCACCCTGCGTGCGGTCTCGGTAACGGCCGCAGCGGTCCTCTCGGAGATCGTTATGGCGGTATCCGCGGGCTTTTCGACGAGCCTGAGGTGCTCCATATCGATGCTGTCCATGCCGTTAGCGAAGTTACGAGCTCCGCGGGGAGGCTCGAAGTCCGTCCTCCCGAGCGCGCAGCAGGCGAGCGTATAGGCGATGAGCCAGTCCCCGACCGGGCTCGCGTGCTCCCCGTCGGTGTAGAAGAGATCGATCTCGGGGTGGACCTTCAGCATCTCCTTCCATACGAGCCCTACGGGCGCGACGGGAATGCCGAACTCCGCGCTCAGCTTTTCGAAGGCGGAGCATATCTTCTCCTGGTTCTCGGGGAAGCGCTTCTCGGCCCAGGGCATGTAGAGCAGCGGCTTAACGCCGTTCACCCCGCAGATCTCGGCTATGGTCCTAAGCCCCTTAGCGGTCTCCTCGTAGCCCGGAAATGGGTGGGCCTGCTGCTGGATCACGCAGAGATCGAAGCCTCCGTACATCAGGGCGAACCTGAGGGCGAAGTACTCGTCGGAGTGCCATATGAGCGACCTGCCGCCGTAGGCGAGCATAGTGACATCAGCCGGCTCGCCGCTCGCGGCTTCGATCATCTCCGAAAAGGTCTGTGGCATGTCGTGAAAGAAAGTGTGACTGTTTCCTATGAAAAGGACTTTCATTTGGGATCTTTCCTTTCTGTAACGCATTAAATCACATCTGTTTTTGTCGCCGGTCCTACATCGGCGTGAGGATCATGGTTATGACCGCGACGGCCACGGCGGGCACGACGGTCAGCTTGATGACCTGCAGCGGTTCGGCCTTGGCTATGCCGCAGACGATGATCGTGACGGCAGCGACAGGGCTGAAGGTCCTCCCGTAGGATCCGGTCTTGATGACCAGTGACGCGAGGCCGTTGTAGTCGACGCCTATCTCGTAGGCGTGCGGGAGTATCGATTCTATGAAGGCTATGGTCGGGGCGTTGCCCGAGCCCGAGAGGGCGCCCATCATCGCGGGGAATACAGTTGCGCTGATCTTCGAGAGCGAGGGGTTCACCTTCATCGCGCCGACGATGGCTTCGACTATCCCTATGTCCTCCATGCCCTTGGCGAAGACCGCGGCGGAGGCCATCAGTGTGATGATCCCGAAGAAGGCCTCTCCCTGTCCCTTGAAGAAGGCCGTGGCGACCTCCTTGTAGTTCTTCCTCCATCTCAGGAGTGAGAAGGCGAAGCCCATGAACATGCAGAACGGAACGGTGAATACCTTCTCGTCGAGGGGACCGTATACCGCCGCGAGGATCAGGATCATCGGCGAGAGCGTCAGGGCGACGTTGAGCTTGTTGACCTTGAAGTTCTCAGCCTTCTCCATCGCCCTGCGGGCGGCCTCGAGGTCGGCTTCTCCTCTCTTCGACATGAGATTGCAGCACAGGGTGAAGAGCACGAGAACTACGAAGACGCAGACGACGGCCGACATAAAGCCCGCGTTTATCATCTCCTTGCCGGTAGCCTGCCCTGTGGGGTCGGCCTCGACGGCCATGAGGTAGAACGAGCCCATCGGATTGAAGGGGATCCCCCCGTATGTGCCCATCAGCACAGCCGCCGCAGCGACCGCCGGACTGAAGCCGAGGCCTATGAGCAGGGGGATTATTATCGCTCCCGCGGTGACCCCGACAGTGGCGGCGGAGCCGAGGCCCATCATCATGATCATGGTGACGAGCACAGCCATGGGAAGAACTATCCTTCTGACCTTGGAGAGCGGCTTGAGCAGGGCGTATATCAGGTCGTTCACGCAGCCTCTGCCCGTCATGATCGCCGCGTAACCCATCGAGATGCAGGTGTAGGTGACTATCGTCCCGTTGACGAGGGACGAGCAGTAGGCGGGGACCACGTCTCCGACGTTTCCGGAGAGCAGGCACATCAGAAGGCCTCCTCCTATGAGGCACAGCTTGGTATCTATTCTGAGAGTGATGCCGGCGAATACCAGCACGCATATAAGGGCTCCTATCCAGACCATGGTGTAACCTCCTGTGATCGAACGAGAGATGCATCCTATAAGTCGATGATAATTCCACTTGTGGAATATGTCAACGAATATTCTACAAGTGGAATACATTCGTGAGGGTGTAACTGTCCGGAAATCCGCCGCGGTCAAGCTGCGTCCGCTTTTCGGGCAGAGTGCTTCGCATCGGGTGGGATCATCGCCTTGCTCGCCGGAAGCTTCAGGATCGCGGGGCAAACTAGGCGTTTTCCTCGGTCAGGAAAACGCCGTCGGACAGTGCCCCGCCGCGCCTAAAACCGGCGCGCCTGAAGCGCTCATCGGCTCGCTCGGCGTGATCCACCTGCGATGCTCGCAATGCCCTCATACGCGGACGCAGCCCGCCCGCGCATAAGACTGCGAGCGGGTCCTGCCGCTCGGTATCCCCGCATCCTGCGGTCTAGGCGCTCCTCGGACGCGGGGATGCCCCTTCTCGCACCGCCCGCTCATAAGACTTTTTGCGGGTTCTGCCGCTCGGTATCCCCGCATCCTGCGGTGCAGGCGCTCCTCGGACGCGGGGATGCCCCTCCTCGCGCCACCCGCTCCCATCATTTGAGAGCCATCAGCGGCATCTGAGGCGGACATCCGCAGTGCCGGTCGATGCGAGCTTCGCGCTGCCATAAGCAGACGCTCGGGAACCCGGTTCTTAGCGATCGGCGAGTTGCGCAGCAACGAAGACGGAGCTTAGAACTGCTGGGAGGGGCCCCGGCAGCGGGAGCGTGTCTGCGTTGGCAGCGCGGAGATTCGCACTAAGCGCGAGCGGTTCGCCGAGGATGCCGCGAGATGAGCTCTCGGTCATACCCCGGCAGCGGGAGCGCATCTGCGCCCGCAGAGCTTACAGCCTCACCGTCCATCCGAACGGGTCAGGCCTCTTTCCGTACTGTATGCCGGTCAGCTCATCGAAGAGCCTCTTCGAGAGCTCGCCGGTCTTCATATCGTTGATGACGTGTTCCTTTCCGAGGTAGCAGAACTGCCCTATCGGGGAGATGACCGCGGCGGTGCCGCAGCCCCAGGCCTCCTCGAGCGCGCCGCTCTCGGCGGCCTCGACCAGCTCGTCTATGCTCAGAAGCCTCTCCTCGACCTCGATCCCCCATGAGCGGATGAGCTCGATACAGGACTTGCGGGTGATGCCGGGTAGTATGGAGCCCGTGAGCTTGGGCGTGACGACCTTGCTGGAGATCTTGAACATGACGTTCATGGCTCCGACCTCCTCGATGTACTTCCTCTCGACTCCGTCGAGCCAGAGCACCTGCGTGTAGCCGAGCTCGGCGGCCCTGTCGGCCGCCCTGTTGCTCGCGGCGTAGTTGCCGCCGCACTTGGCCTCGCCGGTCCCTCCGCGCACCGCCCTTACATCCTCGGTCTCGAGCATGATCTTGACCGGGTCGAGCCCGAAGTAGATGCCGGAGGGCGAGCAGACTATGACGTACATCGCCCTGTGGACGCCGTGGAGCGAGAGGTTCTCATCAGTGGAGAACACGAAGGGCCTGATGTAGAGGGATGTGCCGTCCTTTCCGGGCACCCAGCGGCTGTCAAGGCGCACGAGCTCCTCGACGGCTCTCACCGTGTCCTCCGCGGGGAAGGCGGGGATGCCTATCCTCTCGCAGGAGCGCGCGAGCCTGAGCCCGTTCTCCATGGGGCGGAAGAGCTGCACGCCGCCGTCCGGGGTCCTGTAGGCCTTGAGGCCCTCGAAGACCTCCGCGCCGTAGTGGAAGACCGCCGCGGCCGGGGACAGGCTTATCGGCCCGTAGGGCACTATGCGGAAGTCATGCCAGCCGGACGCGTCGTCGTAGTCGGCCACGAACATGTGGTCGGTGAATATCTCCCCGAAGCCGAGCGCGTTCTCGTCGGGAAGCTGCGCGGGCGACTCGTTCCTGATGATCTTTATATCCATTGTTCCTCCTCATAAGCGGGCTGAAGCCCGCAGAACCGCAGGGTCCGATCTTCCGCACCCCGCGTCTTGAAAACTAAAACTTCCAGACTATGGCCTCCTCGAGCGCCCTCGCGAAGGCCTCGAGCCCCGCCCTGTCCTCCGCGCTGAAGCGGTCGAACAGCGGGCTGTCGATGTCGAGCACGGCGCAGACCTCGCCGCCGCTGTGAAGCGGGACGACGATCTCCGAGTTGGACGCGCTGTCGCAGGCGATGTGGCCGGGGAATTTGTGGACGTCGGGGACGAGCTGAGTCTCGTCCGATGCCCAGGCTGTCCCGCAGACGCCCTTGCCCTTCTCTATGTGGATGCAGGCGGTCTTTCCCTGGAAGGGGCCGAGCACGAGCCTTCCGCCCGTGACGACGTAGAAGCCCGCCCAGTTGAGCCCCTCCATCGACTCCCAGATGAGAGCCGAGGCGTTGGAGAGCAGCGGCACAAAGCCCGGATCCTCCTCGGCGAACGCCAGAAGCTGAGCCTTCATGATATCAAAATCGGGCATAAAGCACCTCCTTTTAGCACTTTTATACCCGATATTCTATATTATATTCTGTTCGATTGGAACAATTATTTAGCGACCTGCGCGACCGGGTCACCGCTTTGCGGAGGCTGTTCCTCCACTGCCCTTCCGTCCTCTATCCTCACGATGCGGCGGCAGTCGGTGAGCGTCGAGCGGCGGTGCGAGATTATCATCAGGGTCTTGCCGGCGTACTGCTCGCGCAGGGTGCGTATGAGCTCCTTCTCGCGGAAGACGTCGAGGCTGCTCGTCGGCTCGTCCATGATGATGACGTCCGGCCTCGCGAGCAGGCAACGAGCTATCCCTACCCTCTGGCGCTCGCCTCCGGAAAGGCGCGAGCCCATCTGGCCCATCTGCGTCTCATAGCCGTCGGGCAGCGTCTGGATGAAGTCGTGGATGCCGGCGCCCTTCGCCGCCGCGACGATCTCCTCCATGGAGGCGTCAGGCCTTCCGAAGGCTATGTTCGCGGCTATGCTGTCGTCGAAGAGGAAGGTGTCCTGCTCGAGCACCGCTATGCGCCTGTGGAGCTCGCGCATCGAGATCTTTGTCGAGGGCACGCCGTTGATGAGTATCTCGCCCCCGACGGGGTCCCAGAAGCGCATGATCAGCCTGAATACTGTGGACTTGCCGACTCCGCTCTCGCCGACTATGCCTATGCGGTCGCCCTTGTTGACCTTGAGCGAGAAGCCCTTCAGCACGTCGGGGCGGCCCTCCTCGTAGCGGAAGCGCACGTTCCTGAACTCGATGGTCTCTATGGGACCGATCTCGACGGGGTCTTCCGGCTCCTTCGCGGGAGGCTCCGCGTCCTCGAGAGTGAAGAGCCTCTCCGCGGACGCGTAGGTCTGAAGCAGATTGGTTATGACCGAGGTCAGCGAGAAGGTCGAAGCGAACGACGCTATGGCGACCATGGAGAGTACCACGGTCCCGGCGGGATCGCCCTTGCCCTCGGCCGCGAGCGCGGTCGACACGACTATTATCATTATCCTCGTCAGGTACACGAAGAAGTTCGGCGTGGACGAGGTGACCTGCTTGTGCAGGGTCAGGCCGTGCGAGGCGCGGTTGACCCTGTTGTTCGCCTCCCTGACCAGCTTGAGCCTCTCCCCGCCTATCCCGAAGATCTCGATGTCCCTTATGCCGTAGACGCTCTCCAGCACGAGGCTCTTGACTCTAGAGAGAGCTTCGCGGTAGCGCACGCCTATCCCGCGCCCTGCCTTCATGGAGATCAGGGGAAGGATCACGCTGATCATGACGTAGATCGGCAGCATCACCCCGACGTAGCGCGGACTGTAGTGCCAGGCGACGATCATGGTGGTGAGCGGAAGCGCGATTATGGTGAGCACCGGCCCGAGCAGATGAGCGAAGAAGAACTCTATAGTCTCTATGTCCGAGACCGCTATGCTTACTATGTCGCCGGTGTTGCGCCCGACCATGTAAGCCGGAGCGAGCCGCGCGACGCTCTCGAAGAACTTCACCCTCATCATCGCGAGCATCCCGTACGCTCCGACGTGCGAGATCATTCCCTCCAT
>JAEEGF011699966.1_pt1 | contig 14003 bp, 7 predicted proteins | sample 9134171 | NCBI WGS metagenome assembly JAEEGF01 (sample SAMN16246542, study PRJNA631951) | gut metagenome | biome: gut microbiome; feature: rumen; material: AP-attached | host: Bos | place: Iran: Karaj | collected 2018-10
AGCCGGTGCGAGTCGGCTTCGACAAGGAGAAGCTCGACGCCGAGGGCTACAAGGACCTGACCTTCACCGTGCGCCCCTGCGACGCATGGGGACACAAGGGCAAGCCGATATGCGCCTGACGGCTTCGCTCTGCGCATCGCTCTCCGCGCTCTCGCTCTGCGCGTCCGCTGCGCCCGCGCGCATCGTCTTCGACACCGACATGTGCGGCGACTACGACGACGTCGGGGCGCTTGCAGTATTGAACGCGCTCGCTGACGCTGGCGAGTGCGAGATACTTGCCGTCGTCTCGTCGTCGCGCAGTTCGCCCGCGCTCGGAATGTGCGAGATAGTCAACGCGGAGTACGGACGCGCCAATGTCCCGATGGGCGTGTGCCGCGACATTGGCTTCCGCTTCGGCACGGAGCTGAATGGCGTCGGCAAAATCTTCGCGGACATGGTAGCCGCGCGCAGTGACTCGCTGCGCCACCCTTCGACGGACTCCGCGCCGGACGCGAACGAGATATACCGACGCGCGCTTGCCGATTCTCCCGACGGATCCGTAACGCTCTGCGTCGTTGGCTTCCCGACAAACATCCGTCGGCTTCTGGAGACGAAGGGCGACGAAATATCTCCACTGTCCGGACGCGAGCTCGTCGCGAAGAAGGTGAAGGCTTGGTACCAGATGGGCGGGATGTTGCCGAACGGACTCGAATGCAACCTGCGCATGGATGCGGAGTCGTCCGACAGGGCAATCCGCGAAAGCCCAGTGCCAATCTATTTCGTCGACTTCAATCTTGGCGCCGATGTCCTGACGGGGATTCCCGTCGCGCGGCTTGGAATCGCCGCCGGCCCTGTGGCGGAGGCTTTCGTGCGCTGCATGAAGGTGTGGAACGAAGAGCGCTGCGGACGCCCCTCGTGGGACGAACTCACGGTGCTTGCGGCGGTCCGGGGATGGGAGCGCGACTTCGGACTGGATCGCGGCGCGATGTCGGTGGATCCCGTGTCCGGATCCAACACCTGGGTCACGGCGGAGAAAGGTCCGCACGCCGTGCTTGTCGAGAAGACTCCGAAGGCGAAGCTCCGGGACACCGTCGACGAGCTGATCGCGCGTCCGCCTGCGTGCCGCGCGCAAGGACATTGCGCAAGGCCGTTCGTCTGGTGGCACTGGTGCGGAACGGCCGTGACGAAGGAAGGGATCCTGCGCGACCTCGACGCGATGAAGAGCGCCGGTATCGGCGGCGCGACGATATTCCAGGTCGCGCGCGGACCGTGTTCCGAAGTTCCTGCGTTCGGATACGAGGACGACACGATGTCGGACTTCGAGTTCGGCGGCGAAAGATGGTGGGGGTTCGTCGCCTTCGCGGCGCATGAGGCGAAGAGGCGCGGAATGAAGATCGGCATGCACAACTGCCCCGGCTACACTGTATCCGGCGGACCGTGGATCACGCCGGAGCTTGCGATGAAGAAGCTCGTGTGGTCCGTCGCGGAAAAGGGCGTCGAGCCTGCGCAGCCGGAGTCGAATCTCGGCTTCTACCGCGACATCGGAACTGTCGAGAGGAACGGCAGGGTCTACCGCTTCGGCTACACCTGCACGGGCTCGCAGTGCATGCCGGTTGCGAAGTCGCTTCTCGGCAGATGCCTCGAGGCGGACAAGATGAGCGCCGCCGCGGTGAATCTCCATCTCGACAACGTCCTCGCGAAGGACGTCGGACTCGACTTCATCCTCATGGACAGCTACGAGGCGGGACCGTACGACTGGACGTGCGACTTCCGCTGGGAGTTCGAGAGGCGCCGAGGGTACGATCCGCTTCCGCATCTACCGGCTTACGTCGGCGCGGTCTCGGACGGCGCGGAGAGAATCAAGGCGGACATGGCGAAGACCGTGCGCGAGCTTTCCACGGAGCGCCACTACCGCGTGTTCCGGAACCGCCTGCACGCGCGCGGCATTGAGTTCTTCGTGGAGCCGTACGGAGGTCCGTTCGACAGATGCGAGGCGGCGTGGGCGAGCGACATGCCCATCACGGAGTTCTGGGGTGCGCGTCCGTTCTGGGTGAGCGAAGGCGTTGTCGGCGGCACTCCGCAGATCGGCGGTGCCGCGGGACGTGCGGCGGGACGGACGATACTCGCCGCTGAGGCGTACACGGCGATGCCGTTTCAGGATCCGTACCTTCTCGCCCCGCGAGACTTCAAGGCGTGCACCGACGCGTCGTTCGCGCGCGGCGTGAACCTCATGTTCCTCCACCACTGGGTGCACCAGCCGTTCCCCGCCTGCCGCGTGCCCGGAATGAACATGGGCTACTGGGGCGCGCACTTCGGGGAGAACCAGACGTGGTTCGAGCCGGGCAAAGAGTTCTTCCGCTATCTCGCGCGCTGCCAGGAGAGGCTGCAGCAGGGCGAGGAAATCATCGACGTTCTCGCGGTCGAGGATTTTGGCGGCATTACCGAAGGCGTCGACATAGTGCCGATGCGCGTTTTCATCTCTGGCGTGGACTTTGCGGACGGACGCGCTGTCGTTCGCGAGTCGGGCCGGTCCTATCCGTTCCTTGCCGTTCCTGAATCTCTGCGCGGCGAATGTGCCGCGGTCGTGGAGCGGGCTCTGAAAGCAGGCGTAAGGCTGCTCGGCGAACGCGACGCGCTGCCGAAGCGTCCGTTCAGCGTCGCGGAGGGAGTCGAGGTGGGAGAGAACGGACCAGTCCTCGGGACGGCGCGTCGGCTGTCCGGCGGCGACGCGCTCTTCTTCGTCGCGAACGTCTCGGCGGAGGCAGTTTCGTTCGCGGCCGATTTCCGTGCGGAAGGACAGCCCGAGCTCTGGTATCCTGGAACTGGCGAGACCGAGTTCCTTAAAGTGGCCGCGCCCGTCGAAGGTTATGCGCGCCTGCCGCTGAAGCTGGGTCCGCAGGAGTCCGTCTTCGTGACGTTCCGCCGCGGCAACGCCTGGCGCGAAAGCCGCCGCAGGGAGACGGCGCGCGGCATAGAGGTCGGCGGACCGTGGTCCGTTTCGTTCGAGCCCGGACGCGGCGCATTTGCCGCGCCGCTGGAGATGGAGAGTCTTTCGCCGTGGTCAGATTCGCAGGATCCCGGCGTGAGGTATTTCTCCGGCACGGCGACATACCGCACGAAGTTCACTCTTTCGAAGGACGACGCGAGGTCCGTCTTCGCGCTGGCGCTCGGCGACGTCAGGGACATCGCGCGCGTTCGGCTGAACGGACGCGACCTCGGCGTAGCGTGGTGCGCTCCGTTCGAGGTGCGGACGCTTGATGCCGTGCGGGAAGGGGAGAACGAGCTTGAGGTCGAGGTCACGAGCGGATGGCACAACAGGCTGCTCGGCGACCACCTGCTTCCGGACGACGACTGCGAGTGGGGACCGGAGAGGACGCACCAGAGCGACATGGCCGGGACGCAGACGTTCTGCGGAAGGGGCCTCAAGCGCATTCCGGACTGGGCGTGGAACGCCGACGGATCGCGTCCGTCCACGAACCGCGTGACGTTCACTAGCTGGGACTACTTCACAGGTGACGAGCATCCCGTCCCGTCGGGCCTTCTCGGCCCGGTTGCGCTGCGCCTTGCGCCGTGAGGCTCAGATCTTGAGCAGGTGCTTGCGCATCGCTATGGCGACGGCCTCAGCGCGGTTTGCGGCGCCGATCTTCGCGAAGGTGGTCTTGAGGTAGTCGCGCACGACGGGCGCGGTGATGCCGAGCTTGTAGGCGATGTCCTCGTTCGAGAGGCCGAGCGTCACGAGTTCGAGTACGTCAGCCTGGCGCGGCGAGAGCGGTGCGGTCGCGGGGCTGGACTTGAGGACCTGCGCGATCTCGGGCGAGATGAAGGTGCCTCCGGCGGCGACGGCGCGGATTGCGTCGAGGAGGTCGTCGAACTCCGCCTTCTTCACGATCGCGCCCTTTGCGCCGGCGTCGAGCGCGTGGCCGATTCCGTTCGCGGAGTCGTATGTCGTGAATATGACGACCTTCGCCTCGGGCCACTCTGCGAGGATGCGCCGCGTCGCCTCCGCACCGTCCACGCCGGGCATCAGGAAGTCCATGATCACGACGTCGGGGCGCAGCTTGAGCGCCTTCTTCACGGCGGTCTCTCCGTCGCCGGCGTCGCCTATGACGGTTATGTCCTTCGCGGTCCCGAGGAGGGAGGCGAGCCCCATCCTGAATATCGCGTGGTCGTCGACGATCATAACGGTGGTCTTTTTCATTTCGTGCCCTCCGATGCGGACGGGATCGGAATCGTCACAATGGCGCGCATTCCTCCCTCGGCCGTTCTTTCCATGTCAAATGTCCCCGAGAAGCTCCGCACGCGCTGGCGTATTCCCTCGAGTCCGAAATGCCCCTCGGTCACGCCCGGCACGGTGTCGGGATCGAACCCAGCGCCGTCGTCGCGGACGGAGAACCTGAGGACGCTTCCCTCCTCCGCCCCGGCGATCTTGACGTGCTTCGCTCCGCCGTGCTTGATTGCGTTCAGCGTGAGCTCGCGGATGATGCGGAGAATCGCGTACGCCGTGCTGTCGCTCACGGCAGCCCTCGGCACGTTGAAGCGCACGTCTATCGTCGCGTCCCTCAGGTGCGGAAGGAGCGTGGTGCGTATCGCCTGCGACATGTCTTCGTCCTCCAGCGCCTCGCTGCGGAGGTCCCAGAGGCAGTTCCTGAGGTCCGCGTGGCACGAGCGCATGGCGCGCTCTGCGCGCTTGAGGTGGACGAGCGGCTCCTCGTTCGTGCTGACGATCATGCGCTTAGCCGTCTCGAGCTCCATTATGACGCCTGCGAGGTTCTGGACGATCGAGTCGTGCAGCTCCACGGCGAGGCGCGTGCGCTCGCGCGTGCGCATGTCGGCCTCCGCGCGCGCGACTTCCTCGTCTGCGAGGGCCTTCCCCGACCTGAACGCCTTGAGCCAGAGGATGCGGTTCCACAGGACGATGACAACGACGAACGCGGCGAGGCAGTAGAAGATCGTCCAGGCGCGGGAGGGCGTTAGCCACGGCGCCGACGCGGTGACCGTGACGTCTCCCGGGAGGCACGGCACGATGACGATTCCGCGGATGCGCGGGAAGAGCTCGTTCTCGCGCCAGAGGTCCGCGTCGACTACGCACGTTCCGACGACCTCGACTTCGCACCCGCGGGTGAGGTCCGCGAGCTCGTCGAGCACGGACGACGCGTCGACTGCTACTAGCCCGCCGGCGCTTTCGATCTCGAACCTGCCGCGCGTCGTGTCGACCATGCCGCGGACCGTTCCCGACACGCGGATGGAGCAGCCGTGGAATTTCGTCTCGAAGCGTCTGTTGCCTTTTTCGTCGGCGAGCAGGCTCTGGACGGACACGGGGGTGACGATGCGCTCCATCGGCGAGATGTCGCCTGCGGAGCGCCAGCGCGCGTGCGTGAGGGTGATGTTGTAGGTGTCCGTCTCTGTTCTGCCGACGATGTCCACGCGCTGTCCGTACGCTGGCAGGTCCTTGTCTGTCGCGAGGACCGCCCTTATAGGCCGTCCGGAGTCGGGCTGCAGCAGGACGTTCCTGCCACCCCAGACTGCGAGGACGCTTCCGGAGACGCGGCGCCTGCCGAACTTCGCCAGCTGGTCCGGGCGGACTCCGTCTTCGAGCGACAGCTCGGGCACGTCGAAGGGATCGGGATCCTCCCCGAGGAGCGAGATGTCGTCCGTGCCTTCGACGAGGAACATCTTGCCGAGGTAGGCGCGGCTTATGAGCGAGCTCGCCGTCCTCACGACGCCGCGCAGCTCGACGCGCCGTCCGGAGAGCGCGAGCATTTCGGACGGATCGCTGCTGTCGATCCTCACGGAGCAGAGTATCTGCCGCTCGTTCCCCTCGAGCGTAAAGTAGACGAAGCGAGGGTCGACCTCGTCGACATATGTGTCCGCGACCGTCCCGCGTATGCGGTACGGAGTGTCGTCGTGCTGCTCGTCGAAGAACGAGTCCACCGAGGCGAGCGGCTGCGCCGCGAGGCGAAGTCCGAGCGCCGCGAGCGGAAGTGCGCATGCGAGAGATGTCATCCAGTTCATTTGCCGTAATCTCATTGTGCCTAAATTATAGCATAAGGCGCGCGCGCGGTGAATACCCTACGTTCGTAGGGATTGCCGCCGGGCGTCATCGGTGCTATAATTGACGCGAACACTTGGGGAAGCCCCGGGACAGACAGAAAGGAAACGACAATGAAATCCAGAATACTCATGTCGATGGCTTTTGCAGCAGGACTGGCCGTTCTTGATGTTGGCGCCGCAACGGAAGTCTCCAGCGTCGCCGACCTCTACGCCGCGTTCATCAGTCCGGCCGACGGTGAGGAGATTGTGCTCGCCCCCGGAACATATACGATCGCCGCGAAGCTCTCGGTCTCCGCGCGAGGTGTCACGTTGAGATCGAGCGGCGGCAGAGACCGGACAGTCATCGAGGGAGACTCGACGTTCAGGTTGCTAGAGGTCTCCGGCGAAAATTTCACCGTTAGGGGCATCACATTCAAAAATGGCGGCATCGAAAATGAGGGCAGCAACGATAAGGGGGGCGGCGCGATAAAGGTCAGCGGCGCGGCGTCCGTCGCGTCCGTGAAGATCGTAGACTGCGTCTTCTCAGAATGCACGGCAAAATTGGGCGGCGCGATCTTTGCCCATGATGACGTGCACGAGGATTACGGACCCAGGTCCGCGTACGGGCTGGTTTCCTGTTGCACGTTTACGAGGTGCGCGAGTGAATGGACGGACATGTGGAACGCGGGCGGGGCGATCTACGGTTCCCTCTGGGTTGAGGACTCGGTGTTCGACGCATGCGACGTCTCCGCGAACGCCAGCCGGGGGCAGACCTCCATTGCCGCGACAAGCCACATGACCGTCACGAACTGCGTATTCAAGGACCAGACGCTCCGCTCGAACGTGCGCGGCCTGGTGGGCACGACATTCAACAACCGAAACGAAGACTGCCCGCATGGCGCCGTCAGGCTTCTTGGATGCACTATCGCCGGCAACGAACTCGCCTCTTCGAGCGCCGGGCTGTTCTTCGGCCGTGTGGTCATTGATCGCTGTGTGGTCTCCAACACGACCACGACCATCAACACGGAAGCGGAGACGGGCGGGAATCTGCCGTCCCTCTACCAGTCTCCGGACAGGTCTGCCAGCAGGATCACGAGCTCCCTGTTTGTCGACAATCAATGCCCATTCAAGATGGGCAGCGTGCCGGCCGTCGTGAACTGCACCTTCGTCCGCAATGTCGGCGGACTCGCCTACTATCATGAGGATTCGGCGATGCCGGTTATCACCAACTGCGTGTTCTGGGGCAACATCGAGAAGACGAAATGGCCATGGAACAAGAAGTACAAGGGCGTGCCCGGCTTCTACTGGTACGAGGGCAGTTCCCTCGGGGATTCGATACGGCTCGCCAACACCGTGATCGAGGGCGGAAGCGCCAACGCGGATGTCGCCGCCATTCTCGCGACCGACGCGTCCGGCGCCTCGGCGAGCCTCACGGCGCTGGCCGACCAGAAGGGGCCCGGTTTCAAGAACATGGCGACGGGCGACTGGTCGCTCAAGAAGGCGTCGGTGCTTGTCGAAGGCGGCGTTCGCTACGACGGAATCGACGCAATGAAGGATCTCGCCGGACATGCGCGTTGCCTTCGCTCCGGCGCAGTCGACCCTGCGGCGCTCCCCGACATCGGCTGCTACGAGTTCTACTCGATCCCCGGCCTCACGATCCGCTTGCGGTAGGTCGCAGCGCTCGGAGGGGGTACTTCAGGATTCGGCGGACCTGGTAACCTTTTTTCGGTTTTGTCGCAATTTTGCGCGCACTTATGCTATAATATATGGCATGAGAACAACCGCAACACATTTCCGCAGATGAAAGCGCGCAAGGCAATAGTGCTGGCCGCGGGCTTTGGCACGCGCCTGAGGCCCTTTACGTGCGCCGTTCCGAAGCCGCTTCTGCCGGTGTGGGGCGAGCCGATGCTCGCGCGCATAGTCGCGCTTCTCAGGGCGAACGGCGTTGACGACATCGTGGTGAACTGCCACTACCTGCACGAGCAGGTGGAGTCTTGGTGCGCGGCGAACGGCTGCCGCGTCTCGTATGAGCCGGAGATACTCGGCACAGGCGGCGTTATCAATCCGCTGCGCGACTGGGTCGCGAACGAGCCGTTCTATCTCGTCAACGGCGACATCGTGGTGGAGGGAATCGAGAGCCTTGAGGGGCTGGGCAGGTTCGGCGCCGTTCAGGGCGTTGGCGATGTGATTGCCAACTGCCTGGTGACGGAGGCGGGTCCGCGCACGATAGAGGTCGAGCCGGAGAGCGGCGTCGTCACGAACTGGAAGAGCGACGACGCGGGCTTTCCCGGGACGTTCACCTACTGCGGCGTCGCGTGCCTGAGTCCGGAAATCCTAAAGTACGTCGAGCCGTCCGGCTTCTCGACTATCGTGCAGGCGTACGAGCGCGCGATGGCCGAAGGGAAGTTCGTGCGCGCCGTCGCGCCGAAGGACCTCATGTGGACCGATGCGGGGACGGTGGCGAGCTACATAGACCTCAACCGCGACAGAGACGACAACGCATACGCGTCCATTCCGCAGATCAAGGCCGCGGTCGAGGCGGCGGGGCTGGACGGACGCGTCGAGTTCCTCGGCGCGAGGGGAAGCAACCGCGCGTTCTTCCGCTGCGACGGCGCGGTTATAGTTGTCTACGACGACTCCAGCCGCCGCGAGAACGCGCTTTACGCAGGCCACGCGCGCTTCCTCAAGTCGAAGGGCGTCCCTGTGCCGGAGGTGCTTGCGGACCTGCCGGAGATCAAGACCATTGTGCTCGAGGACGCCGGGTCGGAGCGCAGGATGTCGTTTGTGGATTCGGCGCGCGTCGTCGAGGCGCTTGCCGAATTCAACGCCGTGGACGCGGCGGGCGTAGATCTCCTGCCGGGGTTCGACGAGTCCGCGTGGAAGTGGGAGCGCGACCTCTTCGCAGAGCATTGCCTCGGCACGCGCTTCATGCGCGAGATGCCGAAGGACGTCGAGCGCGAGCTTGAGTCCGTCGCGGAGCTGCTGGAGAAGGAGCCGAAGGCGCTCGTGCACCGCGATTTCCAGTCCACGAACATCCTGTGGAAAAACGGCAGGCTGCGCTTCATCGATTTCCAGGGCATGCGCATGGGCCCTGCGGTGTACGACCTCGCGTCGTACCTGTACGATCCGTACGTGACGCCGCTGGAGGACGAGAAGCGCGCGGCGCTCGTAAGGGCGTACGAGAAGCGCGCGGGGCGCGAAGGGCTCGACAAGGTGGTTCCGTTTGCGGCGGTGCAGAGGCTCGTGCAGTGCCTCGGCGCGTACGGGCGCCTTGAATCCGTCGGGCAGCCCCAGTTCGGGAAGTGGGTTATGCCGGCGCTCCAGAACCTCCTTTCCGCAGCCGACGAGGCGGGGCTTGACGCGGTGGGGGCTTTGGCGGAGGATCTCATTGCGGCGGAGTCGAACCGGTCGGCGAAGCGCGGGAAGTGCTCGTGCGGCCACGACCACGAAGGGGACTGCGAGGAGTCATGAACACCATCCGCCAGTTCATCGGCCGAGTTCGCAAGGACGGGGTTAAGCGCCCCGGCCGCGTCGAGACCATGGCCATGGGCAGGGCGAGGCAGTTCTGCGCCTGGGACATCGGCGACGACACCTTCATCTTCGAAAACGGCGTGTCCGGACATCTCAAGGAGCGTCCGAGCGTGCTCGTCGTGGCGAAGAGGGACCTCTGGTCGAAACTGCCGGGGCGCGTCTTCACGATGACGACAGGCAACCACTCCGTGGCGGCGTTCCCGCTTCTCGACGGACGGTTCTGGAAGCTTTCGAGGCTTCCGTCCGCGCGGCGCGGCGACGTGCTGATGCATTCGATTCTCTGCGCAAACGTCGTGAACGGCGCGATAGAGGTGTCTCAGCGCGACGTTCCCTCGAAGAAGCTCTACGAAGCCGACGAGTGGCTGCTGGGCACCGTCGGTTTCGCGATGAACGACATAGTGATGGGTGACCGCAACGACGCCGTTCTCGAGCACTATCGCGCGCTCGGGCAGGAGTGGCGCGTGAAGCCCCTTGCGTGGACTGAAACCGAGATGAAGGTCGCGCTAGCGGCGTCCAGGAAGCGCATCGCGACGAAGCTCAACTACTATCACTCGGCGCGCGGCGTGCATTTCCTCTCTTACTCCGAGCTGAGCCGCTTTGCGGCGCTTGCGGAGTCCGACCCCGCCGAGTTCGTGAAGGGCATGAAGGAGCTCGTCTCGATATACGAGGGCCAGCCGTGCTCGTTCTGCCGCATGCCGAAGTACCGCGGGCACCACGAGATCGAGCTTTTCGGGCTCAGGCGCGGTGTCGCGCAGGAGCGCCTCATCCCCGCGCTTGAGCAGCTTATGGAGTCCGTCGTGCTCGGCCGTCTCGGACACCTCGGCATAATACAGAAGACGCAGGAGATTCTTTCGCTGTACGAGTCGCTTCTGACGAGGCCTGAGTTCGCCGACGAGACGTCGAAGGCCTTCGTGGAGACGCTGTACATGTACATCACCGGCGAGATATACTCCGTGGCGGGCGAGGGCTCGACCCCGGCGTTCGACGACAGGCGCACGGCGCTTCCCGGCGCGACGTACGTCGGCGGGCGCGCGGTGCTGCATCCCGGTGCGGACGACAGGAGCGAGGTGCTGCTCTCCAACCTCCGCGGGCTCATGTCGAAGGACGAGGTCGTCGTCTATGCGAACGTGTACGAGATTCGCGAGGACGAGTGCACGCCGATCGGGAAGGGCAAGACGCGCGAAATCGTTTACAAGACGAACCGCTGCCCGCTCGAGAAGAGCCTCGTCGAGAAGCGCCTTTCGAGCGCCAAGCGCGAGTACGGCAGCTACATGCTCGCGCGCATCGGCGCGCTCAGGTCGCTCGGCGTCGCGCTGAGCTCCAATTACCTTCTCCTGCGTCGCCGTCCGCAGTCCGGGCGCAGGCCAGTCGACTTCTACATCCGCGAGCGCTGCGAGGGCGAGCCGATGGACTCGATTCCGGCGAGCTACTTCTGCAACGCCGACGACGCGTCCGTCGAGGAGAAGGACGTCGTCCTCGGCCTTGCGACGCTGATGGGCGACGCGGCCGCGCAGAACATGGCGATGAAGAAGTTCGATCCGAAGACGAACTCGCCGCTCTACGGCGTCGGCAAGGAGATCTACGAGTTCGAGTACGACATAATCCGCCAGCGCGTCGTCCCTAAGCGCGTGGCGACCTGCTCGATACGCGGCAGCTTCGGATGGCCCGACATATCGTTCACCGACGAGAACCTGCGCTCCCTCGCGTCGTTCTACTTTACCCACTTCGCCCACGCGCTCAAGATATACCAGAAGAAGCACGCCGTGACGATGTCCGAGGTCGCGGAGCGCTTCATGGGTGGATTCGAGTACCGCACCCATGCGCTTTCGTGGCAGCTTTCCGTCATGCGCGACAAGTTCGAGAACTTCAAGCCGAACCTTCCCGCGGGATACGACTTCGACCGCAAGTGGGCCTTCGTCATGTGGTCCCTCGAGCGTCAGGAGAGGCGTATGCAGTGGCTCAGGCGCATCTTCATGGAGAAGGTCGCGCTCGTCGAGTCCGCCCCGCAGTCCGGCGCGGCGGAGTTGCCGGACGACTTCGACTGCGAGATATCGTTCGACGGCGGCGGCGATTCGCTCTAGCGCGCCGCATCGGGGAGTTCCGCGTAGACCGCCATGTCGGGCGGGATCGGCGCGCTGAACTCCATCTTCACTCCCTTCGTGGGATGCCACAGCGCGAGCTTCCAGGCGTGCAGCATCTGTCGCTGCGGAACCGGGTCGAGCCTTTTGTCCAGCGCGGACTTCCCGTAAACTCTGTCGCCGATCACTGGGCACCCGAGCGACGCCATGTGCACGCGTATCTGGTGGGTGCGTCCCGTCTCGATGCGGCAGACGACGGTGGAAAGGGCGTTCCGGCTTGAAGCCACCTGCCAGTTGGTTATGGCCAGCTTGCCGTTCCTCTCTACGATCGCCATGCGCTTGCGGTCGACGGGGTGGCGTCCGATGAGGTTCTCGATCCTTCCCGAGTCGAGCCTGGGGCGTCCGTGCACCACGGCGACGTATGTCTTCTCCACGCACTTGTGCGAGGCGAACGCCTTCGCGAGGGCTTCCATCGACTTCTGGGTCTTTGCGACGACGAGAAGACCGGAAGTGTCCTGGTCGAGCCTGTGCACTATTCCCGGGCGCGCGACTCCGCCGATTCCGGCGAGATCCGGACAGTGGTGCAGGAGTGCGTTCACGAGAGTGCCGGTGAAGTGTCCGGGCGCGGGGTGCACGACGATTCCGGGCGCCTTGTTTACGACAACGAGATCGTCGTCCTCGAAGACTATGTCGAGCGGAATGTCCTCCGGCTCGGGAATGGCGGGAACGGGAGGGGGAATCTCCACTTCGATCTCGTCGTCGTCCGCCACCTTCATCCCGGCCTTCGACGCCGTCGCGCCGTTGACGGTGACGTGTCCGGACTTCACGAGCCCCTCGATCCTCGACCGGGAGAAGTCGGGGTACATCTCAAGAAGCCTCTTGTCAAGTCGCTGCATGCCCATATTATAGCAAAAAGAGCGGTTTTGGTTGCAAGACTGCTGTTAGCCAAGTCTAAGTCCTTCCCAAATCGGCGATTTTTTGGTATATTAACCATCAACAGTCACTGTTTTCACAACTAAAGGAACACAGCAAATGGCAAAGAAGATAATGGTCGACGGCAACACCGCGGCCGCCCAGATTGCGTTCGCGTGCAGCGAAGTCGCCGCAATCTATCCGATTACCCCGTCCTCGCCCATGGCCGAGACGTGCGACGAGCTCGCCTCCATGTGCAAGACGAACATCTGGGGCTCGATTCCCTCGATCGTCGAGATGGAGTCCGAGGGAGGCGCCGCTGGCGCAGTCCACGGCTCGCTCACGACGGGCTCGCTCACGACGACCTTCACGGCGTCGCAGGGCCTGCTCCTGATGATCCCGAACATGTACAAGATCGCGGGCGAGCTCTGCCCCTCCGTGTTCCACGTCTCCGCCCGTTCGCTTGCGTCGAACTCGCTGTGCATCTTCGGCGACCAGGGCGACGTGATGGCCTGCCGCCAGACCGGTTTCGCGATGCTCGCGTCGAACAGCGTGCAGGAAGCGCACGACATGGCGATGGTCGCGCACGCGGCGACGCTCAAGTCGAAGGTTCCGTTCCTCCACTTCTTCGACGGCTTCCGCACCTCGCACGAGGTCCAGAAGATCGACGAGATCCCGCAGGACGTGATCCGCCAGATGATCGACGAGGAGTACGTCGAGGACTTCCGCAGGCGCGCGCTTGATCCGGAGCATCCGACGATGCGCGGCACGGCGTCGAACCCCGACGTCACGTTCCAGCTCCGCGAGGTCTGCAACAAGTTCTACGACGCGACGCCCGCGATCGTCCAGGAGTACATGGATCGTCTCGCGAAGCTCACGGGCCGTGCGTACAAGCTCTACGACTACGTCGGCGCGAAGGACGCCGAGTACGTCGTTGTCGCGATGGGCTCTGGCTGCGACACGCTGCACGAGACCGTCGACGCGCTCGTCAAGGAGGGCAAGAAGGTCGGCCTCGTCAAGGTGCACCTCTTCCGTCCGTTCTCGATGAAGGACTTCGTCGGCGCGATTCCCGCGACGGCCAAGGTCATCACGGTCCTCGACCGCGTGAAGGAGCCGGGCGCCATCGGCGATCCGCTGTACCTCGACGTGGTCGCGGCTCTCCGCCAGGCGAAGCAGAACGGCGTCTCGCAGTTCGCGGCGTGCCCGAAGGTCCTTGCCGGACGCTACGGCATCGGCTCGAAGGACTTCACTCCGCAGATGTGCGCGAACATCTACGCGAACATGGCGGCCGAGAAGCCGATGGACGGCTTCGTGGTCGGCATTGTCGACGACATCACGAACCGCTACATCCTCGGCGACGCCGGTTTCGTCGTCCCGAAGGGCGACCGCAAGGAGTGCATGTTCTGGGGGCTCGGCGCGGACGGCACGGTCGGCGCGAACAAGAACTCCATCAAGATCATCGGCAACTACACC